>ERZ1645192.3979-NODE-3979-length-11857-cov-8.440603_pt1 | contig 11857 bp, 12 predicted proteins | sample MGYA00575354_ERZ1645192 | MGnify/ENA primary metagenome ERZ1645192 (study PRJEB40844, sample SAMN11349763) | freshwater sediment metagenome | isolation source: river sediment | host: Sediment | place: India: Faizupur Khadar , New Delhi | collected 2017-02-21 ... | reverse complement strand
CGAGGTTCATCTGGTCCGGCCTCGCGAGACGGTAGCCAGCCTCTTCGCTGGGGAGGTCTTGCTGCCATGACAAGCGCTGGCCAGGCGCTACACCCCGCCTCCCCCCCGCACCGGTGCGTACTCTCAAGTCACCGGCACGACCAGCCTCGTCACCGGAACGTACCCCTCTCCCAACGTCAGTCCGTCCGGTCTTGGCACCGGCGCATCCCATTCCAGTACTGGTGCATCACCTCTGGCTACTGGTGCGCCCCATCCCGGTACCACCGCTCCCGCTCCAGTCCCGAGGGACCAGGCGCGTGAAACGCCGCCCCCTACCCCCACAAGGGCATGCAGAGGAACGGCGGCTGGTCCAGAGCTGGGCCAACGCTGACCACGCCGAGACCGATTCCCTCTTCCTCCGCCTGTTGCGGGAATTGCAACGGGGGGATTTGGAGGACAAGCATGCCCTGGCCCTGGGCGGCTGGCCAGGCCCAACCCCTATCGGTTTTCTCAAGGCCTGGCCCAGGGCGAGCTGTGACCTTGTCGATCCTAGTCCCGCCCGGCTGGAGACCCTCCAGGGTGCCCTGGAGGCCCTGCCCGGCGTCGCGCGTCGCTGCCGCGTTCTCCCCCTCGGTCTCACCTCCGCCAGCCTGCCACAAGGCGCCTATGACCTGGCCCTCTCCTCGGATCTGCTCCACCGCCTTGATGATCCCCAGCAATTGTGGCGCGCCATCCGGATGACCCTCAAACCCGGAGCGCCGATCCTGGTCATGGACCTGATGCGTCCCCCTTCCCCTGGCTGGCTCGAATCCCTGGTCGCCACCTACGCCCCCGAACTCCCCGCCAGCCTGCAAGAGGATTTCCGCGCCGCCCTCTTCGCCGCCTACGAGCCGGCGGAGATCCAGGCGCAACTCGACGCGGCCGGGCTCCCGGACCTGGAGGCCGTGGTCGTGAGTGACCGCCACCTGGCCGTCCGGCGCATTTCAGCTTGAGCACTTGGGCGATCGCCAGGAAGAATCCGGGCCGAGAAGCCGCACGAATTGCTGGCTTGCCAGCTTCCAGCCCACCGATATAATTGGAATATCAGCCATTCCTGATATTTCAAGGAGTATCCAATGCCTACCTACGATTATCGTTGCGATGTCAATGGCCGGGTGGTCGAGGTCAGCCATCGCATGAGCGAGACCATCGCCAACTGGGGGGATCTCTGTGCCCGGGCGGGGGTCGAGCCCGGGGAGACCCCAGCGGAATCCCCGGTCCACCGTCTGGCCACCGGTGGCAACCTCATCTCCAAAAGCAGCCTGGGGAGCGGGGTGGCGCCCCCCGCTTGCGGCACGGGGGGCTGCTGCCCTGCGGGGATGTGCGGCCTCTGATCATAGCCCGCGCCGCCCCTGCAAGGTGACGGTCAACTCCAGGGGCCGGCCACCGCGATCAATGGTGAGACTGACCTGATCCCCGACCTGCTGGCGTTCCAGCAGGTCGGAAAGCTCTTTCAGGCTTTTTACCGGCTGGCCATTTACCGCCAGGATGATGTCCCCCAGGGTAATGGCTCCCCCCCGCTCGGCCTTGGTCCCCCGCAGACCCGCCGCCTCCGCCGTTGAGCCGGGCTCCACCCGCAACACCAGCACCCCTTCCAACCCCAGTTGGTCCAAGATGCGGCCGCTGATGGCGTCGTCCGCCTTGATGCCCAGACTGGGGCGCTGGAAATGTCCCCGGGCGATCAGTTCCGGCACCACCCGGTTGACCGTATCCACCGGCACGGCGAAACCGATGCCAGCAAAGGCCCCGGAAGGGCTGTAGATGGCGGTGTTGACGCCGATCAGACGCCCGGCGCTGTCAAGCAGGGGCCCGCCGGAATTCCCGGGGTTGATGGCCGCATCGGTCTGGATCAGGTGCTGGATCGACTGGCCCTGTTCCCCGGAGATGGTGCGATCCAATGCCGAGATCACGCCGGTGGTGAGGGTATAGTCGAGGCCGAAGGGATTGCCGATGGCCAGCACCTTTTGCCCAACGCGCAGATCCTTGCTGGTGCCAAGGGGCAGGGGTGTCGGTCGCGACGTCGGAATGCGGATGCGCAGTACGGCCAGGTCGTGTTCGGGGCTGGCGCCGATGATGTCCGCCTCGTAGCTGCGTTGATCCCAGAGCCCCACCTGGGCGGACCGAACCCCCTCGATGACATGGTAGTTGGTGACGATGTGCCCCTGATCGTCCCAGATGAAGCCGGAGCCGGTACCACGGGGGATCTCGGTGATATCCCGGGTCCAGAGATCCAGGACCCGGGTGGTGGTGGTGATATAGACCACCGCTGGCGTCGAGGCCTCGAAGATGGCGATGGTGGTCTGTTCATCCGCCGCCAGATCCCCCCGCGGGGCGATGGCGCGTGGCTCGGCGCGAAAACCGATCAGCAGATCCTCGACCCAGGGCCGCAGCGACAGGGCCAGCAACAGAAAAAGGAGGAACCAGAAGAGGAAACGGGCGAGGGAGAGGGAGCGCATGGCAATAGGGCCGTGGAGAACCGGGAGGGATTGGGGCCGATGAGGTGGAGGGATCGCCAGAGGGGCCAGCCCTTCAGGCATGGACTTAAGGCCAGAGGCCGGTACCCAAGCCCGATGGCCATCAGGTCTCGGCGCTCTCGCCGTTCGATCTGGGCCAGGCGGTCAGGATCGCCTGGACCAGGGTCGCCAGGGGAATCGCGAAGAATACACCCCAGAATCCCCAGAGCCCACCGAAGACCAGTATGGACACGATGATGGCCACCGGATGGAGATTGACCACTTCGGAAAAGAGCAGGGGGACCAGGACATTCCCGTCCAGGGCCTGGATGATGAAATAAACGGCGGCCATCCAGGCGAACTCGCCGGACCAGCCCCATTGGAACCAGCCTACCAGGAGCACCGGGATGGTCACCACTGATGCCCCGATAAAGGGGATGATCACCGACAGCCCCACCAGCAAGGCAAGCAGCATGGCGTAATTGAGCCCCAGCAGTTGGAAGGCGACCAGGGACGCGGCCCAGATGATGAGGATTTCCCAGAATTTGCCCCGGACGTAATTGGAGATCTGCCGGTCGACGTCATGCCAGACGGTACCGGCAATGCGGGTGTGCTTGGGCAGGTAATTCATGAACCAGGCGATGATCAGGTCCTTGTCCTTGAGGAAGAAGAACACCAGCAGGGGCACCAGGATCAGATAGACCAGGATGGTGATGAAGCCTACCACCGAGGCGAGGGACCATGACAGGACCCGCTGGCCGAAACTGGTGATCTCGTAGCGGATAGTGCCGATGACCTGTTGCACCTGATCCTGGGAGATCACTTCCGGGTAGCGTTCCGGCAACTGGGTGAGAAAGACCAGTCCGGAGGAGATCATGGAGGGCATCTGCTGCACTAGGTCCGTCACCTGGCGCGATACCACGGGAATGACCCCGAAGAGGAGGGTGATCACGAAGACCACGAACACGATATAAACCACCAGGACCGCGACCAGGCGCGGCCAGCCGAAACGCTGAAAGTAGGAAACCAGCCCCTCCAGCAGATAGGCGATGACGATACTCGCCAGGGCGGGGGCCAACATGTAGCCCATCGAAAGGACCACGGCAAAGCCCACCAGCAGGGCGGCGGCCAGAAAGACGACTTGAGGATCGGAAAAATACCGCCGAAACCAGTCGGTGATGACCTGCATAGCGAGAGGGGTCCTGATTGAGTTCAGCTACCGAAACGATCCCGGTAGGTGTCATAGTGGCGGGCGAAGAGCGCCTCCAAGTCGTCGATCACGTCCCGGGCGGGGCGGCCATTGAGGACATGGGCGGCCATGAGGCTCGATGTCTCATCGAGCATTCGGCGGCGATCCAGCATATGGTAACTCAGGGACAATCGCTTGATGGCACCGACCACCGTTTCCTGGGCGGGTCGGGTAATCGTATCGGGTTCCGCCGGGCCAGTGGTGGAAGGAGACTCGTCACCGGCACCACGGCCGCGTCGTTCCAACTCGGACCACAAAAAATCCGCGAAGCGCAGCAGGGTCCGGCGGGACTCGGCGTCCAGGCCACGATAGACCCGGGTCAGATGGCGCTCATCGCTCGGCGGCAGGGGGGATGTCAGCATCGGACAGGTTCCGGCAGGCGGGGTAGGGATGGGTGGGTGGATGGCTAGGGGGGGATGGGCAGTAGTCTCGGCATCGCCGCCGTACCGACCCAGACACTTCCGAGAGACTCTGAGCAAGCCTCCGGCCAGCGGCGGATGGCGCCCGCGGTGACCGCTTAGGACCCCGAGGGCGGGGCCTCGGCCCGGGGAGGCTGATCCGGTCAGTTAGGACGCAAGAACTCAGCGGCCTCTTCCATCATCAAGGGGGGTGGCGTGCCCCCTCCTGACGATTAGCCCGGATGTTCCTCGCAGTAGGCGCGGGCGAACTCAAGGAGTTCCTCCATCACCCGCAGCCGGAATTTCTGCTTCTGGTGGACAAAGGAGAAGGGCCGTTCCAAAGGAGGGTCCAGTTCCACCGCCACCAAGGTGCCGAGGCGCAGTTCCTTCTGGATCGTCGCACGAGACACCACTGAAACGCCCATGCCGGCCTCAACCGCCCCCTTGACCGCTTCCGGGCTGCCGAGTTCCATGGCCATCTTCAGTGCCCCCTCGCACTCGGGAAACTGATCCAGATACTCGCTGATCACCCCCCGGGTGCCGGAACCTTCTTCCCGACAGATGAAGGGATATTTCAGAAGTCTGACAAATTTGACGGAGGACTCCGTCGCGAGCGGGTGATTTGGCGGCACGATGCCGACCAGGTGATCGCGCTTGCAGACCTCCACCGCCAGATTCTTATTGGTGACGGTGGATTCCACCACGCCCAAGTCGATGGTATTGCTCTCCACCAGAGAGACGATACCCTCGCTGTTGGCGACCTTCAGGTGGATGGTGACCTCAGGATACTTCTCCTTGAAATCCCCCAACAGGGTCGGGAGCATGTATTCAGCGATGGTGGTGCTGGCGCCGATGGTCAGGGCGCCACTGATCTCCCCGGTCAATTCTCGCACCGAGTTTTCCATCTCGGCGTAGAGCTCGAAAATCCGATCCGCGTAGGCCAGGACCTGTTCTCCAACGGCGGTAAGGCTGATGCGGTTATGGGTGCGGTCGAAGAGCCGGGTGTTGAAGTGCTCTTCCAACTGGCGAACCTGGAAAGTCACCGCTGGCTGGGTCATGTGCAGGGTTTCGGCGGCCTTGGTAAAGCTCAACAAGCGCGCCACCGTGTGGAAGACTTGCAGTCGCCGATCCGCCATAGACACCCCGCCGTGTCAGGAGCAAATAAGAACTTTTTATATCATGAAGAACAGTGAAGGAAAAGGAGTTAATGGTCAGAATCGCGGAGAAGAGGCGGTGAACACAGCGGCAACGGCGGATATGGGGTTAGGGCAACCACCGGGACAGGCAAGGCGTAGGTGAAACGACCGCGGCGGGTAAGCCATACCAAAGAAACGCCGCCCGGGGGCGGCGTCGATACCGATGAGGAGGGTCCAATCCCGGCCCCCGGTCGTCAGATATAGAGGCAAATATCGCTCTCGCCAGCGAACTCGAAGAAGGCCGCGGCCCCTGCGTACTCGACGCCGTCGATGAAATCAGCGGTATCCAGATCGAAGAGGTCCACGGTCATCTGGCAGGCGATCAGCTTGACCTCAGCCTCCTGGCACAACTCCCGCAATTCCTCGATGCTGGCCACACCCTTCTTCTTCATCTTGGCCTTCATCATGGAGGTCATCATGGCCTGCATCCCGGGGAGGGCGAGACCCAGGACCGGGAACCACTTGTCCATGCCCATGGGCATGGGCATGCCCGGGTTGCCCAGGGGGGTGACCTCCAGGGACAGATCCTTTTTGAGGAGCTGGAGTCCGTAGAAGGTGAAAAAGATCTGCACCTCATAGCCCAGCGCCGCCGCCGTGGAGGCGAGGATGAAGGGTGGGTAGGCCCAGTCCAGCGATCCCTTGGTGGCGATGATCGCCAGCTTTTTCTGTTCCATCGGCAAACCTCTCAAAGGGTGTTAGGGGTGGGTGCCCGCGGATCAGGCCTTCTTGATCAGGAAATGGAACTTGCCGCCCTCTTCCTTGGACTCCATCAGTTCGTTACCGGTCTGCTTGGCGAAGGCATCGAAGTCCTTCACGGAACCCGGGTCCGTGGCGATGATGTGCAGGACCTGGCCGGAGGCCATGGAATTGAGGGTCTTCTTGGCACGCAGGATGGGCAGGGGGCAGTTCAAACCGCTGGCGTCAAGTTCTTGATCGAAGGCTGCCATGTAAATCTCCGAGGGTGATGGTCGTGATGAGGGTTAGAGGCATCGAGGTTGGCGGTTTATAGGCCAAACCGGAGGAAAAGGCAAACGCGCCGGGGGGCGCGCCGCCGCTGGTCACGCCAGGCGGCCCGGCTCGATCGGGAAGCCGTGACGCGCCCAGGCGATGATACCGCCCCGCAGGTTGATGGCGTTGTCGAAACCCTGCTGGGCCAGATACAGACAGGCATGGTAGGAGCGTGCCCCGCTGCGACAGTAGAGCACCACATCCTTGTCCCGGGGCAATTCGTTCATGCGTAGGGGCAGGAGGTGCATGGGCAGGTAGACAGCGTCGGGGATGGCGGCCTGGACGATCTCAGCCGGGGTACGAATATCCACCAGGTAGATATCTTCACCCGCCGCCATCCTTTCTTGGAGGCCGACGGAGTCGATCTCGTTGACCACAATTATAGCCCTATCCTCTACCCAAGTATTTAAGTATATTAAGATGTTTTCACCACCGGCGCAACCGATTCGCCCTCAGCCCGGCCCTCCGCCCCCCCTAAGCCCATGGACCTGCTACCCATCTTCCTCGATATCCACCAGCAACCCTGCCTGGTGGTCGGCGGCGGCGCGGTGGCCGCCCGCAAGGTCGCCAACCTAAGCCGCGCCGGCGCCCGCATCCACTTGGTGGCCCCGGCCCTGTCACCGGAACTTCAGGCCCTGGTGACGGCCGGGGACCTGGTTCACCAGCCTCGCCCCTTTCAGGACGAGGACCTCCAGGGGATGCGCCTGGTCGTCGCCGCCACCGGCGATCGGGCTGTGAACCGGCGCGTCGCCGCCCTGGCCAAGGGGGCCGGAATTCCGGTCAACGTCGTCGACCAGCCGGACGAATGCAGCTTCATCCTGCCCTCCGTCATCGACCGCTCCCCGGTGGTGGTGGCCGTGACCACCACCAAGGCCTCCCCCGTCCTGGCCCGCCTGCTGCGCACCCGGCTGGAATCCCTGATCCCCGCCGGCTATGGGCGCCTCGCCGATCTCTGCGCCCGCTATCGCGATGCCGTCAAGGCGCGCTTCACCGACGAACGCGACCGCCGCCACTTTTGGGACCGGGTCCTCGTTGGGGGGGTCGCCGAACGTGTCTTTTCCGGCCACCTGGAGGAGGCGGATGCGGCCATGGCCCGGGAACTGGCCGCCGCCAGCCTGCGGGAAGGCATGGGAGAGGTCTATCTGGTTGGCGCCGGGCCCGGGGACCCGGACCTGGTCACCTTCCGGGCCTTGCGCCTCATGCAGCAGGCCGACGTGGTGGTTTACGACCGCCTGGTCGCCAAGCCCATTCTCGAACTGACGCGCCGCGACGCCCGACGCATTTACGTGGGTAAGGAGCGGGACAACCATGTCATGCGCCAAGAGGACATCAACCGGCTGCTGGCCGACCTGGCCAAAGAGGGCCTGCGGGTCTTGCGCCTCAAGGGCGGCGATCCCTTCATCTTCGGCCGTGGCGGCGAGGAGATCGATACCCTTGCCGGCGAAGGCATCCCCTTCCAGGTCGTCCCCGGCATCACCGCCGCCTCCGGCTGCGCCAGCTACGCCGGCATCCCCCTCACCCATCGCGATTACGCCCAGTCCGTCACCTTCGTCACCGGCCACCTCAAGGATGGCAGCATCGATCTGAACTGGCCCCAGCTCGCCCAGCCTCATCAGACGGTCGTGTTCTACATGGGTCTAGTGGGCCTGGCGGTCATCGTCGAGCAATTACGTAAGCACGGCGTCCCCCCGGACATGCCCATCGCCCTGATCCAGCAGGGCACCACCCACAATCAGCGAGTCTTTTCCGGTACCCTCGCCACCATTCAGGATGTCATCGCCGCGGACAAACCCGAACCGCCAACCCTGATCATCGTCGGCGAGGTAGTCCGGCTGCGGGAGAAGCTGAACTGGTATCAGACCCCGGCCCATTCGGACCAAGGGGCCTTTGGGCCTTTGCCCTGGGCGGCTGCCAGTCCGGCAGAGACATGAACTGTTGGGACGGTGGAAGAAGGGGAACTTGATGACCCCTTTCCAACGTTCGCCGCCCGGCTCAACCGCACCGTGAAACCCGCCAAGCCGATCACGCGCTCTTCGGCCTTGGTGGCCAGTAAGCCCGCCATCAGATCATGGGCCTCTTCCGTGGGGATTCCTCGGTTAGGCCTGGTGTCGCCGCGAGGCCGCGGCGCCCGGTGAAAAAGGCGCCGGATTTCACCCTGTCAGGGAAGCGATCAGGGCGGTGTTCAGTTGCGTTTCATGACGCCGCCGTGCTCGGCGCTACCGCCGCGGCCGGTAAAGGGATGGGTCAGGTCATCGGGGGGCGGGAGACCGAGGAGCGTATAGAGCTGGCGGAGTTGTTGCCGATAAAGGCGCTCGAAGTCGCTCACCGCCTCGGCGGGGTTGTCGTCCCCGAACCACCAGAACCAGTCCGAGCCTTCGCAGGTCGCCAGTTGCAACTCCAGGCGTTCGCGCTCCTCCGGGCTCCAGGACCGCCCCTGCAGGGCCCGGTCATAGGCGGCCTTGGCGGCGCCGAGCATGTCCCAGGCGCGGTTCTTGTCGGGGTGCCCGATCCAGGTGGACAGAGTGCCGTAGACCCAGCTCCCCGCCACCAGTCGCTCCAGGGCGGGGGGCGGACTGGTCTGGGCCGCGAGGAGTTCGGCGAAGGTGGTAAGCTGCAGGCGCTGATGACTGGCCAGGCGGCGATACAGTTCAGGGAGGAAAAAGCTGGCGTTATGGGGGTAATACTCCCAGGCATTCTCACCATCCATGATGATGGACAGGACGCGGTGGGGCCGCCCCAGGGTGGCATCGGCGACCCGTTCCAGGTGCCCGACCAGATTGGTGACGGCGTCCTGGGCATGCCAGTCCGCATAGGTAAATCCGATGAGGTCAGAGATGCCATCGTCGCGGAAAAAGCACTGGATGACCCCATCCCGCAGCCGGTAGGGGCTATTCAACCAGTGCTCGGGCAGGTGTTCCCCATGCCAGGCGCGCAGACTGTGATAGAGGACGCGCTGGCCGCTGGCGACCCAGCGAAATCCCTCCTCCTCCAACAGGCGGAGGGTAGGCTCGCTGAGGGCGCCTTCGGAGGGCCAACAACCCGCGGGACGGCGGCCGAAGTGGCGCTCGAAGGTGGCCAGGCCACGGCGCAGGTGCCACCGCGCCCGCTCCTCCCCTCCCGGGTAGGCAATAAACTCCGGTAAGGGGCTGTCGGGTAGGGCTTCGCGGGCGCAACCCAGATCCAAGAGCAAGGGCAGGATAGGGTGGGCATAGGGGGAACAGGACAGCTCCACCCGGCCTTCATCCGCCAGACGCCGGTAACGGGGTATCAGCGTCTGGAGCTGCTCGCCAATGAGTTCCACCAAGGCACGGCGGTCCTCCTGGTTGAAGCCGCGGCCCTTGCGCTGCAAGGAGTCGACGCGTGGGTCGTTGTCGCGGATATGCTCCCCGGTCCAGGCCAGGTGGTACCAGACCAGAAGGTCGGCGAGGAACTGGTCGTTGACATAAAGATCAGCCTGGTAATGACGACCGAACCAATCGGCCAGATCGATCAGCTCTCGCAGGCAGGGAAAGCGATCGATGAGGTGGGTCTTGTTGGCCTTGCGGCAGGCGGTAATGAGGTCACGCCGCCGGGACGCTTCCAGCGGTAGGCCCGGACCGGCCAGAGCCGCCAGCAAGGGATCGCGGATGCGCTTTCCGCTCGTCCGCCAGGCGCGGATCTGGAGGGCATAGTCCTCGAGCTGCTCCAGCAGAATCGGGGCGAAGTTGACTACGGCGCGGGCCTGGGGCTGTGCCTCCAGATGAGCGGCCATGTCCGAATAGTCCTTGAGGGCATGGAGATAAACCCAGGGCAAATGGTACTCATGCCCTCCGGGACCACGATAATCCGGTTGGTGCATGTGCCAGCACAGCACGATGGGCAGGCGGGCCGGGTCCAGTGGCATGGGCTCAGCGGACATAGCTGGGTTCCTGATGAAGCATTTCCGGGGTGACCAGAGTCACGCCACCCTCAGTAACGTGGAAGCCTCGGGCGCGGTCCTGAGCAGCGTCCTGACCGATGATCAGGCCCTCGGGGAGGCGGCAGCCGCGATCGATGACGGCGTAGCGCAGACGGCAGTTCCGGCCCACATCCACGTCGGGGAGGATCACCGAATCTTGGACATAGGCATAGGAGTTGACCCGCACGTTGGAAAACAGGAGGGAATGGCGCACCACGGCCCCGGAGATGATGCAACCGCCGGAGACCATGGAATCCACCGCCATGCCGCGGCGGTCCTCGTCATCGAAGACGAACTTGGCGGGAGGTAACTGTTCCTGATAGGTCCAGATGGGCCAGGAAGCATCGTAGAGGTTGAGGGGCGGGGTGATGCCGATCAGCTCCAGGTTGGCCTGCCAAAAGGCGTCGACCGTGCCCACGTCCCGCCAATAGGCCTGTTCGCCACTGCGTACATCGCGGAAAGGATAGGCGATCACCCGATACTTATCGATGATGGCGGGGATGATGTCCTTACCGAAGTCATGACTGGAGTCGGGCCTATCCGCATCCTTGATGAGTTGTTCGAAGAGGAAGCCGCGATTGAAGACATAGATGCCCATGGAGGCCAGGGCGAACCCCGGGCGGCCGGGAATGGCGTCCGGCTGGGCGGGCTTCTCAGCGAAACGGCGCACCCGGCTGTCCTCATCGGCGGTCATGACGCCGAACTCCCGGGCCTTGACCAGATCGACCTCCAGGCAGCCCACGGTCATGTCGGCACCGGACTCGACGTGCTGGGCGATCATGGCCCCGTAGTCCATCTTATACACATGGTCCCCGGCCAGGATGAGGATATAGTCGGGGTTGTGGGCGCGAATGATGTCCAGGTTCTGGAAGACGGCATCCGCCGTACCGGTATACCAGGAGGTCTCGGTCACCCGCTGCTGGGCTGGCCACAGTTCGACGAACTCGCCAAACTCGCCGCGCAGGAACCCCCAGCCTTTCTGGATGTGGAGAATGAGGGAATGGGACTTGTATTGGGTGAGGACTCCGATCCGGCGGATACCGGAGTTGATGCAATTGGACAGAGGAAAATCGACGATGCGGAACTTGCCGCCAAAGGGCACCGCGGGTTTGGAGCGCCACTTGGTGAGGTCCTGCAGGCGGGATCCCCTGCCGCCGGCCAGAATCAGGGCCAGGGTGTTACGGGTGAGGCGGCTGACAAAACGTTGGGTGGTGTCCGGCATGGAAATGGCTCCTGTCGATGGTGTTCCCGCTTCGGGTCAGATCACGAAACAAACCTCAAATTCAATCAGTACCCTCATGACCGAAAGGTTGGAAAACCCATGGTTGGGCAAGACCCCGGCGGTTTTCAGAAAGCGTCGATTTGATAGTTGCCGATTTGTCCTCTGGGAGACTCGCTCAATGCGGGAAACAATTGATGGAAAGGTTCTTACCGATCGCGGATCACTTTTCGGTGTTTCTTTCTCGATCGAAAACCGCAATAGCGCAGATGGAGGGGCGGAAGGCTCCGCTTCGGTCAGCCGCCGGCGAACCCTGGCGGGGGGTAACCCTGGCAGGGGCTTATGGTACCATTTTCCTCCCTTGCGCCACCGTACCCCG
>ERZ1645192.3978-NODE-3978-length-11858-cov-8.565534_pt1 | contig 11858 bp, 10 predicted proteins | sample MGYA00575354_ERZ1645192 | MGnify/ENA primary metagenome ERZ1645192 (study PRJEB40844, sample SAMN11349763) | freshwater sediment metagenome | isolation source: river sediment | host: Sediment | place: India: Faizupur Khadar , New Delhi | collected 2017-02-21 ... | reverse complement strand
GGGTCCAGGCGGACGTGGAGCACGGCCGCGTCGCCGTCGTCCACCGAGACGATCATGAGCCGCACCTCGTTCTTCGCGGTCTGCACCCAGATCAGCTGGGCCTCGTTGCGGGCGGGGCAGCGCTGGCAGACCATGCGGGCCCAGCCGGGCCCGAGGCACGCGCGGGCGCCCGCCTCCAGCTCGCCGAACCCGGCCGCGGCGTCTCCTGGCACATCCTCAAACACGGCGAACTGCAGCCCCTTGACCCCCTCCGGCTTGGCGAAGCGCACGGCGAGCCCCACCAGCCAGCCGCACGGGATGTCGGTCTTCGCGGTGCCGAGCTGCTGCTCCACGTGGCAGACCAGCCGATCGAATTCCTTACTGCCGGCCTGGACGGGCGCCGCCGCAAGCAGCGCCAGCCCGAGCAGCAGGAATGGCGGCAGGAAGCGTCCAACCGCGGTGCGCATGTCAGCGGCTCCCGGACCGATGGTCGTCCTTTTCCAGCTCCAGATCGGGGATGCCGATGTGCCCCTCGAGATCCATCAGCATCTCCATGTCAATGGGACCCACGATGTTGATCACCGCCAGTTCCCGGTCCTCGAAGGCGATGATGGCCATCCCCTCGATGACGTCACCCTTCAGTAACATGAAGATGTCGACGTTCTCGCCCCCCTTGCGGCTGCGCACGCCCACGAGCCGGGTCCATTCCGGCGCGCGGAGCTGGCTGCGGACCGACTCGACATCGGCGGCGGTGAACTGGCCATCGGCGTCGAAGGTGTAGGCTTTCACGTAGATCCCCTTGAGCGAGTGGACCAGCTTGCGGACCGCCACTTCCTCCGGGTCTTTCTTGGACAGAAACGCGCCGGCGAACCGCAGGCTGTCGCCGTCGAGGGTGACGTCCACCACCTCGTCCGCCTTGGCCTCGAGGTGTTTGAGAGCGTCGAAATTGATCTGGGCCCCCTGGCCGGCTGCGGCGGGTGAAAGCGCCGCGAGCAGGAACAGGGCGAATGCCAGAACCGACAAACGGAACAGGTATGGTTTCATGGTCTTCCTCCGTGTCATTTCAGATCAAACCGTCAGATCCGGATCTCCGATGCATCACCGAAGCTATGTGCGGGCGCGCTCCACGGCCCGCTCCCGGGCTGCGTTCATCTTGCGGCTGGCCAACCGCAGCGCCCGGATCAGTTCCTCTTTCAGTCGCGCCCCGTCCTCCGGTGACATCCCCGGGGGCAGTCCGGTCAGCTCCGGCACCCCGGCCGCCGGGACGACAGGCGCCGCAGGCGGCTCCCCGGCCGGCCGGCTCGGCCACAGGCCGAACCGCCACTGGGCCCAGCTCCCCGCGGCCAGCAGCAGGGCGGCCGCCGCCAGCCCGCGGACCAGGCGGCCTCGCCATGCCTGCCGGCGCGACGTGCGCCGGTCGGCATCGAGTCGAGCCACCCGGGCCATCACCCGGCGGGTGAACTCGGGTCCCGGATCCTCGGGCGCCAGCGCCCGGCGCAGCTCGTCGTCCGACGGGGTCATGAGAGCACCTCCGGCGTTGCGGCCACCCGGGCCCGGAGCCAGCTCACGGACCGGTGGATCCGGCTCTTCACCGTATCGACGGGCACTCCCAGCGTCCGGGCGATCTCCCGAGGCCGGAGCCCCTCCTGGTAGCGGAGCACCATCACCAGCCGCGACGCCGCGGGCAACCGGCCCACCAGTTCGCGGAGCTGGTCCAGCAGCAGCGCCTCGCCCTGCTCGGGCGCCGTGGACAATGTCGGCGCCTCGAGCTCCACGAGCTCCGGCTGGCGGCGGCGGACCCGCCACGCGTCCACCGCGCGCCGCGTGGTCACCTGGCGCAGCCAGTGGCGCAGGTGCGCCGCGCTCTGGATGCTTTCCCCGTGCTGGTACAATCGGATGAACACGTCCTGGGCCACCTCTTCGGCCAATTCCCGGTTCCGCAGGAATCGGAGCGCCAGGCTGAACACCCACGCCTGGTTTTCCCGCACCACCTGTTCGAATTCGGCCGGGCTCCATTCCATCGATTCGCCGCTCCCGGGTCCGTCCTGCATTCTTCATACCTATATACGAATGCCCGTAGGCAAACAGGTTCACGGAGGGACAATTTTTCAGCCGCCGGCGGATCGGCGCCGGGGCGACTTTGGGCTGGAGAAAATGCTCCGCCGGGATTATTCTGTGGCATTCGGGGCGGATCGGCTCCGGCACTCCACCGCATCGAGGATCCCATGGAACTGCGCATCAATCCGTACCTGGACCGCCTGGTCTGTTCCGCGACGGGACAGACCGTCCCCCACCACGGGTTCCAGCGTCCCGTCGGCCTGTGCCCCTGCTGCCCGCCGCCGGGCAAGCCGGTGGAGGCGCTGTACCGGCTCGACGCGCTCCGCGACGACCGGGCCGGCGACTGGCGCGAACCCGGGACTGCGGACGGCCTGTGGCGCCACGCCGCACTGCTGCCCGTCTGGGGCGTCGACGACGCCTACGCCGCCGACGTGGGACGGCCGGTGTTCGTCCGCCACGAGGCGCTGGCGCGCGAGCTGGGGCTCGACCTCCACCTCATGAATGAAGGCGGCCATCCGTCGGGCAGCTTCAAGGATCGCGGCCTGGCGGTGGGGATCGCCTTCGGCGCCGCCTGCGGCGCCAGCCGCTTTTGCCTGCCCACCCAGGGGAACGCCGGCGTGGCCGCGTGCCTGTTCTCCAGCCGGCTGGCCCTGCCTGGCTGCCTCGTCTACATGCCCGAGGCGTGGCGCGGTTCCATCTACCACCGGGAGTGCGAATTCTTCGGCGGCGAGGTGCGCTTCCACGGCGCCAACATCGCCGCCGCCGGCCGGAAAATGCGCGAGGACTTGCGCGACGAGCTCGCGGCGGGCACGTTGGTGGACATCTCCACGTTTTTCGAACCGGGCCGGCTCGAGGGAAAGAAGACCATGGGACTGGACATCGCCGCGCACTACGGCCCCCGCGCCCTGCCCGACGCCGTCATCTATCCCACCGGCGGCGGCACCGGACTGGTGGGGATCTGGAAGGCGTTCGTGGAGCTGAACGCGCTGGACCGCCTGCCCGGCCGACCGCCCGCCATGATCGCGGTGCAGGCCGAGGGGTGCGCGCCGGTCGTGGAGGCCTTCCGCCGCGGTCTGGCGGCGGTGGAGCCCGTGGTCTCGCGCGGGACCGTGGCCGACGGCCTGGATGTGCCCGGCGCCATCATGGGCCACCGGATGCTCGGGGTGCTGCGCGAGTCAGGCGGGACCGCCGTGGCGGCGGCCGAGGCGGAGATCGTGGCCGCGTTCCATCGCTACGGCGCCCTGGGCGTGGCCGCAAGCTACGAGGGCGCCGCGACGCTCGCCGCCGCGCGGCGGCTGCGCGCCGAGGGATTCCTCAAACCCGGCATGAAGGTGCTGCTGGTGAACACCGCCAGCCATCTCGTTTCCCTGGCGCGCTCGTCGCCTCCGGCGTCCGCCGCGCGCTGATCGGGGCGCCGGCCGCGCCGCCGCCACCGACCGTTAGCGCTCACTAAGGCGCGAAGTCGCCACGCGGGTTCCCGATTTAGCAACACCGACCTGGGGCTTCGGATTCGGGACCTCGGTGCTGGAGCATTATTCCCAGGGCCCAGGTCCCATCGACAGCAAAATCAAACTCGTTTCCAGATAGCCAATCAAATATAAGCAATCACCGATAACCAATAATCCGAAATGACCAATGACAGATGATCAATGAAAAATGATCAATGGAAATGCTCACCAGCAGCGGCCCCGCACCCATTCACCCATACACCCATTCACCTTTAGTCACTGCCCATCTGATTCGCTTAGCTCCCCCCCATCACCGCTGCGTCGAACGCATCACGCTCGGGGTAAAACGCGAGCGTCTCGTCGAGCATGGGCACGGCGTGGGGGCCGAGGGCGTAGTCCGTGTAATGCACGCCCAGGAGGAACCGCTGGTCCTCGGTGATGAGCGTGGCGCATCCCTCCCAGAGGAAGCGCCGCACCCGGCCGTCGGCCACCATGGCGTCCACGGTGCGGCGGCTGACCGCGGAGCGTGTCCCCCCGGCATCGGCCAGCCCGGCGGCGAAGATGGGGATGTCCCGATCGATCCGCAGGTCCAGCATGTCCCGCAGGTGCCCCTTGAGCATTCCGCCCGAAACGATCTCTTCGAGATAGAGGAGCGCGTCGAAGCCGGCCAGCATCGGCCGCAGGCGCGCCAGCTCCAGCCGGTTGGCGTGGCGCCCCGACGCCGGCCGGCCTTGCCGGTTGCGGATGCCGAACGCTTCCGGGTAGAAGACGAAGCTGGACGTGACCGGGAAATAGGGTGTGAGCGTCAGGCCGGGCAGGCGGCGCCGCAGCGCACGCCAGATGGGGAACGCGCCGCGCAGCGGCGCATACGCCAGCACCCGGGCGCCGGCCAGCTCCCGGGCCAGGCGCGCCGCCAGCCGGTCGCACGCGGCGGCGTAGTCGGCATTGACCGCCGGATCGTCCCGATAGCCGCGCTCGTGAGGGTGGGACTTCCGCAGGTAGTCGGACCCCTCAGGCCGAAAGAACGGCGCCTCCGGCCAGAGCACCGAGCTCACCAGCGCGGGATCGGCCACCGCCTCGCGCCACTCCGCCGGCGTGGCGACGGACACCGCGGCGTCGAACGCCAGCTCCCGAACCTCGCGGCGACGAATCCAGAGGCGCATCCGATCATGCCTCCTACAGCACGGCGCGGTAAAAGACACCGCCCGGCCCCAGGATGAACACGCGGTCCTGGATCCCCTCGTCGGCCTGCCCTCCCGACGACTCCGTGGGCTGCTGCACCTCCAGGACCATCAGTCGCCGGATCGCCGCCTCCTGCGCCATTGCCTCGATAGCGTGTGACTCGTAGAGCGGATAGAACTCGTCGGAAAAGGTGTCGTACCCCACCAGATGCCAATGCGCCGGATCCAGCTCGTCCAGCCACGGCACCAGTCGCAGCAATTCCTCTCGCGGGACTGTCCTGGGATCCTCGGTCCCCATACCGCCTCCTTCACCCTGCACCAGTTTGCGGATGCCCTATTTTGAGTTTGCGCTTGTTCATTTATTATAGTACTGAATCTGTGATCCAGCCAAGTCCATCCGCCGCTGTGCGGTCGCCGCTGGCGGTTGCCCTGACCGAAATGGAATCCACATCCGGCTGGGGCGCATCCAGTGTTGTGCCGACGCGTGCGTTCTGCTAGACTGCCGCTTCGATGCGTCCCGACCGGTGAGGAGCATGCTGAGACGGATCCGGACCCGCTGCCGACTGCTCGCCCCCGCCGCCGCCCTGGCGGTGATGCTCCTCTTTGCCTGGCCCACCGGATTAGCCCTTTGCCTGCAGACCGACGGCTGCCTCGACGTGGAGTTGGTGGCCCCCGGCGCCCGCTCTGCCGGCGGGCCCAATTCCGCCGGTTGCATCAGCGACCACTGCCACGCGGGCGAGCACGGTACCGGACACGCCTCGGATCCGGCGACCATCGGCGACGACCACGCCGCCGGCTGCCGCGACTTCACCATGCCCTCGCTGCCGGCATTCGTCACCCAGTCGGCGTCGACAAGAGACGACGTTCCGGCGGGCCTTTCCGCCGCCGCCTCCCTGGACGGTCCGGCTGTACCAGTCGGCGACACGATCCCTGACCCCGCCGGCCTACTCTTGCCCGACGCGTCCGGACCGCCTGCCACCCTCCTGCCCGCCCTGACCACCGTCCGCAGCACCGTCCGACTCTGCTGATCCCCTGAGCTTCGTCGCTTGAATCGCGCCTCGAGCCGTGGCCGGAGGTAACCTCCGCCCACTCCCCCGGCGGGCCGGCGCCGCTCGCGCCTGCCGCCGTAAGCTGAAGGAGCTCTCATGTTGAATCGCTCTCCACGAACACGCCCCGGCGCCGGTCCGCGCCGCCGCTCCGCTCGCTGCGTGGCGCTGGCGCTGGGCCTGGCCGCGTCGGTCGGCCTCACCGCCGCGGCGGACGCCTCCGCCGCAACACCCCGCCTCACCCTTCGTGAGGTGTTCGGGCTGGCCGTCGCGGCGAATCCGAACCAGGCCGTCCTGGCGGCCCGCCGCGCCGAGGCCGAAGCCGAGCGGCGTCGGGCCGCCGCCTACGCCAACCCCGAGCTGGAGTTCGCCGCCGGGTGGGCCGATGGCCGGGACGCCGACGCCGACTCGCGCACCACCCTGGCGGTGGCGTTCACCCAGCCCATCGAATGGCCGGCCGCGCGCCGGGCCCGCGCAGCCGTCGCCGCGGCGGGCGTCGACGCCGCAGCCTGGGACGCCGCCATGGACCGGGCGGCGCTCGCCGCCGAGGTCCGGCGGGCGTTCGGCACGGTCCTGTTCCGCCAGCGGATGCTGGCGTTGGCGCGCGAGGATGCGGCCAACGCCGCCGAAATCGAGGCCATCGTCGACCTTCGCGTCGCGGGCGGCGAAGCGGCGGAACTCGACCGGATCAAGGTCCGCCTGGAACGGCTCCGGGCGGACCGGGCCGTCGGTGTGGAGGCCGGCCGGCTCGCCGCCGCCCGGACTGTGTTGGCTGCGCTTTGCGGCGACACCCTCTCCGCGGACTTCGTGGTGGCGGACGCCTGGCCGGACGAGCCGGAACCCGCCGACACCGATCCAGCCGCGGCCTGGATGGACCATCCCGCCCTGCGCCTGCAGGAGGCGCTCCGCGCCCGCCACGCGCAGGAACTGCGGGTGGCCGAAGCCGCCCGCCGGCCGGGACTGGCGGTGGGCCTGGCTGTAGCGCGGGAATACGACGCCAACAGTCTGGGCGGCTTCCTCCGTCTGGAGCTGCCCGCCTGGGACCGGAACGCCGGCGGCATCGCCGCCGCCGCGGCCCGCCGCGACGAGGCGGACGCGCAACTGGCCCGGCTGCGGCGGGATATCCGCCGGGACGTGGCGCTGGCCGTCCAGGGCCTGGAGCAGGCCCGGGAGCAGCGGGCCGCGTTCGAGGGTGGCCTGCGCCAGGCGGCCACCGAGGCGTACCGCATCGAGACCCTGCGCTACCGCGAGGGGGAGGTGGATTTTCTCCACTTGCTGGACACCCGCCGCACCGCCCGGCAGGTCGAGGCGGAGTACCTGCTGAGCCAGTACGACGTCCAGATGGCCCGGGCCGAGCTCGACCGGGCGCTGGGCAAAGGAGACATTGAGCCATGACACGCGCTGCTTTCTACCGAATCATATCGGTCCTGCTCGTCACGGCCGCCGGACTGGCCGCCGCCGGCTGCGGGGCCGCACCGCCGTCCGGCGCTCCGGCGGAGACGCACCATCACCACGAAGGGGAAGACGAACCCCTGCACCTGACCCCTGACGCGATGCAGGCCAACGGCGTCCGGGTGGAGGCGGCCCGGCCGCAGTCTCTGGACGCGGCCGTCACCTACCCCGGCCGGGTCACTTTCGACACCGAGCGGATGGCCCACGTGAGCGTCCCCGTCTCCGGCCGGGTGGCCGAGGTGCGGGCGCGCCTCGGCGATTCCGTCGCCCGCGGCGACGTCCTGCTGGTGGTGGACAGCGTCGCCCTGGGCCAGGCCCAGAGCGACTACCTCCAGCGCCGCACCCAGGTGCAGTCGGCCCACACCGCCCTGGAGGTTTCCCGCACCGCCGCCGAGCGGGCCGCGCGCCTCCTGGCGGAGAAGGGAATTTCAGTGGGCGAGTACCAGCGCCGCGACGGCGACCGCCGCAAGGCCGAGGCCGACCTCCAGGCGGCCGAGGCCGCGGAGCGGGCCGCCGCCGACCAGCTCCGCCTGTGGGGCATGGCGCCGGCCGATGTCGAGCGGCTCGCCCGGTCCGCCCGGATCGAACCGGGTTACGCCGTCCGGGCGCCCATCGCCGGCCAGGTGGTGGAGCGCCACGCCACCCTGGGCGAGGTGGTGGGACCGGAGCGGGAGGCGGTGTTCCTGCTCGCGGACACCCGCATCCTCTGGGTGCTGGCCGACGTCCCCGAATCCGAAATCCAGCATTTCACAACCGGCCAGGCGGCGGCGATCACCGCCCCGGCGCTCGGCGGCGCCGCCGTCCGGGGCACGGTGACCTTCATCCCGCCCGCGGTGGATCCGGCCACGCGCACCGTGCCCCTCCGCATCGAGGTGAGCGGGAAAGGTCTCCCCCTCAAGGCCGGCATGTTCGTGGAGGTGCGCTTCACCCCGGCGGGAGGCCCCGCCTCCCGGCTGGCCGTGCCCGCCGACGCGGTCCAATCCGTGGACGGCCGGCCGGCCGTCTTCCTGGAGCTGGCCGGCGAGCCGGGCGCGTTCCGGCCCCGGACGGTCCAGCCCGGGCCGGCAGCCGGCGGGCTCGTCCCCATCGCCGCCGGCCTGCGGGCCGGCGATCGGGTGGTGGTGGCGGGCGCGTTTGTCCTCAAGGCCCAGTACGAGAAGGCGCTGATGGAAGGCAAGACCTGCTCGGGTCATTGACGCGGGACTAGTGGAGGCCGGCCCGGCCGGCCCCCGGAGGAGTGCAGACATGTTGAACCGGATCATCGATTTCAGCATCCGCCACCGCTGGCTGGTGCTGGTGCTCACCGGGCTGGCGGCCGCCTATGGCGCCTTTGCCCTGCTCCGCCTGCCCATCGACGCGGTGCCCGACATCAGCAGCCGGATCGTCCAGATCACCACGGTCTACCCGGCGCTCGGTCCAACCGAGATGGAAAAGCAGATTGCCTTCCCCCTGGAGACCGCCCTGGCGGGCATCCCGGGGCTGACCGCCACCCGGTCGCTCTCGCGCAACGGCTTCTGCCAGGTGGAGGCGGTCTTCGGCGATGATATCGACATCTACTTCGCCCGCCAGCAGGTGCTGGAGCGGCTGGCGGAAGCCCGCCAGCAGATCCCCGCCGAGGCCGAGCCCCGCCTCGGTCCCGTCACCACCGGCCTCGGGGAGATCTACGTCTACATCATCGAATACGACCGCTCCGCCGCGCCGGCGGAGCCCGGCGGACCGGCCGGCTCGGGCTGGCAGCCCGACGGCACGTACCGAACCACGGAGGGAGAGCGTCTGGCGGACGAGCGGGACCGACTCGCCTATCTCCGCACCGTCCAGGAATGGGTGGTGAGCCCGCAGTTGCGCACCGTGCCCGGCGTGGCGGGCGTGGACACCATCGGCGGCTTCGAGCGGCAGTTCCTGGTCCAGCCCGACCCGGCGCGCCTCGTCGCCTACGGCGTCACCCTCCCCGAGATCCTGGCCGCCCTCGAGCGGAACAACGCCAGCGTGGGCGCCGGCACCATCGACCAGGGGGGCGAGTCGTACGTCGTGCGCTCCGAGGGGCGGGTCACCCGGCCGGAGGAGATCGGCCACATCGTCGTCGCCGCCCGCGGCGGCACGCCGGTCCACCTGCACGACGTGGCCGCCATCGGGGCGGGCCGCGAGCTCCGCCTCGGCGCGGCCAGCGAAAACGGCGGCGAGGTTGTCGTGGGCACGGTGCTCATGCTGCTGGGCGCCAATCCCCGGACGGTCACCGAGGCGGTTGCCGCCCGTGTGGCGGAAATTCGGGACAGCCTGCCGCCGGGCATCCGCCTGCGCCCGGTGCTGGTGCGCACCGAGCTCGTGGACAAGACCATCGCCACCGTACGGGAAAACCTCTTCCTGGGCGCGGTGCTGGTGATCGCCGTGCTCCTCCTGATGCTCGGCAACCTGCGAGCGGCCATTCTCACCGCCCTGGCCATCCCCTTTTCCATGCTGTTCACCGCCATCGGCATGGAGCGGGCCGGGCTGAGCGCCAACCTCATGAGTCTGGGCGCCATCGATTTCGGCCTCATCGTGGACGGCGCCGTGATCATCGTGGAGAACTGCCTGCGCCGCCTCGGCGAGCGGCAGCGCGAACTGGGGCGACCGCTGACGACGCCGGAGCGGCTGGCGGTGACGGGCGCCGCCTGCCGCGAGGTGCGCGCGGCCACCGCCTTCGGCGAGGCGATCATCATCCTGGTCTACATCCCCATCCTGGCCCTGGCCGGCGTCGAAGGAAAAATGTTTCACCCCATGGCCCTGACGGTGATTTTCGCGCTGACCGCGGCGTTTGTCCTGTCGCTCACCGCCGTGCCGGCCCTCGTGGCCCTGGTGGTGCGCGGCCCTGTGCGGGAGACGGAGAACGCCCTGATGACCGTCCTTAAGCGCGCTTACGCGCCCGTGCTGGACCTGGCGGTCCGCGGCCGCTGGGCCGTGGTGGGCGCCGCCGCGGCCGTGTTCGCCGCCGCGGTGCTGCTGTTCACCGCGCTGGGGCAGGAGTTCGTCCCCCAGCTCGACGAGGGGAACCTGAGCCTCCAGTCCATCCGGGTCCCCAGCATCGCCCTGAATCAATCGATGGCGCTACAGGCCCAGGTGGAGCGAGCGGTCGCCCGCCTGCCCGAGGTGGAACTCATGTACTCGAAGACGGGCACCGCCGAGGTGGCCTTCGACCCGATGCCGCCGAACTTCTCCGACGGCTACATCATCCTCAAGCCCCGCGCCGCCTGGCCGGATCCCGGGCTCTCAAAAGCCGGCCTGATCGCAAAGATCCAGGCGGCGGTGGAACCCGTGCCGGGCAACCTGTACGAGTTCAGCCAGCCCATCGAGCTCCGCATGAACGAGCTGGTGGCCGGTGTGCGCGGCGACCTGGCGGTGAAGGTGTTCGGAGATGACTTCGAGACGCTGGAGGACATCGCCGGGCGGATCCTGCAGATCGTCCAGTCCGTACCCGGCGCCGCCGACGCCCGGATGTCGCAGCACGAGGGCTCCCCCACCCTGAACATCGCCGTGGACCGGGCGACGGCCGCCCGGTACGGGCTGAATGTGGCCGATGTCCAGGACCTGGTGGTCACCGCCATCGGCGGCCGCGAGGCGGGTGAACTCTACCAGGGCGACCGGCGGTTCCCCATCGTGGTTCGGCTGCCCGAGGCGCTGCGCGCCGACGTGGCGGCCATCCGCCGGCTGCCGGTGCCGTTGCCGTCCGGTGACAGCGGCCGGGCGGGCGAGCCGGCGGCACTCCGGGGCTCGGTCCCGCTGGAGGCGGTGGCCCGGATCGAAGCCGCCTCCGGCCCCGGCCAGGTGAACCGGGAGAACGGCAAGCGCCGGGCGACGGTCCAGGCCAATGTCCGCGGCCGCGACCTCGGATCGTTCGTGGCCGAGGTCCGCGACCGCGTCCACCGGGAGGTGCGCCCGGCGCCCGGCACCTGGATCGAGTGGGGCGGGCAGTACCAGAACCTGCTGGCGGCGCGGGACCGGCTGCTGGTGGTGGTGCCGGCCTGCTTCCTGCTGATCTTCCTGATGCTCTTCGCCACCTTCGGGTCCGCGCGCGACGCGGCCATGGTCTTCACCGGCGTGCCGCTGGCGCTCACGGGCGGCGTGCTGGCCCTGTGGCTTCGGGGGATCCCCTTCTCGATCTCGGCAGCGGTGGGTTTCATCGCCCTGTCGGGCGTGGCGGTGCTCAACGGCCTGGTGATGGTGACCCACATCAACCAGCTGCGCCGGGAGGGAATGGAGCTCGCGGCGGCGATCCGCGAGGGGGCGCTCACGCGGCTGCGTCCGGTGCTCATGACCGCGCTCGTGGCCGCCCTGGGCTTCGTGCCCATGGCGGTGGCCACGGGCACCGGCGCCGAAGTCCAGCGCCCGCTGGCCACGGTGGTGATCGGCGGGATCCTGTCGTCCACCGCGCTCACCCTGCTTGTGCTGCCGGCGCTGTACCGGTTGTGGCACCGGGACACGAGGCTAGAGGCTCGAGGCTAGAGGCTAGAGGCTAGAGGCTCGAGGCTAGAGGCTCGTGTCCGGAAGTCGTGCTCGTAATCGTAGTTCGTAATCGTAATCGTAATTCGTAATCGTGATCGTAATCGTGATCGTACTCGCGGCTCGTCCCCGCCATGTGGACTTCGGATATCGGACTTCGGACGGCCGTAGGCCGCGCTCGCCGAGCGCGGCCCGCTCACTCGGCACGGTTGAGCGATTCG
>ERZ1645192.3977-NODE-3977-length-11859-cov-6.181718_pt1 | contig 11859 bp, 10 predicted proteins | sample MGYA00575354_ERZ1645192 | MGnify/ENA primary metagenome ERZ1645192 (study PRJEB40844, sample SAMN11349763) | freshwater sediment metagenome | isolation source: river sediment | host: Sediment | place: India: Faizupur Khadar , New Delhi | collected 2017-02-21 ... | reverse complement strand
ATCCCTAGTGTTTTTAAGTCGCCACGCGGCTCTGGGTTTCGGCCAGTCCGGCCACCTGCGCGTCGTCCAGATTCCGGTCGTAGGCAGTGTCGAAGCCCAGGGCGCGCAGCAGGGTGGCCAACCGGCCCACGTTGGCGTCGGCCAAGAAGGCCAGGCGCGGCAGGGGGGAGGGCCGCAGGGGGGAGGGCCGCAGCACGTCCAGGGGCGGGTAGACAGGCCGGACATGCAGCTCCTGCCCAGGCTGCAGGAGGTGCCCGAAACCCACGGGCAGACCGTCCGCCTTGATGTCGCCCACCTCGGTGTGCGGGGGGCCCAGGGCCTCGATGATGTCCTTGATGGAGGCCCTGCGCGTGACCGGATAGAGCACCAGGCCCGGGGCGTCCCGGTGGCAGTGGCGCCGGTCGAGCAGATCCGCGAGCCCGTCGTGGAAAAAAAGGGTGGCTGGCCGCATAATCATGGGTTTCCGCCGGACAGTGGATGCATGGTCACCTTCCTCGCCGCACATGGCTGGCCCTGTTCAGCGCCGGGCCACGGGCGCCGGGGCTGGATTGAGCATACGGGGCCGAGGCTCAGGTCGGCAACCAGGAAGACCCGCCTGGCCCGGGAACGGATGCACGGGGAGCCGACCCCGCACACCCGGCCGTGGGCGGAGGCCTTCCGGTCCAGCATGTCCTTGCCCCGCAAGGACGAGCCGTGCTATGGGGAATCATGAACCCCTCCGCAGGTCTTCACCGCGTTTCCTCTGCCCTCGCGCTCCTGGCGCTGCTGGTCGTGGCATCCCTGGGTGCGGCGGCCGGGGACATGCCGGGACCGCGTGTGCTGGTGGTCCACTCCTATGCCCCGGACTTTTCCTGGACCAGGGACCTGCACGCCGGGATCGTCTCGGTCCTGCAGGGGCCGGAAGTGCAGGGCAGGTACCGCGTGGAGTACATGGACGCCAAGCGCCATCATTCCCCCGAGTACATCCGCCAGCTGCTCGGCATCTACCGCCAGAAGTACGCGGGGGAGCGCTTCGACGGCATCATCCTCACGGACGACCACGCCCTGGATCTGATGGCCCGGCACTGGGCGGAACTCTTTCCGGATACGCCCATGGTGGCCTGCGGCATCAACGACCTGAAGTCGATTCCGGCCGAGGCGCTGGACACGAACATCGTCGTGGAGAGGCTGGCCCATCAGGAGACGCTGCAGGCGGCCCTGAAGCAGAACCCGGGCACGCGGAAAATTTTTGTCATGGTCGACGGCACCCTGAGCGGCAAGTCCATCCTCAGCGACTTCATCTCCCAGCTCTATCCTGTGGCCAGCCAGGTGGAAGTGGAAATCGTCCCGCCCATGGCCAGGGAGGAGCTCATCCAGTTCGCCCGGGGGCGTTCCAAAGGCGAACTCATCTATCTGCTGGTCTATTTCCAGGACGCGGCGGGGCGCGTGTTCGAAGCCGACGAGATCCCCCGGGCCGTGAGCGCCAGTTCGCCCGTGCCGGTCTACGTGGCCTGGGACTTCCAGCTCGATTCAGGCGCCGTGGGGGGATGCGTGACCAGCGCCTTCGGGCATGGGCAGAAGGCGGCGCAGATCCTGCTGGAGCGCCTGGCCGGCGGCAACCCTCCGGCAACGTATGACAGGCTGCAGGGGGTGAACCAGCACACCTACGATTACGCCGCGCTGCAGCGCTTCGGCATCCCCCTGACCAGCCTGCCCGGGAACGCGGTCCTGCTGAACCGGCCCCTGTCCTATTTCGAGGCTCACCGCTCGGCCATCCTGTCAGCCCTGGTGGTCATCGGCATCCTGGGCGTGATCATCGTGCTTCTGGTCATGAATGTGCTCAAGCAGCGGAAGATCCATCGCGGAAACATGGAAATCATGGCCCTGAACCAGGAGATGATCGACACCCAGGTGGAACTCCTGACCATTCTGGGCGAGGTCATCGAGACCCGCTCGCAGGACACGGCCAACCATGTGCGCAGGGTGGCCGCGTATTCCGCGCTGCTCGGCCGGAAGTACGGCCTTGCCGCGGAGGACGTCATCCTTCTGGAGGCCGCCTCCCCCATGCACGACATCGGCAAGATCGGGATTCCCGATGCGATCCTGCACAAGCCGGGCAAGCTGTCCTTCGATGAATTCGAGAAAATCAAGCACCACACCCTCATCGGGCAGCGCCTCCTGCACACGTCGGACAGGAGGCTCATGTCCTTTGCGCGGACCATAGCCCTCCAGCATCATGAGCGGTGGGATGGGACGGGCTATCCCTGCGGGCTGAAGGGGGAGGAGATCAGCATCCTGGCCCGGATCTGCGCCCTGGCCGACGTGTATGACGCTCTGTCCCTGGGCCGGGTGTACAAGGGGGCCTGGCCCAGGGACGAGGTGCTCGAATTCATCCGCCAGGAGCGCGGGGGGATGTTCGACCCCAGGATCGTGGACCTGTTCTTCGAGAACATCGACGAGCTGGAGGCCATCAAGGGCCGCCTCTCGGATCCCCCCCGCGGGTCCGGGGACGAAGGCTTGGCCAGGGCTGCGCGCTGTCCCCTGGACGTTTAGGAGGCGGTCGGCGACACCCCTCCCGTTCCCCTGTCTTTTCCGATCCGCGCATTGGCCAGGAGCTTGTACACCTCGCTTCCGGCCAGGGGAAGGAAGCCGAGGACAAGTGCCATGCCCCATCCCTGCAGGTCCAGCATCTGCAGGTTGAACGCCTCGCGCATGCCCGGAATGCACAGCAGCAGGGACTGGAGCAGGATCCCGAGCACGATGGACCAGATCAGGTACTGGTTGGAAAAAATCCCGATGGCGAAAACCGATTTCCTGCTGTTCCTGAAGGCCAGGGAATAGTAGAGCTGGCACGCCACAAGCACCATGAAGGCCATGGTCCGTGCGTACTCCACCACGTGCAGGGGCACACTGTCCTGGCCAGGGCTGAATCCATGTTCGTAATGGCCGAACCAGAAGGCGAACATGGTCAGTGCCCCGATGGACAGCCCTCCCAGTGCGGCCCTCCGGCCGGCCCCCCCGGCAAAGAAGCTTTCCCCGGGGTCGCGCGGCTTCTCACGCATGATGTCCGGGTCGCCTGGGTCCATGCCCAGGGCAATGGCCGGCAGGGAGTCCGTCAGCAGGTTGATCCACAGAATCTGGGTGGCGATCAGGGGGGCATTCCAGCCCGCCAGAAGGCTGAAAAACATGGCCACCACTTCCCCCAGGTTGCAGGTGATGAGGAAGGTGACGGACTTCTTGATGTTGCTGTAGATGTTTCGGCCCTGTTCAATGGCCGAAACGATGGTCGCGAAATTGTCGTCCGCGAGGATCATGTCCGCCGCGCTCTTGGCCACGTCGGTGCCCGTGACGCCCATGGCGATGCCGATGTCGGCCGAACTCAGGGACGGGGCGTCGTTGACCCCGTCGCCGGTCATGGACACGACATACCCGCGGGACTGCAATGCCTTGACGATCCTGACCTTGTGCTCCGGCGAAACGCGGGCGAATATGCGGTAGCCGGCGATCCGGTCCTTGAAATCCTCATCCCCTATGTCGTCCATTTCCTGGCCCGTGAGGGTCTGCGTCATGTCCTCGGCGATGCCCAGTTCGCGGCCGATGGCGAAGGCGGTGGTTTTGTGGTCCCCGGTGATCATCAGGGTCGTGACCCCGGCCTGCCTGGCCTTCTGGATCGCAGGCTGCACCTCGAGCCTGGGCCTGTCGATCATGCCCACGAGACCGACCAGGATCAGGTCTTTTTCCATTTCAGACGGGGGGATCAGCTCCTCTGCCGGCTTGTAGGCCGCGCCGAGGGTGCGCAGGGCATTGCCGGCCATGCCTTCGGCGGCTCCAGTGAACCGGCTGACGTGCTCGGCGGACAGAGGCACGGCCCGGCCCTGGATCCGGACATGCGTGCAGATTTTCAGGAGGTTGTCGATGGCGCCTTTGGCATAGACCACGTACCCCTCGTTTTCGTGGTTGAGGGTGGACATGAGTTTGCGCTCGGAGTCAAAGGAGAATTCACCCACCCGCGTGCTTCCGGCATGCACCGCGCTGCGGTCGAGGCCAAGGGCGTCCCCGAAGGCCAGCAGGGCTATTTCCGTGGGATCGCCTGTGCCCGTTCCATCGACATAGGTCGCATCGGAGCAGAGGACCATGACCCTGGCCAGAAACCGCGCGTCCGCAGCGTGGCCATCCTCCCCATCCACTGCCACGCAGGATGGGTTGTCCAGGGTGAAAGAGTGGGTGACGGCCATCTTGTTCTGGGTCAGGGTGCCGGTTTTGTCGGAGCAGATGATGTTGACCGATCCGAGGGTTTCCACGGCCACGAGCCGTTTGACGATGGCGTTGCGCCTGGACATGTTGGTCACGCCGATGGACAGCACCACGGCGACAATGGCCGCCAGCCCCTCGGGAATGGAGGCGACGGCCAGGGACACGGAGGTCAGGAACATCTCGGCCAGACCCCGGCCCTGGAACAGGGCGATGATGAAAAGAAAGACGCACACGCCGATGGCCAGCTTGCCCAGGATTTTGCCCAGTTCATCGAGCCTGATCTCCAGGGGGGTCTTTGTCTCCTTGGTGGCGATGTTTCTGGCGATCCTGCCCACCTCGGTCTGCATTCCCGTCGCCACGACAACGCCAACCCCCCGCCCGTAGGTGACGTAGGTCGACATGAACGCGCAGTTTTTCCGGTCGGCCAGGGGTGTTTTCGGATCAGGGGGCAGTGCCGAGGCGTCCTTGCTGGCCGGCACGGACTCGCCGGTCAGGGCCGACTCCTCGAGCTGCAGATTGGCCGACTCGATCAACCGGATGTCGGCGGCGATGAACCTGCCGGCATCAAGGACGAGGATGTCCCCGGGGACCACATCCTCGGAATCCACCTCCGTGACCACCCCGTCGCGGCGTGCGAGGGCTCTGGGCGAGGACATCTTCTGCAGGGCCTCGATGGCGTTGCCGGCCTTGACTTCCTGGGTCACGCCCAGGGTCGCGTTGAGGATTACGACCAGGATGATGATGCCTGCATCCATGTATTCGCCCATGGCCAGGGTGACGACCACCGCAGCCAGGAGGACATAGATGAGCCAGTCCTGCAACTGGGCCACGAACATCTGCAGGATGGTTTTCTTCTTCTCCTTTTTGAGCCTGTTGGGGCCGTATGCGGAAAGCCTGGCAGCGGCTTCCGCGCCGGAAAGGCCCCTGTCCGGATCGACGCCGAGTTTTTCAAGTACGTCCGTCTTTGATTGCAGAAACCACATGTTCAACCTTCTCAAGAGGTTTGGCGGGGGCATGGGAACGAACATGTTCCTCCATGCTGCCGCGGGATTGCAGGGATGCGTTTCCGGACAGGGGTTTGTGCGGCGCAGTTCTCATCTGACCACGGGCAGTTCCGCCCAGGCCGTCGTGTACCGGGGTGAACGCCGCTCCTGCCGCATGTGCCACGGCTTGGGCCCTGTTCGCGATGCGCCCAGGGTCAGGGTCCCCCGCCCATAGGAGGCGTTGACTTTGTCCAGGACCGCCATGAGCGCCTCCTGGGCCGCCTTCCTCTCCCCGACCGGTTCCATGAAGGAGAGGTGCCGGTTGCCCTCCTGGACTAGGCCGGCGAGCAGGACCCCCACCTTCTGGTACCTGTATCCCTGGCGGTAGATGCCGCGCAGGACGCGCAGGGCCAGGGCGTGCAGGACGGGGGTGTAGGCCGTCGGGGCCTGCAGGGCCTGGCAGGCGCTGCCATTGTACTGCGGGCCGGGCTGGAACCTGTTGGTCTCCAGGAAGACCTGCACGGCCCCGGCCAGAAGTTTTCTGGCCCTGAGCTTTTCCGCCGCCCGCTGCACGTGGGAGGACAGGGCCTCCTCCAGGCTGTCCAGGTCCGACACGCGCGTCCCGAAGGACCGGGAGCAGACCAGGCTCCTGGCTGGGGCGGGATTTTCCCCGAACGGGATGCAGGGGATTTGCTCCAGTTCCAGCACGGTATGCAGTCCGGCGATGGTCAGGTGCCTCCTCACCCAGTCCCGGGGCATCTGCTTCAGTTTCAGGGCCGTGTCCACGCCCTTGGCCTGCAGAAACCGGGCATACCGCCGGCCGATGCCCCACACATCCCCCACCCCGATCCTGGCCAGCTGGGCTTCGATGCCCTCCGGATCGTCCAGCAGCCAGACCCCGCCGCTCTCGGGCGTCTTCTTGGCCAGTCTGTTGGCGATCTTGGCCAGGGTCTTGGTCCGAGCCAGGCCCACACAGACCGGGATGCCGGTCCATGCGCCCACGGTGCGCCGGATCTCCCTGGCCAGATCCAGGAGGTCGTCCCCGACGGCCGAGGGGAGGCGCAGAAACGCTTCGTCGATGGAATACCGCTCCATTTCGGGCGAGAACCCTTCCAGAATGCGCATGACCCGGGCGGACATGTCCCCGTACAGGGCGTAGTTGGACGAAAAGACCCGCACCTGGTTGCCGGTGAAGAATTCCTGGCGCCTGAAGGCCGGCTCGCCCATGGAGATGCCCAGGGCCTTGGCCTCGTTGGATCTGGCGATGACGCAGCCGTCGTTGTTGGACAGCACGACCACGGGTCTGCCTTCCAGCGCGGGGTCGAAGACGCGCTCGCAGGATACGTAGAAGTTGTTGCAGTCCACCATGGCGTAGAATTCCCGGCTCTGGTTCGGGTGCATCAGGTCCTCCTCGCGGTGCCGGTCACGGGATTCCCGCCGACCCGGGCCATGAAGGTCCCGGCCGGGATGGCGGAGAGAGGGATGGTGTCTTCTGCCATGGGAGTCCTCAGCGGGTACGCTGGTCCGGATGGCCGGAAATCATGAAACCGGGGTGCACCCATGATACGGATCGGGCATGGCCACGGCAATGGTTGAATGTGGCGCTTGCCTGGGGTATGCTGGCATGCAAGTTGGTCGCCCCTCGGCGCTGCCGCACCTCCTTGGCTTGACGGGATTTTTCCTGTAGAAGAGTACTTAACACAAAACCATATGTTTTCTGTTTGTTTCCCTGGAGTGATAAAAGTGAGGGCGCAGGGGATGGATCTTCGGATCTGCCGTCAAGGAAAAGAGGGCTGCGTACGGTCCGGAATGAGTTTTGTGCATTCCAGTGGCTGAAGTTTTGCGGTCAGGCCAGGTCTGGACACGACGGCACGCCGGGGTGGACAGATGGAACCGCGATTTTCTGAACATCATAACACGAGGAGAACAACCATCATGAATATCAGCGATCTTTTGGGAGCCATGGTGCAGTCGGGTATGGCCCCTTCAACCAATCAGCGCATGCAGAACGCCATGGGCGGCGGTGGAGGGGGTGGACTTCTGGAAGCTCTGGGCGGCCTGCTCGGCGGACAACAGGGCGGGGGTCTGGGTGACATCCTGACCAGCGTCCTGGGCAGCGGCGGCAAGGACCTGGGGGGTATGCTCGGAGAGGTCCTGGACCAGGCCGGACAGGCCGTGGGCGGCAAGCAGAACCTGGCCATCGGGGGATTGGGAGCCCTGGCCGGATCGCTTCTGGGCGGCGGCGGCAAGTCCCTGGGCGGCGCCCTGGGCGGCGGGGTCATGGCCCTGCTGGGGATGATGGCCTACAAGGCCCTGCAGGGCAGCGGGCAGGGCACAGGGCAGGTGCCCCTGGGCCTGCAGGAACCCCGGACAGAGGCTGACAAGCAGGAATTGGAGAAACAGACCGAACTCGTGCTGCGGGCGATGATCAACGCGGCCAAGGCGGACGGGCAGATCGACGAACGGGAGGTCCAGCGCATCGTGGGCAAGCTGCAGGAAGCCGGGGCCGATGCCGAGGCCCAGCGCTACGTGATCATGCAGATGCAGAAGCCGGCCGAAACCGAGAGCCTGGTTTCCGCGGCGCAGGGCCAGCCGGAACTGGCGGCGCAGGTCTACGGGGCGTCCCTCATGGCCATTGAGGTCGATACCGCGGCCGAGAAGGCCTACATGGACAGACTCGCTGCCGACCTGGGTCTCCCCCCGGAGGTGGCCCGCCGCATCGAACAGATGGTCGGGATGCAGTCGGCGTAGGAAGCACCGTGATGGTCATGGACGGCACATCCCGGGATGCGCCGCCCATGACCGCGCCGGATGCGGGAAGAATACAAACATTCATCGATACCAGGAGGTTGCGTTGTATTCTGTCATGAACAACAGGGGCTTCATGTTCGATCTGGAGCCTTTCTTCTCACAGATCACGGACTACGACATCACCTTTGTCGGCGAGTCCCATGACCATAGGGAATGTCAGGAAGCCGAACTGGAAGTGCTCAAGGGGCTCTGGGACAAAGACCCGGGAATCGTTCTGGCCCTGGAAATGTTCGAACGCGATGTGCAGCCCGTCCTCGACGATTACCTGGCAGGCGTCATTTCCGAAAAGACGTTTCTGGATTCGTCGCGGCCTTGGCCCGGCTACAGCGAACAGTACAGGCCGCTGGTCGAATTCGCCAGAACGCGGTCCATACCCGTGGTGGCTGCCAACATCCCGCGCCGGGCCGCCTCGGCCGTGGCCAAGGCGGGTGAGATCTCGGCGGAGGTCCTGGCTGAGGACAGTGTCTTCCTGCCCCCGGTCATCCACGTTGATTCCGAGGAGTATTACGAACGTTTCAAGGACATCGTGGGCGGAATGCATCCTGCGGGGCCCATGATGAACAAGAGCGTGGACGGGCTCTTCAAGGCCCAGGTGCTCAAGGACGCAGTCATGGCCGCATCTCTCGAACCGTACCTGGGCCGCCGGATTCTTTTCTGTTGCGGCCGTTTTCACTCAGATCACCATCTTGGCATACCGTATCAGCTGCACAAGAATCATCCGGAGCTGAAGATCGCGGTCATGACCTTCGGCTTCATGCTCGAGGATGCGCCCATGACGGAACGCTCCCGGGTGGGAGACTACATCTGGATCGTGGACGAGTGATCCAGGGCGACAGGTCCGGACATGATGGACAAACAACAAGGAGGAACACCATGGCCAACTACAAGATAGAAGATGTGGAAGGGATTGGTCCCGCCACCGGAAAAAAACTCCGCGAGGCTGGCGTCAAGGACACGGATGCGCTCCTGGCCAGTTGCCGCACGCCCAGGGACAGGAAGGCACTGGCGGAGAAATCCGGGCTCACCAAGGCGCAGATACTCAAATTCGCGAACATGGTTGACCTCTACCGCATCAGCGGTGTCGGTTCGGAATACTCGGAGCTGCTCGAAGCAGCCGGCGTCGACACCGTACCGGCCCTGGCCCGCAGAAACGCCGCGAATCTGACCACGGCCCTGGCCGAGGCCAACGCCGCAAAGAAGCTCACCCGCCGGGTTCCCACCGAGTCCGAAGTGGTCAAATGGATAGAGCAGGCCAAGTCCCTGCCCCGCATGCTTGAGTATTGATTCGTCCGGCCCAGGGACCAGGAGGTGGAAGCACCGTGTCACGAATACGCATAGACAAAGGGTATGTCCCCGGATCCCTGGGCAGGGCGGTTGAACTTCATGGCGCCTACTATGGTGCGCACTGGGGTTTCGGCCTGTTCTTCGAAGCCAAGGTTGCGACCGATCTGGCTGAGTTTCTGAAGCGCTGCGACGAGAGCCGGGACGGGTTCTGGACTGCTTCGGCGGATGGCCGCGTCGAAGGATGTATCGCCATCGACGGGATCCATGCCGAAACCGGGGGCGCCCATCTGCGATGGTTCATCATGTCCGATGCCCAGCGCGGAAAAGGCACAGGCGGCCAGCTTCTGGAGAGGGCCGTGGGGTTCTGCCAGGACAGGGGATACCCGAGGATCTACCTGTGGACCTTCGAGGGGCTGGAGACAGCCCGGCATCTCTACGAAAAGCACGGCTTCAGGCTCGTTGCGGAACAGCGGGGATCCCGATGGGGCAGCATGGTCAATGAACAACGCTTCGAGCGCGTGCTGGCCGCCCTGGCCTGATCCCTGCCCGTGCAGCATGATTTTTTTTGTTCATTCCCAGCGTTGGGTCTGCCGGCAGGCGACTGTCTGGTCCGGATCCACAGCAGGGCGTGCGGGTCCACACGAAACGCCTGCGCCATCGCGGCTGCCCCCTGCACAGAGACTCAATTCCCGCCGGCCTGCTGATTGACAATGTCCTTTCTTTTGGAATAGCCGTTTCCCGATACATGTCATGAGTTCTCTCAGCGGAACGCTCGATTCTCTATCGTGAGAAAAGGTGCCCGCGACACAACCTTCACGCGGAAGCGGCATGGCAGGAAAGGACAACAGTTCCGAAACACTGGCCAAGGGCCTCGGGATTCTGGACATGTTCGGCGACGACGATGTCGGATGCACCCTGTCCCAGATTTCCCGCCGCACCGGCATCAACAAGACGTCTGTCTATCGCTACGTCAACACCTTCTGCGAGCTGGGTTTCTTGAAACGCGACGACCGCACCGGACTGTACCGACTGGGCGTGCGCATGCTGGCCCTGGCCCACTCCATTCTTGAAAAAAGCGAGCTGGAACGGGCCGTCAAGATCCAGGTCGATGCCGCACACGAACGGCATGGCCTGCATGTGGACGTGGGCATCCTCTCCGGTGATTCCATCTATCTCATCTATCGTCGCGAGTCCCAGGATACCAAGGCCTTTCGATCCTTCAGCTACGGCTCGGAACTCTACTACCTGGCCGCAGGCAAGGCGGCCATGGCCTTCATGGACCCGACCGGACTGCATGGGCTCGTGGACCGGCTGGAACTGAAGCCCAAAACCGACAAGACCATCGTGTCCCGCCAGGAACTCCTGGCCGACCTGCGCGGGGCTGTGGAGCGCGGCTATGCCAGGAACCGGGAGGAGTTCGTCCCCGGGCTGATCGCCATAGGCGCTCCGCTTTTCAGCCTGCGTACGGGCAAAGTGGTGGGGGGGGTAAGCTTCGATTCCTCCACTGACCGCTATTCCATGGAAGAGTTCGAAGGGCGTTTTGCGGGATCCCTGGTGGAACTGGCCAAAAAAATTTCCGCGGTGGTTTCCTGGTAGGGTGCAGGATACGCCCGTCAGGGCACCAGCGCCGGATCGGAAGTGGACAAGGCCGGATGTTCCGGCTTTTGGCAATGGTCGCGCGCCCCGGGATGGGCCCAGGTTCGCGCACCGACCGGAGACCAGTCATGTCTCCGGCATTCAACGTTCATTGAGGAGGAGTTTTTGATGAAACGACTTGTTGTCCTGTGCATGGTGATGGCCATGGTCTGCGGCTTTGCCGGCATGTCCGTGGCCGCCGATGATACCGTCCGCATCGGCGTGTTTCTGCCCCTGACCGGACAGAATGCCTTTGGCGGCCAGCTGGAACTGGAAGGCGTACAGATGGCCCATAAGGAAATGGGCCAGATTCTGGGCAAGAAGGTCGAACTCTTTGTCGTTGACAACAAGTCCGACAAGGTCGAGGCGGCAAACGCGGTCAAGCGTCTGATCGAAAAGGAAAAAGCGCAGGCCATCATCGGCACGTACGGTTCGTCCCTGGCCATGGCCGGGGGCGAAGTGTCCGAAAAGGCCGGCATCCCCCAGGTCGGCACCAGCTGCACCAACCCCCTGGTCACCCAGGGCAAGAAGTACATCTTCCGCGTGTGCTTCATCGACCCCTTCCAGGGCGCCGGCGCCGCTACCTACGCGTTCAAGGACCTGGGACTGAAAAAGGCCGCTCTGCTGATTGACGTGGCCAACGACTATTCCGTGGGCCTGGCCAGCTTCTTCAAAAAGTCCTTCGCCAAGCTGGGCGGCGAAATAGTGTCCACCCTGAACTACCAGTCAGGCGATCAGGACTTCACGGCCCAGCTGCAGGAAATCATGAGCAAGAAGCCCGACGTGCTCTTCATTCCCTCCTATTTCGCCGAAGGCGCCATCATCATGAAGCAGGCCAAGGAACTGGGCGCCACCTTCAAGATCATGGGCGGCGACGCCATGGACAACCCGGAGATCACCGCCATCGGCGGCA
>ERZ1645192.3975-NODE-3975-length-11860-cov-5.468276_pt1 | contig 11860 bp, 6 predicted proteins | sample MGYA00575354_ERZ1645192 | MGnify/ENA primary metagenome ERZ1645192 (study PRJEB40844, sample SAMN11349763) | freshwater sediment metagenome | isolation source: river sediment | host: Sediment | place: India: Faizupur Khadar , New Delhi | collected 2017-02-21 ... | reverse complement strand
TCGACGAATTTAGGCTGGTTTTCTTCGTTTAAGACATACTTCATCCAATTGGGGAAGAGGACGGCCAGCCCGGCGCCGTGGCTGATGTCGTAAACCGCGCTGACCTCGTGCTCGATCATGTGCGTAGCCCAGTCAGTCGTTTTACCGTAAGAAAGTATCTGATTCAATGCAAGCGTTCCGGCGAATAGTATATTGGCGCGGGCCTCATAATCCTCAGGATCTTCCATGACCTTCGGCGCGTAGCAGATTATAGTTTTCATAACAGCTTCTGCGAGCCTGTCCGAAAGGTAAGCGTCCTGTGTCGGGCTGAAATACTGCTCGAAAACATGCGCCATTATATCCACTAATCCGGCGGCCGTGTGATATTTCGGAACGCTGAAAGTGTAAACAGGGTCAAGCACTGCGAATTTAGGCTTCAGCATTTCATGCCTGAAAGGAAGTTTCCTTTCCGTGATATCGTCTGAAATCACCGAACCCCAGTTCGTTTCCGATCCTGTTGCTGCTAGGGTCAGGATAACCCCGACCGGAAGCGGCTTCTTTTCAAGACTGGTTTTTCTTAAGTAAAAGTCCCAGGGATCACCGTCATAAGTCCAGCCTGCAGCGATACCTTTGCATGCGTCTATAACGCTGCCTCCGCCTGCCGCAAGAATAAAATCGAGATCGTTCTCTCTGATGATCTTGATTCCTTCGCGGACGCTTGATACTCTCGGATTCGGTTTTATTCCTGAAAGCTCTTTGTAAAAAATGCCGTTCTGATCTAACAGCGATGTGATCTTTTCATAGATCCCGTTCTTTTTTATGCTGCCGCCGCCGTAGGCGAGAAGAATTCTGTTCCCGCCGTGCTTTCTGATATATTCAGGCAGGTTGTTGATCATATCCCGCCCGAAATAGACCTCAGTAGGTAATGACATAGTAAAGTTCAGCATACAACACCTCAGAAATTGTTGGAAAAATAAATAAGGATGTCTTCAAGGTACTCGTTAGTTTTCGATCTTCCGAAATTGTAAAAATTGTTCATTATAGAGAAAGCAAGTCTGTTATTGTTCTTGGTCAGGATGTATCCGGATATACAGTTTATGCTTGTAAGCGCGCCGGTTTTCGCGAAGATCCTGTTCTGAAGATCCTTGTCTTTGAACCTGTTCCTGAGAGTACCTTCGTTCCCGGGCTGAGGAAGAGATGAAAGATATGTTACGAAATCAGGGTCATCATACATAGCCGCTAGAACTTTAACGAACTTATTGGCGGACATGAGATTCTGCCTGGAAAGACCGCTTCCGTCACTGATCGTAAAATTGCTTATCCCGAAGATGCGTGAATAAAGGTCTGAGTTTATCCTGATCAGATTGTTATAAGTCGCCGGTATGTTCTCAAGCGAGTCTGTCAATGCCGTGTCTTTCGCAAATACTTCGGCAACTTCCCTGAAGACCTGTTCAGCATAAAGATTATTGCTTTCCCCGTTGCATTTATCTATCAGCTTATAAAGGCTGTCGCTGTAATGCGTGTAGAACGGATATCTGGTTGTGTCTGCAGAGACTATTTCCCGGTTACGGATCGTTATGTTGCTTTTCGCAAAATGCTTGATCAGGCTGTTCTTGAAGAACAGGTCAGGGTCTCTTACGGTAATATAACACGTCTGTTTCTCTTTAAAAGCCGATCTGACCACGACGGAGTCAGTTCCCGGAAGTCTGTAGAAATCAGCCCCTTTCATTTCAGGTATAGTATCCAGGCCTAGCCTGAACGGATAATAAGGCGATATTTCAGAGCCTGTTTTGCTTATATCTATTCTTGCAAGATTTTCGCTTAAAGTCACCGGCGAAATTACAGCTGAAAAATAGTACGGGATATCGTCTATGTCCCAGCTTTTGCCGTAAGCTTCCTCCTGCTTGAAAGGGGTAAGGATCTTTATCTCACCTTCTATAAAGTCAATACCTTTTGCAGCTTTAAGAGAATCGGCAACAGGCTTGAAAACACCCGGATTCAAAGACGGGTCACCTGAGCCTCTGACATAAAGATTTCCAAAAAGGGTTCTTTGTTCTCTGTCAATGTAGCCGTCTGTCAGAAATTCTGTCTCGAACCTGTAATCCGTCCCGAGTACTTTTAAAGCTGCGGCAGTAGTGATAATCTTCAGATTTGAAGCAGGCAGAAGGTTCTTATTCTTATTATATTCGAATAATGTTTCTTTTCTGTCGAGGTCATAGAATTCTACCGACCACATACCGCTTCTCGGATCCGACAGCACCGTAAGTTCGGCAGGAAGATCGCTGATATCAATATCTTTTATTCTTAATTTAACAGGTTCGTAAGGCGAACGGGTTTCCTTTCCAAGCTCTTTTGTACCTGAACAGGAAAGAAATAGAAAAAATGAAAATGACAGAATAATTGATCTTAACATATCAGTTGAATATCCTGTAAATGTAATACCTGAACATTTCCCAGAAGCCGGGCTTTGTCCGCACATCGATCTTTCCTTTCATTTCTGGAGAAGGTATGTCGTACTCACGGATCAGTTCCATAAATGCGAGGTCTCTAAAATAAAGAAGAGTGTTTATGTCTTCTTCATCCTGCTCAACCGCGATCTCGTCCATCTGGTATTCAACTGGGAAGAGCAGAAAATCTACAACTTTAACAGAATCATTTTCGACAATAACACCTTTTAATGAAACATCATTATGCCCTATGAAAGAACAGTTCACAGTATAGGTTCCCGCAGGAATATTCTTAATTATATAATTACCTGCATCGTTTGTAGCAGAACCCAAAGTTGTACCCGACAGGGTAATGTTGGCTTCGGGCATAGGCGTATTCTCAAAGTTTATAACATTTCCTTTGATCATCCCCGTACTGAAAAGAGCTGCAGAAACAGCTATCACCGGTAAAAAAAATAATTTTCTCATATTCCGCTCCTTAATATTTATTTTGGAAGCTTTGGCAGAGCCAGATTCGGCCTTTTGTCAAATTTCGGTTTGACGACAGGTTTTTTCCTTAATTCCTCCAAAGCGAACTCTAATGCTTTTTCAAGCTGATTGTCTTTACCTTTCACATAGTCCATCGGAGTATTGTCAACTTCAATATCGGGATCGGTCCCGTAATTTTCAACTCCCCACTGAACATCCTTGAACCAGAATGAGTATTCAGGCTGGGTTGTAATAGTACCATCGACAAGAGAGTACTGACCGTTTATACCGATAACTCCGCCCCATGTTCGTTTACCAAGGAGTTTACCGATCTTCATAAGTTTGAATGAGTGGCTGAAAATATCTCCATCTGAGCCTGCGAATTCATTTGTCAGAGCTACGATCGGACCGTGAACAGCTTCTGAAGGATAAGTTGCGGCATTTTTAGACCAGCGTATAGTATCATAGCCGATGATCTTCCTGTTGAGTTTTTCAAGAAGCAGTTGAGAAACATATCCTCCGCCGTTGTATCTGACATCGACTATAAGGCCGTCATACCGGAATTCGGTCAGAAAAGTCCTGTGAAATTCTGCGAATCCGTCATTTCCCATGTTAGGAATATGAATATAGCCTATTTTACCTTTTCCGGCTTTATGTACAAAATCCCTGTTCTTTTCTACCCAGTTCCTGTAAAGCAGCTTTGATTCAAAGCTGAGAGTTTTAACAACTGCATCTTCAGCTTCTTTTTCGCCTTTTCTCTTAACTTTCAGGCATACTTCCTGATCGGGATAGTTGACCAGCAGTTCTCTCGGATGAACATTTTTATTGACCGGATTTCCGTTGACCGCGATAAGCAGATCTCCGTTCTTAAGATTGACCCCGGGAGAAAGAAGAGGCGAAATCTCGTGTCTTTCACCTGAATCTCCATACATGATATTTTCAAAGATATAAGATTTCCCGTCAGCCGATAGTTTATATCCGCAGCCAAGTTTACCCATTGGATACTGGTTCGATCTTCTGTAATCCCCCATGAATTCGTAGCAGTGTGATGTCCCAAGCTCACCCTGCATTTCCCAGACCAGATCGGAAAATTCGCCTCTGCTGCCTACTCTGTCGGTAAGCGGATAATACCTTTTGAAGACCCTTACCCAGTCGATCTTACTCATATCCTCAGTCCAGAAATGCTCCCTCTGTAGAAGCCATGCTTCGCGGTACATCTGCTTCCATTCCTCTCTGGGTATAATGCCTATTTTAATCCTAGATAGATCGATATCGCCACCCTGAACCGAGAATTTATTTTTGGCTTTGTCGTCAGGTTTTGCGCCCGTTTTATAAACGCTAAGATCTTTTCCTTTTCGAACGATCATCGTATCCCCGTTCAGGCTGAGCTTAAAATCAGAAATCCCTGAAATGACCGTTTCTTCTTTCATATCATCAAAATTGAACACTTTCAAATTAGCTTCGGGCTTACCTTCACCCCAATCGTTATCCCCGCCTGTATCTACGCAGTCTCTGGGGTATTCAGTATAAAGAACCTGGTTTTTATATGAGCCGACCAGTTGGTAGTTACCCGCAGTGATGGGGAATTCCACTACTCTTTTTTCGATTCCTTCGAAATCGATTTTTACCGTAAGTTCTTCCTTTTTATCTTTACCCTTTTTCTTTTTATCATCCTCTTTTGGAGGCTGCTCGCCGGCGGGCGATTTAGGTTCAGGTTCAAAAGGGGATCTCGTATCTTTTGCTAAAGGAATCGCATAAAGTTTCTCAGCCTTTACAAAACTCAGCTCGAACTGGAGCGCATCATTCACAGGATAAAAAACTCTTGCACCCACAAAGAAAATGTATTTTCCGTCAGATGAAAATACAGGAGATATATCATGTTTTACCGGTTTAGTTATTTCTCGGGTTTTGCCGGTAGCTATTTCAACTACTTTAATCAATGCGTTTTCCATAGTTTTCAAAAAATCATAGGAAGCCCATTTTCCGTCAGGGCTCCAGCTTACATTGAAGATCCTGTGGTTTTCGCAGTGATCAAGGAGTTTTGAAGTTTTCTTATTATAATCCACGAGGATCATATCGTTCTTATGGTTCGTAACTATCACATGATCGGTTTTCGGCGAAGGAAAAATCCCCCTTATCCTTCCGAGAATGAGATTTTTTAAAAGAGTTTCTTTTCCGCTCTCGGTATCAACGATTATCAGCCTGTCTTCGCCTTCAGTTTCATCAGAAACAGCCATATATCTTTTACTGTCATTCAGCCATGCGGGAATTCTGTATCTGACCCCGTCTTTTTTTCCGGCCTGTTTTACTGCCCCCGTCCAGTTCGCAAAAGAGACGATTTTTCCTCTCGAAGCTAAAGCTACATGAGTTCCTTTAGGGCAGATGTCATATCCTTCAAGATACTGATGCGCATCAATGAATTTCCTGTTTATCTGAGTATGGGAGGTTATGTAATCGACTTTTATCATCTCGCATTTGTCTTTTGCGACATCGATCTTATAAAGATCAGCTCCAGAATGATAAACGATAGTTTTTCCGTCAGTATCGGCATATCTTGCATAGTATTCATTGTGATGGGAATGCCGTTTAACATTCTTACCTTTCAGGTCGCATGAATAAATGTTTCCGATGCCCTCGTGATCGGATACAAAATAGATCCTCTCATTTATCCACATCGGGCAGGCAAGATTAGATTTCAGGTCTTTCAGTATCTGTTTAAATTCACCGTTGCCTTTTTCGTCAATCCATATTTCGCCGGCAGTACCGCCTCTATATCTTTTCCATCTCGCAGGGTCTCCGGCGTGTCTTGCGATCACTGATCCTTTTTTCCCAAATGAGATCTGATTCGCATATCCAACAGGAACTTTTTCTTCCTGTCCGCCGTCTCTTGATATCTTATATATGCTTGAATCGTAAGGTTGTTCGAAACTGCTTGCAAAATAAATGTATTTACTGTCGCCTGACCATCCGAGCACATTCGAACGGGCGCCGAGGAATGTCAACCTTTTCTGACCGCTGCCGTCTGAAGATTTAACAAACACTTCAGGCATTCCTTCTTCCTGAGAGATGTATGCGAGGAATTTTCCGTCCGGAGAAATCTTCGGCGATGAAACTGCGGCCGTATTGGCTGTAATCCGCACTGCTGTTCCGCCGCTCAGCGGAACTTTCCACAGGTCGTCTTCACTTACGAACACAACTTCGCCGTTTCTTACCGAAGGGAATCTGTAATAACCGTGGCTTTTCATTTCTATCTCCTGATTTATTTTATATCGATTGAAAGTTTTGTTCTTATCGTTCTAATACTTTTTTCGTCTATTATTTCACCCGGCAGAATGACTACCTGCTCCTCAGGTATAGAATCATTAACGGTGAGCCTTGTTCTTACAGCATCTGATCTTTCAGAGGTAAGAACTATTATTTCATTGTCGCTAGTTGTTTGCGAAGATCGGGCGATAACGAAAAGTTTAGTATTGTATTTAAGGGTATCTAGCATTAAAGTTTTCTTTTCCAGCTTCGAATTCTTAACTTTAAGCGAATCAAGATTCTGAGTCGTATCAAGCTTTGCAACAAGTTTTTCAAGCAGGTCTTTTCTCTCGGAAGTTTTCAGTGAATCGTAAGGTTTTCCTGACTCAGCTTTAATAAGTTTTTTCAGTTTTCTGTCCTGGATCGTAACTTTATCGTAACTTCTGCTCGCGATGCCTGTAACACTTAATTTAAGATCCGGTTTCTCTTTTAAAGCTTTTGAAAGGTCATCAAGCTTTTTGATTTCGGAATCCTTCAAGGCTGTTTCACCGAATTGAAACTCGACAAAGTCGAATTCATCTGAATTCTGCAGACCCAGTGATTTTGCTAAAAATCTGATGGGTGAAGCCGCTATATTCGTCAGGACTTTTTTTATTGCCTGCCAGATGAGTGAACCCGTATTAATTTTGGGGTCCGCAAGGTCGCCTGATACTTCGATATCAAAATCTATCAGCCCGTTCTTATCTTTCAAAAGAGCTATTGCAAGCTTGACAGGAAGGTGGATCCTGTCGTCGCTGTCGAATTCTTTCCCGAAGGTAACTTTGTCTATCAGTATCTTATTCTCTGAAGTCAGGATAGAATTTAAAATATTGTATTTTATGAACAGTGAGAGACTTCCGGTGTTTATGTAATTTCCGATGTATTTGGCAGAATACGGAGAGTACTGTATCAGGCTGATCTTGTCAAAATTGATGTTCATCTGCGAATTTTTCAGCGGGTCGATAATGAACAGATCTCCGTTGATCGATGCTGTCCCGGACTTGTCGGCGATGCCTTTAAAGCTTATATTTGTTCTTTCCCCGCTTTTCAAATCAATGTTGCTTATAGTGCTGTTGATTTTCTCGATAGTGGTCGCGAAAGGCAGCGGCAGGCTGTTGTCTGCGAACTTGATTGAATTATTCTCGAGGCTGACTTTTTTAATTATAATGTCAGGATTATCGGCAGCGGCAGAAGTATCCTTTAGTGCGGGATCGGTATCAGCGGATGACGAATCTTTTTCTCCGCTTCCCGCGCCGAATGCGGCAGCAAGGTTTAATTCTTTGTTTTTAGAAATAACGATATCGGAATAAAGGTCTTTGAGCTTGATCAGAGAGATCCTTGATCTAAGGGGTTCATTTTCAAATTTCAAATCGTTCAGGGAAATCTCTTTCCATTTTAAAAGCTCGTTTCCGGCAGGATCTCTGAAAGAGAAGTCTGTAAGAAAAATATCTCCGGATGTTTGCAGTTGCGAAGTTTTAGCTGACGGATCGTAAATTGAGTTCAGGTCGGCGGACAATCTGGCTGAACTCAATTTCAGCTTTATATTGTCCGGAAGGAACGAGTTGGCCGATTTAAGATCGATCTTCCTGAGTATTGAATGAACTCCCGCAGACAGCGGTTCATGCCTGAAAAATCCTGACAGGCTGTTTACTTCGCTATTCCCGACTATGAAATCCAGTTTGAAGGACGAACTGTCTGAACTGAAAAGTTTAATATTGTCAACTGAGCAGTTGAACGAACTTATATTCTCTCTGAACGGTACAGAATTGCTCAGATCTTCGTAAAATATTCTGTTGTCCTCAAGAACTATTTTTCTGATCTTTATGTCGGGATTGACAGAGGGCTCTTTTGTGTAGGTGTTAGCCGAAGAGTCGGGGTCAGCTACGGTCTGAACCTGATCTTTTTCAATAGCGTCTGTGATGTTGTATCTTCCGTTGTAATTTTTTCTTATACCTGCATACAGACCTTTCAGACCTATTTCTGAAATGTCCGCCGCAAAGGGTCCGGTAGTCAAAGAAGCTAAAGAGGTACTGAATCTGTCAAACGAAAGAAGAAGAGAATCTGTTTTAAGATCGTTGAGTGCAATGTTATTCAGCCTGATATCTCCGTTAAGAAGAAAATCAGGTCTTTTTTTCGCATAATTATCTTTAAGCGAAATGTTTATTTCGGAATTCAGAATTCCTTTTGAGAGTTTAAGATCAGTCGAGTTTGATAAAATTGTATTGAAAGCAGTAAGATTCAGGTCTTTAAGCTTAATGCTGAACGCGGCATTTAGAGGGCTGATAACAAAATCGCCTTCAAGAGCGAATGATCCGCCACCTTCAAAGTCGAAATTAAGCTTAGTAACAGATTCTTCCGGACCGCCAATAACAATATTTTTTGTGTCAACCGAAATGTTAAGAAGGTCTAAGCTGAAGCGTGGGTTATAAGTATTGTCGCTGTAAAGAATACCGACATTGTGGAGCCTTAGGTTATCTATGACGATCATCCATTTGCTTTTTTCTTCAGTTTCCGGTTTTATCTCTTCACCCGGCTTTATCAGGCTTTCGAAATTGAAAGTTCCGTCATTCAATTTAACAATACTGATCTCTGATGCCGTCAGGCTTATGTCCTGAAGTACCAATGTTTTTTTAATCAGCGGGAACAATGCGGGGTTAACGCTGAATTCCTCCCACTTTACGAACATACCGCCATCAGGTTCGTGAAAAAAAAGATTTTTTATGGTTAATCTTAAAGTGAACGGATTTAAAGATATGTTTTCGACCACAAGATCTCTGCCGAATTCTTTTTTTACATATTCTACGGCTTGTTTCTCGGCAATGTACGGAAAAAGTATCAATGCGAATGCAAGATAAAGTATATAAGCCGATCCCGTCCAGAATAAAGGATTTTTTAACGGTCTGTTCTTCAAAACATTCTTCATGAGAACGATCCTTGGTTTAATACTTATAAGATAAACATATTCAGAATAATCAATATAACTAATCGTTGGAGATATTTCAATAGCAAACTGACTTGAAATATGTAAGAATACGAATTTTTTAATTGATTCTTTGCTACTTAGTATTTATATTATATTCTGCTTTACTGAGGAGGAAAAGATGCATGAAAAACAATTAATGGAAACGGTACTCAACTATCTGAAAAGGAACGGCTCTTCAACAATATACGCCGCACTAATGAACTCGTTGGGACCGAAAGAAGCAAAAGAATTTTCTAAACCCATCGAATACGCTTTGGAAAGAAAAGGCCTTATAGACCTACGAGGAAGCGAAGACGGCAAAATGCTTGCCGATATCACTACTAAAGGTAAAATGTATCTTGACGAATAAATTAATATTTTATACCGAATAAAGCTTTAATGAACTGATCGTCGCTGATCAGACCGTAGTATCCGTTTTTAACCGAGTTCTCATTATACTCGTTAACGGAATCAGGATCTTCTCCCGGTCTGTAAATTATGAACGGCACCGGATCGTGCGTGTGAGTTCTTACGCTGCACGGAGTAGCATGGTCGGGAGTTATTGCAATAGCAACAGGCTCATCGAATTTAGCAGTTTCTTCAATGATATATTTAACAGCCCGTTTATCAAGATATTCAAGAGATTTTATCTTAAGATCTACATTTCCCTCGTGCCCGGCTTCATCCGTAGCCTCTATGTGAAGATAAACGAGATCGTGATTTTTCAGCGCTTCTACGGCAGCTTTAGCTTTGCCTTCATAATTCGTTGTATATAGTCCGGTAGCACCTTCAACATGGATTATATCCATTCCTGCGTAAACCCCTATTCCGTAAAGCAGGTCAACGGCTGATATGACCGCGCCTGTCTTTCCGTACGATTCCTGAAGAGTTCTCATTTCCGGTTTATATCCGGCTGACCAGAACCAGACTGAATTCGCAGGATCTTTTCCTTCGGCAACCCTTTTCAGGTTCACAGGATGCTCAGAAAGCACTTTCTGCGATCTTATGATCAGATCGGTAAGAATTTCTTTCGTGCTTTCGGCTTCAGGCAAATAAGCGCGGGGCATAACATCGGCGAACGGAGTTCCCGGCACGTCATGCGGCGGAGTAAGCTGAAGCTCTTTTCTGCCGTTCTTAAGAACGAAAAGATGCCTGTAGCTGACGCCTTTATGAAACTTCATTTTATTGTCGGCAAACTCGTTATTTAGTGCCTCTATAAGTTGATGCGCCTCTTCAGAAGGAATATGCCCTGCCGAATGATTCTTAATTTTTCCGTCCCTGATGCAGATAAGATTGCATCTCATGGCAAGGTCGTCTGAATTTAATTTTACACCCATGCTTGCCGCTTCAAGAACTCCGCGTCCCTGATAAAGCTTTCTGACATCATAACCGAGAACGGCCATATTTGCAACCTCGCTTCCCGGAGGAAGTTCATCGGGTACGGTTTTAAACAGCCCGCATCTGCCTATTTTTGCAAGCTTGTCAATATTGGGGATGTCTGCGGCCATCAGAGGTGTTTTTCCCCCAAGTATATCTATCGGATAATCGCTCATACCGTCGCCAAGAATGATAATGTATTTCATAGGGAATATTCCTATTTATAATTTTTAAGAAGATATTTCTTGAAGTGCTTGTACTCAAGCCCGATCATGTCGTACTTTTCTTTTTTTGCCTCAATTCCTTTAAGACTATCGGGCAGTTCAGGATCGAAGCCCAGAAGTTTTATTATCTGTTCGGGAAATTTTGCCGGATGAGCTGTCTCAAGAGAAATATAAAGCTGGTTTTTATCATTGCCTTCACCTTTAATGTATTCCATCAGGCCGGTCCATCCGACTGATCCGTGAGGCTCCAGAAGCAGCTTGTGGTTTTTGTAAGCATCTTTTATAGTTTTTTTTGTAGTGCTGTCATCCACGCTTACCGACCAAATTTCTTTTTTCATCAGCTTCATATCGGGCTTCTTTTTAACTTCTCCCTTTTCGGTCATAACACCGCCATAAATCGCCACAAGTCTTGACATATTGCTCGGATGTCCGACATTCATAGCGCTCGAAATGCAGTTCTTTGAAGGAACAATTATGCTATATTTTCCGGTTTCAAGGTATTTCGGGAATTCATCGTTATCGTTGGTAGCGATAATGAATTTCTGTAAAGGAAGCCCCATCTTCATAGCTATCACACCTCCCATCATATCGCCGAAATTACCGGATGGAACAGAGAATATTACTTTCTCTCCTTTAGTTCTTCTAAGCCTGGAATAGGAATAAAAATAGTAAACGGTTTGCGGTATAAGCCTGCCGATATTTATTGAATTGGCTGAAGAAAGGTTCAAATGATCGAGGTCAGGATCAGCGAAAGCCTGCTTTACAAGAGCCTGGCAGTCGTCAAATTTTCCATCCAGTGATAAGATCTGAATGTTTTTACCAAGGGTAGTCATCTGTTTTCTCTGCCTGTTCGTTACTTCTTTGTCCGGAAAAAGAACAACGGCTTTTATGTTTTTAAGCCCGTAATAAGCGCTTGCTATAGCGCTACCGGTATCTCCAGAGGTCGCAGTCAGAATAAGCAGATTTCTGTTCTCTTTAGTCAAGAAATAGTTCATCAGCCTGCCCATCATTCTTGCGGCAAAGTCTTTAAATGATGCGGTAGGACCCTGATCCAGCCTCATTACATATTTTCTCTCATATGCATTTTCCTGTTCAGCTTCTTTCCAGACTGTGACGGGAGG
>ERZ1645192.3974-NODE-3974-length-11861-cov-5.476876_pt1 | contig 11861 bp, 10 predicted proteins | sample MGYA00575354_ERZ1645192 | MGnify/ENA primary metagenome ERZ1645192 (study PRJEB40844, sample SAMN11349763) | freshwater sediment metagenome | isolation source: river sediment | host: Sediment | place: India: Faizupur Khadar , New Delhi | collected 2017-02-21 ... | reverse complement strand
ATCATCAGCGAAGATATAGATTTGTACATTAAATCTATTGAGGATAAGAGGATCCGTCTGATGCGTAATGACGCCAATTTAGGTCTGGCCGCGACTTTAAACAAAGCCATACGCAGCTTTCCGGCTGATATTTATTTCAGGATGGACTCGGACGATATCTGCCATCGTCGAAGGTTCCAGAGAACTATGGAAGAGTTTGAAAAAGATGATGAGCTTCTGCTGGTCGGAACGGAATGTATAGAGATCGATGACGAAGGTATGGAGATATTCTATAAAAAAATGCCTTTCCAGGCAGAGATAAAAAGATGGGCGATCTCCAGAAACCCGTTCATACATCCTTCTGTAGCTGTAAGAAGAAAATTTTTTGATATCGTCGGCTACTATAATGAAGATTTTAAAAAGAGCCAGGATTACGAGCTTTGGTCAAGAGCTATTACAAAAAATGTGAAAATGAATAATATCCACGAACCGCTTATCTGGTTCAGGGTCTCCAACAAATTCTGGAAGAACAGGACTCTTAAAAGTAATGTAAGGAACGAGCTTAAAGTTTCATTTTATCTTATAAAACATCTGAACGGTTATGTTTTTATCCCTAAGATCCTGTTAAAAGCTCTTTTAAGATTTATGCCTGTATGGGTAAATAAAGTTATGTATAAATACGGCCGCTGATCAGTTACCCAGCTTAGACCTTCTCGGTTTGAACTTCAGTTCTACTTCTTTTCCGGTTTCAGCAGATTCATATATCGCATTTATAAGCTCTAATGATTTTCTGCCCTCAAGCCCGTCAACCAGAGCCTGTTTATTGTTCCTGATACAGTCTATTACATGCTCAATGTATCTGATATGCCCGAAACCGTAAACATTAGGCGGGTTCTCCGCGTATGCTTTAAGGACTTTGTCCCTGTCCTCTTTTGACTGACCTGAAAAATTCCAGGTTTCCATTTTGTTTACCGCAAAACCGCCGATTACCACTGAGCCTTTTTCTCCAAGTATGCTGATAGATCCTTCAAGATCGACCGGTCTTGTGGCTGTTGTAGCCTCAACTATGCCCATTGCGCCGTTCTCGAACTTGATGATCGCCGCAGCAGTGTCGTCAACCTCCACATCCGCGAGATATGTTTCGGTTTTCGCCATGACCGACACAGGCGTCCCCAGCATCCATTCGAGTAGGTCTATATGATGTGACGCCTGATTTGCCAGAACTCCGCCGTCAAGCTTCCAGGTTCCTCTCCACGCGTCCTGATCGTAATACTTCTGATCCCTTGCCCACCTGACGCGCACTGACCCCATGAAAATTCTTCCGAATTCTCCGTTCTCAACTGCCGATCTGAGTTTCATCACAGGAAGGTTGTACCTGTTCTGTTTTACTACGAACAGCCTTACGGAGTTCAGGTCGCAGGTCTTAATCATAGTGTCGGCATCCGACAATTTTAGAGCCATCGGCTTTTCGACTATAATGTGTTTTTTATATTTTTTTACTATGTCTATCGTATGCTCGGGATGAAGTCCAGACGGCGTGAGAATATTAACTATATCGATTTCCTCGTTCTTCAGCATTTCGTCATAAGACAGATAGTATTTTTTCAATCCAGCCTTCCCGCTGCATGATCTTGCCCTTTCTTCGATCACATCGCATACGGCCGTCAGCTCAGCATCCGGTATGTTCTTTATGGCATCAATATGTTTTCCTGATATTCTGCCGCATCCTACCAGCGCAAATTTAAACTTTTTCATTTTTCAATCCTTAACAAAATATGCTCTAAGATAACGATAATCAGAATAAAAATAAAGCAAATAATATTTCTTGAATATACCGATTTATTTAATTAGATTACTTTCTGCCGAGTAAAAATCAGAACGGAGGTTTCCATGCTGTACCTCGTGTATGCTACTCTTACCGCCTGGCTAATAATGCTTATAGTAAATAACAGATCGCATAAAAAATATATAGTCGAAAATAAGGATAAGTTCATAAAGATCCTTGATGACAATTACCGCAAAAGGGGTAAGATCAAAGTCGATGACAAACTGCTGTTTTCTTTTACGCCTGAAAACATCGAGAAAAGAGAGTTTACAAGATATCTGAATATGGGCAGGTTGAAGTACATTTTTATGGATACGGCTCAGATAATGTTCTCATTTATTTTTCTTTTCGCACTCGCTTACAGTCTCGAATATCTTCCTTATTCGCATGATGAAAATAGTTTTATAGATCTGGGTATTGTATGGAAACTGCTTATAGCCGGTTACCTTATATGCGTCGCTGATGTTTACTCAAAAACCATCAAATATGACCAGATAATAAAATGCTGGAAAGCCAAACATCCCGATACCGTTTAGCGGTTCATTTTTGAGTATTCATAAAGAAATATTGATACTGCATTAGACACGTTCAGCGAATTTTTCATTCCTCTCATTTCGATTGAAACAATTCTGTCGCATAACTTCAGGATTTCTTCCGTTATACCGATCTCTTCGTTGCCGAATATGACCGCAGTTTTTTCGGGCATTTTCAGGTCTCTCAGGTCGGTGCTTCCAGTTCCGGTTTCAGCTCCGTAAATCATGTAACCGCAGTTTCTAAGTTCATTTACAGTTTTGGTTATGTCTGAAGTTCTAATTATCTTCAGATAGTTTTCAGTGCCTTTTGCTGTTTTGATCGTTCTTGCGTTCTCAGTGCCCGGTGTTATGCCTGACATTATGAGTTCCTTCGCTCCAAAACACTCGCACGATCTGATAATGGATCCTACATTAAACGCAGAACGGAGATTTTCAAGGATTATAACAAGACCGGTCTTCGGCATATTTTTTTCGCAGGAATCGCCGGACGAAATGATAAATCTGCTTTCCGGATCGGGATATCCGAATTCCTCTTTTATCAAGTGATATAAAAAATGGATCTTTTCAAACATTTTCCTGTTATCGGATTCGCTAAGAATTTCATCAAGTTCTTCGATGTATTCCGCGTCAGGTTCTGCTGCCAGATATCGCCTGTATTCTTTTATACATTCAAGATCAAACGATCTAGAAATCAGATAACTGTCCCTGAGGCTTTTTAGCTCTTCAGCTATTTTAAAATATTTAGTAATTTTTCTCAGTCGTGAAAATTTCGAAGGGGTTATCATTCTGTCAATGCCCCGCTTATCTATTCGTCGTCCTTTTCATTAACTTCACCGCCTTCATCACCCACATAATAACCTATCTTATCGATAGGATTGGTTATTGAAGTGGCTACATTCATAAGATGAGAGCTGATCCTCTTAAGGTACCTTAGAAACAACGCGTATGCCGCATAATTTACGATTGCGGATGGTTCTTTGGTGGCTACAGTAACAATATCATCGTTTATTTTACTTTTTATTTCATAATGCCTGTCGATAATTTTCTTTGCTAGTTCGGCATCACCGTTCTTGAACGCATTAAGTGAATCCTGGAATACTTCTCTGATCATTTCAGAATAACTGAGAAGTTTTTTGTTCCATTCCTCATCTTTGAGCATATGTTTGATCTCCGCGACTTCGCAAATATTCTTTGTGTAGTCTCCGATCCTTTCAAAATTGTTAATTATCGTCGTAAGAATAAATGCGGTATATAGCTGCTGTTCCTCTTTGTCATTCACAGCAAGGTGTTCGAACACTTTTTTTCTGATGGATTTTTCAAAATGATTAAGCAGATAATCCTTTTTTCTCACCTGTTCGATCTCCTCCGGCGTGACCGCTCTTTTCAGGTCGTCGAAGGTGATCCTGATAACATTATTATACTGCCTGTTGGCAACTTCAGCCATTTCGTAAGTGTCGTTCAAGGCCTGGGTCAGAAGATCCTGGCGTGAAAGCATTTTAAAGAATTGATTGAGTATCATATAAACCTCCTTTCGGGTTATACATAAAATTTGTTAACTGTTCAGAAAAATTATAATTATCGGAACTATGAAGAACATTACTATAACATAACCGAAAGCCCAAAGTCTGTTCTGGTAACATTTATTCGAGAACCATTTTGCCGAAGCTACGGGGATGATCCTCAGAGGCAGGAACACAACAGCTCCCGAAATATTGAAAAGGGTATGAACAAGGGCTATAGTTATCGCATTCGCATTCCCCGAAACTAGAGCCGCCAGCATTCCGGTAATAGTTGTTCCGATATTGGCTCCGACAGCATACGGAAATATCTGATCAAGAGTGAATATTCCGGCCCCGACAAGCGGAACTATCAGTGAGATTGTTACAGATGAGGACTGAACAAGCAGAGTGAATATCACGCCGAAAAGAAATGCGGTTAAAGTGTGATTAAAAATGAACTTATGTATAATTTTCTCAAATTTTCCTATAAGTATCTTCTTCATTATTGCTGAAATATAATACAGTGCGGTGAAAAGCAGAGAAAGACTGACAATAATCATTACCGTAAGCAGCCAGCCATTATAGTGACATTTCCCGTCTGAAACACAACCGAAAACACCTGCTATGGACAGTTCGATCCACTGGGAAGCCGATTTTACAAGTGTGTCTAAAGGTGAATCAAAAGTAACGGACGATGATCCCAGAAGAAGATCTGTCAGATACTTGGCCGTCCCGCTTAAATAATGCGTATAAAGTTCAAGCGGAAAGAAGAGAATTACCCCGAATGTGTTGAAAAAATCATGAACAATAGCTGCAGAAAAAGACCTTTTGAATTCAAGTTTATTTCTTACCTGACCGAAAGCTACGATTATACCGGTTACTGAAGTACCTATATTCGCGCCGAGGACCATCGGTATTGCATTCATATATGTCATTGAACCTGAAGCAACAAATGCAACGATTATTGATGTCGTCGAAGACGATGATTGAATTATCGCAGTTGCAAGAATTCCGATAAAAAGCGAAACGAACGGATCATCCGTAGCGTTGGCAATAAGGTTTTGCGCCTGTTCCGAAAAAAAATGTTTAAAAACCTCTCCTAAGAGTTTAATGCTCAGTAAAAATATCCAGAGAAATATCAGCAAAGCGATAACTCTGTTCAGTGTTTCAAATTTATTCTTTTTTGTTCTTATACCGTCATTCATAGATCAGCCCGTATTCATTTGTCAGCGGTGTAAATCTAAATAATCCAAATGTTATATGCAATCATAAAATAAGTAATTAATCATCATAAAAATTTGGTTGACTAAGCATAGTGATTTCGATTATATTAACGGACGCTTTTTATTAAGGTAAAAAGTGAACAAATGCAGTATAAAAAAAGTTTACAGACCTGAAGAATAAAAACCGGAAAAAGCATGGAAATAAAACACATCAGGATCACAATCTTCACAGCAGTAATTGTTTTTATGATCTCCTGCTCACAAAAGTACGACAGCAGCGGTATTTTCGATCCTCAGGACCCGAATTTTTATGCAGATACTGCTTCGGTAGTCTTGAACAACGATACCGTATTGTACGCAAAAAGAAGCATAAATGACGGTTATGTTTATATCGGAAGGGATATTATCGCGGGTGACACGACCGCATGGGCCGAATCGGTATTCAAGACCGATCTGCCTCTGGCTGCAGACAGTCTCGATTCTGCATATATCGTTTACAAAATTAACTCTTCCGACCCGCTTGTAATAGGCAAAAGAATAGAAGTTTTTAAGACTGAAGCGTTATGGACTGATTCTACGGCCGAACAGACTGATTTTGATCTTCCGGCAGTACCGTTCGCTTTATGCGATGTAACACTACTTGACTCCTCACTATACATGATCAGAATACCGCTTGACAGCCTTTCACTGACCCAGTGGGCAGCTGACGATACTGTAAGCACACAAACTGAAAGCTTTTACCTGAAAGATCAGTCCGGCAGCAACATATCACCTGTAATCAAATTATATTCCTCGAAATGGGCATATACTTCACTCAGGCCGAAAATATACTCATTTTACTCTTATCCGGACACGCTGACCGCAACAGACGGCGGGGACTCAATCATAACTGTTTCCGAAGTTGACAGTGCATACATCGCTGATGACATTTCTCTTGTTGAAAAAAAACACTCATTTATTGATCTGGCTCAGGATAAAATTAAGCTCGGCGGAATTTCGGGCGAAAGTTATGCCTGCAGAATTGACCTTAGCGGTATCGATACTTCAGCCGTTGTAATTACCGGAAGATTAGATCTTACGGCTGTTGCCGATGATTTTGATCCTTTTTACGGATCGATCTCGAATAATGTATCAACGAATAAAGAGATCTCGATATATATATTGACCGATTCGCTTTGGTATTCGAATGAGGAAACATATAACTACGACGGTCTTAACCCATGGGATTATAAAATCAACCTGAGCGATTCAGCCAATTATCTGGTTATGGATGCAGTTATACAGAACTGGATCAGGAATCCCGATAATAATTTCGGGTTCCTAATAAAGACCAAAAACTGGGGTTCGCCCTTCGGATACAGCGTATTTAAAAAACCCAAAATCAATGTTTCATATATCATTGTCGGGGAATAAAAATGGAATTAAAAAAAATGATAAAAAATATACTGATGCTCACTTTAATTTCCATATCGTGCCTGTTTTCCGATACTTCATCTTTTTCCTCACTGTCGATCGGTGATATTGAACCTACTCTCAATAATTCAACAGGTTTTGCTTTCGCTGATTCACTGATCCTGAAAAATCATAACTACGCTTCGTGGGCTAATCTGTCGAACACAAGTTTTTCGTTATCTGCATCCTATTATGCCCATAGTACCGAGAACGCCGAAGGCATTAAATCGGACTATGACAGGTTTACTTTTGAAGACATAAGTTTTGCCCTGCCTTTCGGCGACAGACATTTTTTCGGATTTTCATATTATCCCGTTTCCGTAAGTGATATTACCAGCGTTTCAGAAAGTGAAGTTGCCGTACCTGAAAGCTTCGAGAACACCACCATAATGACCCTTGAAAATAAAAAGGGGAGCATTTCAAATATCTCTCTTATTTACGGAAAGGGAATAAACAATGGTCTCTCGGCAGCAATAAATGCGTCTTTCAAGCTTGGTAATTATGATGAAGTGAGAAGATACAAATATACTACATATGTTTGGGATGCCTCGGATTCGGTCAGGGTTACGGACTGGGAAAAATATTTTGAGAGCAGCGAAAAAACACAGCTGTTCCACTTCACTGCGGGAGGAGGATTTTTGTACAGTTCTCCTCTTGGTATAAAAGTTGGCGGGCAGTTTTCCGTTCCGTTGTACTCGTATGTGAATAAAATTTCAGGATTCGAAAGGACAACCTCTTACGGCACTCTGCTGGAAGAGATTTCATTTAACGAATATGAAGTGGAAAGTCCTGAATGGCCTGTAGAATTCGGGATCGGTTTTACCTACAATTACTCAAAATTTTTGTTCTCTTATGATTATTCGGTCAAGCAGTTTTCGGGACTTGATCTTGGCATTGATAAAATTGACCTCTCGAATTATTCAAGGAATATTTTCGGAGTCAGCTATGATCCGCGACACAGAAAATATGATCCGTACTATAAGAGAATGGTTTATTCGGCTTATTTCACTGCAGAAAAACGACCTTATGAATTTGGCAGTGAAGCAATTTATGACATTACAGAAACTTTCGGTGTAAACTTTCCTTTCAATCGCGATAAAACAAATATAGAGATAAAACTCAGCTTAACTCAGTCAGGATCAGCAGAAGACAACGGGCTTGAAGATAATATTTTTAAGCTTCAATTCAACCTGATCTCGTCCGACAGCTGGAGACTAAAGAAAGAAAAATATGATGATTAATGATAACTGGAGGAACTAATGAAAAAACTGACCGTAATTGTATTTGCGCTATGCGCAGTTTTCTCAGTGATAAGCTGCGGCTCTCAGACTCAGGCAATAAAGGCTGATAATACTGCAGCGTTTGAAAATAATTCAGGCGGGAATGCAAAAGATATCTCTTTTGCTCAAGCCGACACGCCGGCTGAAGAACCCGCTGCGCCTGAAGTAAAAAAAGAAAAAATACCGCTCACAGATTCTCAGAAGAACGATATTAATAAATTTTCCAGCTTTTCGCAGACGAAAAAACAGCAGAAAAAATTCAGAGACATGGTTGAATACATAAATCAGATAATAGCTATTGATCCGGATTTTGATCATGCAAAAAATGTTCTTCTTTTCTGGCGCGGACAGGGATATGAAGAACTGGGGCTGAGAGATTCTGCTAAAGCCGATTATGAACGATTTTCACTTTTGAAACCGGACCATCCTCAGGTTCTGATTCAGCTTGATTATATATATGTTACGGAAGGGAAAATAGACAAGGCAATAGGTATTGCGGAAAGAATGATAGAACTCGACAAGGCTGACACCACTAAAGAGCGCGATTTCACTCTTTTGAAAAAAGCCGGAAAATATCACTACCAGCTTGCTGAAAACTTGAAAGTTGAAAACCCCGATGATCCTGAGATCGAAGAAAACGCGGTTGCCGCGATCGAATACTTCGAAGAGTACATCGAATCCAATCCGGAAGACGAAGAGATAAACAACCTTCTTACATTTCTTATATCTAAATTTCTTGACCAGCAGGCTTTAAAAGTTAAACTGGAAAACAATCTCAAGTCAAATCCAAATGACTCCAGAACTATCGAACGGCTCGCTTCAATATATTACGACGAGGGGAACACTCAGAAAGCGTCTGAAATGCTTGAAAAAGTTCTTGAATCAAATCCGAACGACCTGAAAGCTGTTAAAAAACTGATAAAAATAAACAAGAACAACATCGAAAGGTCCATATACTACAACCAGAAAGCAATCAAACTCGATCCGGCAAACGAGCTTTACAATATCAACCTGGCTAAGCTATATACCGAAAAGAAAAGATTCACAGATGCAAGGTCAGAATGCACAAGAGCGCTTGCAAAAAATTCAAGAAATATCAACATTTTTAAAACATGGGCTGCGATTTACAGCGAATCGATCGGGGCTTGCGAAACAGGTATCGATTACCAGGATAAACTTGTTTTTGTAATTGCTTACGGTCTATATGAAAAGTCTGGCGATACGAGAAGAACGCACGCCATGAAAGAAAGCGGCCAGGTCCCATCAAAGTCAGATTACTTTACCAACAATAAAATAAGGCTTCCTTCAAGAGAATGTTACAAATGGATCAATGTTGAATGGGAAGAAGTGAAGTATATAGAAACATACCTGAAATCTTTATAGGCACAGCCACTTATGGGCAGAATTATTCATATCGGTTCCGATCACGGCGGATTTGAGCTTAAAAGCGAACTTTCAGCAGCCTTGAATCGAAAAGGCTACTCTGTTGATGATCTCGGTACTTTTTCCGAAGACTCAGTGGATTATCCTGAATACGGTGCAAAAGTCGCCCGTGCGGTATTAAAAGACGGAGATTTCGGTATTGTAATCTGCGGAACAGGAATAGGGATTTCGATCGCCGCGAACAGATTTAAGGGTATAAGAGCAGCATTGTGTCACTGTTCGGAGTATGCCAAACTGGCAAGAGAGCATAATGACGCGAATATTCTTGCCCTGGGCGGAAGATTTATAGACTTTCAAACCGCTCTTGAGATCACGGATGTTTTTTTAAAAACTGATTTTCTGGGCGGCAGACATAAAAGAAGAGTGGATTTACTGGATAATATTTAAACCCTTTAGGAGAGTAAAATGAGTATTCTAAAAGATTTCGATCCTGAGATTTATCAGACCATAGAGAATGAAAAAAGAAGACAATGCGATAAGATCGAACTTATAGCTTCGGAAAATTTCGTTTCCAAAGCAGTTCTTGAAGCTCTCGGTTCGGTCATGACCAATAAATATGCCGAAGGATATCCCGGTAAAAGATATTACGGCGGCTGCGCAAATGTTGACGAAGCTGAGACTATTGCGATCGAAAGAGCAAAGAAACTCTTTAACTGTAAATGGGCGAATGTTCAGCCCCACAGCGGCTCGCAGGCGAATATGGGAGTTTATATGGCGCTCGCTGAACCGGGAGATACAATAATGGGAATGAACCTTTCCATGGGCGGCCACCTGACTCACGGTTCTCCTGTCAACTTCACGGGAAGACTTTATAATATCGTGCCTTACGGAGTAACCGAGAACGGATTTATTGATTATGCGGAACTTGAACGGCTAGCGCTTGAATGCAAACCTAAAATTATTATAGCAGGCGCATCAGCATATCCGAGATTCATTGATTTTAAAAAATTCAGAGAAATCGCCGATAAAGTGGGGGCATGGTTCGTAACGGACATGGCACATATAGCCGGTCTGGTAGCTGCGGGTTTACATCCATCACCTATTCCCTACTCTCATGTTGTTACCACAACAACGCACAAGACTCTTAGAGGACCAAGAGGCGGAATGATACTTTCCGACTTTGAAGGCGGTGAAATAATGCTAAAAAACATGACAGCACCTAAAACTCTGACTGAAGCTCTCGACTTTGTAATATTCCCAGGTATCCAGGGAGGACCGCTCGAACATGTTATAGCTTCAAAAGCTGTAGCTTTCAAAGAAGCACTTCAACCTGATTTCAAAGATTATCAGCAGAGAGTTCTTGATAACGCTCAGGCTCTTGCGAAAGAACTAATGGCTCAGGGATTTAAAGTCGTTTCGGGAGGTACGGACAACCACATAGTGCTTCTTGACCTGAGCGATAAAGAGGTTTCAGGGAAAGGCCTTGAAGGCGCGCTTGAAAAAGCAGGTATCACAACGAACAAAAATATGGTTCCTTACGATAAAAGAAAGCCGATGATTACCAGCGGTGTAAGGCTCGGAACGCCTGCTGCTACAACGAAAGGTTTCACAACTGAAGATATGAAGACTATTGCAAAAATGATCGCAAGAGTGGCCAACGATTACAAAAACGAAGCTCTTCTTGAAGAAATAAAAAAGGAAGTCATCACTTTAAGCACAAAATATCCTCTTTACGATTAAAATATAGAATTATTACTAAGGCTAACGAAATGAACAGAATAACACAGCATCCTGTACTTGAAGCAAAATCAGGTAAGGAAGTAGTTTTTTATTTTGACGGTCGGGAAATGAAAGGTTTTGAAAACGAACCTGTGAGTTCCGCGCTGTTTGCGAACGGGATCAAAAAATTCTCGATCCACAAAAAGGACGATTCTCCGCAGGGCATTTTCTGCGCTAACGGGCAGTGTTCCCAATGTACCGTGATAATAGACGGAATGCCTCTCAAATCATGCGTAACACCTTTAAAAAACGGAATGGATGTGAGAACCCTGAATCATGTACCTGAACTTCCACACGATGACAAGGCTGATTTTATACAGCGGATAGAAGAAATAATAACCGATGTGCTCGTTATCGGCGGAGGCCCTTCTGGTCTGACATCGGCTCTTGAACTGGCCAAGCTCGGATTTAAAGTTGTGATCGTTGAAGACAAAGACAAACTTGGCGGAAAACTTCTTCTGCAGACCCACAAATTTTTCGGTTCCCAGGAAGACAGTTATGCAGGAACCAGAGGTTTCGAGATCGCCGCGCTTTTGGAAAAACAGATCCTTGAGAACAACAATATCACCGTTCTGTACGAAACAAGCGTAGTAGGCATTTATAAAGATAAAAAAGCAGGCGTATATAAAAACAACGGAAAATATTCGCTCGTTGATTTTCAGGGACTTATCGTTTCGGGAGGCGCAAGAGAGAGAAGTCTCGTTTTCCCCGGCAACGACCTTCCCGGAGTTTACGGCGCGGGAGCATTCCAGACACTTGTCAACCGGGATCTGATTAAATCATCCGAAAAAGTATTTATTGTCGGAAGCGGAAATGTCGGACTGATAGCGGCTTATCACGCCCTGCAGGCAGGTATAGGGGTAGTAGGCATCGTTGATATAATGGATAAAGTATCCGGATATAAAGTT
>ERZ1645192.3972-NODE-3972-length-11865-cov-8.799238_pt1 | contig 11865 bp, 12 predicted proteins | sample MGYA00575354_ERZ1645192 | MGnify/ENA primary metagenome ERZ1645192 (study PRJEB40844, sample SAMN11349763) | freshwater sediment metagenome | isolation source: river sediment | host: Sediment | place: India: Faizupur Khadar , New Delhi | collected 2017-02-21 ... | reverse complement strand
GGCCAGGCAGGCAGTTCGGCCAATTCGATCTGGATGCATCAGCATATAAATCAATGCCACGGCGCCTCACAGGCAGAACCCCATTATATCGACACTGTCAGCGGGGATTTTTAGAAAATCAAGCCAGTGAATCACTTGCCGGTCTAAATCATCGATTACTGGCAGGTAATTGGCGATCCCTGCGAGCTGATCTGAACCCACATTCAGCCACCCAAACCCTGATGTAGGGGTTTTCACGGGACCACGCGGTGATAGCAACCAATAATCCTTGCCCGCTTTTTGTCCAAAAACTGACATGACTGTTTCATCGCCCGTCCAGCCGTGCAACATGAGCAATACCCGGTTTGAACCGGGCACGACAGGCGGATTTACCTTTAGTATCCATCCGTTTTCAAGCAGCGTAAACGCTTCCGGCCGTTTATCCATTCTTTGCGATCCTGTCAAGCATCCATAAAACTGTCATCACCAAAAGAATAGGCAATAAACCTGCGATCAGGCATGCAAACCCCAAAATGGCTGCATATCGCCCATAAATCCAATCGATGAGTGGCAGACCGATGATAAATAGCGCGCCAAAACCACCAATGAGCAACCACATATTGGTGCGTGAAGCATACTTACGCAGGTCGCGAGATTTCCTCATAGAAATTCCAACCCGATTTTACGCATCCTTAAGCCCCCGCTTCTTCAAATAATCTGCCAGGTTGATGGGCTTTCCGGAAGCGCCTTGCCAGTTGGTTGGTCCATCCAAGGGATTTCTGCACCTGGCTGAGAGCTTCCAGGGTTGCTTTTTCACCCTCCTGGACCAAAATTTTTGGTTCAACGGTATCCAGGATTCCAAATCGACTGACATTGGGCCGAATAATTACATCCGGTTTATCCACCTGCAGGCGCAACTCCGCCAGCATATGCGAGGTGATATCCATTGAACGGACAAAGATTTGGAAAGCTTTGGCGACACGAGTTTTCGTGATTTGATGGATGATCGGTTGGGCCAATGGATTGGTCGCGGGAATGGTGGGTTCGGCGATTTGTGCCCAACCTTCGGGGGTAGGCGAAAGGCAAATCGCAATCACAGGAAGCGAAGGCGCCAGCCAACGCGCCAGCGCCACTGGAACCGGGTCCAAAATGCCACCATCGACTAACTCTGTGTCCCCAATAAATTGCGGTGAAAAAAAGCCCGGAACGGCAATTGTAGCCAGCACTGCCGTTGCTACCCTGCCGCGATTCAAAATATATTCCTGCATGGTTTTGGTATCCACGGCGGTGCAGGCAAAGGGGATTTTCAGGTCGTCAAAGGTCGCATCACCCAGATGCTGGGAAAGCGCATCGGTAATTCCGCGGAGACCCAGGAGCGACGGCCCCTCATCTTTGCCGCGATTAAAGAGTTTTGATTGGTTCAGGTTCAGGGCGATATCTTCGATTTCATCCGGCGTCTTACCATAGGCATAAATTGAGCCGATCAAACCGCCTGCGCTGGTTCCGGCAATGGCTTTGATGGTAAACCCGGCCTGTTCCAGCACGCGTATCACCCCAATGTGCGCAATTCCTTTAATTCCGCCGCCGCCTAAAGCTAAAGTGATATCGGTCATAAAACAATCCTTTGAAAGAAGAATTCAATGATGATGATTATTATAATCGTATGGTCAAACACGAACACCGACTTATGGAGGCGAATGTATGGAGAGCAGGGAAAGTTCTTCGCCGCTGGTGACGCGCTCGGTCGCGGCGGCATTGCGAAATTCCAGCAGCTCCGGCTATTCGTTTGGTTGGTTTGAACGCCTGGGACTGCGCTTGCTCGGATCCTTACCGGCCGGCGCGGCGGAGCGAGTGATCCCAATGGTACAGGAGCGAAGCGGATTGGAACCACGGCTTGCCGCGGAAGTTACTACGGATGGCTTGACTCGAAACCGCCTGCTTGATTATCAGGATTTGCCGGGGAAATTCCCAGGCGCGGTGATCGGCGTGGCGCAGGGCGGCGCAACCGCACATCTGGCCCGGTTGATTGGCGGACCGTTCCTGCCTCAGGCTTTTGTATTGACGCTGAAGGGCGGAGCCGAAAATGGAGACGCGCAAACCTATTTCAATTTGTCGCGAGACGTTGCTGTCAAAATCACTGACCGCAATCCGGAATTGATCTCCATTCAGCATTTTGACCCGGTTCATGACGGCTGGTTGACGCGGCGGGTTAACCACCTGCGATTGAAATTGACCCGCCTGCCGGAATCCTACTATGCATTTATTCGCGAGCGCGTCGAACCGGGCGGGGATATCGTGTATCTCAACGGGGGCGCCACATGGCTGCGCCAGCGGGTCGGAACGCGAAATTATTACCAGGCGGGCGGCTGGGGCGACATTGCGGCCGAGGAGTTCTATTTCGGCAGTGCCAGCCTGCTTGAATATGCAAACCGGGAGGGTTTGTCTTCTGCCGCCTGGAAACTCGCAGGATATGAAATTGAATCCGGACCGGAATCGGAATGGGGCAGCGAGCCTGGGCTTTTGGAGGATTTGGAAACGTTTTGTAAATGCGAGGGTTATCATTTTTCTCCGATCCGTTTTGACGATCCGAATCAATTCTCGCGGCTGGCGTTTCAGGCATACCGTGAATTTCTTACTAACCAGGGTATCGTGCCGGGCGGCGTGGTGATTGAAATGTTCTCGCAATTCGACGCCGGATTGGTGCACGCGGGGAATTTGCTGCCGATCTGGCTTATCTTCAATACGAAGGACAGCCTGCGGTATCTAAAAACCATGCTGCCCGAAATCCCTGGCGGGTTGCCGGTCTTCTTTTCCGCGTTATCGACCTTCTCAAAAACGCCGGACCTTGTTCCCTGGGCGGATTGGGAAAGTGCTCTGCGTGGTTATGCGTGGATAAACGCCGGGGCGCGGCCGACCCATTACCCGGCGGACGCGGCCGCGCTGCTGGATTGGTGGAAGCCGATCCAGGCCTGGAGTCAGGCGCATGGGAGAATGCCCGCCGGCAGGCTGACCGGAGCTGAATTGGAAGTGCTGGCAGCGCGCATCCGCGGGCAGGCAGCGGGTTAGCCTCTCAATATGCCGGTCAGAGCGGTGATGAGGTTTTCCATGTCATTCTGGCTGTTATAGGCCTGGTAAGAAAACCGGATCAGGTTTCTCTCTCCCCATTTCACCAGCGGCACTTCGATCTTGTGCTGATCGTAGAGTCGAGTTTTGAAGGCGTCAAGATCCAGGCCGTCGGGGAGTGGTGAAGCCGCCATCTGGGCAAACCGGGATGTGTCATCCCCATTTAAAGGCGGGATGCCGGTCAATTCCTGGATGCGGCGTTGGGTTTCGGCTGCCATTTGGTGGCATCGGGCACGCACGGCAGGCCAATCGTGATCGCGCTGAAAGGCAATGGCATCCGTCACCGCCAGGAAAGCCGCGGGATCGCGGGTGCCGGTCCATTCCAGAAGGTCCACGAACCTGGAAGAGCCGGGATGCTCACTTTCCCATCCCCAGGAGACCACCAGCGGTTCGACCAGGGATTGGACGCGCGGCGCGGCATACAGAAACGCGGATCCTTTAGGTGCGCATAGCCATTTATGTAAATTGCCGGAGTAAAAATCTGCGCCAAGGTCGTCCAAATCCAGGTCGATCTGACCCGGTGCGTGCGCGCCATCGATGACTGTCATGATGCCAGCGTTCCGGGCGCGCATGCAGACCTCTTTGATAGGAAAGATTAAAGCGGTGGGTGAGGTGATGTGGCTGAGAAAAATGATCCGCGTGTGTGGAGTCACATGCTCGAAAATCGAGTTTACAAAACCGTCAGATGGGTTGTCTGGTACAGGAACAGGGATGTTGATATACTTAAAACCGTGTTTTTGCCCCAGGAACCGCCAGGTCTTATCCAACGCGCCGTACTCATGGTTGCTTGCCAGCACCTCATCGCCAGGGCCCAGGGATAAACTTCGGGCAACGATGTTGAGCCCGTGGGTTGCGTTGGTGACGAACACCAGGTTGTCGCCGGAAGTGTGCAGGTAATCGCCCAGGCAATCCCGCGCTGTCTTCATCAAGTCGCCGATTCTGCGGCCAAGGAACTCCACCGGCTGGCGTTCCAAGAGGCGTTGCCAGGTCTGGTAAGAGTCAAAAACGGGTTTGGGTGTCGCGCCGAACGATCCGTGGTTGAGAAAAATGATCTCTGGATCCAGCATAAAAAGATCGCGGTAAGTTTTGGCTTCATTGTTCATGACGAGAATTATAAGGTCGCAAAAAGGAAATTTCTGTGATTTTAAGATCCATCCGCCAATCGTTGCAGCCGCCGAACCCAATGCCGGAAGAACTGAAGCAAAACTTCTTCCACCTGATCATGGACATCGGCTGGTTTGGGGTGTTAAATGCCACCACGCTGGCATTTCTCACGGTGTATGCGACGCGGATTCATGCACGGCCGGAACAAATCGGGCTGCTGAACGCCATTCCCGCCATAACCTCCATCTTGTTGTCCCTGCCTTCCGGGGTTTACCTGGAAAAGCGTTCCATCAACAAATCGGCGATCGTCCTGGGAACGCTTCACCGCTTCTTCTATTTGCCATTGGCTTTTATTCCACTTCTGGCAAGCGAATCGGCTCAAGTCAACTGGATCCTGTGGGTCACGCTGGCGATGTACATTCCGTACAGTACGTTCATCCTGGCGTTCAACTCCCTGTTTGGCTCGGCGGTACCGATTGAGTGGCGGGGCTATTTTGCCGGCGCGCGCAATGCCTTATTTGCCATGGTTACCATTGTCATGGCATTGGTCAGCGGATTCCTGTTGGATCGATTGACCTTTCCGCTGGGCTACCAGGTGGTGTTTGGCATAGGGTTTGTTGGCGCTATGATGAGCACCTACCATATTGGTAAGCTCAGCCTTCCGCCTGCCTCGGCTGCTCGCGTTACTGCCCCGGAAGAATCGCGCGAAAAGATTTCGCTGCGGGCACGTATCCTTCTCCGATTGCGGTTGGATATTTTGCGTGGGCCTTTTATGCGCGTGCTGCTGGTGTTGATGGCTTTTCATTTCACTCAATACCTGCCCCTGCCGCTTTTTCCACTGTATTACGTAAATGAACTGAAGCTGGCCGATCAAACCATCAGCATTGGAACGGCGATTTTTTATGCCAGCATGTTTATAGGCTCGCTGAACCATTCGAAACTGGCCTCCCGCTTCGGCCACCGTTGGGCACTGGGAGTTGGCATGATCGTGCTTGGAATGTACCCGGGCATCTTGAGCCTTGCCAGGGGGGCAGAATTGTACCTGATTGCAAACCTGTTTAGCGGATTCGCCTGGTCGTTGTGCGGGGGTGCCTTATCCAATTACCTGCTCGAAAATGTTCCGGCAGACAGCCGACCGGCGTACCTGGCATGGTTCAGTCTGCTGGCAAACGTGGGCGTTTTAGCTGGGTCCTTGCTCGGGCCGATGGTTAGCAACGCGATTGGCATTGTGGCTGCCCTGGTGCTGTTTGCCGTATTGCGTGCAGCTTCAGGGGTTGCCATACTCCGTTGGGGGTAAGCATGATAAAATCCTGCTTATGAGCCAGAACAAGGTTATCGCGACAAATCGAAAAGCTCACTTTGAGTTTTTTTTGTTGGACCATTTTGAAGCCGGTATCTCGCTGCAGGGGTCGGAAATCAAATCGATCCGTGCCGGGAAAGTCAGCCTGGTGGAAGCCTATGTGGAGATTGATGGGAAGGAAGCCTGGTTGGTGAATTCCCACATTGCCCAGTACGATCCGGCCAGCCGCTACAACCACGATCCCAAACGCCCGCGGCGGTTATTGCTGCACAAAAAGCAAATCAGGGAATTATGGGATGCCGTCCGGCAAAAAGGAGTGACGGTGGTACCCGTGCAAATGTATTTTAAAGAGGGACGGGTAAAACTGGATATCGCCATCGCTAAAGGTAAAAAACTTTACGATAAGCGGAATGAGATCGCCAGGCGCGATCAAGAGCGGGAAATGGATCGAGCGCAGCACGGCCGAGATTGATGCCGGGCCAGCAAATACCTTGAAGGACCGAAACGGTCGAGTGATGGCCGGCGGGAAGCAAAAACTGAAACATGAATCGTTCGTTCGCGTTGGCCTGCTGCGCGCAACCAGCCTCAAAAACACAATATAAAGGACGAGGACGGATAGAATGATTGACATCGATGGCCACCATTTAAGCCTGGAGCAGGTTGTCCGCGTTGCCCGTGATAACGAAACCGTAGCCATTTCCTCGGCTGGAAAAGAAAATATCGAACGCTCGCGGAAAAATCTGGAGGTGATCCTCGCAACCGGCCGCCCTGTCTATGGCATTAACACCGGGTTTGGTATTTTTGCTGACCGGCGGATTCCGCAGGAAGACAGCGCCAGGCTGAGCAGGAATCTTATTCTAAGCCATGCAGTGGGCACGGGCGAGCCGCTTGCGGAGGATGTGGTGCGGGCCGCGATGTTGGTACGCGCGAACACCTTGACCAAGGGGCATTCGGGCGTGCGCTTTGAAGTAGTCAATACGCTGGTTGAGATGTTAAACCGCGGCGTGACCCCGGTGGTGCCCTCGCAAGGATCATTGGGATCGTCGGGCGACCTTGGGCCGCTTTCTCACCTGGCTTTGGTCTTTACAGCCGACGAGAAAGACCTCGAAGAAGAGTCCGGGTGGGCCGTTTACAACGGCAAGCGAATGACCGGAAAACAGGCCATGCAGGCAGCCGGAATCTCGCGGATCATCCTGGGACCAAAGGAAGGACTGGCGCTCAACAACGGCGCAACCTTTTCAGCCGCATTGGGCGCGCTAACGGTCTGGGATGCCGATCACCTCGCGCAGGTCGCCGAGGCTGCCCTGGCCCTCAGCCTGGAAGCCATGCTCGGGTGCCCATCGGCATTCGACGCGCGCCTGCATGCGGCGCGCGGTCAGCGCGGGCAAATGGAGGTGGCCGAGCACGTTCGGGCGTTCACCGCGGGCAGCACGCTGATCGGCAGCACGACGCGCGTCCAGGACGCCTACTCCCTGCGCTGCGCTCCCCAGGTACAGGGCGCCTGCCGCGACACGCTGGAGTTTGTGCGCGGCGTGATCGAAACGGAAATCAACGCGGCCACCGACAATCCTCTGCTGTTCGATCCCGGTACCGCCTTATCTGGCGGCAATTTCCACGGCGAGCCGGTGGGCATGGTGCTAGACTTTCTGGCGATTGCGCTGGCGGAACTGGCGGCCATTTCCGAGCGGCGCGTTTTTCGCATGACGGACGTCAACCTGAACAACGGTTTGCCGCCCATGCTGGTGGATCATGCGGAAGCCGCGGGTTTGAATTCTGGCTTGATGATGCCGCAATACACCGCCGCATCGCTGGTACTGGAAAACCAGACGCTGGCGCATCCCGATTCGGTTCATTCGCTGCCCACCTCCGGCGAGCAGGAAGATCACAATGCCAATGCCATGACGGCTGCCCGACATGCCCGGCAGGTGCTTGACAACGCCTGCCATGTTCTCGCGATCGAGCTGTACACGGCTGCCAGGGCCGTGGACCTGCGGCTGCGATCTGCTCCGGGCGCAAAATTGGGCGCCGGCACGGCTGAAATCTTTCGGCGCATTCGTGAGCGCGTGCCCTACCAGGCAGGGGATGCCTGGTGGGGGCCGGAAATTGAGCAAGTCCGGGCGATGATTTGTGAACGGAAACTGGTCTAATCCAGTTCTAATTGGGTGACGGTTGACATTCTTAACGAACACGGTTATCTTAGACCTATGGTTTCATCGAATAACGGTATTTCTCGAAGAAGTTTTCTTAAATTAGGCGGGATGGGTTTGGGTGGCCTGGCTTTGCGCCCCTGGCAGAGTGTCATCCGGCAGGGCGTCGAGTGGCCTGAGCACACGATGCTTGGCAGAACGCTGGCCCGGCTCGATTTCAAGTCGCGCCCGTCGGAGGATAGTCAGACGCTCGAGACGGTCTATGATGATGAGATTGTCGTCTGGGAGAAAGAAGTCATCGGCGAGCCATATCCCATGTATCCGACCAACCGCCGCTGGATTCAAACGAGCCGCGGTTATCTTCCCGCGCCCATGGTTCAGCCCGTGCGGTATGAACCGAATGCGCCGATGACCGAGCTGCCGGTCACGGAAGAAGGGCGCGGAACCTGGGCCGAAGTGACCGTCCCGTATGTCGATTTTGTCCTTGAAAACGCGAAACCCATCTCCGAGTTGCTCAAAGAAGGGACGCGGTATCGTTTTTATTACCGTCAACTGTACTGGATCGACGATATTCGCACGGCCAGCGATGGTTCTGTGTACTACCGCGCCATTGAAAAGCACGGCAGCCCGGGGGATGTGTTCTGGACGCCTGCTGCGGCGTTTCGGCCGGTCTCAGCCAAAGAGTTGTCACCGATTCGCCCGGATGTAACCGATAAGCGCGTCGTGATCGATCTATCCCGGCAAACCCTTTCCTGTTACGAGGGCAATTCGGAAGTTCATTTCTGCCGGATATCCTCCGGCGCGAAATACGATGCCTTTGGCAATCCGGTCGAACACTGGTCCACGCCGTTGGGCCTGAACCATGTGATTAACCGGAAGTACGTTTCACTCCACATGGCCGGCGGATCCAGTGCGTCGGGGTATGAGTTGTTGGCGGTTTCCTGGACCTCGATATTCGCCTCCGGCGGGGTTGCCATCCATTCGACTTACTGGCACAATAATTACGGCGAGCCCATGTCGCACGGCTGCGTTAACGCCGCCCCTGACGACGCCAGATTTGTGTATCTCTGGTCAAACCCGGCTGTGCCATATTCTCTTGGGAAAATTGAAGTGGCCGGTTATGACCTTGGAACCAAAGTGCAAGTCATCGAGAGTTAGAGGCAGAGGATCATGGCTGAAGTGACGGTTGGTTTATCGTTTTTGGCAGGGCTGGCATCTTTTTTGTCGCCGTGCGTATTTTCCCTGGTGCCGGCGTATATTGGTTACCTGAGCGGTCGTTCGGTGGCGGTATCCGGCGACAATCTTCCCAACTCAAAACTTCAGACCTTTATGCATGGGCTGGCGTTTGTGCTGGGTTTTTCGGTGGTTTTTATTCTCCTGGGCGTGACCGCGTCGCTGTTGGGGAGTTTTTTATACGATATCCGCTTTTGGCTGGCGAAAATTGGCGGCGTGATTGTCATTATCTTCGGCCTGCACATGACGGGCATCTTCCGGATCCCGTTTTTGGAATACGACCTGCGCCCGCAAACGCGCATTGATGTGCGGCGCAGTTACTTTTCGTCCGCGCTGATGGGCGTGTTTTTCTCCGCCGGCTGGTCGCCGTGTGTTGGCCCCGTGCTGGGCGCCATTTTGACCCTCGCGCTAAACGGGGGTTCGATCTCGGAAGGCGTGAAACTGCTCTCAGCCTATTCTGCCGGGCTGGCAATCCCTTTCCTCTTTGCCGCATTGGGCATTGGCTGGGTGACGGCCGCGCTCAAGAAGTATAAAAAAGTCATGCATTATGTCGAAATCGCGATGGGCATTATCCTGGTCATCGTTGGCGTTATGCTTTTGTTGGGCACGTTTGAGCAATTAGCCCGCTTTGGATTATGGGTTGATTTCGGACTGTAAACTAGAACCGGCGTCGATTTCCGGGGGAAGACGCACTGAATTGTTTTTATTTATGCGGTTGCATTTTTACCTTTCAGGACCTGCAAAATGATCACAGTTACACTCTACCACCAGGCAGATCAAGCCGAGAAAAGCGAAATCAAGCTCCTGCTGGAAAAAATGCAGCAGAGCATTCCGCATCAGTTAATCGAGATTGACGTTGCCCGCACCCCCGAATTTCTCGAAAAGGTTGGCCCCAACCTGCCCATGCTGGAATGCGGTCCATACCACCTGCGCTGGCCCTTTACGGAGCAGGACATGACGGTGGTATTAACCTCCGCTTCTCAACGCCGGGAATACCTCGAACAGACCGGCGACCGCACTTACCAACAGCGGGTAGAACGCGGCAGCCGCTTCACCGGCCTGGATCGATTCGTTCTTTGGCTCAGCCGGCATTATATGGCGGTTTTCAACACGGCTTTGTTCTTGTTCGTTGGTCTGGCATTTCTCGCACCCGTTCTGGCAGAATCTGGACAAATGCGCGGCGCCAGCCTGATCTATAAAGGGTATTCGATTTTCTGCCATCAATTGGCTTTTCGATCCTATTTCCTTTTTGGGGCGCAGCCCTTTTATCCGCTGGAAAGAGCAGGCGTCGCGGGGGTTGCTCCTTATGAACAGATGATTGGCGAAGTCGATATTCTCACTGCGCGTCAATTCATCGGGGATGAATACCTAGGATTTAAAACCGCCCTGTGCGAACGGGATATCGCCATTTACCTGGGCTTCCTGGGTTTTGGGCTGGTTTTTTCATTACTGAAGAATAAAGGAAAGCCGCTCAATTGGCTGGTCTGGATTCTCGTAGGCATCTTTCCGATCGCGTTGGATGGTTTTTCCCAGCTCCCCGGGCTGGCGTCCAATATGCCGGCCTGGTTGCCAATTCGCGAGAGTACGCCGGTACTCCGCACGATCACCGGCTTGTTGTTTGGCGTGTCCACAGCCTGGTTCCTGTTCCCGTATGTGGCTGACAGCATGAAAGAAACCCGGGCTATTCTGCTGGGCAAGCTGGAATATATCCAGCAGATGTCAGGCAAAGGTGGTTGAAAAGTGCCTTTACGAGAACTGGGAGACCTTCGATTTTTTGAATTTGATTTATTCCCTGGCTCGCACGTTGTGCAGGGCATTTTCACACGGCATGGCGGCGTAAGCCCGCAGCCGTGGAAATCACTCAACCTGGGAGGCTTGAATGGGGATTCGCGCGAGAATGTGATCGAAAACCGGCGCCGGATCTTCGCAATCATGAACCGGCCCGTAGAAACCATCTTTGACGTCTGGCAGGTTCACAGCGCGGATGTAATCTGCCCCCAGCGGCCTCGCCGGCTCGATTCGCAGCACCAAAAAGCAGATGCCATCGTGACCAATCGACCTGATATTACATTGTTCATGCGCTTCGCAGATTGCGTGCCCGTGTTTTTCTTTGACCCCATCCAGCGGGTGGTGGCCATTGCGCATGCCGGCTGGCAGGGAACGGTGAAGAACATCGCCGCGAGAACGGTTGAGACGATGCAGGCGAAATTTGGCAGCCACCCCGGCGATATTTTGGCCGGGATCGGTCCATCTATAGGGCCGGATCACTATGAGGTCGGGGATGATGTCGTTGATGCGGTTTGCGGCGTTTTGGGCGAACGAAAACCGGAAGTGATCTCGCGGAATAATGGACGCGCCTGGTTGGACTTGTGGCGCACAAATCAGATCTTACTGGAGCGAGCCGGGGTCAGGCACATCGAAGTGGCGGGAATCTGCACAGCCTGTCATGTGCGGGATTGGTATTCGCACCGCGGCGAACACGGCGCGACCGGCCGTTTTGGAGCGTTACTGGCCTTGCAAGCGGGGGAATAGATGATGACTCTTTCGGATGAGGAATTTCGGAATAATCATCACATGATTTTGGCTCGGATGGAAAAGGCTGCGCTCTCCGCGGGCAGAACCGTGAAGGACGTCACGCTGGTCGCGGTCAGCAAAAAGCAGCCGGTTGACGCCCTGATTTGCGCTGCGCGTAACGGAATCAAGATCTTTGGCGAAAATTATGCTGAGGAGGTTCCGCCCAGGCAGGTTGAACTGCGGGACTTCACGGGAATTCAATGGCATATGATCGGGCATATCCAATCGCGAAAAACCAAAATCGTGGCCGATTCGATTGATTGGGTCCACTCCATCGACAGTCTTGAACTAGCGCAGCGGTTGAACCGGACTCTTCAGGAGCGTGGGCGGGTCATGCCCGTGCTGCTCGAAATGAACGTCAGTTCCGAGGAGAGCAAGGGCGGGTGGGCTGCCTGGGATGAATCT
>ERZ1645192.3971-NODE-3971-length-11866-cov-11.379561_pt1 | contig 11866 bp, 6 predicted proteins | sample MGYA00575354_ERZ1645192 | MGnify/ENA primary metagenome ERZ1645192 (study PRJEB40844, sample SAMN11349763) | freshwater sediment metagenome | isolation source: river sediment | host: Sediment | place: India: Faizupur Khadar , New Delhi | collected 2017-02-21 ... | reverse complement strand
GAATCCAACGAATACTTTCCCCCGGGAGAGGAACCCCACGGCGCCCTCACCTGGTTCTCCCTGCAATATCTGAAAGGCAAACCCCCCGGGGCCACCTATGCCGACTGGCATGCCTACGTGCTTCAGAAGGTGCCGGTCCTCTTCCCCGATCAGACTCCCCAGTGCGAGGGAGCGGTCAGGCGTACCATCTTCGGTGATGCCTTTGTGGAAAATCAGATCCCCTCAGGCATACCCGAACAGCTTATCAGGAAAAGCAGCGCTCCGCCCAGGCAGCAGGTCGTTCTTCAGCCTTCCGGCGGGGAAGCCGGACGGCTTTTCCTGGAGGCGGTCAAAGCACGGATTGCCGGCCTCGGCGGCCACGAAAAAGCCTCTCCCTTCCTGGAGCTTCCGGAGAAACCCAAGAAGGCTCCCTCCCTGGTGGTCGCCGTAGAAGAAACAGGCGTGACCATCCGCGACGAAAAGGGTCGACTGCTGGTCTCCCCAGGAGATAACCCCTCCCGTGATCCCGCCACGACGGTCCGCGCCCTGGAAAGCATCGCCCGCTACCGCATTGTTCTTCAGCTCAGTGGAGATTCCTCTTCCCGGCTCCAGGGCAAATTCGCCCTCAGGCTGCTCCGCTGTTCTGCACTTTCGGGCGATGGAATCGCTTCTGCTGAAGAGATACCCGAAACTCCCGGAGAAACCCTCTCCATCCCCTATTTCCCGGGAGAGAAGAACAGCAACCTCTATGCCCAGGAGATCACCAACCTCTCGAAAACCGATGTATATCCGCATCTCTTTATCCTGAACCCTGATTACAGCATCTATCGCCTTTACCCTGCCGCCGGCCAGCAGGAGCTTCTCAAAGCCGGCCATAAGGTCACATCGGGCATGACGGGCAGCGGAGGGATCCCTCTGGAACTCTCCCTCCCCGGTGACCAACCCGGGGAGGAGCGGTGGGACGAGAGCCGGGAAATTCTCAAGCTGATCGTCACCACAGCTCCTTGTGACCTGGCGATGCTGGAACAGGATCCTCTGGAGGTGCCTCCTGTTTCCAGCGGGAGAGGGCCCCGATCCCTTTCGCCCATGGAGATGCTCCTCCGTGGAGTGGTTTCGGGACGCTCTACCCGCGGAAAACCGGCCAGGTTGCCGGCAGGTGAGGCGTTGGCCACCGCAGAACTGGCTTACACGTTGGCCCGGCATACACCCCCCGCCGACCTGCACGGCGATGCAGCCACCCTGGAACTGGGCCGCGGCTTCAGCCTGGACACCCCCGCCGGCTTCACCGGAAGAATCTCCCTCGACACCCTGGAGGGAACCCGTCGCGGACTGGCCCCCGGGGAAAGCGTGAAGCTGCCACCGGCCCTTACCGGCGAATGGCTGGCTCCCGTGACCCGCAGCGCTTCCCGCGGCCTCTCCGAACAACCCCTGCTCCTTACCATTGAAGCCGGAGAAGCCTCCCGCCAGGCGGTCTCCCCCCAAAACCCGCTGCGCCTCCACCTCCCGGCCGCTCCAAGGTCCAACCCCCCCATTATGCCGTCTTCTGGCCTCCCGGTTACTCCTCCTACCGCTCTTCCAGTCGCTCCTCATTCAGGTCTCCCGCAACAAGCCTCCTCTTCCGGTCTCACAGGGCAACCTTTCTCTTCCTTGGAGACCATCTCCTCCAGGGGGACCTTCCCTGCTGGGCAGTCCCTCATTTCCGGGGAGGAGGATTATCTTCCGGTGGCCTTTGACGGTGAGGATTTCCTGCCCGTAGGCTACTCCACGGGCCCCGGACAAGTTGATATTGTGGCCCTGCCGCCCTCCGTGAGCAGAGGCGGTGACCCTACCCGTAGCATCGGGGGATCCCTCCGCCTCTTCCTTTGCAGGAAGCTGGGCCGCCCTGAGAAGAACAGCGGCCTCCGCCTGGCAGAACTTACCCATGGTGAAATTCGCTACCGGGATCCTGCTCCAGCCCTCTTTCATTCGGGTGACAGGGTGGCCCTCTTCGTCCATGGATTCCTCTCCCACTCGGCAGGCATGGCGCGCGAACTGATTCCTTTTCTGGCGGGAATGACCCCGGCCTACACCCGGTTTCTCACATGGGACTATGAGAGTTTCGGCACGGGTGTGGAAACCAGTGGTGCGGCATTGGCCACGGCCCTCCGCCAGAAATGCGGACTGGCACCCGGCGATGGCATCACCCTTCATCTCTTTGCCCACGGTCCGGGAGCCCTCGTGGCCCGCTGCATGACGGAACTCTCAGGGGGTGAAGCCTTTACCGACGGAATGATCCTGGCCGGTCCCCCCAACCTGGGCACTCCCATCGCCAACATCAGCCGTGCAGCCCTTTACCTCCTCTCGGGAGCCATCAGCAATCTCTCCTCCCTCCCCCTGGCCGGCATGCTGGCCTGGCCCTTCAAGGAACTCTATGACCAGGGTGAAGGATGGAAGGATATGACCACCTCCTCGGAAGTTCTGGCCCGCCTTAATGGCCTCCAAAGTTCCACAACACTCCCCTACCTGGTCCTGGCCGGGAAAAACGGTCCCGCCGGAGGGGAGGGTGCCCGCCTTAACCGCCTCGCCATGAAGATCCTGGGGAAATCGGCCAGCCTCCTCATCGGCGAAAAGGAGAACGACGGTATGGTCGGACTTAAGAGCATGAAGGGCGTTCGCAACGGCACCTGGCCCCACCTTAAGGTGATCCGCACCAAAAACCACCACTTCGGCTATTTCACCCCCGCCGGAGGGGCCAAAAACCTTGCAGTCTGGTTGAAAGAATTGTCCTAGAATTCCCTGAATTTTTAACCACCCCCTTTACTGGGCCCCTTCATCCTGGTAGGTTGACATTCCGGGAGATGGCCCCTTCAAATTAATCAGGACCAAGGGATTGTCTTTCCGCGAAAAAGCTGTAAATTGTTACTGATTGCCAGATTTTTCCGAAGGAAAGTATGGACAAATGCCCTTGGACTGAAAGATCCGCCACTTGTGTCAATTGAACTAAAGCACCGGCTTGAGAGATCTCTCTATCACTTTCCGTTTCAGAAAGCTCTGGTAACCGGAAACCAATTAAAAAGGAGGTAATTATGACAAGAAAAGCACTATGTGTCGGGATCAACAATTTCAAAAACTATCCCGATGCGGCATTGCGGGGGTGTGTCAGGGATGCCGGTGACATGACGAAGCTGCTGAAGAAGTGGTTGAAGTTCACCGATGCTGACATCACCAAACTGACCGACGCCCAGGCGACCAAGGCCAATATCATGGGGAAACTGAAAGAAATGGTTGACGGGGCTAAGGCGGGAAAATACAATTATCTGGTTTTCAGTTTATCGAGCCATGGCACCCAGGTTCCTGACACGAGCGGCGATGAACCCGACAGCGCCGATGAGGCCATCTGTCCCCATGATCTGAAGGCCAAGGGTAACCAGTGGGATCCCCAATTCATCATCACCGATGATGAGCTCCACGACCTCTTTGTGCAGCTTCCGCCTAATGTTCTCCTGGAAGTATACCTGGATACCTGCCACAGCGGGACCGGCATCAAAAGCATAGATCTGTTCGGGAACCGCCGGCCGCGGTGGATGCCTCCACCGTCGTTCAAGGCTTTCCGGGACCTGGAAGAAAAGCGCCCCCGCTCCCTGAAGGAGAAATTCCTCGACAAGGGATTGGTGCACCATATCCTCTGGGCAGGATGCCGGGCCGACCAGACCAGCGCCGACGCTTATATCGCTAATGCCTGGCATGGGGCCTTTACCTATTTCTTCTGCCAGGTGATGAACGCTACCAAAAATCAGCTGTCACGTAAAGAGGTCCTCACCAGGGTTCGCGCGAAACTCAAAGCAGGCCATTATACCCAGATTCCTCAGTTGGAAGCCCCGGCCACCGTCAGACAAGCGACCATCGCCTGACCCCATATTGTAACAGGATACTGCATGGCCTTCCGGGATGGGCAGAGGAGAAGATTTGCTTTCCCATGAAACCATGCAGCCTGAAAGTATGCAGAGAAACACGACAAAGTGTTGTCTCAGGCCGATTCAGCCTGGTTGCTTTCCGGGGAAGTCATCCTTTGGGCTCCGGGAGCATCTTCTTTTATAGGATCGCGGACCGTAGGGATGATAAAGCCCATGACCACGGTTCCGGTGACCCCGGTGGCCACGACGATGAGGATCACCGGCAGCGAAGAGATAAAAAAACCGCAGGAGATGGAGATCATCGTCCACATCAGGGCGATGGAGTAGATTTTGGTGCGGGGGGTCATGCCTTTCCGGGTGTAGAAGTCGTGGATATAGCGACCCACCACCTTGTTGGCCAGAAGTTTGCGGTGAAGTCTTTCAGAACTCCTCAACCAGAGTCCGGCCGTCAGCAGGAAAAACGGAGTCGCTGGCAGTCCGGGTACTACTATCCCCAGCAGCCCCAGTCCCAGTGACAAGGTCCCCAGAAAAATCAATATGATCCTAACGACGTTCATCCGCATTAAATCCTTCTTTTTCAGAGCGGTTTCTCTCCCTGTGTGCGCATGGTAACCCACTAATCACGGCCTAAAAATAAGCAATATCCCGGAATAAACTACTTAGATGTCTTTTATGACGCATGAGCAAAGCTTCCGGGCAAAGGAAAAATTACCTAATTTTAGGCCTGTATCAACGGAATTCAGATTTCAGTAAGGAATTTCGTCGGTCGGGTTTTTAAAAGTAATCTGCCATGCATCGTACTTTTTGCCAGGGTTCAGGAGGGTTCCTTCTGCTGCTAATCACTTTTCTTCTGTTGTTTCCCGGAAGTGCCGGGGCGAAGATCACGCTTCCCCGGTTAGTCAGCGACGGGATGGTTCTTCAGCGCGACGTACCTTTGAAGATCCACGGGTGGGCTGCTCCGGGAGAAAAGGTGACCCTTACCTTCCGGAGTAAGCACTACCGGGCTACCACGGAGCGTGACAGCACCTGGACCATCACCCTGCCACCGCAGCAGGCAGGCGGCCCCTGGGAGATGACCTTCCGGGGACAGAATACCCTGAAAGTCGGAAACATCCTGTTTGGTGACGTCTGGATTTGCGCCGGCCAGTCGAACATGGTGCTTCCCATGGAACGGGTAAAGGAGAAGTATGGCCAGGAGATTGCCGGGGCCCGTTTCCCTGCTGTGCGCCACTTTTTCATCCCCACGGCCACCAGTCTGGGAGGACCACAGAAGGATCTTCCCCCCGGAAGCTGGAAGGAGGCCAACCCTCAGGATGTTCTGGGGTTTTCAGCCGTCGCCTATTTCTTCGGAAAGGCGGTTCATGAAAAATACGGAGTGCCTGTCGGGCTTATCAACGCCAGTGTGGGGGGAACTCCTATCGAGGCGTGGATCAGCGAAGAGGGGTTCAGTGCGTTTCCCGGCATTATGCAGACGATTGAGCGGAACAGGGCGCCCAGGCAACAGGAAGGCCGCCTGGGGGGTGGTCCTGCGGGCTCCTCTGCACTCCCTTCACAAAAAGGCTCTCTCAGCGGGTCCTCTGCCTCTTCCCCGGGCGCGGCACATCAAGCTCCTCCTCCGGCTGACCGGGGACTCCGGGAAGCGTGGCAGTCAACCGGTTACCATCCGGTGGGGTGGAAACCCTATACCATTCCCGGTTTCTGGGAAGACCAGGGCATCCGTAACCTCGACGGAGTGGTTTGGTTCCGCAGGGAAATAGAACTTCCGGCTTCCATGGCCGGCCTCCCCGCCCGGCTTTTTATGGGCCGTATTGTCGACTCTGACTTCCTTTACGTGAACGGCCAGCAGGTGGGTAACATCACCTATCAGTATCCACCGCGCCGGTATACCGTTCCGGCTGGCCTCCTCAAGGCGGGGAACAACCTGATCGTAGCCCGGGTCACCAACAACTCGGGCAAAGGGGGTTTCGTTCCCGACAAACCCTATTTTCTGGAGGCGGGTGGTCAGCGCATTGATCTGCGCGGGGAGTGGCATTTCAAGGTGGGTGAGGTCTTCACGTCTGCTCCCTGGGTGCCGCAATTCAGTGCCCAGAACCAGCCGGCGGCCCTCTTCAATGCCATGGTGGCCCCCCTGGTGAGGTATGCCGCCAAAGGATTTCTCTGGTACCAGGGAGAGACCAACGCCGGCAATGCCGCGGGTTACCGCCACTATCTCCCGGCGCTGATCCGCGACTGGCGGAGGCTGTGGGGACAGGGTGACCTCCCCTTTCTCTTCGTACAACTGGCCAACTTCATGGAGGTCGATTACCTTCCGGTGGAGAGCCAATGGGCCGAACTGCGCGAAGCACAACGGCTGGCCCTCACCGAACCCACTACCGCCATGGCGGTGACCATTGACCTGGGAGAGTGGAACGACATCCATCCCCTCAACAAGAAAGATGTGGGGGAACGCCTCGCCCTGGGTGCTTCCCGGTTGGCATACGGCGATACGGCCGTGGTCTGGTCGGGACCTCTTTACAAGTCCCATACGGTGAGCGGCGATTCTATCCTCCTGGAATTTGACCATGTGGGGGGCGGACTGGTTTCCCGTGATGGGGAGCCGCTGGCCCGTTTTGAGGTGGCCGGGGCCGACGGGAAGTATTTCCCTGCGGAAGCCCGCATTGCGGGCCACCAGGTGGTGGTCCGCCATCCTGGTGTGGCCCGGCCTGAAAGGGTCAGGTACGCCTGGGCTGACAATCCGGAGGGGGCCAACCTCTACAACCGCGAGGGACTTCCGGCCTCCCCCTTTCAGACCCACAACCCAGTGAACAACGACCGGGAAGCCTGGCAGGGTAAGAACTGCGCCGTGGTTCTTACTTACGACGACGGACTGAATGTACACCTTGACATTGCCATCCGTCAGCTTGACGCCCTGGGCATGAAAGGTACCTTTTACATCCCCGGGAATTCGGTGCCCTTCAGGGACCGGAGTGCCGAATGGAAACGGGCCGCCGCCAGCGGCCACGAACTGGGCAACCACACCCTTTTCCACCCCTGTGACGGCAGCCAGCCCGGGCGGTCATGGGTCAACCCTGAATATGACCTGAGCCATTACAGCGTGGCCCGTTTCATGGATGAGATCCGAATCACCAACCAGATCCTCGGTGCCGTCGACGGGAAAAGGAGCCGCAGTTTTGCCTATACCTGCGGTGACCGGCAGGCGGGGGGCGTCCCCTTTACCGCAGAGGTGATGCAGGAGTTTCCCGTGGCCCGGGGGGTCCATAGTAAAATGGAGGATATCATGACCGTCGACCTCTCCAATGTAGGCAGCTTTATGATTAACGGTGAAAACGGGGACCAACTCATTGCGCTGGTCCGCAAGGCCATGGAAAACCACTCCATGCTGGTTTTACTTTTCCATGGGGTAGGCGGGGAGCACAATCTCAATGTTTCGGCGGAAGCCCACCAGGAGTTGCTCCAGTTTCTGAAGGAGAATGAAAATAAAATATGGGTGACCACCCTGCTGGAGGCCGCCACCCATATCCGGAATTTCCGTGAAGGATCAGAAGCGTTTAAAGTGCATTCTGAAAGGGAAACCCGTTTTAATCAGCGGCAGTGATTTTCACCAGGGTCACGCCGTGGAAGGGCACTTCGGTCTCAAAGGTGCCGGTGAACTGCCCCAGCTCCTGTTGGCGCCACAGATCGCGAACCGTGCATTTCCCGGTGAATCCCAGGGCAGCCAGGTCAACGGTGACTTTGCGGGAGGTCTTCCCTTCGCCCCAGTTGAACATCTCCACGGGATCGGTATTGTTGGTTCCGGTGTAAAAGACGCCTGCAGCTTTGGAGCCGTCTTCCAGTTCCTTTGCCCAAACTTCCACGCCTTCTTCACGGACCAGGGGGACGGCCTGTTTGCCCAGAGCATCCTGGTTGACGGCGATGACCTCATCATTGGTGATCAGGTTGAGGGTGAAGTCATCAAGACGTTCCATGTCGCATCCCAGCAGCAGGGGTGAGGCGAGCAGCGACCAGAGGGAGATGTGGCTGTACTGCTCATCGGGAGTGAGTTGGGTGGGGGAGAGGTTGGCGCCCCAGCCCACATAGCCCAGCACCAGCATGTCGGGGTCGTTAAAAGCTGAAGGCCCTGCATAGGGAGCATGTTTCCCCTGGGAGAACCCGATGGAGGAGAGACTGTTCCACGAGTCGCCGATATCGCCGGTGGTGCGCCAGAGGTCACCGCCCACTTCAGCACCCCAGGCCGACACATCCTTCATCCCATACTGGCAGAGGCTGTAAACGATGTCCCGGTCGACGCGGTCAAGGGCTTCCCGCATGACGCGGTAGGGTTTCTGGTAAGCCTCGAGGGTGTTGTCTTCCACCACCTGGCTGTATCCGCACCAGTCATATTTCACATAATCGATTCCCCAGTTGGCCCAGGTTTGGGCGTCGCGTAATTCGAATTTGTAGCTCCCAGGGTAACCGGCACAGGTGGTGGGCCCGGGTGAGGAGTAAATCCCGATTTTAAGCCCGAGGCCGTGGACATGGTCGGCCAGTCCCTTGATATCGGGAAACTTTTCATTGGGCAGCAGTTCCCCGGCTTTGGTGCGTTCGCGCGACTGCCAGCAGTCGTCGATATTGATATAGCTCCAGCCGTGCTCGATGAGTCCGTGGCTGACCATGGCATCGGCCGAGGCTTTCACCTTTTCCTGGTCCACGGCGCAGGCCCAGTTGTTCCAGCTGTTCCATCCCATGGGCGGGGTCAGGGCCAGCTTATGGGGGCCGATGACGATCTTCAGGGTGCGGGCCGCTTCTCCGGCGTCGTTCTTGGCACGTACTTCGACCAGGTATTCTCCCTCCTGCTTCACCTTTCCGGTGATCACCCCTGTGGCCTGGTCCATGGAGAGCCCTGCCGGCAGGTTGGCAGCGATAATGGTCATGGGCCGCTTGCCGGTGACGGGAATCTTATACAGGAAGGGCCTTCCAGGGGTCGCCCCAGTGACAGAAGGTCCGTTGATACGGGGAGCATCCCCCACAGGAGGGGTCAGAATGTAGGGTTCTCCAGCCTCAGCCTGCGGAAGGGCCAGAATCGTGTCGCCTTTGATCTCAAACCGGGCATCGGCCCAGTCGGCATGGTCAAAGTTCATGTTGTCACCCCCGTCGGTGACCAGCAGAGCCAGCTTTTGAATACCCCGGATATCGACGTCCACCGGGAGGGCTGCGGCAGTGTCGGTCATCACTCCACTCTGCCAGAGGATTTTTTTGTCTCCTAATACGAAAAACTCCAGGGATGCTTTCCCTTTGACCTCATCATCCACACCCACAGAAGCCAGGAAACGCTTTCCCTTTCCTCCCAGGTCCACCATGAATTTACTGATGGCATGGGTTCCCACACCCCGCTCGTAGACAGTTCCGTTGATGGTCAGGGGATTCCGGTCCACTGACTTTTTCACATGGTTCGAACCCCATCCGGTTTCCATGGTGCTGAGGTCCATCTCATCGAGCCATACGGTTTTTGATGGCTGGGTGCTGCAGCCGATCCACAAAATGGCCACCGCCAGGACAGCTAAATTGATCACTCTTTTCATAAAATCTGATTTTACAGGTATTAAGGTTTCTGTCTTGGGTTAAAGGAAAGCTGGAGCCTTCCTTTGCATGCGAAGGTAGTGTTTTGCGATGTTAAATATTCTGAAAAGGGTTACATTTATGACACCCAAACCGGGCTAATTTCTGAATGACATGGACCAACCCAAAATAGACCGCCTTCTGCGCATCATGAGAATGCTGACCGGCAATACCTCGGTAACCATCGGACAGCTGGCTCAACGGCTGGGTATTTCCGAGCGATCTGTTTACCGTTACATTGACACCTTCAGGGAAGCGGGTTTTGTGATCCGCAAAAAGGGGGAGGTATACCGCATTGACAAGTCTTCGCCCTATTTCCGGGACATCAGTCAGTTGATCCACTTCACCGAAGAGGAGGCCTATATCCTGAAGAGTGCCATTGAGAGCATCGATGAGAACAACCTGATCAAGCAGAACCTGAAGAAGAAACTTTATACCGTTTACAATTACAAGATTCTGGCTGAAACCATCGTTAAGGGAAAGAATGCGGTGAATGTGAATCGGCTGGTCAATGCCATAGAAGAGGAAAGACAGGTAGTGCTCCGGGAATACAGTTCGGCCCATTCAAGAGTGATCCGTGACCGGCTGGTGGAACCTTTCGCCTTTACCACCAACTACATCCAGGTATGGGCCTGGGAGCCCGAATCGCAATGCAATAAGCTGTTCCGGCTCTCCCGGATCGGCGAGGTGAAAATCCTGAACCAGCCATGGAAGGATAAAAGTCTCCATGAGGCAGGATTTATCGATATTTTCAGGATTCACAGCCACCAACTGCTGCAGGTGACGCTGAAGCTCACCCTGAGGGCAGCCACCCTGCTCACCGAAGAGTATCCTCTGGCCGAAAAAGAACTGAAAAAAGTGGGAGACAACGAATGGTTCCTGCAGACCAGCGTCTGCAGCTTCGAAGGAGTCGGCCGGTTTGTGGCCGGGCTCCCCAATGAGGTGCAAGTAATCGGGTCGGAAGAGTTCCGCGATTTCCTCAGGGTAAAATTCCTTCAGGGACTCAGGAATCTCTGATTTGAGACCTCAATCTCGTTCGGTTTTTTGGGAGAATATCACCCCGCCTGTGGCGCTTTCTTTTCTCACTTGATTTGATTCTTTTTTCGCCCTATTTTTTTATTGTCAGAAGTTGTCAAAACGACGTTATAACTTTGCATTGAAATTTACGACATCGTTCTGATCAATATTCCTTTTTTCAAATGGAACCCCAACCACCCGCCGCCCCTTTGAGGCAGCCTCTCTACAAAGGAATCGCCCCGCGTTTCCCTTATATCTGCCAACTGACCCGACCCTGACCCTCATTGGATCCACGCCTTTGTCGCGACTACCTCCTTCCCTTATTAAGAACATCTGTCCATTAAGCAAAAAAACCACTAACCTCTTAATTTTAATAGCCATGGAACAAAAACACAAGGTATTCAACCTTATCATCCTCGATGAAAGCGGATCGATGGAATCTATCAAGCAAGCCACCATCAGCGGCTTTAACGAAGTGGTCCAGACCGTCAAAGGGGTGGAGCAACAATTTCCGGAACAGGAACACTTCATCTCCCTGGTCACTTTCAACGGTCTGGGCATTAAAACGCTCCTCTTCAACGAACCGGCTAAAAAGCTGAAGCAAATAGACGGTGACAAGTACCAGCCCGACTCCATGACCCCCCTTTTTGATGCGATGGGCCTTTCCCTGCTGAAGATGAAGGGGGTGACGGAAAGCCTTTCCGATTACAATGTACTGGTGACCATTCTGACCGACGGCATGGAGAATGCCAGCAGGGAGTTCTCAGGCGAAGCCGTCAAAAAACTGGTCGACGAACTGTCGCTGAAAAACTGGACCTTTACTTACATCGGGGCTAACCACGACGTGGTCGATTTTGCCCTGAAGATCTCCATCACCAACACCATGTCGTACCAGGCCAACGATGCCGACATGAAGCAGATGTTCGACAAGGAGAAACGGGCCCGTATGAACTACAGCCAGAATATCAGAGACAAGAAAAACTATAAGGAGGATTTTTACAAGGAGGAGGACAGCTCCGCGAGTATATAAAGACAGGTAAATCTTTGCAGATGGGATGATGTAGTTAATTGGGACAACTAATCCTCTGAATACTTGGATGTAGTATTCAAAGCCCCGGCAGGGAAACCTCCGGGATTTATTGATCTACACCCGAATACCGGAAAGGTTGGTCATAATTCGCTTTAACTACCTAATCGGGTGTGGTTTTCTCTGAACCGGAATTCGGTGATCCGGCGGATCAGATCCAGGGGCAGGGGTTTGTTGTGCGGGAACTGTACCGACCCTTTGGCATATCTGTAACCGGAGATCTCCACTTTGAATGCTTCGATTCCGGAGGGAGTTGGGTAAAATGTAAAAAGTAATCATATTGTAGGGAGTGAAA
>ERZ1645192.3970-NODE-3970-length-11868-cov-10.003217_pt1 | contig 11868 bp, 9 predicted proteins | sample MGYA00575354_ERZ1645192 | MGnify/ENA primary metagenome ERZ1645192 (study PRJEB40844, sample SAMN11349763) | freshwater sediment metagenome | isolation source: river sediment | host: Sediment | place: India: Faizupur Khadar , New Delhi | collected 2017-02-21 ... | reverse complement strand
GCAAAGCGCCGCCGATAGCGCCGCGCTTTCGGCCGCGTCGGTCGCAGCCGCAGGTCATGGCCGGGCGCGCGCCATGGCCGAGGCGCAGGCGGTGGCCGGCGCCAACGGCCTTGTCGACGGGCGCGACGGCGTGCGCGTCGATGTCGACCATCCGCCGCGATCCGGCGTTCATGCCGGCGACCCGGCGGCCTGGGAAGTGCGCATCGCGCGCCGCCGCGCCTACCCGTTCGTCGGAATCTTCGGCCTCGCGCCGGTCGCCGCGGCCCGCGCCACGGCGTGGCACGGAGCGCCCCGGCCATGACCCTCGCCACGCAAAGGCGCGGATTGTTCGCAGGAACCGCCGCGCTGGAATTCGCCCTCGCCGCGCCGATTCTGATGTTCCTCGGCCTCGCGGCCGTCGATCTGGCGCTGACCATTGACGCGCGCCTGCGCCTCGGCGAGGCGGCCCGCGCCGGCGCGCATCACGCCGCGCTTGCGCCGTGGAGCGAGGCCGGCGTCACCGAAGCGGCGGCGCGCGCCGTCGATCTGCCGGTGACGGTGTCCGCGGTGCGCTTTTCCGGCTGCGCCGGCGCGCAGGGCGTCGAGCCGCGCGCCGCCTGCGCCAACGGCGAGCCGCCGGGCGACTACGCCCGCATCATTGTGACGGCGCAACGCCAGCCGATGATCCGCCTGCCCTTGGCCAAACCGCTGATCGAAGGCGCGCTGACCTTGCGCGCCACGACGGTGACGCGGACGCGCTGAGCGTCACCGCCGCCGCAATGCGCCGATCAGCTTGCCGTCGTCGTCGGCGATGAACATCCACAACGTGCACAGATTGGCCGACAGCCCCCTGCCGCCCGCGCCCCTGTGCGCGCCGAGCGTATGGGTTTCGCCGACGGTGAAGCCGACGCCGCACGAGCCCGGCTTGGGCGCGGGATGGCTGACGACGACGCGCTCGCCCGCCGCGACGCCCTGAAACGCCTCCGTCACCTCGAAGGTCGTTTCAATCGCCGTCGCGTCGATCATGCGCGACGCGCGCGCCACGCCGGTGAAGATGACCGGCGCGAGCTTGCGCATTTCGGCGGCCCCCGGAATATGCTTCGGCGCGCAGGAGCAGGCCAACGCCGCGCCGCCGGACGCCAGCGCCAGCACGGCGGCGAGCGCGAGGGAAAGCCGGACGCTCATTGCGGCCGCATCACGGGTTGATAGCGCCACCCCGCGCCGGTGACGGCGGCGATGACCGGCTGTTTCAGCGCGTCGAGATCGAAGCGCGCGTCGAGCTGCTTGCCGAAACCGCCGCCCGTCGGCGTGTCGAAGCCATAGGCGACCGTGCGCGAGCTTTTGGCGATCTGCACGCCCTGAAAACCGGAGCGGCGGTAATGCAGAATCGGCGCGGGCAGCGCCCCTGCCGCCCATTCGACCGCGGCGCTCTCGTCGAGCGCGCCGACCTGATGCGCCGCCTCGTCGAGATAGAGCCGCAGCCGATGGACCTCGCGCAGGCCCTGCTTGGCCATCACGCCCCACCATTGCGCGTCGGCGTATTTCCATTCGACGACGACGTCGGCCTCCGGCCCGAGCCGCACGACCCATGGCCGCGACCCGTCGTTGAGCGCCATCAGCCGCGCCACGAGTTCATTGCGCCCGACCGCCGCGACGCCCGGCGCCGGCGCGACGGCCTTGGCGCGCAACACGCGCGGCAACAGCAGAACGAGGGCGACGACGAACAAGGCCGCGCCCGCGGCCAGCGCGCCGATCAGCAGCGCGGCGGAATTGTCCTGCCCCGCAGCCCCGGTCGCGGCCTGCGCGGCAAAACCGCAGAATGCGCCCGCGATTGCGAGCGCGACGACCACGGCGCGGCGCTTGGCCCGCCCCGCTCCGTCAATCTGGACCATGCCCTTCATCTCAACTCCTCCCGCCGCCATCGGCGCTGTCAGGCGCGACCGGATGACGGGCCAGCAGCGTGGCGACCGTCTCGTCGTCGACCTGCGTGAAGTCGCCGTAATAATAGCCGATCGCGCCGAACTGGCTGTGCGCTTCAAGGCAGACGAGGTCGTCGACCTCGCGGCGCAGCCGCTCGACCGTGTCGGTCGACGCGACCGGAACCGCCAGCACAAGGGCGCTCGGCTGGCGCATCCGCACGGCGCGCAGCGCGGCGCGCGTCGTCGCGCCCGTCGCCACGCCGTCGTCGACGACGATCGCGACATGGCCGGCGATGCGCGCGCGGGCGCGGCCGCCGACATAGCGCCGGCGGCGGCGTTCGATCTCGGCCAGCTCGGCGTCGCGCACGGCGGCGAAATCGGCCTCGCTGACGCCGAGCGCCGCGATGATGTCCTCGTTGCGCACGACGATCGGATCGGCGCCGTCGACGACGGCGCCCATCGCCAGCTCCGGCTGGCCGGGCGCGCCGATCTTGCGCACCAGCACGAGATCGAGCGGCGCATCGAGCGCAGCGGCGACCTCCGCCGCCACCGGCACGCCGCCGCGCGGCAGCGCCAGCACGACGACCGGCTGGCCCTTGTAACGGCCAAGCGCGCGCGCCAGCGCGCGGCCCGCCTCGACGCGATCGGCAAACGGCATGACAGCTCTCCCTTGTTTCAGACGCCGCGCATATGCGGCGGCGCGGCGAGATTCGCCTCGAACCAATCGGCCGCCAGTTCGACGACGCGGGCGAGCGCGCCCGGCTCGGGGAAAAGGTGAGTCGCACCGGGCACGATTTCGAGCGCCTTGCGCCCGGCGAGCTGCGCCAGCGCATCCTCATTGAGTTCGATGACGCCCTCGTCCGCCCCGCCGACGATGAGCAGGACGGGCGCGCGCACTTTCGCCAAGGCCGCCGCCGCCAGATCGGGACGCCCGCCGCGCGACACGACGGCCCCGACGCGCGGCCCGACCCGCGCCGCCGCGGCCAGCGCCGCCGCCGCCCCCGTGCTGGCGCCGAAAAAGCCGAGCGGCAGGCGCGCAATGTCAGCTTGCCCGTCGATCCATGCGACGACCGCGACGAGGCGTTCGGCCAGCAGCCCGATGTCGAAGACGTTGATCCGGTCGCTTTCCTCGTCCGGCGTCAGCAGGTCGAACAGCAGCGTCGCCATGCCGCGCCGGTTGAAGCCCTCGGCCACAGCCCTGTTGCGCGGGCTGCGCCGGCTCGAACCGCTGCCATGCGCGAAAACGATCAGCGCCTTCGGATCCTGCGGCAAGCGCAGGTCGCCCGCCAGTCCGAGCGCGCCGATGGCGACGTCGCGTCCGGCCATCGCCGCGCCCCAGCCTTGCTCATTCCCGCTCGCAGTCATGATCGCCTCGCTTGCAGAAATTCCAGAAAACTATGCGCCAGAAATGATTTGCTTCATTTGACGGCGATCAACGCCGGCGCCGGCGGCGTCATCGCCGCCCGCGCAACGAAAAGCCCGCGCGCAACCGACGCCGCCCGAGTAACGCCGCCGCAAACGCGGGCAACCGTCGTAACGCGACGCCGAAAATCACGACCTTGTGAAAAGGACGCTGAGAAAAACCATCCCGGCAGACGCCGGCTGATATCCGCATCAATGCTGCATTACATAGTCTTCATAGTCCGCGCCTGAACAACTGCAGCGATAATCGCGACGAAATTTGCAGGAACGAAAAAATTTTCTCTCATGTTGCAATGCAAAACGAGCCGCAGCCGCCGGCAAATTATTTCCCGGAATTTGAGTTGAATCAAAAATTTGCCCTGAAGCGCCGGACGATGTCTTTTTTGTTGCGACGGGGTAGATTTTTGTCATGAAAGAGAACACGTTATGCGCAAGCCTTGAGCAGGCGACCACAGGAGGGCTTTCATGAGCACTCGCCAAATTTCCCTGGCCATTCTCTCAGGACGCATCGCCCGCGCAGCTCTCTGCGGCGCGGCGACCTTGCTTGCCGTCTCGGCCTACGCCCAGTCCGGCATGCAGGGCTCGCCCTACCAGCAACCCGGCATGCAAGGCGCGCCTTACCCGCAGCCCGGCATGGGCGGCATGGGCGGCATGCCAGGATCGCCCTACCCGCAGACCGGCATGCAGGGTTCGCCCTACCCGCCCGCCAGCATGAGCGGCATGCAGGGTTCGCCCTACCCGGCCGCTGGCATGAGCGGCATGCAGGGTTCGCCCTCTTATCCGCCGTCCGGCGCGGGCGGCGCGACGCCTGTCGTCGGCACGTCCTATCCGCCGCAGGAAGGAACGCCGCTGCAACCGGGCGAAGCGGTCGTCACCCGTTTCTCCGGCACGGCGATGGAAGGCCCGCAGGGCTCGATCGACACCAATGGCCCTTCGTCGGTCATCATCGGCGTCACGGGCGCGCAGGAGCCGCCGCAAGGCCAGCATTGGGTCAACAAGCCCATCCGCACCGCCGCCACCGCCGCCCAGGTCGGACAGGTGTTCGGCGTGGCCCTCGACGAGCAGACCCCGCCCAACATCTATCTTTCCGCCACCGCCGCCTTCGGCCTGCATACGCAGCAGGGCAGCTGGATGCCTGGCATGTGGGGACCGGGCGGCGGCCCCGGCACCGTCTGGCGGCTTGACGCCGCCGGCGGCTACCGCGCCGTTCCCTTCACCGACATTCGCCTCAACGGCCGGCCCAATTCCGGCGCGGCGCTCGGCAACATCGCCTATGACCGGATCAACCGGCAGCTCTTCGTCTCCGACATGGAGACGGGCATGATCCACCGCGTCGGCGTCGACGGGCGCGAAATGGGCGCGTTCGATCACGGCGTGACCGGCCGCATGCAGTTCACCGACGCCGAAAACGGCCAGCGCGGTTCGCTGGCGCCGATTCCGTTCGATCCCAACAGCAATGCGCGCGTGCAGAATTGCTCCGGCCCGTTCGACCAAACCCCGGCCTGCTGGAACATCGCAGCCTCCGGCCGGCGCGTCTGGGGTCTCGGCGTCCGCCGCGACCCGATGGGCGAAGGCGCCCGCCTCTATTATGGCGTGTGGTCCAGCCCGGCCTTCGGCCAGAGCGGCTGGCATCAGCTTTCGGACGAGGAGAAGCGCAATTCGGTCTGGTCGATCCGACTGGGGCCGGGCGGCGATTTCGATCCGTCCGACGTGCGCCGCGAATTCCTGATGCCCGACTTCTTCCAGTCGCCGCAGGACATCGAGCGCGCCGGCTTCAGCCAGCCGGTCAGCGACATCAGCTTCGCCGAATGCGACCAGCGGCCGGTGATGCTGGTTTCCGAGCGCGGCGGCATGCGCAACCTCGGCCTGACGGCCGAGAACGCCTTCGCCACGCCGGGAGAATCGCGCACCCTGCGCTATGAGCTCGACCAGCAGGGCGCCTGGCGCGCCGTTGGCCGCTACGACGTCGGCAACGACGACCGCCGTTCGGCCGGCCCGCCCTTCATGCGCGCCAATTGCGCCGGCGGCGCGGCCTTCGGCCCGGCCCTTCGCGCCGCAGCCGGCCAGCCCGGCGGCCCGGCCGCCACGCAATCGGTCTGGATCACCGGCGACAATCTCTGCTCGCCCCAGGGTCCGTGCCGTCTGCCCGGCCAATCGGCGATCCAGCCTGCCGCCACGGGCGGCGGACAGGACGAGTCCGACCCCTCGCAGGTGCATGGCGCGCAAGGCCATTCGGCCGATCTGATCGCTGAAGTCCAACCGATGGCCGGGCGCGGCGGCGCGCCGGCGCAGGGCGCGTCGAGCCAGGCGCTCGAGAACGCCTATCTGGTCGACGCCGATCAGGTTGTCGACGTCAACGGCCAGCCGGTCGAGCAGGAGTTCGACCGCAACGACGCCACGCGCGTCGGCGACATCGCGATCTATCAGGTCTGCGCTGCGCCCGCGCCGTTCCGGCCGGCTTCGCCGGGTCTGCCGTGGGTCAATCCGACCTATCTGATCCCGCCGCCGCCGACGGATTTCGTCGTGCCGGACCATCATCCCGACGACAGCCATGCGCAATGGGCCTCGCACGGCACGCGCACCAGCCATTTCCGCTTCGGATCGCACAGCCCGTCGTGGAGCCATCAGCGCTGGCGCTCGCACTGGACCTATTGGAGCCACAGCCGGCGCGAATCGCATAATCCGCGCTGGAGCCACAATCGCATCGGCTCGCACAACCGCTGGGTTTCCGGCGGCCACGACGAGCGCGGCAGTCATTTCCAGTACCGCTCGCACTCGCTGCGCTGGAGCCACAACCCGCGCATCAGCGGCGGCCACGACTTCCGCGGCAGCCACCTGACGCACCGGTCGCACTCGCCGCGCGTCAGTCATAGCCCCTACGCCAGCGGCGGCCATGACTTCCGCCGCAGCCATACCCGCTATGGCTCGCATGCGAAGAACCTCAGCCACAATCCGCAATTGAGCGGCGGCCATGATTACCGCCGCAGCCAAGGCCACGACATCCGCCGCAGCCAGGGCCATGACATCCGTCGCAGCCAGGGACACGACACGCATCGCAGCCAGGGCACGCAACACAGCGCCTATGTCAGCCAAGGACATGACGCGCGTCGCAGCGGCGGCATCGGAACGCATCACAACCCGGCCATCAGCCAGGGCGGCATCCACAGCTTGCAGCAGAGCCGTGGACACAGCCCGACGCTGAGCCGCGGGCATCGCCTGCCGGCCAGTCCGGGACACAATGTCGTCCGCAGCCAGGGCTCGCATCACAATGCCTATGTCAGCCGGGGCGGTTCGCAGCACAATGCGTTCGTCAGCCGCGGAGGCTCGCAGCATAACGCCTATGTCAGCCGGGGCGGATCGCGTCACAACGCCTTCGTCAGCCGGGGCGGATCGCGCCACAACGCGTATCTCAGCAGAGGCGGATCGCGTGTGCATCATCCGCCGCGCATCCACCAGCAGCGCTTCACGCCGCAGCGGTTCCACACGCCGCGGATCCAGCGCCAGCGGTTCAATGCGCCGCGTGTGCAGCGCCAGCGCTTCAACGCGCCGCGGTACAACCGCGCGCCGGTGCAGCGTCGCGTCTCGCCGCAGCGCACGCATCGGTTCCGCTGATGGCGGGCCGCGCGATGTCGCGGATTGAAAACGAAGCGCGGCGAGTTTTCGCCGCGCTTCTTTTCGTCGCATGCGCCCCCGCGAGCGCTCAAGAGGCCGCGAACGCCGCGCGTTTCGACCTCTTCACCAACCAGTCCTATCTTGAAACGGTGCAGAAGCGGCCGGCGCTGCCGATGCGCAACACGCGCGCGATGTTTTCGACCGTGCTCGGGTCCCTGCCCGATCGGGTCAAGGTCTATCCGACCGAGAATTATTTCTACTTCACCTTCTACGCCAACGGCATCCGCTATGCCGGCAACATCCGCCTCGACGCCTCGACGCGCGATCAGGGCAAGGTCCACTTCGCCTTCTTCCCCGACCTGCAGGAATGGGCCGGCAACGAAGAGCTCAATTACATGGTGCTCGACAAGACGCATGGCGTCGCCGTCGAGAAGGTGGACGAGCTCGTCTATCGCGTTTCCGACGGCGCGAAGAGCGTCGTCTTCGAGCTCAACGACCTGCGCGGCGTCAAGCCGCCGGACGGCCTCGTGCTCGCCGACGAGCGCTATATCGGGCCGATTTTCGATGAATCGGGCATCCGCTTTTTCCTGCTCTACAATTCAACCCGCAAGGTGTTCCATTACGTGCTCGACGAGACGCGGCCCGTCGACGACAAGCTCGAACAGGCGTTGTCGACCGACCGCATCCTGATCGGCCGGCGCACCGGCTTCGCCTTTTACCGCGACCATCGCGTCGAGCGAAAAGTGCTGATCGGCGTGCATGAATCCAACGCCCGCGTGAACAATTACTTCGACGGCCCGTTCGACCAATTGCCCGATAATTTCATCGAGGGCGAAAGTCTGCGCAGCGCCATCCTCGACGTTGAGCCCTCGCTCAAGGGCCAGATCGACCGGCACGGCGCCGCGCCCGACGGTTCGAGCCGTTACATGATCTCGCCCTACCGCAATTACACGACGGAAGAAGAGCTGCTCTATTTCCACGATTGCGCCACCTGGCCGAAGCTCAAACCGGAGGTCTATCCCTCCTGCCTCGCCTATGTGGAGGAGCCGCCGGCCGAGCCCGCCGCCAAGCGTCCGCAGCAGCGCAGCAAGGCCGGCCGCAAGACCCGCTCGCGCTAGCGTAAGCGCACGCTGAAACATATCGGGCCTCGCCATGCCGGCGAGGCCCGTTCTCATTGTCGTCGCGATGGCGCGGGCGCTTTACATTTTCGCCTGCTGCGGCTGGCCGAACGTATGGATGTTCTCGGCGGGCCCCTGCGCACTGCGCAGGCTCGCCTGCAATTCCTGCAGGTCCGCTTCGGCCCGCTCAACCACGGGCGCGAGGCTCGGGCCGGCCTTCTGGCCGTTGCCATTGCTCAATTCGAGAATGGCGTTCTGCAATTGCGTGCGGTCGCGCCGGGCGATCTGCAACGCGCCCTCGATATAGGCCTTGTCGGAACGCTCCTTGGCGATCTCGTCGGCCATCGCCGCAATGCGCTCGTTGAGCTTCTCGATTTCGGACTGATACTTGAACTCGGTCTGCGCGATCAGCTCCTGCTGCAGGCGAATGCGCTCGGCCGCCTGTTCGTTGAGCGTCTGCTTCTCGCGCAACTGGCCGACGAGATCGTTGGCCCGCTCCATGACGACGACCTTGGCGCGCTCGAACTGCGAAACCTGGCGCAGGGCGTTGTCGAGTTCGACGCGGATGTCCTTGTTGGAGGCGAGCGCCTGCGCCAGCCGGCGCTTGGTCTCGTCATATTCGAGCTGCAGATCGGCGACGCGGCGCGATTCTTCGCGCGACTTCGCCAACAGCTTTTCGGTGAGCTTCAGGCGCGATTCCAGCGCCTCGACCTTGGACAGGCCAGCCGCTTCGCTTTCCTCGCGCCGCGCTTCGCTCGTCTCCAGCGCGCCGCGCAATTGCGCCGCGTCGGCGGCGGCGGCGCGATGCTGGGCGTCGAGCTCGATGAACTGCGCCTTGATCTTTTCGAGCTGGCTCGACGTCTCGGCCAGCGCGCGCTTCTGCTGCGACGAGGCCACCAGCAATTCCTCATGCGCCTTGGCCAGACGCGAACGCTCCTCGGTCTCCACCGCCAGACGTTCGCGCACGGTGCGGCGATCTTCGCTGATTTCCTGAATGGAGCGCTCGTTGTCCTTGAGCTTCTGCGTCAGGCGCTCCAGCTCGTCGCCGAGGCTGATCACGCGCGCCCGCGATTCGGCCAGGCTGTATTCGTAATTGCGATTGTTGAGCAGGGCGTCGCTGAGCTGCTCCTGCGCCGTGCGCAATTGCTCCTCCAGCGCCAGCTTCTGCCGCTCGACCGAGGCCGATTGGGCGCTGAGCGCCTCCACCTGGGTCTGCAGGCTCAGGTTCTTGCTTTGCAGCGCGCCTGCGGCCTCGTTGTGCTCCTGCGCCTGCGTGAAAGCCATTTCAAGCTTGTGCTTGAGATCGTCGACCAGCGCCGTCTTCTGCTGATAGGACGCCGAGATCTCGCTGAAATCGGCCAGCAGCCCCTCGAGGTCCGACGAGGTCGACTTGAAGATCTTGGCCGCGTCGATCAGTCCCTCGAAGCGCAGGCGCATGCCTTCGTGCTGCATGCCGAGCGCGCGGATGGCGGCGCCGAGGCTTTCCGGCGGCTGCTCCTGCTGCGGCTTGGCGACCGGCGCCAGGCTGACCGGTTCGGCAGCCGGCATAGGCTTGATCCAGGAACCGAACATGCCCTGTCCGCGCGACTTCCTGTCACCGGCAAATAAACTCATTTCAGCCCCCAACCCGCATGGCCGGCCCTGGCGCATGCGGTCTCAAAAATCGACGACGAAAGCTAAGCTATTCAAAACACAGTCATCTTGAGCGTTACATTAATGCTTTTTTAAAGCCTGCGAAATAACGGCGCATTTTAACGAAATTTCGAATCGCCGGGCGAAACGACAAGGTCAATATTTCCGCCCGCGTCCCGCCGCGCCGGCAGTTTGAGCGCGACTCTCGATCAATGACGCCGACCGGCCTATGCTGTTTGATATCGGGGACGCGGAAGGGAAGCGTGCGCCATGGCGCCGGTCGTTTTTGTCGCGCGCAAGCTGCGCAAGGTCTACCGAATCGGCAATATCGAGATCGCCGCCCTGCGCGAGCTCGATCTCGATATCTATGCGGGCGAGTTTGTCGTGCTGCTCGGCCCTTCGGGCAGCGGCAAGTCGACGCTGCTCAACATTCTGGGCGGCCTCGACAGCGCCACCTCGGGCGCGGCGACCTGGCGCGACCACAATCTCGTCGCGGCCAGCGACGACGAACTGACGCTGTACCGCCGCCAGCACGTCGGCTTCGTCTTCCAGTCCTACAATCTGATTCCAAGCCTGACGGCGCGCGAGAACGTCGCCCTCGTCACCGACATCGCCGACGCGCCGATGTCGCCGGAAGAGGCGCTGGCCAAGGTCGGCCTCGCCGACCGGCTGGATCATTTCCCCTCGCAATTGTCGGGCGGCGAGCAGCAGCGCGTCGCCATCGCCCGCGCCATCGCCAAAAGGCCGGACGTGCTGCTCTGCGACGAGCCGACCGGCGCGCTTGATTCGAAGACCGGCGTCAGCGTCCTGGCCGCTATCGACGAGGTCAATCGCAGCCTCGGCACGACGACCATCGTCATCACCCACAACGTCGCCATCGCCGCCATGGCCGATCGCGTCCTGCACATGGCCGATGGCCGCGTCAGCCGCATCGACGTCAACGCCGTCCGCGCCCGCGCTGCGGAGATGCATTGGTGAAAGCGCTCGATCGCAAATTGCTGCGCGACAGCGCCCGCCTGACCGGGCAGATCCTCACCATTGCGCTGGTGATGGCCTCCGGCATCGCCGTCTTCATCTCCTCGCTCAGCGCCTATCATTCGCTGTCGACGTCGCAGGATCTGTATTACGCCGAAAGCCGCTTCGCCGACGTCTTCGCCGGCCTGAAGCGCGCGCCGCTGTCGCTCGTCGAGCGCATCGCCGCGATTCCCGGCGTGGCGCAGGTCGAGGCGCGGCTCGTTTTCGACGTGACGCTGAGCGTCGAGGGGGTCACGCTGCCGGTGTCCGGCCGCATGATCGCGCTGCCGCCGAACGGCGCGCCGGACATCAACCGCCTGCGGCTCATCGCCGGCCGTCCCGTCGCGCCCGACCGCCTCGACGAGCTGATGGTCAACAAGGCCTTCGCCGACGCCAACCGCCTCAAGCCGGGCGATGCGATCACCGCGGTGCTCAACGGCCGCCGGCAGGAATTCCGCATCGCCGGAACCTTCATTTCGCCCGAATTTGTCTTCGCCACCGGCCCCGGCGAGCCCCTGCCCGACGACCGGCGCTTCGGCGTTTTTTTTGTCGCACATGACGTGCTGGCGCACGCCTTCGCCATGGAGGGCGCGTTCAACGATGTCGCGCTCGCCGTCGCGCCGGGGGCCAACCTGCGCGCGATCATGGCGCAGCTCGACCAATTGCTCGACCGCTGGGGCGGCATGGTGGCGCATGACCGCAGCCAGCAGCCCTCGCATCGCTTTCTTCAGGATGAGCTGAAGGAACAGGGGACGATGGCGGCGACCATCCCGCCGATCTTCCTGCTCGTCGCCGCCTTTCTGCTGCATGTCGTGCTGGGCCGGCTGGTTGCGACGCAGCGCGAGCAGATCGCGACGCTGAAGGCGCTCGGCTATGGCCGCGAGGTCGGCTGGCATTTCGCCAAATTCGCCGCCCTCGTCATCGGCCTCGGCGTGCTGCTCGGCGTCGCGCTCGGCGCGGGCTTCGGCCGCCTGATGCTGGAAAGCTATCGGCCGTTCTTCCGCTTTCCCGAGCTCGTCTTCGACCTGCGCCCGTGGACGGCGCTGCTGGCGGCGGCGATCGCCTTTGCCAGCGGCATGGCCGGCGCGCTCGGCGCGGTGCGCGCGGTCGAGCGCCTGCAGCCGGCCGAAGCCATGCGCCCGCCCGCCCCGCCGGCCTACAGCTCGCGCCTC
>ERZ1645192.3969-NODE-3969-length-11868-cov-11.756031_pt1 | contig 11868 bp, 9 predicted proteins | sample MGYA00575354_ERZ1645192 | MGnify/ENA primary metagenome ERZ1645192 (study PRJEB40844, sample SAMN11349763) | freshwater sediment metagenome | isolation source: river sediment | host: Sediment | place: India: Faizupur Khadar , New Delhi | collected 2017-02-21 ... | reverse complement strand
ATAGACCATCGGCAGGTCGAGCGCGTCGAGCCACACGACCGGGCCCTGCCCCTCGTGGCTGTGCTCATGCCACAGGCCCGACGGCGTCAGGATCAGGTCGCCGTGCTCCATCGGCATCTTCTCGCCCTCGACAACGGTGAAGCCGCCCTCGCCTTCGACGACGAAGCGCACGGCGCTGGGGCTGTGCTTGTGGTTCGGCGCCGTCTCGCGCGGCAGGATCAGCTGCATGCCGATGTAGATCGACGGCGTCGCCTGCATGTTCTCGAGGCCGAGGCCGGGATTGGCCAGCACCAGCACGCGGCGCTCGGCCTTCTCCATCGGCGTCAGCTCGCCGGCCTCCAGCAGGCGCGGCCGCACGTCGGCATAGCGCCAGACGATCGGCTGCGTGCGCCGCGTCGGGATGTTGTAGGGCAGCGCCGCGCGCAACGACGGCCACAGCGGCACGAGATTGTTGGCGGTCAATCCCTCGCGATAGGCGAGCGGCAGGTCTTCAAGGCGTCCGAGTTCAGACATGGGCGTTCCTCTTTGCTTTTATTGCGCCAGACCATCGTCGAGGCAATTGGTGACGTTCCAGCCATAGAGCCATTCGACCGCGTCGTAGAAACGCTCCGGCGAGCGGCCCTTCCACAGCGAATTGCGGATTTTCCGCTCGATGCCCTTGGCGTGATAGATGCGACCCATCTCGCGGCCCGACAGCACGATGCGCGCCGTGCGCGTCGTGCGGCAGCGCTGGTAGAGATCGAGCGCCTTGGCGATGTCGTTGCCATTGACGCGCAGCGCCTCGCCGAGCGTCACCGCGTCTTCCATCGCCATGCAGGCGCCCTGCGCCATATATTGCGTCGTCGGATGCGCGGCGTCGCCGAGCAGCGTCACGCGTCCGAAGGTCCATGTCTCGATCGGCATCTTGTCGGCCGTCGCCCAGCGCCGCCAGCTCTTCGGCAGGTCGATCAATTGCCGCGCCTTGGGGCAGACCTCCTGGAAATAGCTCTGCACCTCTTCCTTCGAGCCGTCGGTGACGCCCCATTCCTCCTGGCCGCGGCTGTGGAAGGTGACGACGACATTGTATTGCTCGCCGCCGCGCAGCGGATAATGCACGAGATGGCAATTGGGGCCGACCCAGATCGAGGCGGCGTTCCATTGCAGGTCGACGGGGAAATCCTTCTTGTCGACGACGGCGCGGTAGACGACATGGCCGGTGACGCGCGGCGGATCGCCGACGAACTTCTCGCGGATCACCGACTTGCCGCCGTCGGCGGCGATCAGCGCCTGGCCGCGATAGCGCTGGCCTTTGTCGTCGACGACGGTGACGCCGTCAGCGTCCTGCTCGACGTCGACGACGCGCGTCGAGGTGTGGAACGAGACGCGGCCCGTCTCCTGCGCGCCTTCGAGCAGCGAGGAATGGATGTCGACGCGGTGGATGACCGCGTAAGGATTGCCGAAGCGCTTGCGGAAGGCCTCGCCGGTCGGAATGCGCCCGACGAGCGCGCCGTCGATGGCGTCGTGCATGACCAGTTCATCGGTATAGACGGCGCGGCCGCGCGCCTTCTCGCCGATTCCGAGCGCGTCGAAGGCGTGAAAGGCGTTGGGGCCGAGCTGGATGCCCGCGCCGATTTCGCCGATCTCCGGCGCCTGCTCCAGCACCGTGACGCTGAAGCCCTGGCGCACCAGCGCCAGCGCCGCGGCAAGGCCGCCGATGCCGCCGCCGGCGACGATGATTGGCAAGGACGAAGTCTGCGTGCTCATAAGCCCTCCCTGGCTGAAAATCCGGCCGCCCGTTCGGGCTGGAAATTTGATTTCCCTATATAACTATTTTGAGGGTATACTGTCAATCAGCATCCGGTCGAATTCGCCCTTGACCGCATTTTGTTATGCTTGATAACTTTATCCACAGCCCGCGGAGGGCGGGATAAGGAGCGGCCATGTTCGTCAACCGTCGCAATGTGCATATCGAATGGGGCGATTGCGACCCCGCCGGCATCGTTTTCTATCCGCGCTATTTCGCCATTTTCGACGCCAGCACGCATGCCCTGTTCGAAGCGGCATTTCCGCCCGGCACGCGCATTTTCGAGCATTATGGCGTGCTCGGCTACCCGCTCGTCAACGCCCGCGCCGAATTTCGCATCCCGTCCGTCTACGGCGACGACCTGATGGTCGAAAGCCACGTTTCCGAATGGCGCAATTCGAGCTTCAGCGTCGAGCACAAGCTCTACAAGGGCGAGCGACTGGCGCTCGAGGGTTTCGAGACGCGCGTCTGGGCCGCGCACCACCCCGACGACCCCAAGCGCATCGTCTCGCGGCCGATCCCGCAGGATCTGCTCGACCGCTTCAAATGACCGCGGTCAGTCCTGCCCTTGCCGGCCGCGCAGCATGCGGTAGAGGTTGCGCTCGCTGACGCCGAGCGTCTCGGCGATCTCGGCGCGGCTGCGGTCGCGCTCGGCCAGCAGGCGGTCGAGATAGACCCGCGCGATCTCGTCCAGCGTCGGCGGCTTGGCGAAGGAAAACTGATAATCGCCCTGCGCCCGAGCATGGCGTCGCAGTGGTCCGATATGTCCGGCGCGAATTTCAGCTTCCGCGCCCGAGACCAGCGCAGCGCGTTCGACGACATTGCGCAATTCGCGCACATTGCCCGGCCAATTGTAGTTCATGAGAATGTCGAGCGCGCCCGCCGACATTTTCTTGTTGGCGTGGCGGGCGAAATCGCGCGTTTGCAGGAAATGCTCGGCCAGCATCGGAATGTCGTCGACCCGGTCGCGCAAGGGCGGCGCGCTCAGCACGAAGGCCGACAGCCGGTAATAGAGATCCTGCCGGAACGAGCCTTCCCGCGCCATGGCCTCCAGATCGCGATTGGTCGCGGCGATGAAGCGGACGTTCGCCGTCAAATCCTTGGTGCCGCCGACGCGGCGGAAATGGCCCGTCTCCAGCACGCGCAACAGCTTGGCCTGCAGGCCCAGCGACATCTCGCCGATTTCGTCGAGAAACACCGTTCCGCCCGCCCCGACTTCGACCAGGCCTTCCTTGCAACGGTCGGCGCCGGTGAAGGCGCCGCGCTCATGGCCGAACAATTCAGACTCGAACAGGCTCGCCTGCAGCGTCGAGCAATCGATGGCGACGAAATTGGAGCTGGCGCGCGCGCTGGCCTGATGCACCGCGGCGGCGACGAGCTCCTTGCCGACGCCGGACTCGCCCTGGATCAGCACGGTCGTGTCGCTGGGCGCGACAATGCCGATCATCTTGCGCAAATGTTCCATCGCCGACGATGCGCCGACCAGCGACTTGCCCGCCGCAGTCGTCGCGCGCTGCTTGTAATATTCGTAATTGCGCCGCATCGAGCGCGCCGCCAGCGTGCGCTTGACGGTGAGATCGAGCGCATCGGGATTGATCGGCTTGGTCAGGTAATCGGCCGCGCCGAGCTTGATTGCCTTCACCGCCTGGTCGATCGAGCCATAGGCGGTCAGCACCAGCACGGGGCAGACTTCCGCAAGTCGCGCCACGAGATCGAGCCCGTCAGCGTCGGGCAATTTCATGTCGAGCAGGATCAGCGACGGCTCGACCTGGGTCAGCAGCGCCTCCGCCTCGCTCCACAGGCGCGCGCCCATCGGCTTGTAGCCGGACGCCTTGAGCTGCGCGCACAGCAGGCGGTTCAACGTCGGATCGTCGTCGATGACGATGATCGTCATGTCCTCGGCAATCAGCCCCATTCCTGACCTATCTTCTTGTCGGCGTGCGGAAAGCGCAGCGTGAAGGTCGCGCCGCGCCCGACCTCGCTGGCGACCTCGATCGCGCCGTCCCATCGATTGACGATCGACTGGCAGATGGCGAGGCCGAGGCCGCTGCCGGTGCTGCCGTCGGCGCGCCAGCTCCAGAACGGATGGAAAATCTTGAGCAGATGCTCAGGGCTGATGCCCGACCCCGTGTCGGCGACGCGCACGACGACGTCGCCTTCGCCGTTCAGCCCGCCGGAAATGGCGACGCGGCCGCCCTGCGTCATCGCATGCATGGCGTTCTGGATCAGATTGACGAAGACCATGCCGATTTCGCCTTCGCTGGCGATGATGCGCGCAGCGTCGTCGATGTCGACGGAAACGCTGATCGCCTTCTGCTCGGCCTCGTAGCGCAGCAGCGCCGCCGCGTCGCGCGCGCTGCGGCCGAGTTCGACCAGCGCGCCGCGCTCGTCCGGCAGCCGGCTCATGCGCATCAGCCGCTCGGTGGATTCCAGGCAGCGGTCGATCTCGGCGTCGACCAGCGCCATATATTCCGCGATGTCGGGATCGACGCCCTTGGCCTGGAACGACCGGTCGATGGCCTTCAGCCCGAGCCGCACCGAGGCGAGCGGATTGTGAATTTCATGCGCCACGCCGGCTGCGAGCTGCCCGATCTCCGACAGGCGCTGCTCTTGCGAGAATTGCACCTGCCGCGACAGGTCGCGGATGGATTCGACCACATAGCGCCGGCCATCGGCGTCGACGAAGGCGTCGGCGACGACTTCGACCGCGACCCGCTCCGGCTCGCCGCCCGGCTTGCGGCAGATATGCTCGTGCGAGCATTTCACCGGGCCGGCGCGCTCGGCGAGCGCCGTCAGCGGACAGACGACAATCGTGGGAATGCAGGGTTCGGCGCGGCCATGGCTCGACATGTGGCATGGCGCGCCGAGCGCCTCGTGCAGATCCAGACCCGTCTGTCGGCAGAAAGCGGCGTTGGCGGCGACGACGCGATAATCGGAATCGATGACGCGCACGCCGTCCGGCACCGCGTCGATCAGGGCCTGCTGGAACGCCTCGCGGCCGCGCAGCCGCGTGATCGTCTCCTGCAGCCGCCCGGCCATGTCGTCGAAGCCGCGGCCGAGATCGGCCAGCTCGTCGTCGCGCCCGACGCCCGCGCCGACGCGCGCGGAAAAATCGCCCTGCGCGAAAGCCTGCGCGGCTTGCGCGAGCGCGCCGACCGGCCGCAGCACGAAGCGGCGCAGCGCCAGCCACATCGCCGCCAGCGCGCCGAGAACGGTCAGCAGGCCCGCGCCGGCGAGCGAGGCGGCCAGCAGGCCGGTGCGGTTGGTGATGTCCGCCGCCGTATAATCGATGACGAGCAGGCCGTTCACCGGATTGTCCTGCGTCGATCCGTGGCAGCCGACGCATTGTTCGCGGTTCTTCACCGCGCCGACGCTGCGCAGCACCTCCGCCTCGCGCTCGTTGCGAGTGAAGGCGGCGTCGGCGTCGCCGGCGTCGGCCTTGCCGGTGCAGCCGGGGCACAATCGCGCGATGTCGAGCTTGCGCCCGAGCGTCCGGGCGTCGGAGGAAAAGCGCACCTCGCCCTTCGGGTCGAGGATCATGACGAGATCGACGTTGCGCGACTGGCCCATGCGCTCGACGATGTCGCGCAAGCCCTCGATGTCGCGCTTGAGCATCGCGTTCTGCAACGTGATTTCGAGCATGGCGGCGAGCTTCGTCGCCACCGCCTTGCGCTCGCCGACAATCTCGCGCTGGTAGATCGGCGCGAAAATGGCGAGAAAGACGAGCGACGTCGCCACCAGAACCAGCGCCATCAGCACGAGAATGCGCGAGCCGAGCCGGCTCCTGACCGCGCTCAGCATGCCGCCGCCCCGATCGGGTTCGTCACGTCAGCACCTGATGCAGGTTGCTGTGATGATTGACTCGGCGGCAGATGCGACACAGGCTCGTTTCCGCTCCCTCGAGGGCCGGCTGATGAAAAGGCGCGCCACAGCGTATGCAGCGATGTGACGACAATGGGATGATTGTAGGGCCATTCCGGCCGCCCGCCTTGATCTCGACCGCCCCCTCCTCACAGATATCCACACAAAGCCGGCAATGCGTGCAATGGGCCGGGGCGAGGCGATAGGCCTCATCGGCAAGGCTGATCGCCCCATGCGGACAGATGCGGACGCAGGCGTCGCAGCCCGTGCAGGCTTCCGGCGCAATCTGCGGCGCGAAGGCCGCCATCGCCGCGGCGTCGCCGGCCGGCAGGCCGGGAAAATCCGTCTCCGCCGCGGGCGGCGTCGCCTCCGCCGCCGGCGACAGCATCGCCAGCAGGCCGCGGCGGCTCAACGCCCCCGGCGCGGGCGCGGGGTCGGTCGCCGCAAAGCGCGCGCGCCAGTCCGACGCCGTCGCTTCGGCATAGGCGAGGCGCGGCAGGCCCCGGCTTTCCAGCATGTCGGAGAACAGCGCGGCCGTCGCCGCCAGACGCGGTCCGCCGCCATGGGCGCAGGCGTCGCAATCGCCGCGCAGGGCGAGAATCCGCGCAGCGCCCTCCTTGCGCCACGCGGCGAGATCGCGCAGGCCGAAGCCGTGCAGGCATGGCGCCGCCGCAGCCTGGCGCGGCATCTCCGACGCCGCCGGCTGACAGGCGATGAACACGATGCGACCGGCGCGCTCGACCCGCGCCGTCGCCGGGCGCGGCAGGTCGATCGCGGCCTCGGGGCAAGCGGCGACGCATCGGCCGCACCCCGTGCAGGCCGCCTCGTTCAGGCCGAGGCCGTCAGCGCCGGCGATCAGCGCACGCGGCGGACAGACGTCGGCGCACGCCGCGCATCGCGAAATGGCGGCGCGTCCCAACAGGCAGCGCGCGCCGTCGATCCGCGGCGCGGCCTCGGCAAGGCGCGGCAAAGCAGCCGTGTCGCGCGCGACGCCCATGCGTTACCAGCTCGGCGCGACGGCCGGATTGTTGCGCGGCGCGTCGTCGGCGCAGGTCGCTTCCTTCATGCCGGCGCGCGCCGGCAGCACGGGCAGCGCCGCCGGCGTCATGTCCTCATCGAGCAACGCGCCGAGCAATTGCGCCAGATGGTCGAGATAATCGACGGTCATCAGCGCCGCGGCGGCGTAGAACGGCGTGCGGCACCGTTGCACCACGCGGCCGGCGAATTCCTTGACCCAGACGAGCGGATGCTCGCGCAGGAAGCGCGCGGCCTGCCGCAGCCCGTCGAAATCCTGCGCGTCGCGCACGAGCAGCGCCAGGAATTGCAGCTCGTTGACGAGATGGTCGTCCGCGCGAATGCGCCAGTCCGGCGCCTTGACGCCGTAATGCCTGTACCAGCCGCGCACCGAGAACATCGGCCCCTGCCGCTCCAACCCCTCTTCGTCGCGCCAGACGGATTCCGCCGGCGAGACGCGATAGGCGTGCGTCAGATAGATCGCGGCGTAATCGGCGGCGAGTTCGTCGAGCTGCGCGGCGTCGGCCTGCGTCTCGTCGAGCGCCGCCTGCATGAGGCGGCAAGCCTCCTCGAAGCCCGCCCCCTTGAGGCGAAGGGCAAACCACGAGGAGGGCGCACGCGCGCCAAGCTGCGCGAGCAACTCGGCGTCGGGCTCCCGGTCGTGCAGACGCGCGAGCAGAGTCAGGTCGCGCGCCAGCGCCGCGCCGACATTGGCGTCGAACGCCGGCATCGCCTGCATGTGCGTCGTCGCGTCTGGCTGCATCACTTCACGGCGCCCTTCGAATGCGCGACGAAGCGGATAGAGGGATTGGTCAGTTCCGGATCGGCCATGTTCCTGACCTGCCGGACGACCGTCTCGTTCGGGCCGCGCGCCTTCGTCTCATACGTGCCGTCGGCGATCTTGTCGATCGGTCCGATGTCGAGCACGCGCATCATGCAGGCCATGACGCAATAGGGCTTGCGGCCGGCGTCGATCTCGTCGACGCACATGTTGCATTTGGCGACGATGTTCTGTTCGGGGATGAATTGCGGCGCGCCGAACGGGCATGTCGCCTCGCAGCGCCGGCAGCCGATGCACAGGGTTGAATCAATATCGACGATGCCGTCCTTCTTGCGCTTGAAGATCGCGCCGGTCGGGCAGGACGGCAGGCAGGCGGGCTCGGCGCAATGGTTGCATGACATGTTCACCTTGTAGGCGAACACATCCGGAAACGTCCCGCCCTCGACATATTGAACGCGGCGGAAGCGCGGCCCCGGCGGCAGGCCGTTCTTGTCCTTGCAGGCGATCTCGCAGGCGCGGCAGCCGATGCAGTCGACATTGTTGTGAATGAAGCCCAACTGCAAATCGGGCGTGACCGGCGTGTAGACTTCCCGCTTCTTGCGCTCGACGGCCGCCTTGACCGCAGCCTTGTCAACGATATTGGCCATGTTCCAAATCCTCGAAAGAGATGAGCCGCTGGCGCTGGATCACAGGTCACGCCGGAAGACGTGGCTGCGCGCGGTTGCGAGCTCATCCCAGCCCGGCCGGTGCTTGAGATTGGTCTTGCGGATGTCGCAAAGCACGGTGTTGTAGGCGAAGGCGCCCGCAGGGCTCGGCTCGTCGAGCGTCAGGAAGTCCGGATTGCCGGACCGGTCGACGCCGTTCTCGTCGATGTCCATCCACGCGCCCTCATGCAGCACGGCGACCCCGGGCATGCAGCGCTCGGTGACATAGGCCGGCACGATGCACTTGCCGCGGTCGTTGAACACTTCCACCGTGTCGCCCGTCTTGACGCCGAGCCGGCGCGCGTCCGAAGCGTTGAGCGTCAACTCCTGCTCGAACGTCTCGCGCAGCCACGGGATGTTGTTGAAGATCGAATGGGTGCGCCAGCGCGGATGCGGGCTGATGAGATGGAAGGGGAACTCCTTCGCCTTCGGATGATTGAGCGATTCCCACGGCTCGATCCATTTCGGAATGGCCGGAATGAAATAGCCGTATTGGGTGCGGGTGAAATCGGGCGTCTGCGCCAGCACGGTCGAGAAAATCTCGATGCGCCCCGACGGCGTGCGGAACGGCGCGCCATTCTCGATCTGGTCGCGGAAGGCGACATGCGGCTTGTCGAGCTTGAACTTGTAGACGCCGCGCTTCTTGAACTCCTCCCACGACATTTCGACATGCTGATGGTGCTGCACGCGCTCCCACCACGCCATGAGATAGGCCTCGTCGACCGGATCGTCATTGTTGAAATAATCGCGCGTCGCGCGCGGATTGTAGGCCGGGCCGAAGCCGAGGCGATAGGCGAGTTCGGTGAAGATCTGGAAGTCGCTCTTCGACTCGCCCAGCGGCTGGATCACCTTCGGCCGGTGAATGTAGTAATGCCCCTTGTACCAGGGCAGCGCCACGTCGTGCCGCTCGAAATGCGTCGCCGCCGGCAGCAGGAAATCGGCCCAGATGCCGGTCGGCGTGATGGTCGAATCCATGCAGACGAGCAGGGATTCCTTCTCGCCCTGCGAATCGAGCTTCTTCAGCGCCGCGATTTCCTTGTTGATGTTGGTGAGCTGGTTGAGCCAGTCCGAACCCTGCCAGAAAATGCCGCGGATGTTCGGCACGACGCCGTCGAGCTGATCCTGGCGCGGCCACAGGCCGGCCTCCTCGCGCTTCACGTTTGGATAATTGAGCACGATATGCGCCCAGCGGTCGGACTTGATCGAGGCATACCAGACATTGGCGAATTGATCGTAGGGGTAGGCCACCGCCTCCGAATGCCACGCCTTGCCGACGCCTTCGGCGCAGCCGCCGAGCACGCCGACATTGCCGGTCATCGCCTGTACGGCGGCGGCCATGCGGTTGTATTGCTCGCCATAGGCGGCGCGGCCGGGCGACCACGAGGCTTTCAGCGCCGCCGGCTTGGTCGTGGCGTACATCTGCGCCAGCTTCTTGATGTCGTCGGCCTTGACGCCGCAGATCTCGGCCGCCCATTCGGGCGTCTTCGGCACGCCGTCGGAGAAGCCGAGGATGTAGTCCTTGAAGCTCTCCTTGCCCTGCGCCCACATCGGCATGGTGCCCTGGTCCATGCCCTGCGTGAACCGGTTGATGAAGTTCTGGTCCTGCAGATTGTTGACGAAGATGTAATGCGCCATGCCCGCCAGCATCGCCGCGTCGGTATTGGGCTTGATCGGAATCCACCAGGCGTCGTAGGTCGCCGCCGAATCCGTATATTGCGGATCGACCAGCACGAACTTGCAGCCGCGCTGCTTGGCCAGACGCATGTAATAGAACGTGTTGCCGCCATGGAACGTGTAGGCCGGATTCCAGCCCCACATGATGATCAGCTTGGAATGGGCGAAAGCGTCGTCCTCGTTGCCGTCCTCGATCGTGCCGAAGGTGATGCGCGACGAGAAGGTCGTGCCCTGATAGGACGGCACCGACCATGACGAGGTGCGGCAGCCGAACATGCCGAGGAATCGGCCGAGCAGGCCTTCGATCTGGTCGGACTTGTGCAGCACGCCATAGGACGCGCCGGCATAGGATTGGTCGAGCAGCGCCTGCGGGCCGTATTTGGTCTTGAGATAGACCATGCGCTCGGCGATCTCGCTCAGCGCCTCGTCCCACGACACGCGCTTGAACTTGCCCTCGCCGCGCTTGCCGACGCGCTTCATCGGATAGAGCAGGCGCTCGGGCGAATAGAGCCGAGCGCGATAGGAACGGCCGCGCAGGCAGGCGCGCACCTGCGGCTCCTCCTCCGTGTCCTTGCCGAAGAAACCGTCCTTCTGGTAGCGGCCGTCATCGGTCGACAGGCGGACGATGACGTCGCCCTTCTTGTGGGCGACGAGCATGTGGCGCGAGCCGCAATTATGCGCGCAGCTCGTCACCACCGTTTCGAGCTGATCGTCGCGCGGATAGGGCTCGTAGGCGAAGGCCTTCGCCTCCTGCGTCGTCGCCAGCGGCGCCAGCAGGCTGCCTGCGCCGAGCGCCGCCGCGCCTTTCAGGACCTCGCGGCGATCGATGTCGATGAAGTCGCGCAAGGCGATGCTTTTGGTTTCAGCCGACATGGTCTTGTCCTCGATCTTCGTCATTTCGCGGGCGGCAGGAAGCGGGCGTCGGATTCAGTCGGACGACCCTGCGCCCAGTCGGGCGTTTCGGTCGGCATGCCCGGCCACGGATGACGCGGATATTTGTAGGAAATGCGATACCACTGGCGGCCGCCATGGCAGCCGAAGCAGACGTCGGAACTCTTCTGCGCCAGCTTTTCGATCTCTTCGTTCTTCAGATACGTGACCTTGTGCCGGTTGGTGCGGAACTGCTCGGCATGGCACGACAGGCAGCCGTTCGGCGTCTCGGGAGATTCCAGCCCCTCGCGCGTCTCGGCCCACGAGCCCGACAGGCCCATGATCTCCGCCGGATAATTGCCGTGGCAGCGCAGGCAAGTCTCGGTCGGATTGACCATCTTGCGCAAGGTGAAGGGCGGCGCGCCGTCGCGCCATGAGGTGACGATGGCGCCCTTGCCGTCGCTCGCCGTCATATGCGGCGATTCCTCGCGCGGGTCGTTGCCCTGATGGCAGAAATTGCATGACAGGTTCATCACCGACTTGGCGAAAGGCGACTGGATATGCCGCCAATGGAAATCCTGCTGCTTTCCCGCATAGGTGTCGAGCGTCTGATACCAGGCCATCGTATCGACGGCCTTGACGCCGGCCGGCGAGACGTCGCGCGGCTTGGCGTTGTTGATTTCCTTGTGACAGACGAGGCAGGCCTCGTCCTTGGCGTGGTCGATCGCCGGCTTGAAATGAATCGGATCCCATTTCGCCCGCGTGTAATCGCCGACCGCCGCGCGCGCTTTCACCGCCTCGATGCTGGCGATCGCCGCCGGGTCCGAGGCTTTCGCGTCCTTGTTTTCAGCAGCGACGGCTGCGCGATCGAACAATGAGCCTGTCGCCAGGAGGCCGGCGAACAGGGCCGCGACCGCGGCGAGACTCGCTCCGGCAAATGCGCGTTGGGTCGACATATTGACCTCGGAATCGGAAGGGTCGTGCGGACCGGGCGCGAACGCGCCCGGTCCCTGAGCTCAGCTCTGGGTCAGAGCGACAGAAGACTCAGTTCTTCTTCTTGTCGCCGGCCATGCCGCTCATGCCAGACATGCCGCACATGCCAGACATCCCGCACATACCGCCCATGCCGACCATCCCGGACATCCCGCCCATGCCCGACAAGCCAACCATCCCAGACAAGC
>ERZ1645192.3967-NODE-3967-length-11873-cov-11.331359_pt1 | contig 11873 bp, 10 predicted proteins | sample MGYA00575354_ERZ1645192 | MGnify/ENA primary metagenome ERZ1645192 (study PRJEB40844, sample SAMN11349763) | freshwater sediment metagenome | isolation source: river sediment | host: Sediment | place: India: Faizupur Khadar , New Delhi | collected 2017-02-21 ... | reverse complement strand
AGACCCAGTAGCTCTGCTGATTGTCGATCAGATTGGCCACCATGATCTGGTTGAGGATCTGCGCGTGCACGGTCGGATTGAGAATCGGGACCAGCGATTCCACCCGCCGGTCGAGGTTGCGCGGCATCAGGTCGGCCGAGGAAATATAGACATGCGCCTTGGCGTGCGGCATCGGATGGCCGCCGCCGAAGGCGTAGACGCGGGTATGTTCGAGGAAGCGCCCGACGATCGATTTGACGCGGATGTTTTCCGACAGGCCTGCGACGCCGGGTCGCAGGCAACAGATGCCGCGCACGACGAAATCGATCTGCACGCCGGCGCGGCTGGCCTCATACAGCGCGTCGATGATCTCGGGATCGACCAGCGCGTTGCACTTGCCCCAGATCGAGCCCGGCTTGCCGGCCTTGGCGAAGGCGATCTCCTCGCGGATGTGCTCCAGCAGCTTGGGCTTGAGCGAAATCGGCGACACCGACATGCGCTCGAGGCCGGCCGGCTCGGCATAGCCGGTGATGTAGTTGAAGATGCGCGACACGTCGCGGCCGATGGCCGGATCGGCGGTGAACAGCGACACGTCGGTGTAAACCTTCGCCGTCACCGGGTGGTAATTGCCGGTGCCGAGATGGCAATAGGTGGCCAGCGCCCCGCCCTCGCGGCGCACGACCATCGACAGCTTGGCGTGGGTCTTGAGCTCGATGAAGCCGAAGACGACCTGCGCGCCGGCGCGTTCAAGGTCGCGCGCCCAGCGGATGTTGGCCTCCTCGTCGAAACGCGCCTTCAGCTCGACCAGCGCCGTTACCGACTTGCCGGCCTCGGCCGCCTCGATCAGGGCGCGGACGATGGGGCTGTCGGACGAGGTGCGGTAAAGCGTCTGCTTGATCGCCACGACATTGGGGTCGCGCGCCGCCTGGGTCAGGAATTGCACGACGACGTCGAAGGATTCGTAGGGGTGGTGGACGACGAGGTCCTTCTGCTTGATGGCGAGAAAGCAGTCGCCGCCATTGTCGCGCACACGCTCGGGATAGCGCGGATTGTAGGGTTTGAACTTGAGGTCGGGGCGGTTGACGCCGACGATCTCGGACAATTCGTTCAGCGCCAGCATGCCGTCGAGCACGAAGGTTTCCTCCGGCGTGACGTCGAGCTCTTCGGCGACGAAGCTCCGCAATTCATCCGGCATATGGCTGTCGACTTCGAGCCGGATGACCGAGCCGCGGCGGCGACGCTTCAGCGCCGTCTCGAACAGCAGCACGAGATCTTCCGCTTCTTCCTCGACTTCGAGGTCGCTGTCGCGGATGACGCGGAACAGACCTTGCCCGCGCACGGTATAGCCGGGGAAGAGCTTGATCGTGTTCATCACGATCAGGGATTCCAGCGCGACGAAGCGATGGCCCTTGCCGCCGAGCATCTCCGGCAGGCGAATGAAACGCTCGATCTTGTGCGGCAGGCGGATCAGCGCCTTCAATGTCTCGTGGCCGCCATGGCGCACGAGTTCAAGCGCGACCGAGAAGCCGAGATTGGGGATGAAGGGAAACGGGTGCGCCGGATCGAAAGCGAGCGGCGTCAGCACCGGGAAGACCTGCTGCTTGAAATAGTCGGCCAGCCATTCGCGTTCAATCTTGTTGAGGTCGCCCGGCTCCAGCAGCACGATGTCGGAGGCGGCAAGCTCCTGGCGCAATTCACGCCAGCGGCGCTGCTGTTCGGCGGCGAGCAGCGAGGCGCATTCGCGGATCTTGCGCAATTGCTCGCCGGGGCTCATGCCGTCTTCGGAGGCCACCGTCACGCCCGAGCGCACTTGCCCGCGCAGGCCGGCGACGCGCACCATGAAGAATTCGTCGAGATTGTTGGCCGAGATCGACAGGAAGCGCAATTGCTCGAGCAAGGGATGATTGTGGTTGGAGGCCTCTTCAAGCACGCGCCGATTGAATTCGAGCCACGACAATTCGCGGTTGATGAAGCGATGCGGCGATCTGGCAAGCTCGTCGGGGTGCTGCGCGATCTCGCCGAGGCCGTCCATCACCGGGATGACCGCGGCGGGCGCGGGCGGCGCAACCTTGGCGGCGCCGGGGCGGGATCTGGTCCGGGGCTTGGGAGCAGCAGCGGCTTGTTCGTTCGGCTTGTCCAATTCATCCCTCCTGGCGCGAAGCACACGCCTTCGCGCGCAGTTATGACGATACCATGACAATGCCGCGAAAAAAGCGTTACGCTTCGCCTTGCTCCATCGCCCGCAACACGTCGCCGGCCATCAGCCGCGTGATGCGCCGGCCGCGCTCCAAGGCTTCACGGTCGAGGGCCGCGACGAAGCGCCGCGCCGCATCGAGCGAGCGATCGAGCCGCACGGCGACGAATTCGACCAGCGCGGTGTCGACGATCAATTGCCGGTCGACCAGCAGCTTGACGAGCACGGCGCGCACGAGGGCGTCGTCCGGCGGGTCGATGGCGGCCATGGGCGCAAGCCGCAGGCGCGACAGCAGGTCGGGCGTGGTCAGCCCCCAGGCGTCGGGCGGGCTGTTGGCGGCCAGCACCAGCGCGCCGCCCGTCTCGCGCATCAGGTTGAACAGGTGGAACAGCGCCGCCTCGGCCTGCACGGCCTGCTCGGCGTCCTCGACCAGCACCGCGCCGGCCGCCGCGAGCGCCGGCAGATCCGCGAGTTTCAGCGCCGCCGCGGGGATGATCCGGGCCCCTGCCCGCGCGGCCCAGATCGCCGCCAGATGGCTCTTGCCCGAGCCCGGCGGACCAACGATCAGCAGCGCTTTCGCCGGCCAGTCCGGCCAGCTTTCGACCAGCGCATAAGCGGCCTCGTTCGACGGCGAGACGAGAAAATCCTCCTCGCCGAAACGCGGCTCGACCGGCAGGTCGAGCGCCAATTGGCGCGCGCTTTCCTTGGCGTCTTTCGGATTGCGCACGGATCAAGGCTCCGGCGGCGACGCGACGCCGCCGCGATAGAGCGCGCTGTTGCGATAGCGCTCGATGGCGAACCGGATGATGACGCCGAGCGTGGCGGCGATCGGCACGGCGAGGATGAGGCCGGTGAAGCCGAACAGGCTGCCGAAGGCGAGCAGCGCGAACATCAGCCAGACCGGATGCAGGCCGACGGAGGCGCCGACGAGCTTTGGCGACAGGATGTTGCCTTCGAGGAACTGGCCCGCGCCGACGACGCCGAGCGCCATGGCGAGCAGCGTCCAGTCCGGCCAGCCTTGCACGACGGCGACGATCGAGGACAGCAGCAGCGCCGTCAGCGAACCGACGTAAGGGATGAAACTCAGCACGCCGGCAGACAGGCCGATGAGGAAGCCGAAGTTGAGGCCGATCAGCGCGAAGCCGACGCCGTACCACAGGCCGAGAAACAGGCAGACGAGCGATTGGCCGCGCAGGAAGCCGGCGAGCGCCGCATCGATCTGGCCGGCGAGCAGTCGCACATTGGCGCTGTAGCGCAGGGGCACGAGATCATCGACGGCCTTCACCATCTTGTCCCAGTCGAGCAGCAGGTAGAAGGCGACCACGGGCGTGATGACGATCAGCGACAACAGGCCGATCAACGCCTGTCCCTGCGCCCAGATCGACTTGAGGAAGCTTGTGAAGACCTGACCGCCCTGCCCGACGAAATCGGCGATCGCCTTTTGCACCTGCGCCGGGTCGAGGCCCGCGCCTAGGCCAAGGCGCGCCAGAACGCCGCTGTCGATCAGCCGCGAACTCTGCTCGGCCACAAGCTTCTGCAGTTTGGCGACATAGGCCGGCAGCGCCTCGATGAACGCCGTCAACTGATGGCCGAGGAGCGGCGCGAGCACCATCAGCGCCAGCACGAAAAAGATGACGAAGGCCGCCAGAATCAGCAGCGTCGCGGCGAGCCGGCTCAAGCCGACCTTCTCCAGCCGGTCGGCGATCGGATCGAGCAGATAGCCGAGCGCCATCGCCGCCGCGAAGGGCAGCAGCACGCCGCTGAGCACATAGAGAAGAACGGCGAGCACGCCGAACAAGCTCACCCAGAAGCCCAAATGCCATTCGAGCCGCATTGCCTGAACCCCGCAGGCGCGCCGCGCTCAATTGCTCATGTGGCGCACCCATTGCCACAGATAGGCGGCGGTGGAGGCGATCGTCAATGTCGCGACGACATAGAGCGCCGCCGTGAACCAGCCGTCGAAGCTCCAGCCGAAGGCCTTGCCGGCCAGAACCATGGCGGCAAGGCCGATCTGGGCTGCCGTATTGGCCTTGGAGACGATCAGCGGCCGAATGGCGACCGGCTTGTCCACAAGCCATGAAATCACCACCGCGCCCATGATCATCACGTCGCGCGAGACGACGAGAATCGCGATAACCGTCGGCAGATGGCCGATGATGGCCAGCGTCACATAGATCGAAATCAGCAGCGCCTTGTCGGCGACGGGATCGAGATAGGCGCCGAGTTCCGTGCGCAGGTTGAAGGTCTTGGCCAGCCAGCCGTCGACAGCGTCGGACACGCCGGCGATGAGGAAGACGGCCAGCGCCTCCATCCATCTATGCTGAACGATAAGGGCGATCACGAGCGGCACGAGAACAAGCCGCCCGGTCGTGATGATGTTGGGCAATGCGCCAAAAACGATGTGGGTCATGCCCTGTCGCTGGATTTTTAGCTGATTTGACTTTCAGTTTAACAGCATGGCGCGAAAGCAGCCAACCGGCATCGTCCGGATGGTTTATTCCGCCGCCGCCGACTGGCGCGGCGCTTCCTCTGCGGCAAGGCGGAACAAGATTGCGGCGACGAAGATCACCGCCCCGCACAGGGCCGCGACGCCGAGCACGAGCCCAAAGCCGGAAGCCGCGCTGAGGCCGGCGATCAGCGGCGCGGCGAGGCCGCTGGTGGTGAAGCCGAGGAAATAGCGGATCGAATAGGCGCGCGTGCGCTGCGCCGCCGGCACGTAGCGCGCCACCATCGCGTCATTGAGCACGACCTGCCCGTAGATCGCCGCCATGGCCAGCGACAGGCCGACGAGCAAGGCCGCGCCGCCGCTGGTCGCAGCAAGGGCGAGGCCGATGGGCTGCAGCGCCGTCAGCCCGACGAAGATCGTCGGCAGGCTGAGACGGTCGATCAAGCGCCCCACGGCCAATTGCGTCAGCGCGCCGAACAGGAAAACGCCGGTCGCGACATAGCCGACCTGATCCAGCGTCAGGCCGCCGCCGAAGCGCGCCTCGACGATTTTCGGCAAGGCGATGGTGACGATGTTGAACGACAGGCCGCCGGCGACGATGCCGACAAGAAACAGGCCAAACAGCACTGCGGGGCGCGACACGGCGACGACCGTCCGCGCCCCGCCCGCCTGCGCGTGGCCGGCGTTCGCCCTGGGCGCGAGCAGCACGAAGGCCGCGCCGCAGGCGGCCAGCGCCAGGCCGGGGACGATGAAGGCCCAGCGCCAGCCGAGATGCGCGGCCAGAAACGCCGTGACGGCCGAGGCGAAGGCCGCGCCGAAATTGCCCCAGACGCCGTTGACGCCGAGGTCATGGCCGAGGCGGCGGGCGTGCTGCACCAGCAGGGCCGAGCCGACGGGATGGTAGATGGCCGAGAAGACGCCGAGCACGAAAAGCCAGACGGCGAACGCGGCGTTCGACGACGAGGCGGCGACGCCGAAGCAGGACGCCGCCATGCCGAAGAAATAGACCGCGAGCAGGGTCCGCCGGCCGAAACGGTCGGCGAGCCAGCCGACCGGCAACGAAAACAGGCCGAAGGCGACAAACGCGCCGGTCGACAACGCCAGCAGCGCGCCATAGGACAGGTTTTGTTCGACCGAAAGGGCGAGCACCGCCGTCGGCCAGATCAGCAAAGCGAAATGGTCGAAGAAATGGGCGATATTGACGAAGACGAGCGTTCGGCGGGCGCCGGCTTGGGTATGCATGACGCCATATACTGACATTCCAGCGCGCGGCACAATGGAAGCCCACCGCTTTGCCGGCCGCGCGCCTTGCTTTGCGCCCGCGCTGCCTGTAACCCGGCGCGAAAGAAAGGGACCATGATGAGCGATCCGACCGCCAAGGGCCTCACCTATGCCGACGCCGGCGTCGATATCGACGCGGGCAACGAGATGGTCGACCAGATCAAGCCGCTGGTGCGCGCGACGCGCCGGCCGGGCGCCGACGCCGAGATCGGCGGATTCGGCGGTCTGTTCGACCTCAAGGCCGCGGGCTTCGTCGATCCGATCCTTGTCGCCGCCAACGACGGCGTCGGCACCAAGGTCAAGATCGCCATCGACAGCGGCATCCACGACACGGTGGGCGTCGACCTCGTCGCCATGTGCGTCAACGATCTCATCGTCCAGGGCGCCGAGCCGCTGTTCTTCCTCGACTATTACGCCACCGGCAAGCTCGACCCGAAGGCCGGCGCGGCCATCGTCAAAGGCATCGCCAACGGCTGCATCGACGCCGGCTGCGCGCTGATCGGCGGCGAAACGGCGGAAATGCCGGGGCTTTACGCAAAGGGCGATTATGACCTTGCGGGCTTCGCCGTCGGCGCGGCCGAACGCGGCCGGCTGCTGCCGGCCGGCGACGTCAAGCCCGGCGACAAGGTCTACGGCATGCCGTCGTCCGGCGTGCATTCCAACGGCTTTTCGCTGGTGCGCCGCATCGTCGAGCGCGCCGGGCTGAAATGGGACGACCCGGCCCCCTTCGCGCCGGAGCAGACGCTGGCCAAGGCGCTGCTGACGCCGACGCGCATCTATGTGAAGGCGCTGCTGAAGGTTCTTAAGGCCTGCGACGGCGTCAAGGCTTTGGCGCATGTCACGGGCGGCGGTTTCCCCGACAATCTGCCGCGCGTGCTGCCCGATGGTCTCGGCATCCATCTCGATCTCGACGCCATTCCGGTGCTGCCGGTGTTTAAATGGCTCGCAGCGGCGGGCGGCGTCGTCGAAGCGGAAATGCTGCGCACGTTCAATTGCGGCATCGGCATGATCGTCGTCGCCGGGCCGGACAAGGCCGCAGCGGTCGAGAAGGCCTTCGCCGATGTCGGCGAAACGCTGGTGACGCTCGGCGAGGTGGTCGAGGCCAAGGGCGAGCGCGTCACCTACAAGGGGAAGCTGGCGCTGTGAGCCGCAAGCGCACCGCCATCCTGATCTCGGGCCGCGGCTCGAACATGCGCTCGTTGGTGGAAGCGGCGCGCGCCGCCGATTTCCCGGCTGAAATCACGCTCGTGCTGTCGAACCAGCCGGACGCGGGCGGTCTCGCCTTCGCGCAGGAGGCGGGAATCGCCACGGCCTGCGTCGATCACAAGGCGTTTGCATCGCGCGAGGATTTCGAGCGGGCGATGCAGGCGGAGCTTGAGAGGCACGGCGTCGAGCTGGTTTGCCTCGCCGGCTTCATGCGCGTGTTGACGCCGTGGTTCGTCGGCCTGTGGACGGGCCGGATGATCAACATCCACCCGGCCCTGCTGCCGTCCTATCGCGGTCTGCACACGCATGAGCGCGCCCTGGCCGATGGCGTGAAGATCCACGGCTGCACCGTGCATTTCGTCGTGCCGGAGATGGACGAAGGCCCGATCATCATTCAGGCGGCGACGCCGGTGCTGGATGAGGACGACGCGGCTGCGCTCGGCGCGCGCGTTCTGGCGCAGGAACATGTGATCTATCCGCAGGCGCTGCGGCTCGTCGCCTCGGGCGCGCTGCGCATTGACGGCAACCGGGTGCGCGGCGGCGGTTCGGCGTCCGGCGCTCTGGTTTCGCCCGCCGCCTGAGCCCATAATCCTCGCCGCAATTTGCTGGCGAGGCGCGGCGATGATCAAGCTCTACACGTTCGGCCCACTCAACGGCCTGCCTGACGGCAGCCCGTTCGTGATCAAGGCCATGATCCTGTTGAAAATGGCCAATCTGCCGTTCGACGAGCGGCCCGGCGACCCGCGCAAGGCGCCGAAGGGCAAGCTGCCTTACATTGACGACGACGGCGACATCGTCACCGACTCGACCTTCATCCGATTCCATATCGAACTGAAATACGGATTCGATTTCGACGCCGGATTGAGCCCGCACGATCGCGCCGTCGCCTGGGCGGTCGAGAAGATGTGCGAAGAGCATCTTTACTGGGCGCAGGTCCATACGATGTGGATGGACGACGGCAATTTCGAACGCGGCATGGCGCAATATTTCAAGACCGTGCCCGGCCCGCTGCGGCCGCTGGTCAAGGCGCTGATCCGGCGGCAGGTCGGCAAATCGTTGCGGCAGCAGGGCTTCGGGCGGCACGATCGCGAAGAATTGGAAAAGCTCGCCATGCGCGACGTCGAGGCGCTGGCGGCGATCCTCGGCGACAAGCCGTTCCTGATGGGAGAGCATCCCTGCAGCGTCGACGCCATCGCCTTCGCGCAATTGGCGGCGTTCCTGCATCCCGCAGTCGAATCCCCCATAAAAGTGACTGCTAAGAAATATGGTATACTTGTTGACTATATAGCCCGAATGCGTGAGAGATACTTCCCGCAAGTACTAACGTGAGCGGCGTCAAGAACTTCCCTCGCGATTGGCGCGTTATCACGCATCCCCGCGAGGAAAGTCGGCAATGGCATCGGCCCGGACCAAACGCCCCCGCAAGACCCGGACATGGGCGGAAAAGCTGCGGCCGGACCTGCAGGTGAAATTCGTCTCGGCGCGGTCCGGCTTTGGCGCGATGCTTGTCGCCACGCCGATGCTCGTGGCTGAGGAAATCGCGCGAATCCCCGCAGGCGAAACGATCTCGATGGCCGAATTGCGGGCGCGTCTGGCGCATGCGCATCACGTCCAAAGCACCTGCCCGCTGACGACGGCGCTGTTCTTCAACATTGTCGCCGGCGCGTCGGAGGACGATCTCGCCGCAGGGCGCGCGCCGCTGGCGCCGTGGTGGCGCGTGACGCAGCCCGACCTGACGCTGAGCGAGAAGACGCCGCCCGGCCCCGAGGTCCAGGCGCGCCGCCTCGAAGAGGAAGGCCATCGCGCCATGCGCGATTCGCGCGGCCGATGGCTCCTGCTGTCGTAAATCAGGCTGCGATCTTGCAGACGGCAAGCGTCTCGCGCGCCTTGGCGCTCGCCGCGGCGCTATAGGCGCCGGTGGCGCGCAATTCGGCGAGGTCGGCCGGGGTCATGGCGCGCATCATGCGGTCGGTGTAGCAGCCGCATTTCGGCGCGGCCGAGGCGCTGAGATTGCCGCCCTGCGACTTCAGCACGGTGACGCAGGACTGGTTGAGCTGGGCGCGCAATTGCGCATTGGTGGAAACGCCCATCGGCGGCTGGGCGCCGGTGCAGGCGGCGAGCGTGGCGGCGGCGGCAAGGAGGCCGAAAAGCCCTATTTTGCGCAAGAGACTCACTCCGTCGGTTTGAGATTTCGCCGGTATGTTGCCTGACGGCAGGCTGCTTGCAAGAGCTTAGGCCTTGCGCAGATCGACGCGAATATCGTGCACCGCCGCGCCGCCGAAGGGGGCGACGCTGTCGTCGCCGGTGAGCATGTTGATCCCCTGCCCGTCGACGAAGCGATGGTTGGGCCAGACGCCTTCGCTGATCAGCACGCCGCGTTGCTGGCCATCGGTCAGGCGCGCATGCAGGCGCACCGCGCCGCGCCGATTGCGCAGGGCGACGAGATCGCCGTCGGCGATGCCCAGCGCGGCCGCGTCATCGCGATGGACGAGCACTTGCGGGCGGACCTCCTTGGCGAGCGAGGTCGGCGTTTCGGTGAAGCTCGAATTGAGGAAATTGCGCGCCGGGCTGGTGGCGAGGCGGAACGGGAAGTCGGCGTCCGCCTCCTCCGTCACGGCCCAATGGTCCGGCAGCTTCGGCATGTCGCGCCACGGGCCCAGCAGGCCGATATTGCCGAACGGCACGTTTTGCCAATCCGGCTTGAGGCGGAACTTGCCGTCCGGCCAGGCGAAACCGTCGAGGAAATGCGCGGCGCGGAAATCTGGCTGCAGGTCGCGCCAGATGGTCTCTTCGAAGGCTTCGACGCCGCCGTGGCCGGCCTCGCGCAGCGTCGCGTCGATCAGCGCCCGCGGGGTCATGGCGAAGCCGGGATGCTCGGCCCCGACGCGCCGGGCGATGGCGCAGACGACATCATGATTGGACCGGCATTCGCCCGGCGGATCGATCAATTTCCAGCCCGTCTGCAAATGCTGGTGGCCGCCGCCGGCGTAGATGTCGTCATGCTCGATAAACATGGTCGCCGGCAGCACGATGTCCGCCATTTTCGCCGTATCGGTCATGAAGTGTTCGTGCACGACGGTGAACAGGTCTTCGCGCGCAAAGCCCGCGCGCACCTTGGCCTGATCGGGCGCGATCGCCATCGGATTGGTGTTCTGGATCAGGAGCGCCTTGACCGGCCCCCTGCCCTGCAAGGCCTCGGGCTCGCCGGTCAGCACCGCGCCGATGCGCGACTGATCCATGACGCGAACTTTCTCGTCGATGACGTCGCGGCCCTCGATCAGGGTCTGCTTCAGGCCGTAGATCGCCCCGTTGTTGTGGAAGCAGCCGCCGCCCTCGTATTGCCAATGGCCGGCGACGACCGGGATGCAAGAGGCGGCGTGCATGGCGACCGCGCCGTTGCGCTGGCGGGTGAAGCCGTAGCCGAGGCGGAAGAAGGTCTTTTGCGTCTTGCCGACGAGATGGGCGAAAGCTTCGATCTCCGCGACGCCGAGGCCGGTGATGTGCGCCGCCCATTCCGGCGTGCGCGTTTGCAGATGCGCCTCAAGCTCCTCCGGCGCATCGGCATATTTGGCCAGATAGGCGCGGTCGGCAAGGCCGTCGCGAAACAGCACATGCATCACGGCGCAGGCGAGCGCGGCATCCGTTCCGGGCCGCAGGATCAGGCCCATGTCGGCCTGTTCCATCGTCGCGTTGCGGTAGACGTCGACGACGACGATCTTCGCGCCGCGCTCCTTGCGGGCGCGGATGGCGTGGGTCATGACGTTGACCTGGGTGACGACGGCGTTGGTGCCCCAGATGACGACGCAATCGGACTTGGCCATCTCGCGCGGGTCGGCCCCCATCAGCTTGCCGGTTCCGGCGATGAGTCCGGGCCACGCCATGTTGACGCAGATCGTCGAGTAGAAGCGCGAGTATTTCTTGACGTGCGTCAGGCGGTTGAGACCGTCGCGCTGCACGCGCCCCATGGTGCCGGCATAATAATACGGCCAGACGCTTTCGGCGCCGAAGTCGCGCTCGGCGGCGTTGAAGCGCTCCGCGATCTCGTCGAGCGCCGCGTCCCAAGAGATTCGCTCGAACTGGCCCGATCCTTTCGGGCCGCTGCGCCTGAGCGGATACAGCAGCCGATCGGGATGATGCACGCGCTCGGCATAGCGCGCGACCTTGGCGCAGACGACGCCGGCCGTGTAGGTCTGGGCCTTGGCGCCATGGACTCGGCCGATGCGCGATTTGTCGATGACCTCGACGTCGAGGGCGCAGACGGAGGGGCAATCGTGCGGGCAAACCGACGGCTTGCGCTCTAGGGAGGCGGGTGCGTTCATGCGCCGCAACATACTGGCATGTTTGCCCGGACCCAACAAAAAAGCCGCGAGGAACGCCCGCGGCCCTGTATTCCGAACCCCTCATGCTGAGGAGGCCGCGCAGCGGCCGTCTCGAAGCATGAAGCGCCGGGCAACCGCCCCCCTGCGGCCCGCTCTTCGAGACGCCTGCTGGCGCAGGCTCCTCAGGACGAGGGGGAGCGGCTCCGCGAAAACGTCAGCCGACGATTTCGTTGCCCGCGAACCACTGGGCGATCTCGATCGCAGCCGTCTCCGGCGCGTCCGAGCCATGCACCGAGTTCTCGCCCATGTTGAGGGCGAAGTCCTTGCGGATCGTGCCGGCGTCGGCCTTCTCCGGGTTGGTGGCGCCCATCACGTCGCGGTAGCGCTTGATGGCGTTGTCGCCTTCGAGCACCTGCACGACGACCGGGGCGGCCGACATCTGCTCGAC
>ERZ1645192.3966-NODE-3966-length-11873-cov-30.767304_pt1 | contig 11873 bp, 9 predicted proteins | sample MGYA00575354_ERZ1645192 | MGnify/ENA primary metagenome ERZ1645192 (study PRJEB40844, sample SAMN11349763) | freshwater sediment metagenome | isolation source: river sediment | host: Sediment | place: India: Faizupur Khadar , New Delhi | collected 2017-02-21 ... | reverse complement strand
CGGCGTACGAGAAGATCAAGGTGTGCAGCCATGCAAGCCGCATAGGCGATTCGGCTCTTTTCGAGGCCATCGAGCAGTTCAACCTCCTGCTGAAGGACTCCCGGGGCAACGAGGCCGTGGTCGACGTGCTCAGAAGACTCGTGCCCGCGTTCGAAAGGGGAGGCGTCCCGAGCGAGACAGGATCGAGAAAAAGCTACTTTGCCGCAGAGGCGCCTCATCAGCGCGAGACAGAAGATACGGTCCACTGAAGGGACGTTCCATACCAATTTTACTTATATATATCTTATGGGCTTTTCAATTTAAGAGCATATCATTACGGCACCGGGCCGGGCATACCCTCCCATGACGCACTCCTCATCTCGCCATGAAATCAGAATTGCGGGAAAGGTCAAAAGACGGGGCGACTGGCTGGCCTTATGCCTGCTCTGCGGGTATTTTCCGGCGATGCTCCTGCTCTTTCCCCCCACGCACCAGTTGGGCTTTCTGCTCTGGGTGTACTGCGCCGCATTCTTCCTCCTGGCCGCATATTCTCCCCGGTGGTGGCTCTGGGGGGCCGTCTTCACCATATGCACCCTGGGGTTCGTTCCGCACCTGTACGGCGTGTTCGGAAAGGACGCAATCGACGGGTCCCTGTTCAGCATCGCGCACATACCCCAGGTGCCGCCCGCCGGGTTGAAGGGGAGGGTGATCTCCCTGCCTCTCCTCGGCCTGCCCCCGGGTCTCCTCCTGTGGTGGCTGAGGGAACGGGAGGTGATCGTCCCCAGGCCGTTCGTCCCCATTGCTGTTTTCTGCGCCGTGACCGTCCTGTCGTGCTTCTCGGTCCTGGCGAAGTATTTCCACGTGTCGTTCACGCCCTTCGATATCGCCGTCATTGTGCCCGCCGTCTTCGATCACCTGCCCTACGCGCGGGAATGGTGGCGGGCGGGCATGCCCTACACCCTCATGACGTTCACGCTGACGACCACCTTCGCGGTCCTGGCAGGCAGCATGTTCCTCCTGGCAGCCTCCAACCTGTCGCGGAGGATGGACATCAGGGGCACCGTCTTCTCCGCGCTGACTCTCAGCACCCTCGTGTGCGTCGCCTACGGCCTCGCGCAGGTGAAAGGGCTGGTGCCGGTGTTCACACCGCTGGGAGACAACGAATCGACCTTCCAGAGCCAGGGCAGCTACGGCGTCTTCGTGGGGATAAGCTGCGTGCTGCTCTTCGGCAGGTTCGTGCTTGCCGAAAAGTGGGCTCCCCTGTACGGGGTGCTCTTCGGCATCTCCCTTTTGGGGCTGTTCATAAACCAGACCCGCTCGGCCCTGTTCGCGCTGGCGATGAGCCCCTTCGTGATTTATGCCGGATATGTCCTGCTTCGCCGCAGGGGGGTTCTAATCATGAAGACCTGGCAGAGGGCCGTGATCGTGCTGCTCGTTGCAGGGACGCTCATTGCGGCGTGCGTCCTGAGCGTTCCGCAGGCGAACAGGTCGATCCGCCAGAACTGCGGCAACCATTTCATTCAGAGGATCGCGAAGACGTTCGATCTTCGCAGAGGGTTCAATGACATCTCTTCCGGGAGGCTGCAGATATGGGCCGCCTGCGTGGAGGTCTGGAAGGAAAAGCCCCTGCTGGGCTGCGGGCAGGGCCAGCTTTACTGGGAGCTGAAGGTCCGCGGCATTCCGGATTCGGCAGCGAACCAGTTCCTGCTCGTGCTTGCCGAGTTGGGAGCGGTCGGGTTCGGCGTCTTTCTCTGGGTTGTTTTCTCCATCTTCAGGAACCTTGTCGGGCCCGTGGTTTCTCCACGGGGCGACTACGATTATCCCTCATGGCTCGTGTGTCTCGCCCTGGCGGTGTGCGTACTGGCCCAGTCTCTCACCGTCCATGTGCTGCACTTTCCCAACCTGCCTTTGCTCCTCGGCGTGGTGACGGCCGTGGTGATTTCCAGCTCCGAGCCGCGTCCGGGGCTGATGGAGAAAGGCGTTTCAGGAGCGGACGAGCAGAAGCGGGCAGCGGTGGGGTAGGGCATGAACAGCGCGGAGACCTCTGAGAGATAGTGCGCAGGCCCCCCGGCCTGGCGTGTCGAAGCCTCTCCGCACGGTCCAGGCACAAGGAAGCATCCGGAGTGACGAAGAAGACTCTGCTCACGAATTTCAGCGCACTCACCGCCCTCCAGGTCGTGCACTATCTCGTCCCGCTCATCGTGCTCCCCTACCTGGTGAGGGTCATCGGCCCGGAAAAGTTCGGCATCGTCTCGTTCGCCCAGGCCATCGCATACTACTTCGCCCTGATCCCGGACATGGGAACCGGGCTCTACGCACCCAGGGAGATCGCCCTCATAAAGTCAGACAGGGACAGCCTGGCGAGATTCGTCACGGGCATCCTATCCATCAAGTGCATCGCACTGCTGCTGAGCCTCGCGGCCTATGCCCTCCTGATTCACGCCGTGCCCCAGTTCAGGGCCGAGATATGGGTCTTCGTGTTCAGCGCCGGCTTCATTGTCGGGGAGGGCTTCATCCCGGTCTGGTTTTTCCAGGGGATAGAGAAGATGGTGAACATCACCATCGGGGTTTTCATCATCCGGGTCCTTGCGCTCGCCCTTATCCTCACTTTCATCAGGAGCCCCGGCGACTACATCTACGTCCCCCTGATCAATTCCGGGGCACTGATCTTCGGCACGCTCCTGCTGTGGCTGCTGGTCTTTTTCCGGGAAGGGGTGCAGCTCATGGGTGCGGGCGCGGGGGCAATGAAGAAGATGGTGCGGGAATCGATCCCCCTGTTCGTGTCCAATACGGCGAGCAATCTGAATGCGGGGATCAACATCATTGTCATGGGATTCCTGGCCTCGGATCTCGTGCTCGGCTACTATGCGGCGGCCGAGCGGCTCGTCAAGGTCGGGATGGGGCTGCTCACCCAGGTGAGCACCGTCTTTTATCCCCACATCTCGAGGCTGGTGAACGACTCGAGAGAAACCGGGGTGGCGGCGATGAAGAAAGGGTTCGTGGCGGGCATGCTCCTGTCCATCCCCGCGACGGTGTTCGTCGTGTCCTATGCCGAGGTCATCGCGGCCGTGGTCCTGGGGACCGCCTTCCCCGGCAGCGTGGCGCCCCTGAGAATACTGGGCGCGCTCTTTCTGGTGACCGGGCTGGCCACCATACTCGGGGTGCAGGTGCTTCTCCCCCTCGGCAAGCGGCAGAGGTACATGAGGCCCGTCATAATAGGGTTCGTCTGCCAGTTCGTGCTCGCGTTCCTGCTCATCCCGCCTTTCGGGGAAACGGGGGCTGCCCTGGCGTACGTTCTCGGGCAGACCGTGGTCGTCTTCCTCATCATACGGGCGGTCAGGAAGCTTTCCCTCGGCGGCATCCTGAGATCGGCAGAGGCGAGGCTGGCATCGCTCGCTGCGGGCCTGGGGGCCTTTTCCCTCGCGTCACGGGCCATGGCGCTGGACAGCCTCGTGAGTATCGGGGCCTTCTGCCTGCTCTACGTCGCGCTCGTCGTCATGCTCCGCATCATAGACGTCAGAGACTGGTCCATCGCGGCCTGAACACAGCCATGAAGATTTCCGTGATCATTCCCACCTTGAACGCCCGGGGGTGCCTTTCCCCCCTGCTGACCAGGCTGCTGTCCCAGACGCTCAAGGACCGCGAGATCATCGTCATAGACTCGCAGTCCGGGGACTCCACGCAGGAGATCGCCACCTCGTTCGGGGCGAAGACCATGACCGTCCCCCGCGGCGAGTTCAATCACGGACGCACCAGGAACATCGCCGCAGGGGCCGCTTCGGGTGAATACCTGGTGTTCCTCACCCAGGATGCGCTTCCGGTGGACGATGAGCTGCTGGCTCGTCTTGCCTCGCCCCTGGAGGAGGACGGGACCAGGGCGGTGGGCTACGGCAGGCAGATTGCCTACGGCAATGCGCCTGCCATCGAGAAGTTCGTCCGGGGCTTCAACTATCCGGACGAGAGTCGCAGCAGGGGCAGGGGCGACATCGAGGCCATGGGCGTCAAGGCCTTCTTCTGCAGCAATGCCTGCTCCATTTACCGGAGGGACGTGTTCGAGCGGATGGGCGGGTTTCGCGGCGACACCATCATGAACGAGGACATGGAGTTCGTTTACCGGGCCGTGATGGCGGGGTACAAGGTCCACTACGCCGCGGATGCGCAGGTCTTTCATTCGCACAGCTACACCCTGGCCGAGCAGTTCAGGCGGTACGTGGACATCGGGGTCTTTTTCGCGGACAACCAGGCCATCGCCTCCTGTTCGAGGACCGAGGAAGAGGGGAAAAAGTATTTGCGGGAAGCTTCGTCGTCCCTGCTGAAAAGCGGCAGGGCCCATGAGCTGGCGCACCTTTTCCTGGACAGCGCCGCCCGGTTCCTGGGTTACCGGGTCGGAGCCAGCTACCGGGCCCTGCCGGTGAGCCTGGTGAAGCGATTGTCCATGAACAAAGGCTACTGGGGCTAGCTCTCATGACCCCATCGACACGTGCAGCATCAAAGGAGCGGTTTGTGCATGCATAACAAGCTCGTCAGAAGATCCCTCGTCGCCCTCGTGTTGATCTTCGCCGATGCGCTTTCGATCCTCACGAGCTTCGTGCTGGCGTTCCATGCCAGGGCGTGGCTGCTGGTGGACGTGGTACCCCTGTTCCCGAGGATGGAGCATGGGATCGGCATGTACCTCGCCGCGTGGGCACTGATTTTCCTGTGGCTGGTGATCTTCGCCTACGAGGACCTGTACCCCTCCATCGGCAAGGGGTTCTGGGACGAGATGAAGGCGCTCCTGAAAGGCAACGGGCTGGCATTCACCATCATCGTCCTTTTGACCTTCGTCACCAAGACCTCGATCCTCTTTTCCCGGCCCGTGATCCTGTTCGCTTTCCTAGCTTCCCTGGTGATCCTGCCCTTCATGCGGCACACCGCGCGGGACGTGCTCATGCGGGGCGGCTTCTGGCAGAAAGAGGTTGTTGTCGTGGGGTTCCCCGCCGCGGTGAGGCAGGTGCTGTGCACCCTGAAGAAGCACCCCGACCTGGGGCTGCGGCCTGTGGGCGTCGTTTTGCCGGAGGGGGGGGAGGCGGAAGGCCTTCCGGTATACCCCGGCATCGAAAACCTCGACATGCTCCCGGTGAAAGCCGAAGAGGTGATCCTTGCCATGCCGCACGTCGCGCCGGACGAGCTCGTGCGGGTGGTGGAAAAGGCCATGAAGGTGGCCCCGGTGGTCAAGATGGTGCCTGACCTCTTCGGGATCGTCTCGACCGGGGTGAAGACCCACGACCTCGACGGGATGCTCCTGCTCGAATTGGAGGACAGGCTTTCCCAGAGGCGCAACGTGTTCGTCAAGCGCGCCTTTGACGTCGCCCTCTCCCTCCTGGGGCTCGTTCTCCTCCTTCCGGTCTTCCTGGTTCTCGCCCTGCTCATCAGAATCGGTTCCCCCGGCCCGGTTTTCTTCGGCCACCAGAGGCTGGGCAAGGACGGGCAATTCTTCACCTGCCACAAGTTCCGAACCATGAGGACCGATGCCCAGGCAGCCCTTCTGAAGCTTTTGGAGGAAAACCCGGCGCTCAATGACGAATGGGAAAAGGATTTCAAACTGAAGGACGACCCGCGCATCACGGGCATCGGTTCGATCCTGAGAAAGACCAGCCTCGACGAGCTTCCCCAGCTCTGGAACGTCCTCAGGGGGGACATGAGCATCGTGGGGCCGCGGCCCATAGTGGTGGACGAGAAAGCCAGATACGGCGAGAAGGTGCGGTACCTGTTCAGGGTGCCGCCGGGGATTACGGGTCTGTGGCAGGTTTCCGGCCGCAACGACATCGGTTATGAAGAGCGGGTCCTCCTCGACGAGTATTATGCAAAGAACTGGTCCATCTGGCTCGACCTGGAGATCATCATCCGCACCTTCGGCGTCATCCTGAAGCGGGATGGCGCGTACTGAGAAGAAGGGGCGCGTACATCGACATTCCTGGAGCCATGGCCGCGAACGGTGAAGACCTGAAGACCGGGAACATCGGGCCGGGCCGGTACGACGTCGCCCTCGTGGGGCTGTGCGCGTTTCTGGGCCTCATTCCCGCCTGGCTGAACTACGATGTCATCTCCAAGGACGGAGCCTTTCAGTACATACCCATGGCAAAGGCGTTCCTGGGAGGCAGCTTCCGGGACACCCTGCTCAACAGCCCCCAGCTTCCCCTCTTCCCGCTGATCATGGCCGCGGTCACGAAAGCGACGGGGTTAGACCTGGAGCTCTCGGGCAGGGCAATTTCTTATTTCGGATATGTCCTGGCCTGCATGGGCATGTACCAGCTGAGCTCACTGCTGTTCCGCAACCGCGCGGTCTCCTGCCTGGCCTCCCTGTTCATCGCCACCAACGCCCTGCTCATGAAATGCTCGGTGGACTGCCTGAAGGAGTCGGTGTTTCTCTGCGCGATCATCGGCGCAAACATCTTGGCCGTCCGGGGGCTGTCCGCCGCGGGAAGGAGATGGCCCTGGTATCTCGGGGCCGCGGCAAGCTTCGGGGCAGGCGCGCTGCTCAGGAGCACCGCGCTTGTTTTCCTGTGCGCATGGCTTATTCTGTGGGTCTTTCACAAGAGCCGCGGGAGATACGCCCGGGCAGCCCTGCTGGCAGCCCCTGTGGCGGCGTTCTATGCATTGTGGTTCTTCGTCCCCGAGTTCTCCCTGTTCAGAAAAAGCTCCTACCAGCTGGGGGGATTTTTCGGGTCCATGCACGGCATGCAGGATTTTTTCCGGTCCCTCGGGAGCGTTCCTCTAAACTTCTTCGACAATGGAAATCCGGTTCTCATGTTTTTTGCCTTTTACGGTCTCCATCGCCGCGGCAAGGACTTTTATTCCTGCCATGTCCTCCTCACCCTGGGGATCTTCTCCCTCATCCTGGCGTTGTGGCTTTTTTCTTCCGGCAGGTATTACCTGGCGCCCGTGGCCTGGGCCTATCCGCTCGCGGCCTATGGCGTCCTCGAGGCGTTTAGTTCCCGCAGGCGGGTCTATCGGGCCGCGTCCGCGGTCGCCGTGCTTTCCTGCCTCGTCATGTGGGGGTACAGATCCGCCCTCCCTCCGGAGCCGGACAAGGTGGCCTGGAAAGAGGCGGGGGCATGGATACGCGAAGAGCTCGGGCCGGGCAGGGAGGTCGTCTCGAACCAGGAGAGGCTCGTCTATTACGCGCAGGGGAAGCCTTTCCCCCTTTCGGCTTACCGGGAAGGGAAGGGCGGCGGGCGCGTGCTCGCCATCGACGCCCGGAAAAAAGCCGGCGCCGAGCTCGACGCACGGATGCGCGCGCTCGGGTACGAGCCGGCCAGGCGTTTCAGGCAGGTCTCGGTATATCTTCCCGATGGCTTAAGATATTGACTAAGTGGGGGCATGATGATAGATGCCATTGATGGATGACGGCTCTTTGATGGACATGGCCCTCGAGGAAGCGAAGGCTGCCGCTGGCAGCGGAGAAGTCCCCGTGGGCGCGGTCCTCGTGCTGGATGACCTGGTCGTGAGAGGGCGCAACCGGATGATCGCCGACTCCGACCCCACGGCCCACGCCGAGATCGTGGTCATCCGAGAGGCGGCCAGGCTGGCCGGGAACTACCGGCTCACCGGCGCACGCCTCGTCGTGACCCTCGAGCCGTGCATCATGTGCGTCGGGGCGATCGTCCAGGCGCGTATCAGGACGCTGGTCTACGGCGCCGCCGACCCGCGGTACGGCGCGGTGGAGTCCATGCTCAGGGCCTTCGACCTGGGCGTGAATCACAGGCCGGACATTCTTTCCGGTGTACGGGCTGTGGAAGCGGGCACGCTTCTGAAGGATTTTTTTCAGGCAAAACGGAGTGGAGAGATACCGAAGTGGTCATAACGGGGCCGACTCGAAATCGGCTGTCCCCCTAACCGGGGACCGGGGGTTCGAATCCCCCTCTCTCCGCCATTTCATACAGACCCGCCCCGCCTGATACACCAGACCCTGTGGCGGGTTATCCCGTGAAACCTATTTCGTCTTTTTGGCCTTGCCCTCGTCGACGATCCAGCCGTACTCCGTGACCTCCACCTTTTTCCGGGTGCCGACCCTCTTCACCGGGACCTCGGTCCTCGTGATCTGGTAGATCCTTCCTTCACCGGTGAAATGCTTGAGCGCCTCTTCCCTGGACGTGTAGAACTCGATCTTCTGGGTCCCGAACAGTGAATCCTTGATGATGGCATATTCCTCGGCCAGTGCCGCCATGGGCAGGACAAGGATGAAAAGGAGTGCAAGAACCGCCTTCTTCATGAAATCACACCTCATGCATATCACAGCTTTTTTACTTTTTTGCGCCTCATGTCAAGCACTGGTTTTTTCTCCCCGGAAAACCGGCCTGAAGCCTGTTCCGGCGGCGTCTGCCCGGAGAGCTTTGAGGTTTACAACAGGTATTCTTTATGCTACTTCTTTTGAGCGCTCTTTGAAACGGGGCTTGAGGGAATGACCAGGCTCCATCCCGTTTTATAAGCACGATCGTCTGCATCCGGAGAGTTGCCCGAGTGGCCGAAGGGGCGCGATTGGAAATCGCGTGTACCGCCACAAGCGGTACCGAGGGTTCGAATCCCTCACTCTCCGCCAAAGATCAATGGCCGTACAGAGGGCCGTGTCTCATGCAATACAGCGCTGCGAACCCCGTCAGGCCCGGAAGGGAGCAGCGGTAAGCGGTACGTTGTATGTGTATGTCAGGCACGGCCCTTTGTGCGGCCTTTTTTCTGCACCCTCCTTCGCGTTCCCCCGGGGGGGGCGGTCTGGCCGGCCACCTCATCGCCGCCGCGCGGGGAGAAAACGGGGTTTCAGGCCGTGCCCGGAGTTCCTGCATTGACTAATCTCTCCATGAAAGCTAGGATCGGGCCATGTATCAGGTGATCGCGCGAAAATTCAGGCCTCAGAGATTCGAAGACGTGGTGGGCCAGGAGCACGTCACCGGGATCATCAGGAACGCCATCGACCTGAACCGCCTGCCCCACGCCTTCATCTTTTCCGGCCCCCGGGGCGTGGGCAAGACCTCGGTGGCGAGGATCCTCGCCAAGGCCATCAACTGCGAGCACGGCATGACGAGCACGCCGTGCGACGCCTGCAGGGTCTGCGAAGACATCAGGACCTCCCGGGCCGTGGACGTGTTCGAGATCGACGCCGCCTCCCACACCCAGGTGGAGAAGATCCGCGACCTCATCGAGAACGCCCGTTACGCCCCGAGCATGGCCCGCTTCAAGACGTTCATCATCGACGAGGCGCACATGCTTTCCCGCTCCTCGTTCAACGCCCTGCTGAAGACGCTCGAGGAGCCCCCGGAGCACGCGATCTTCATCCTGGCCACCACGGAGCTCGCCAAGGTGCCCGTCACCGTGCTCTCCCGCTGCCAGCGCTACGATTTCCGCCGCATCCCCGTCGACCGGATCATCGCCCACCTGAAGGGCATCGCCGAAGGGGAGGGCTTCGCGGTGAGCGGCGACGCCCTCATGGTCATCGCGGCCCAGGCCGACGGGTCCATGCGGGATGCACAGGGCATGCTCGAGCACCTCAGCGCCTGCACCACGGGGCTCATCACCGTGGAGGTGGCGGAAGACATGCTCGGCCTGGTGGGGAGGTCCACCATGCACGAGCTCCTCGCCGCGGTGCTCGGCGGCAACGCCACCGCCATGCTCGACGTGGTGGCCGCTTCCTACCAGTACGGGCAGGACCTCATCCAGGTGTACCGCGCCCTGCTGGAGAGCTTCAGGAACATGATGGTGCTCAAGGCGGGCTACCGCAGCCTGCCCCTGCCCGACGAGGAAATAGCCTTCCTGGAGGGGCTCATCGCGGAGGTCTCCTTCGAAGAGCTCCACCGGATCGTGAGCGTGCTCGTCAATTCCGAGGAGAGCCTGAAGTTCTCGAGCCTCCCGAAGATCACCCTGGAGACCGTCCTGCTCAGGATCATGTCCGCCCCCAGCCTCGTGGACCTCAAGCAGGTGATCAGGCTGGTCACGAGCAGGCCGGGTCAGCTCCCGCTGAGGCAGACCGTGTCCCCGCCCCCGGCCGACAGGCTCAAGAAGCCCCTCTCCGCGCTGCCCCATTCCTGGGACGGCTTCGTTTCCTTTCTGAAGGACCACGACCAGCCCCTGTTCGCCATGGTTTCCAGCGCCGTGAACGCGAGCGCCGATGAAGGCATCGTGGTGCTCCGCTACCAGAACGCCTTCATCGCGGAGCAGAGCAGAAAGGAGCTTCCGGAGATCAGGAGGAAGGCCGAGGCCTTTCTCCAGCGGGAGATGGAGATCCGCATCGAGACCCTGGAAGAGCCCGAGGCCCGGAAGCCGAAGCCTTCCGAGATCCGCGCCCAGGCCATGAAGTCCCCCCTGGTCAAACAGGTCCTCACCGAGTTCAGCGGCGTGGTCAAGGACGTGAAGCCCCATGAATGAAACCCTGACCGCGCTCGAGGGGGTCACGGTGGGCCATGCCACCGACGTGCAGGGAGGCACCGGGGTCACGGTCGTCCTGTTCGAGCGCCCGGCCATCGGCGCGGTGGACGTCACCGGCCCCGCAACATCGAGCAGGCAGGTGGACTCCCTGGACATGATGCACCCCGGCTCGGCGGTCCACGCCGTCTGCCTCGCGGGCGGGTCGGCCTTCGGGCTCGACGCGGGCACGGGCGTGGCCCGCTTCCTCGAGGAGAGGGGCAAGGGCTTCGACTTCGTGGTGGCGAAACTCCCCACGGTTCCCACGGCGGTCATCTTCGACCTGTCCTTCATGAGCGCCGCCGCCCGGCCCGACGCCTCCATGGCCTACGAGGCCTGCCTGCGCGCGTCCCCGGCCCCCGTGGAGCAGGGGTGCGTGGGGGCCGGCACGGGCGCCACGGCGGGAAAGATCAGGGGCGTGAGCTGCGCCACCAAGGCCGGCCTCGGCTCGAGCATGGTCCAGGGCTTGGGCGGCGTGCGCATGGGCGCCCTCGTGGTGGCGAACCCCTTCGGGGACGTCCTCGACGAGCAGGGCAGGATCATCGCCGGCGCGCGGGAAGGAAACCGTTTCCTCGACTCCTTCGACGCCATCCGCAAGGGCGAGGTGCGCACGCGGATGGGCGCCCCGGGCAACACCACCCTGTGCGTGCTGGTGACCGACGCCCGCCTGGACAAGATCGGGGCCATGCAGGTGGCCCGCATGGGCGGCAACGGGCTCGCCCGGCACATCCTCCCCTACAACACCCCCCTCGACGGCGACATGGTCTTCTGCTTTTCCGTGGGAGACCGGGAGGCCCACCCCCTTCACCTGGGCGTGCTCGCCCTGCAGGCCTCCCGGGACGCCCTGCTGAAAGGGGTGAGGAACGCATGTTCCCTGGGCGGGCTCCCCGCTTCCCAAGACCTTATGGGCTGAGCGCAGAGTCGCCAGGCCAGGGGGCTCCGTTTGAGGACCAGCCTGCCCCTGTTTGCCCCCCCGATCAAGGGCGGAAGCGTATTTCCGGGGGTTTCAAAACCATTGACAAAGAAGGCATACTTCAGTACAAGAAAAACCTCGTGGCGGAGTAGCTCAGTCGGTTAGAGCATGCGGCTCATATCCGCAGTGTCGGGGGTTCAAGTCCCTCCTCCGCTACCAACCCTTTTAAGAACAAGCAGTCAGCCCAAACTCACCCTCATCGCTCCCTTTAGATTGTGCAGCAGAGTGTGTAGCCGCGGCCAGCCTGTTGTCCTGCATTCCCCGAACCGCAGTGCCCGGGGGGCTCGAGGGGGCAGTGCCTGTTGATTTTCAGGAAGACTTTCGTTATTTCTCTGTATAAGTCTGAACGCGCAAGCGTGTTTCCAGGGCATTCGATGAGGGCATACGATAAGAAAAACAAGGCCGATGACGCGCTGCTGCGCGGCCGTCCCGGGTGGTGTGCCTGAAAGAGAAAGACATCCGTCTGCGGGCATGGTATCGTTGAGCATAC
>ERZ1645192.3964-NODE-3964-length-11878-cov-7.582847_pt1 | contig 11878 bp, 10 predicted proteins | sample MGYA00575354_ERZ1645192 | MGnify/ENA primary metagenome ERZ1645192 (study PRJEB40844, sample SAMN11349763) | freshwater sediment metagenome | isolation source: river sediment | host: Sediment | place: India: Faizupur Khadar , New Delhi | collected 2017-02-21 ... | reverse complement strand
ACCGCCTGCGCTGGGGCCTCGTGCCGTCGTGGGCGAAGGACGAGACGATCGCCACGAGGCGTCGGGTGCGTGAGCGCGCTCAGGTAGGCGACGGCGCCGCCTTGGGAGAAACCGGCGAGGATGATGTGTTCGCTCGGGACGCCGCGGGCGGTTTCGCGCTCGATCAGCTGGCGGACGATCGCCCGCGACGCGAGCAGACCGGCCTCGTCGATCTGCCGGGTGTTGGGGGCCAGCGAGATGATGTCGTACCAGGCACGCATGACGTAGCCGCCGTTGCAGGTTACGGGCCGGAACGGTGCGTGCGGGAAGATGAACCTCACCGCAAGCTCGTCGGGGAGGTCGAGTTCCGGGATGATCGGCTCGAAGTCGCTGCCGTCGGCGCCCAGGCCGTGCAGCCAGATGACCGACCATTGGGGGTTCGGGCCGGTCTCGATCTCGATCGGCGGGGTGTCGGGGGTGAAGGGCGTGTATTGGGTCATCTTGGTCACGGTGAGGAGCCTGTCGGCCACCGCCGCATTGCAGGCGGTGTCGCGCGAGCGGCGGGGCGGCAGCGACGTGCCGGGGGTGGTGGTGTCAACAGGCGGATGATAGATGAACCCGGAACTGCTCGAATTGCTGCTTACCCGCGAGATGCCCTTTGGCAAGTACAAGGGGCGGGTCATCGCCGACCTGCCGGGGCACTACCTCGCCTGGTTCGCGCGCCAAGGCTTTCCACCGGGACAACTTGGCCAGTTGCTGGCACTGATGCACGAGCTCGACCACAACAATCTGGTCGGACTGCTAGAGCCCTTGCGAAGACGCGGTGCCCGGCGTGCGTTGGCGGGTGATGGCTGAGGGCGAGTCGTTGCCTGATCCGCACAAGTCATCGGGCTTGACAGGCCGATCGCCGGCCATTTAAATAACTAAACTTTCTTAATTTAAAGGCGCAGGCTATGACCCTGCAGGCCCACGAGCGGCAAGCCCAATCATCGGCGAACTGCACATCGTTACGCGCACGGGCGGCCGTGCCCGGCACAGCGGACGAAGGCGAAGATCATCGCCTGCCGCGCTTCCGGGTCACCGTCGGCCGCTTCGACGGGATCGCCGGCGTCATGCTGAGCGACGCGTTGAGTGGGGCGTATGCGGCCTTCGCTGTGCGGGGTGCGACGCTGCTCGACTGGCGAGTCCCCTTCGCCGGGGCGCTGCTGTCCTTGACCGACGGCTACCGCTCGCGCACCGAGTTGTCCCGCCAGAACGGCGTGCGTAACGGGCTGATGGCGCCTTTCACCAACCGGATCGCCGCCGGCCGCTACCGCTTCGATCACCGCGACCACGACCTTCTGCCGGGCGTGGCCGAGGGCGAACGCCTGATCTATCACGGCTTTCTGCGCGAGCTGGATCTCGAGCTGTGCGGCGTGCGCGAGGGTACCGACGGCGCCGAGGTGCTGTTCCGGACCGACGCGATCCGGCCGGGCGTCTTCCCCGGATATCCCTATGCGCTGGCGTTGGACGTGCTCGTCCGATTCGGACTGCACGGGCTGTCGCTGACGGTGACCGCGACCAATCTCGGCCAACTGACGGCCCCCTTTGCGGCGGGTTGGCACCCCTATTTCTGCTTCGGCGACGAGGCGATCGACGGCCTCGAGTTGCAGGTGCCGGCCTCGCAAGCCATCCTCACCGATGCTGAGCTGCTGCCCCTGCCGGGCGAAACCGCATACGCGCCGATCGCGAGCCGGCCGGAGCTGGATTTTCGTGCCGGGCGCGCGCTCGGCGGCGTGGCCGTCGATGCCTGCCTCGGCGGGCTGGCGGCCGATGCCGACGGCCTGATCCGCAGCCGGCGGCGCGACCCCGTGCGCGGCTGCGGCCTGACCGTGTGGCAGCAGGGCGGGCTCGTTCATCTGTTCACCGGCGACACGCTGGAACGGGGCGCACGGCGTTCTGTGGCCATCGAGCCGGTCGAGACCATGACCGATGCCTTCAATCGTGCCGACTGCGAGGCCGCGATCGGCCTGCTGCCGGGTGCCTCGCGCAGTTTCCGCTGCGGTGTGCAGTTCGACGCGGTCATGCCGCCGCTGGTCGCGGTGGACGACGCCCCGGGCGGCCCAAGGACGAAGGTGGCCGGCAATGGCTGAGGCTCCGCTGCGCGTTGCACTGATCGGCTACGGTGCTGCTGGCCGCATCTTCCATGCGCCGCTGATCCGCCATGCGCCCGGCCTCGAGCTGGCACTGGTGGCAAGTCGCCGGCGCGACGAGCTGGCGCACGCCCTGCCCGGCGTCGAGGTGGTCAGCCTGGCGGAGGAGGCGCTCCTGCGCCCTGACATCGACCTGGTGGCGATCGCCAGCCCGAATGCGACCCATGCGCCGCTCGCCGAGGCCGCATTGCGCGCCGGCAGGCACGTCGTCGTCGATAAGCCATTCACGCTGAGCCTGGTCGACGCGCGCCGGCTGGCGGCACTCGCCGCGGCGAGCGGCCGCGTGCTCGCCGTGTTCCAGAACCGACGCTGGGACGGCGACTTCCTCGCCTTGCGCGCGGTGCTCGCGAGCGGGCAGATTGGCCGCCTTACCTGGCTGGAATCGCGCTTCGACCGCTTCCGGCCGCAGGTGCAGGATCGCTGGCGCGAGCGCGCGGACGAGGGCGGCGGGATCTGGCTCGATCTCGGCCCGCATCTGGTCGACCAGGCCCTGCAACTGTTCGGCCTGCCCGCGCGGGTGGGCGGGCGGCTGCGCCGGCAGCGCGACGGCGCCGCCGCCGACGATGGCTGCGAGGCCTGGCTCGACTATGGCAACTTGCAGGTGAGCCTGTCGGCGTCGATGCTGGTCGGCGGCGGGCTGCCGCGTTTTGCCGCGCACGGCACCGCGGGAAGCTGGATTCGCCATGGGCTGGACGTGCAGGAGGACCAGCTCAAGGCCGGCCTGGTACCGGGTGATACGGCGTGGGCGGAGGATGCGCGGCCGGCCCGCCTGCGCCGCGGCGAGGGCGAGAGCGTCGACCTGCCGGTTGCGCGCGGACGCTACGAGGCCTTCTACGCCGCGGTGGGCGAGGCCATCCGCGGCCGCGGCGCCAATCCGGTGCCGGCGGCACAGGCGGTGGCAACGATGGCGGTGCTGGAAACGGTGGTGGAGGCGGCACGCCTCGGCTGCATGCTGCCCTTGCCGCTGAACGCGGCGGAGCGCGCGGCCTTCGCCGGCTGACTGGGGGCGAGCAGGATCAGGAAGGGGGCCAGCGCGAAGACCAGCACCGGGGCGTCGATCGGCAGGTAGCTCGAGATCGTGCCCCGCAACAAGGTCGATCGAGGTTGCATCAAAGCGCGTTCGCCGGTCTGCGCACGCCGGGCGATCGCGCTGCCGCGAAGGGCTGGGGTCCGGCATCGAAACTCGCCCTCGGTGCGGTGGATAGCGCTATCCTAAGCGCATCGCCCTTCGCTCCCGCTTTCGTGATGAAGAAGCCCAGAACCGCGACCCCGCGCACGCGCGGCGGCAGCACCTTGCAGGACGTGGCCGCGCTGGCCGGTGTCAGTCCGATGACCGCATCGCGGGCGCTGCGCGGCTTCGACAGCGTGGCGCCGGAGTTGGCCGAGCGCGTGCGCGCTGCGGCCGAGCAGCTTCAGTACGTGCCCGATCCGGCGGCACGCGCGCTGGCATCCGCCCGCAGTCGGTCGGTGGTGGTGCTGGTGCCGTCGCTGGCGAACACCGTGTTCATCGACCTGCTCGAGGCGGCGCACGAGGTTCTTGCGCCGGCGGGCTACCAGGTCCTGATCGGCAATACCCACTATGCGCGCGACGAGGAAGAAAAGCTGTTGCGCAACTACCTTGCCCATCGGCCGAGCGGCATGCTGATCACCGGCTTCGAGCGCAACGAGGCGGCACGGCGGTTGATCGAGTCCAGCCACGTGCCCTGTGTCTATCTGATGGAGCTGACCGATGCGCCGGGCGTGCATTGCGTCGGCCTGTCGCAGGTGGCGGCCGGCGAGGCGGTGACGCGCCACCTGCTGGGCGGTGGGCGAGGGCGGGTCGGCTTCGTCGCTGCCCAGCTCGATGCGCGCACCATGCAGCGCGCCGAAGGCTATCGGCGGGCGATGCAGGCCGCCGGCTGTTACGACCCGGCGCTCGAGCTGCTGAGCCCGGCGCGCTCCTCGGTCAAGCTGGGCGGGCAGTTGTTCACCGACTACCTGCGGCGTCACCCCGACGTCGAGGCGCTCTTTTTCTGCAACGACGACCTCGCGCAGGGGGCGCTGCTCGAGGCCTTGCGCACCGGCGTGAAGGTGCCCGAACAGCTGCGGGTGGCAGGCTTCAACGATCTGGAGGGGTCGGAATGCACCGTGCCGCGCCTCACCACGGTGCGTACCCCACGTGCCGAGATCGGGCGCCGGGCGGCGACGATGCTGGTGCGCATGATGCGCGGGGAGGCGGTGCCGGTCGCATCCGTGGATGTGGGCTTCGAGCTGGTGTGCCGGGAGAGCGCTTGAGGGGCGCCGCATCGACACCTTGAATCGCTAAAAAAAACTTCCTGATGGCCTTGTGGTCGCCGATGTGTGGCGTTAGGATAGCGCTACCGCATTGCTGGAGACGCCTTGCTTGCTCCCGGCTAGCGGGCTGCGAAGCCTTCTGGGGTGCATCCATGAAGTATGAAAAGTGTTGAAGCCAGAGGAGGCAGCGAGCATGAAAATCGTTCGTATTGACGAGATAGCGGTATCCCACTCTGCAGGTGCATCGTGAGTGCCCCGGTTCCCGCCCTCGTGGTGATGGGTGTGTCGGGGTGCGGCAAGAGTGAGCTGGGCAGGGGCGTGGCCGGGCGTTACGGCGCCGCCTTCATCGAGGCCGACGAGTTCCATCCCGCCGAGAACGTGGACAAGATGCGCCGTGGCGTTCCGCTTGACGACGCGGACCGCGCCGGCTGGCTGGGACTGCTTGCGGACAAGCTCCGCGACGCCAGCACGCGCGGTCAGCCGGCCGTCATGGCCTGCTCGGCGCTGAAGGCGAGATATCGCGATCAACTGCGCGCGGCCGCGCCCGGCCTACGCTTCGTCTTTCTGGAGCTTTCACGCGACGCGGCGGCCGAGCGGGTCGCCAACCGGCCCGGCCACTACATGCCGCCCAGCCTCGTCGACAGCCAGTTTGCCGCGCTCGAGCCGCCTTGCGGCGAGCCCGGGGTGCTTACCGTGGATGCGACTGCGCAGCGCGAGGCGCTCGTCGAGCAGGTCGTCGCCTGGCTCGACCAGGCGCTGACGGAGGAGGTCTGAATGCAAACGATCGGACGTTGGCTGCAGCATCTCATCGAGCTGCTGATGGCCCTGATGCTGTCGGTGATGGTCATCGCCGTATTCATGAACGTGGTGCTGCGCTACACCGCGGGCACCGGCTTTGCGAGCTCGGAAGAGCTTGCGCGGCTGCTCTTCGTCTGGCTGGTCTGCCTGGGCGCCATCCTCGCCAGTGCGGAGAATCGTCACCTTGGCTTCGATCTCGTGCAGTCCCGCCTGCCGCGGCGCGCGCGCCAGGCCTGCACCTGGATCACCCGCGTGCTGGTGCTGTATCCAATCCTGCTGCTGATCCAGGGCGCCTACGAGCAGGTCAAGGTCGGCGTCGGCATCTACAGCCCGGTTATGGGTTATCCGCTGGCACTGACTGCGGCCGCCGTGCTGGTGATGGCGGCGGCGATGCTGGGCCTGCTGGCGGTCAATACACTTCGCGGCCAGCGTGAGCAGGCGGACGACAACGCCAGCGAGGATCGTCAAGCATGAGCATCCTGATCTTCCTCGTCGTGCTCTTCGTCGCCATGACGCTGGGTGCGCCCATCGCCTTCGCCCTGATGCTGACCGCGATCGCGCTGATGTGGCATCTCGACTTCTTCGACGCCCAGCTGCTGGCGCAGAACGTGCTGGCCGGCATCGACAGCTTTCCGCTGCTGGCCGTGCCCTTCTTCGTGCTGGCCGGCGAGTTGATGAACGCGGGCGGCCTGTCGCGGCGCATCATCGACCTGGCGCAGGCCTTCTTCGGTCACATTCGCGGTGGCCTCGGACTGGTCGCGATCGGCGCCGCGATCATGCTGGCGAGCATGTCGGGCTCGGCGATTGCCGACACCGCCGCGCTGGCGACGCTGCTGCTGCCGATGATGCGGCGACAGAACTATCCGGAAGGCCCTTCGGCGGGTCTCATCGCGGCGGGCGGCATCATTGCGCCGATCATTCCGCCGTCGATGCCGATGGTCATCTATGGCGTCACCACCGGCACCTCGATCACCAAGCTGTTCCTGGGCGGCATCGTGCCCGGCGTGCTGATGGGCATCGCCCTGATCTTCGCCTGGCGCTGGGTGCAGCGCGGACAGGACTTTGCGGTCGCGCCGCGCCAGCCGTGGAGCGCGCGGGTCAAGGTGCTCGGCTCCTGCGTGTGGGCGCTGATGCTGCCGGTCATCATCGTCGGCGGCCTGCGCGGCGGCATCTTCACGCCGACCGAGGCGGCCGTGGTCGCCGCGGTGTATGCGCTCTTCGTCGCCACCGTGGTGTATCGCGAGCTCGACTTCAAGCGCCTGTACCACGTGCTGGTCGCCGCCTCGCGCACCACCGCGGTGGTGATGTTCCTGTGCGGGGCGGCGACGGCCTCGGCCTACATGATCACGCTCGCCGACCTGCCCTCGGAGCTGGCCGACTCGCTGGCGCCGGTGATGAGCGATCCGCGTCTGTTCATGGTGGCGGTGGTGGTGTTTCTGCTGCTGTTCGGCATGGTCATGGACCTGACGCCCGCGATCCTGATCCTCGGCCCGGTGCTCGCGCCGCTGGCGGTCAAGGCCGGTGTCGACCCGGTGTATTTCGGTGTCGTGTTCATCCTGACCGGTTCGATCGGGCTGATCACGCCGCCGGTGGGCACCGTGCTCAACGTGGTCTCCGGCGTGGGCCGCCTGCGCATGGAGACGGCGGTCACCGGCGTTCTTCCCTTCCTCACCATCTACCTGATCCTGCTCGGCCTGCTGATCGCCTTCCCGGTCATCGTCACCGCGCCGCTTGCCTGGATGTCCTGAGCCACCCCCGCCACCCCCCCTGTCTGGAGACGACACCATGAAAATCCTTCGCCGCACCCTGATCGCCCTCACCACCGCTGCGCTGCTCGGCGCGGGTGCCGTCGGCGGCGCCGCCGCGGCCGACGTCAAGTCGCGCATGATCCGCTTCGGCTACGGCCTGGCCGAAGACACCAACCAGGGCCGCGCCACCAAACGCTTTGTCGATGAGGTGGCGAAGCTGTCCGACGGCAAGCTCAAGGTGCGCGCCTTCGGCGCCGCCAGCCTGGGCTCGGACGTGCAGATGCAGAACGCCCTGATCGGTGGCGCGCAGGAAATGATGGTGGGCTCGACCGCCACGCTGGTGGGCATCACGCCCGAGATGGCGCTGTGGGACACGCCCTTCCTGTTCGCCAACGAGAAGGAGGCCGACGCCGTCCTCGACGGCCCGGTCGGCCAGAAGCTGCTCGACAAGCTGCAGGAGAAGGGGCTCGTCGGCCTGGTGTACTGGGAGAACGGCTTCCGCAACCTCACCAACAACAAGCGCTCGGTCAACAGCCTGGAAGACCTGGGCGGCATCAAGCTGCGGGTGATGCAGAACAACGTCTTCCTCGAAACCTTCAAGACGCTGGGTGCCAATGCGATCCCGCTGTCCTTCTCCGAGCTCTTCACCGCGCTCGAGACGCAGGCGGTCGACGGCCAGGAGAACCCTTTCAACACCATCCTCACCAGCAAGTTCTACGAGGTGCAGAAGTACCTGACCGTGACCAATCACGTGTACAGCCCGTGGGTGATGCTCGCCAGCAAGAAGTGGTGGGACGGGCTGAGCAAGGATGAGCAGGACATCCTGATGCAGGCCGCGCGCAACGCGCGCGATTTCGAGCGCCAGGACACCCGCGAGGAGGCAGCACGGGCGCTGGGCGAACTCGAAAGCAAGGGCATGACGGTCAACACGCTGACGGGCGACGAGGTGCAGCGCATGCGCGAGAAGATCGAGCCGATCACGCAGAAGGTCGCCGCCGATGTCGGCGCCGAACTGTGGAACGAGGTCCAGCAGGAACTCGCCAAGGTGCGCTCGAAGTAAGGCCGGGAGCAGACCATGGCGCACTTCAGGATGAGCGCCGGCCGCTTCCGCAGCGTCGATGACGTGCTGCTGCTCAGCGCGGCGTTGGCGTAGGCGGGGATCCGATGAGCGCGGGGCGCCTGCGCGTTGCGCTCATCGGCTACGGTGGGGTGGGCAGGGTGTTCCACGCCCCGCCGATCGGGCACACGCCCGGCCGCGAGTTCGCGCTGGTGGCGAGCCTCCGCGGCGACGAACTCGCCCGTGCGCTGCCCGGCGTCGAAGTGCTTGCCACGCCGCAGCAGAGCTCGTATCGCGGCGACATCGACCTCGCGGTTGTCGCCAGCCCCAACGCCACCCACGCCGCACAGGCCGAGGCAGCGCTGCGCGCCGGCCGCCACGTTGCGGTGGGCATGCGCTTCACGCACAGCTTGGCCGTTGCGCGCGACCTGGCAAGGCTCGCCGCGCGTAGCGGCCGCGTGCTCGCCGTGTTCTGCAATCGGCGCTGGGACAGCGACTTCCTGGCTTTGCGCGAGTTGCTCGCGGGCGGGCAGTTCGGTCGTCTCACCTGGCTGGAGTCGCGCTTCGACCACTTCCCGCCGCAGTTGCAGGATCGCTGGCGCGAGCGTGCCGACGATGGCGGTGGCGTCGGGCTAGATCTCGGCCCGCATCGGGTCGACCGGGCGCTGCAACTGTTCGGTCTGCCTGCGCGGGTGGGCGCGCGTTTGAGCCGGCAGCGTGACGGCGCCGTCGCCGCCTGAGCGGCGCTGCCGGCGCAGGGCAAGGCCCCGCGCCGGCTTCAGGCCGCGCCCACCTCGGCGCGCCGGGGTAGGTCGGCGCCGCGACGCGAGCACGTGATCGCCGCGCTGTGCGCGGCAAACTGCAGCAGCGCCCGCACGCGCTCGGCATCGAGGCCGGCGAGGACGTCCGGATTCAGAAGGTCGTTCTCGGCGAGCCAGGTCAGGCTGGCGGCCTGGAATGTGTCGCCGGCGCCGACGGTGTCGACCACCCTCACCTGCGGGGCGACAACGTCCACCCGGCCGGCCGCGTTCCAGGCGCTTGCGCCCGCGCCGCCGCGGGTCATCACCACCAGCTTCGCGCCGGCGGCCAGCCAGCGCTCGGCGAGTGCATCGTCGGCGGTGCCGGCGTAGAGCAGGTGGGCGTCCTCGTCGCTGATCTTCACGAAATGGGCCAGGCCGGCGAGCGTTTCGACCTTGTCCTGCCAGCGCTCCACCGAGGGTTCCACGTTGAGACGGATGTTGGGGTCGTAGGCGATGAGGCGGCGGTCCCGCTCGCGCCGCACCAGCGCTTCGAGCGCGCTCGCGACCGGTTCGACCACGGTGGCGAAGGAGCCCAGATGGATCGCGCGCACCGCCTCGTCGAGTACCGGCAGGGCTTCGACGGTGAGCAGGCGGTCGGCGGCGCCGTTGCCGTAGAAGGCGTAGCGTGGCACGCCGTCGGCCCCCACTTCGACCATGCCCAGCGTGGTCGGGGCGTCGAAGCGCTGCACGGTGGCGGTGCCCACGCCTTCGGCCGCGAGCACATCGAGCAGGCGGTCGCCGAGCATGTCGCGGGCGAGGCCGCCGAGGAAGGACACCGGCTGGCCGAGGCGGGCGAGGCCGATCGCGACGTTGAAGGGCGAACCGCCCGGATGGGCGTCGAGATGAAGGGAACGGCCGGACTCGGCACCGATGAAGACGTCGAAAAGCGCTTCGCCACAGACGATGAACATGGGGGTTTCCGTAAGTGCAGGTTCGGAAGAAAGGCGGACGACTCCGCGAGGGGAGGGGGTGCGGAGCCGTCCGTGAAGGGAAGCAAGCGGCGGCGGAAGGGGGGGACGCCGCCGCGCACTGCCCGGCCTCGGGCCGGGCGGGTGCTCAGCGCGGCGCCGACCAGCCCTTGTAGCCGGCGACGTTGTCCCGCGTGATCAGTTCCGAGGGGATCAGCACCATCGGGTTGTCGGGCTTGGTGCCGTTCAGGATGCCGTGGCCGATCTCCACCGCACGCTGCGCCATCAGCCACGGATCCTGGCTGGCCGAGGCCTCGACCAGGGTCTTGTTGCGGATCGCGTCCTCGATGTCGGGTGCACCGTCCACCGACGCGATGACGATGCCGCTGCGCTTGAGCTGGCGGGCGGCCAGATCCGAGCCGATGGCCTGCGGGTCGTTGATCGTGAACACCGCATCGACCTTCTGGAAGCGGGTCAGGTGGCCGAGCATCACGTTCAGGCCGCCTTCACGCGAGCCCTTGCCGTCCTGGTCGTCGGACAGCACCTTGATGTCGGGCGCGGCGGCGAGCTTGGCCTTGCAGCCATTGACGCGGTCGATCACCGCCGACACCTGCGGACCGTTCTGGATGATCACGTTGCCCTTGCCGCCGAGCCGATCGACGATGTACTGGCAGGCGATCTCGCCGGCCTGCACGTTGTCGGTCTGCACCACCGCATCGGCACCGGCCGCCGCCACGTCGACCCCGACCACGACGATGCCGGCCTTCTGCGCCTTCTTCACTGCCGGTTCGATCGCGCGCGCATCGGCGGCGTTGAGCAGGATCATGTCGACGCCGGAGGCGATGAAGTTGTCGATCTGGGTGAACTGCTTGTTCAGATCGTAGTCGGCCGACACCGCCAGCACCTTCACGTCCGGGTTCAGCGCCTTCGCCTTCGCCTCCGCGCCCTTGGCGATGGTGACGAAGAAGGGGTTGCCGAGCGAACCGACGGTGATGCCGATGGACTTGAGGTCACGGGCCTGGGCGAAGCCGCTTGCGAGCGCCAGGGCGAGGCCGGCGGCGACGAGTTTCTTGTTGAGCATGGGTGTCTCCTCACTGGTCGTGGATGTCTGCTGCGCCCGGCGACCAGAAGCCGGGCGCATGGTGTGGGAAAGCCTTGGCCTGCGGGTGGCGCAGAGGCCGCGTCAGGTGCGCGCGCCGGCCTGGCGGTAACGATCGAGGGCGACCGCGCCGATGATCACCAGGCCCTTGATGATGTACTGCCAGATGTCGGACACGCCGACCAGCACCAGGCCGTTGGTCAGCACGGCGATGATCAGTGCGCCGATCAGGGTGCCGACGATGGTGCCGACGCCGCCGACGAAGCTGGTGCCGCCCAGGATCACTGCGGCGATCGCGTCGAGCTCGTAGGACTGGCCCAGTTGCAGGCCGTTGGCGGCCATCAGGCGGGACGAGGTCATCACCGCGCCGAGGCCGGCGAGCAGGCCCGAGAGCGCATACACGGTGAGCAGCACCTTCCACACCTTGATGCCGGACAGGCGGGCGGCTTCCGGGTTGCTGCCGACCGAGTAGATGTGCAGGCCGAGCACGGTGCGACGCAGGATGAACCACGAACCGATGATCACCGCGGTGGCGATCACCACCAGCCAGGGCACGCCCAGGATGCTGTCGTTGCCGATGAAGGCGAAGGGCAGCTCGGGGTTGAACACGGTCTTGTCATCGCCAATCAGGCGGGCCACGCCGCGCACCGCGGTGAGCGCGCCGAGGGTGACGATGAAGGGCGGCAACTTCAGGAAGGCGATCAGGCCGCCATTGATGAGGCCGAAGATCAGCCCGGTGAGCAGGGCGGCGGCAATGCCGAGCATGCCGATGTCGGGGATGCCGGAGACGATCAGCGCCACCACCGCGGCCGCGGCGAGGATCGAACCCACCGACAGGTCGATGCCGCCGGTGAGGATGACGAAGGTCATGCCGGCCGCGAGCACGATGTTGATCGAGGCCTGCTGGGCGATGATCGAGAAGTTCTGCACCGTGAAGAAGGACTCGGCGATGAGGCCGAAACCGATCATCAGCAGGATCAGCACCGGCAACATGCCGACGGCGCGCATCAGGGACTGGAACTG
>ERZ1645192.3962-NODE-3962-length-11881-cov-11.513952_pt1 | contig 11881 bp, 9 predicted proteins | sample MGYA00575354_ERZ1645192 | MGnify/ENA primary metagenome ERZ1645192 (study PRJEB40844, sample SAMN11349763) | freshwater sediment metagenome | isolation source: river sediment | host: Sediment | place: India: Faizupur Khadar , New Delhi | collected 2017-02-21 ... | reverse complement strand
CCTTTTTGTACCTTCGCCCAGCTATCCACCAATCCAATGGTGCGGTTAAAAACAAGCTTTTCCGCTTGGGTATGCACGCTGTCCAGCGCGAAATACCCATCCCGCACAAACTGGTATGCCTCGCCCATTTTCGCCTTCGCCAGGTCGGGCTCCAGATAACCGCGCGTCACGTTCAGCGAATCGCGGTTGAAATGGTCCAGGAAGGATTCTCCTTCCGGCAGGTCTTCGGGATGCTCATCCAGGAACATCTGATCATAGATCCTGACTTCCGCTTCAATCGCATGAGCCGCTGAAACCCAGTGGATCGTGCCCTTCACCTTCCGCCCATCCAGCGCGTTTCCGCCCTGGGTTTGGGGGTCATAGGTGCAGTGGATTTCGATCACGCTGCCGCTTTCATCCTTGACCACCTCGGTGCAGGTAATGAAATAAGCGTTCATCAGACGCACTTCTTTCCCGGGGGAAAGGCGGTGATACTTTGGCGGGGGAACTTCCTCGAAATCATCGCGTTCAATCCAAAGCTCACGCCCAAACGGCACCTGCCTTGAGCCAGCCGCCTCAGGGTCCTGCGGAAAGTCCCGCACGTCAAAATACTCCACCATACCCTCCGGGTAGTTCGTCAGAACCACTTTAAGGGGGTTTAAGACAGCCATTCGCCGTTTAGCGCTCTGATTCAGTTGGTCCCGCACGATATGTTCGAGCAGCTCCACCTCCACAAAGCTATCCGACTTAGCAACCCCGATGGTCTCGATGAACTCACGAATCGCTTTGGCGGGGTAACCCCTGCGCCGCATCGCAGCCAACGTCGGCATGCGTGGGTCAGTCCACCCATCAACATACCCCTCCTCCACCAGCCGCCGCAGTTTACGCTTGCTCATGACCGTATGGGTCAGATTCAGGCGGGCAAATTCAATTTGCTGCGGGTGGAAAATGCCGAGTTGATCCAGGAACCAGTCGTACAACGGTCGATGATTCTCGTATTCCAGGGAGCACATGGAATGGGTTATGCCTTCCAGCGAGTCCGACTGCCCATGCGCGAAGTCGTACATGGGGTAGATACACCAGGTGGTACCTGTCCGATGGTGCGCGGCATGTAAAATCCGGTACATGACAGGGTCGCGCATGTTGATATTTGGCGAAGCCATGTCGATCCTTGCACGCAAAGTCTTGCTGCCATCCGGGAACTCCCCTGCCCGCATCCGCTTGAACAAATCGAGCGTTTCCTCAACGGGTCGGTCGCGCCAGGGGCTGTTTCTGCCTGGCTCAGTCAGCGTTCCGCGATACTCGCGCATTTCCTCCGCGCTGAGTTCATCCACGTAAGCCAAACCCTTATTAATTAGCTGCAATGCCATCTCGTAGAGCGGCTCAAAGTAATCCGAAGCATAGTATTCCCGATCGCCCCAGTCATACCCCAACCAATGGATGTCTTCCTTGATTGCGTCAACGTATTCGACGTCCTCTTTAACAGGGTTGGTGTCGTCATAACGAAGGTTGGTTAATCCACCATAATCCTCAGCTATCCCAAAATCAATACAGAGCGCCTTGGCATGCCCAATATGCAGGTAACCGTTTGGCTCAGGTGGAAAGCGTGTATGCACCTTCCCTCCAAATCTGCCTGTTCGGTTGTGCTCATCAATGATTTCACGAATGAAATTGGTTTTGGTCTGCATTTCTTCTGTCATAGTCATGCTCCTCAATAGGATTAGCAAATTATACCTTAGGGGTACGGTGGAATAAATATTGCGGGTTCTTATTCATCACTATAAAAAACAGACGAACCGGAACCCCACCCTGTTGTTCGCCAGCTCAAACACGCTCCAGCCTTCCGGAAAATCATATTTCCCAAGCGATATCACACACTAAATAAAAAGAGCTTTGCTTTTAGGCAAAGCTCTTTGATAACGGTCAAAACTTACGCCTTAAGGAACTCACGCACCCCAGGGAGCTGACCCGCGCTGCCAAGATACTCGTTCTTGGCGGCAATGAACTTCGCGTACTCAGCCATGAAGACCTTGCCAGGATCGCGTAGATCAAATTTTTCGGGGTGTTGCAGGAAGTATTCGCGATGCACGCGCGTCCAAACTAGCCGCCCGTCAGTGTCGATATTAATCTTGGTCACACCGAGCTCAGCAGCACGCCTGAACTGGCTGGCATCCACACCCTTTGCCCCCGCGAGATTTCCGCCGGCAGCATTGATGCGTTCCACTTCTTCCTGAGGCACAGAGCTTGAGCCGTGCATCACCAGCGGGAACCCCGGAAGACGCTGCTGGATCTGTTCCAACACGTCAAAATGCAGCGACTGACTGCCCGAGAATTTGAACGCGCCGTGGCTTGTGCCGATGGCAACCGCCAGAGAGTCGCACCCGCTGCGTTCAACGAACTCGCGCGCCTGCTCAGGGTTGGTCAACTTGGCGTCAGATTCGCTGACAGAAACGTGCTCCTCTACACCGCCGAGCATGCCGAGCTCCGCTTCCACAACGATTCCCTTGGCGTGCGCGGCTTCAACAACCCGCCGGGTGATGGCGATATTCTCGTCAAACGGATGGCTGCTGGCATCGATCATCACAGAGCTATAAAAACCCGAGTCGATGCAGTCATAGCAGGTGGCTTCATCGCCGTGGTCCAGGTGCACCGCGAAAATGGCTTCAGGATAAACCTCATCAGCCGCCCGAATTAATCCCTCAAGGAAAATCTTATCGGTATAGCTGCGTGCGCCTTTGCTGATTTGGATGATGAAAGGTGCCTGCGAGTCAAGGTTTCCGCGGAATAATCCGACGATCTGTTCGAGGTTGTTGATGTTATAGGCACCGATGGCGTATTTGCCATAAGCGTGCGCGAATAATTTCTTGGTTGTAACAATCATGATGGCTCCTTTAGTTTTTTGTTTTGATAATTATACACTCGCGAACAACCAGACTCAAACGAATCCCGCCAAATGGAAGGTTTCTACCGCTTGTTTCGAGAGGCTGTCCGCTAAGCTATCGCGGCACGATAAATCTGGCGCAGCTTTTCGGCATAGGTCTGAGGGTCATGTTGTTCGCGGATCTGGTCGAGAGACGCCTGACCTTTGATCGCGATCGAAGATGGATCCTCCACGATGGAACGGATGACGTTTTTCAAACCCTCCTCAATAATCTGGCTCAATTCCAGCCGTTCTTCGACCGTCCTGTAAACCGCCTCGCCGAGCACGTCTTTAGGCACGTGAATCAGCCAGCCAACACGGCTGTTGTTAATCTCCGGTAAAGCACGGACGTCGGTGGTGATCACAGGGCAGCCCGCGGCTTGGGCTTCCAATACAGATAAGCCGAAAGTGTCCGCCCAGGTGGGCAGCAAACCCACATCCGCATTTTTCAGCAGCTCGAGCACGTCCGCGTTTGGCATCTCCTGATAATATTCCAGCCACTCAGGCTTCCCGGCAATTACCTGCCGTGCCCAGGCGAGGTCCTCCTCAGTCTCATGCGCGGCATACGGCTCGAGGCGTAACGAGCTGACCACCACAAGCCGAATTGGCAAACCTTCCTCACCAGCCAACTTGTCGAAAGCCCTGAAAAGCTCCCGACCTCCCTTTCGGAAAAACCCAGCCCCAACCAAGGCAAAGCGGATTGGGTGCTCATGGTCATACCCCCGGGGCACGACTTGATCCATCAAAACTTCCTGCGCGGGATGCAGCACGCGCAACTTAGCCAGAATCGGTTCGCTATATTCGCTCGAAACCTCGCTAAGGAACTTTCGCTGCGCGTTGGCGGCATTTTCAGACCAGGCGATAATCTGTTTGCATGCCGCTCCCCGCAAAGCGTCAAGCCCTTTCAGGGTCAGGCGTCCCGGCTGGAGGTTCTGCCAGTGCGCCTCTTTTGTCTGGCTGAGCACTTCGCTGAAGCGCGGCAAAATCGTCTCGAAGTGAGAAACCCAGGGGGTCTTCCCATAGCTGATCCCGTTTGAAAAATGCAAAACATCAACCTTGCTGAGGTCAAAATCCTCAAACTGGTTGTTCAAGTCAAATGTTTGGAAAAGGGGCTGCCCGATCACGCGATTCAACTTCAGCGCGATAGCCCTTCGGTACGAATAAACATCCCTCACCGGTACGTATACCGCTTCAGGAAGTTGATTGACAATAATCCGTAAGTTTGTATAAAAGTCCATGCGATACGCAGGGACGCCAATTCTCAGTGTTTCCATAATCTACTCCTTAATTCGCCGCGTTTGCTCCCTCAACAGCATCCGTTTCAACCGAGCCAGGCTTCCAGAACAGCATCAACACAATTGCAATCGCCGCAAGGATGGCACCGAAGAAGAAGGGGGCAGAAGGACCAAACCCCTTCCAGGCACCAGCACCGCTCCAAAGAAAGCCCGCGATCAGCGAGGCTGGGAAATCCAGTATACCAAGCACCGCGTTATAAGTGCCGAAGGCTGTCCCGCGCAAATCCTCCGGCACCAGGTCCGAAAGCATCGCCTTGGCAGTGCCGTACGCCATTCCATAGTAAAGCCCATAAGCCACGTAAAGCAGCCAAATCTGGGTCACATTTTGCGCGACGGCAAACCCGAGGTAAATCAGCGCGTACATCGTCCAGCCGCCAACAATCAGCTTCTTGCGGCCAATTTTGTCTGAAATCATGCCTGCCGGAGTTGAAATCAGCGTGTAAACAAGATTGAAGACCGCCAGCATGATCAGAATATGCAGCGTGCTCATGCCGCGTTCCTGTGCTCGCAGCACGAGGAAGGCATCCGATGAGTTGCCCAGGTCGAAAATGCTCACGATGATCATAAAAGACAAAAAGTTTTTCCCAAGTCCTTTGAAACTGATCCGGGGAGCCTTCGTCTCTCCGGTGGGTTTCTTCTCCCGGGTCATTACCGCCAGCGAAACCACTGCCAGAAACGCGGGTATGATGCTAATGAGCACGATCGTGCGAAACGTGCTTTCCTGCAGCAAAGAACCGCTGCCTTGCAGCTTCCAGACCGCGAAAGCGGCAATCAGAATTCCAAGCATAGCCCCCGCGGTATCAGCGGCGCGGTGCAGTCCAAACGCGAGCCCTCGTTGTTCAGGCTCCACGTTATCGGCAACCAGGGCATCTCGCGGCGCGGTTCGAATCCCCTTCCCAACCCGGTCCGCCCAACGGATCGCGCCGATGGCTTCCCAAGTGGAAGCGATGTAAAAGAAAGGTTTTGCCAGTGCTGAGATGCCATACCCAATAACCGCCAGCCATTTGCGACTCCGCAGTTTATCCGAAAGCCAGCCCGAAAAGACCTTCAGGACGCTCGATGTGGCTTCAGCGATGCCCTCAATGATACCGATAATATTCGTCTTTACCCCCAGAACGGAAGAAAGGAACAGCGGCAGGAGGTTCAGGACCATCTCACTTGAAATATCCATCAGAAAGCTGGTAAGGCTAACCGCCCAAATATTCGGATGAAGCGAACTAAACGGATTCTTCTTAGAACGAGTCAAACTATATTCCTTTCCAAAGGGATATTATAGTCCTTTGTCTTTTTTTTGCCTGGCGTGGTCCAGGATAACCGCTGACATCAAGAAAAGAGAAGCGGGCAGGCATCCGTCCGCAATAATCCCAACAATTGAGTATGATTATATGCATACATACAGGAGCGTGGTTATGGAAGAAAACACAGACTTGATCGGAAAAACCGTCCTGATCACCGGTGCCACAGACGGCATCGGCAGAGAGTTGGCGCGTATGACCTGGCAGGCAGGCGCCAACCTTGTGCTGCATGGTCGCAACCCTCAGAAGCTCGAAGCCCTGCTCCAGCAGCTCGGCAGCGGGCTCCCCGGGCAAACAGCCGAGACGATCAAGGCTGACTTTTCACGGCTGGATGACGTCAGGGAAATGGCAGCCAATCTATTGGCTAACGTTCCTCGAATTGATGTCCTCGTGAACAACGCCGGGTTTTACCCCTCTGGTCGGGTTATCACAGTGGACGGTTTCGAAGAATGCAACCAGGTAAACTATCTCTCCCCCTTCCTGTTCACCACCCTGCTCCAGCCTCTCCTGATCCAATCGGCGCCTATGCGAGTTGTCAACCTCAGCTCAATCGGTCATCGTTATGTGTGGTCAACCCCAAATCCCACCGCAAAAAACATGTTCTATTGGCGCTGGGTGGCATACTGTCGGTCAAAACTGGATATCATTCCATGGACCAGAGAACTTTCGGAGCGGCTAAACCAGTATGGAATCACTGTAAATTGCGTCCATCCAGGCGTCATCCGCACCAAGGTCATCCGATTTCTGCCGGTTTCCTGGGGTGCCTCGGTCCATTCAGGCGCCGAGACTGTCTACCGCCTTGTCGCGGATCCAGAGCTTGCCAATGTAACAGGGCAATACTTTGAACGCTACAAGATTGCGACGCCCTCACCGATGGCGCAATCCAAACGCTACCAGGCTGCCCTCTGGCGCCACACGTTGCGCCGGTTGGGGCTCAAAAATACTGCGGATGACTCGCAACCCCTCCAATAATGCGCGTCCGCGGTGTGCCGGTCAATTAAATCAACCGCTTTCCCCCGTGATAGAATCATCACCAATGGGCAAGAAATCGATTTTCAGACAAGTTGTTTTGGCAGTTCTGGGTATGCTCCTCTTCAGTTGCAGCGTGCTTTCACCCGCCCCAAAAATCACCCCACTGATTACCGACCTCCCCAGAACGCCCACAATGAACTCCGACCAAGCCCAAACAAAAGCCGCGTTTCAATCCACACCAACCCCATTCCCAAGCCCAACTGCCTGGAATGTGGTTACCCCCACCCTCACCCTCCGTTCCATCCCTGCTGAACTAAACACAACCAACCCGCTAACCGGGCTGGAAGTCGAAAACCCTGACTTGCTTTGGGAAAGACCCATCATGGTCAAGCTGGCAAACTGGCCCCAATCTCTCCGTCCAGCAAACCAAATCACCCATGCTGACATTGTGTTCGAGTATTACATCGGTCACCAGATGAATCACCTGTTGGCTTTATTCTACGGCGGGGATGCCGTTGCTGCTGGTCCTCTCGCCCCTGGCCGCGTGGTAGATGCCCGCCTCGCGAGGCGCTACCAGGCGAACCTGATCGCCGCCAGTGCGCCAGTTACGGTAGAAGGAGTTTTCGAGCAAACCCTCCTGGACCGCGTTTTCTACCGCGGATACGCCCCTTGCCCGGGAATCTGCACGGAAACCCAGGCGCAAGGCGGAAATACGGTTGTAGATACCGCCGCGATGCGTGCCTACATCAATGCCACTGAAACTGATAACGCCATCGAACGCCTGCCAGAGCTCAATTTCAAGAAACGAATTGAAACCTGGGATGAAATCGCCTTGCGAGTTAGCTACATGTATGCTGATTTCTCAGTAATGGACTGGCGGTATGACCAAATCTATGGCGTATACCAACTTTGGCAGGATTTCCAGTCGGAAGATGGCACATACTCGCTTAGCCAAACCTTTGACCGCGACACGAATCAGCCGCTGTTGTTTGAAAACGTCCTGATCCTGTTGGCGGACTATATTGAATACAACTCGTCATTTTATGACATTGATTTTCGCGAGAACGACCCGCACCAAGCCGCCATTTTTCTACGTGACGGCAAACTGACCCACGGCACCTGGTACGCCCCTGGCATCAACCAACCGCTCCAATTTTTCGATTCGCGCGGCAACCCCTACTACCTAAAACCCGGTCAAACCTGGATCACCTTCGCCAGTACAACCTCACGCATGGAGCTGGTTGAGGATGGCATCTGGGATATCACATTCGTGCCAAATTAGGCTGTTTCCGCCTCAAAACGCAGCGCGCGTAATCCGTTTAAGGTCACAATCAGCGAAATCCCAATATCAGCGAATATCGCAACCCACAACGGCGTCAACCCTGCCATCGCGGCAACCGCCACCGTAACCTTGACTGCCAGGCTGATCACAACATTCTGTCGGATGAGCCGGTTGACCCGCCGTGAAAGCCGGACAGCGAAAGGCAGGCGGCTGAGATCATCATTCATCAGCACCACATCCGCGGTTTCAAGCACCTGCGCGTTGCCCGCCCCGCCCATCGCCACGCCAATATCTGCCTGAGCCAGGGCAGGCGAATCATTGATGCCATCCCCCACCATGACCACCTGACCAAACTCATTTTTAAGCTCAATCAGCTTGTTTAGCTTCTCCGCGGGGAGCAATCCGGCAAAAACATTGTCTATGCCAACCTTCTCCGCGATGTTATCCGCCACCCCGGAATTGTCGCCCGTCAGCATGAGCGTGCGAATACCTTCTGCCTTTAACTCCGCGATAACCTCTCGTGTCTCCGGGCGCGGCTCATCCTGGACCGCGAGATACCCAACCACACGCTCGCCATCACAAATCAGCATGGTCGTTTGTCCACGTTCTTCCGCTTCTTCAACTTCCTCCACAATTTTCTCAGGGGTTTCGTGTTCGGCTAAAAATAGCGGCAGGCTGCCAACCGTTGCCAGTTTGCCATTCAAAACCCCTTGCTGACCACGCCCTTCCAAAACCTGCAGCCCTTCAGCCGCGGGGTAGCGGTTATGCACCCCCCTCGCGACAGCCTCCTGAAGAACAGCCGCCCCCAGCGGATGCGTGCTGTGAGCTTCGAGCGAGCTGGCGATCGCCACCAGGTCATTACAGGGTTCACAGTGATCATTGCCGGTGCAATACGTTGCCTCAACCTTGGTGACGGTCGGCTTACCGAGCGTCAATGTGCCGGTTTTGTCAAACGCCATCACCTTGCTGTCTGAAAGGCTTTCGAGGAAAATCCCGCCCTTAAAGATCACGCCGGCTCTGGCGGCACGCGTCAGCCCGCTGACCATTGTGATCGGCGTGCTGATGATCAACGCGCACGGGCATCCCACCATAAGCACGGAAAGCGCCCGATGAAACCAGCCGTAGGTTTCAGGGGTGTTCCAGAAGTTTTGCTTAAATACCAGCGTTGGGATCACCGCCACCAGAACAGAAATTGCCATCACAATCGGCGTGTAAACCCGGGCAAACCGATCAATAAATTTTTCTTGTTTGGCTTTGTTTTCCTGGGCATCAGTAACCAGGGCGATGATCCGCTGAATGGTGTTATCGGCTGCCAAACGGCTAACCTGCACCTCAAGCACTCCCTGCCCGTTTACCGAACCCGAAAGAACTTCATCTCCCACGCCCTTGGGCACGAGCCGACTTTCGCCTGTGATTGGAGCCTGGTTAACTTCGCTGTTTCCCCGAGCAACCAACCCATCCATCGGAAATCGTTCACCTGCCCGAACAAGGATGCGATCTCCAACCTGCAAGGTTTCGATTGGAACCAACTTCTCACCGTCCCCCGCCACCAACAGCGCCTCGTGAGGAGCGAGATCCGCAAATTCCGTCAGGATGGCGCGCGCGTGATCGTTGGTGTACCCCTCAAGCGCCTCCGAAAGGGTGAATAAGATGACCATAATCAAGGCTTCATGCGCTTCTCCGATGGCAACCGCGCCAATCGACGCGATGGACATAAGAACATTCATGTTCAGGTTGTGTTCCTTAAAGAGGCTGATCGCCCCATTCCTGAAGATCATCCACCCGGCAACCGGCAGCACACCAAACTGCAAAATGAGCAGGAGAGTCGGGTTTATTCCCAGCCTCCCGAGCAGAATCGTCCCAAGCAGCAAAATCCAACCCGGCACGATAATTTTCAAGTCCGGCATGCGTACAAAATATCGCCAAAAGCCCTTAAAGTCCAAAACGCTTGCCTTCTCGGCGCGGCGATCGGAAGGCGCGTAAGGGCGAATTGGGGCGGCGCAATTGCCGTTGCAAACGCTGCTTTCTGCTTCAACCACAGGGGTTTTATTGTTCTTTGCTGGTTGGTTTATCATCGTCACATCTCAACTATTCTTGGGAATCCAGGTGCAGGGAGTGTTTAAACGCCTGCTCCATCAATCCCTGGATATGGTCATCGCTTATTCGGTAATGAACTGCCTGCCCCTCACGCCTGGCGGCAACAAAGCGCAGGTTGCGCAAAACCCGCAGCTGATGCGAAGTAGCGCTTGGGCTAAGCTCGCATTGGGCAGCCAATTCATTAACATTGGTTTCTCCCTCAAGCAGGATCGCGAGCACGCGCAACCGGGAAGGATCGGAAAGCCCTTTGAAGGTGGCTGCCATAGCTCCAAAATCCGCATTGGTGGTTAAATTCAGGGTCATGTTACCTCGCTTTATATGAATACTTGTTCATATACTCATATTACTACACTCTTTCAATTTATGCAAGTGGAAACCTGCTGGCACAGACGAACATGGATTCTGTTGGAATGAAACCTGAGGATGGATCAGATTAGTCTGGTTTCGCCACAAGCAAGGGATAAAATGGCTTTGTCAGCTTTGAGGCTGATAATCAGCGATTGCTTGGGTCAAAGCCGCCGTCAGCCGTGCGTCGTCGCAAGCGTCATGGCTGTTGGGGATGGATATCTGCATGAATCTCCCGGCAAATTCGAGTTTTTGGGACTTAAACCCGTTATTGCGTGCATTCCATTCACCGTAAAAAGCCGCAAAAAGCTTCATGACGCAAAACGCCTGGTTGGTTTCGATGTTCATCGGCAAGCCGCAAGCCTTATTCGTCTGGCGCAGCAGTCGCAGGTCAAACTCGGCATTATAGATCCCAATCACCCTGCCCCTTAAGATCGCGTCAACGTTTGGGGAAACTACAGTCCAGGCAGGAGCTTCCCGCACCATCTCATCGGTAATCCCATTGACCGCGCTGGACTCAGCCGGGATCGGCACGCCCGGGTTCACCAGCGACTGAAATAACGGTTCGCCATTCATGTCCACAATCGCGATTTGGATGATTCGGTCGGTTTGCCCGGTGCCCGTGGTTTCTGTATCCAGGTATAAAGGCTGCAGCTCAAGCACAGCCTGGGTGCGTTGCATGACCTTTGGATGGGCGGTTGGATAGGGCATTAGGACCTCGGGGAGTATTATAACGCAACGGCAGGGCTGGTTCGCTTGTGTTTCTTCCTATTTTGTACATGTGCTTAACCCATTATTTCTAAGAGTACAATTATTTAAACATCACAATTTTCTGGAGGCAATCATGAAAATCCGTTCCCTGTTAAATTTTGATAAGATGATCACACCTGTTCTGATCAAGATCCTGTTCTACATCGGCGTCGCGGCGTCTATCATCGGCGGGATTATCGTGTTCTTTGGCGGCTTAATCTCAGCCTTCCAACAAAATAGTTTTGGCGCTGCGATTGGCGGTCTCATCGGCGGTCCATTGGCAGTCATTCTGGGCATCCTGCTGGCAAGAGTCTACGCCGAACTTCTGATCGTTGTCTTCCAAATCCATGAGAGTTTGGTTGCAATCAAAGACAAACTGGTGGATGGGAAGTAAGCTCTTGGTTTAGAAAACGGGTTATCACAGCCTTCGCATTTGCGATTGGTTCAACCCACGCGCATCGCGCTCCGAAAGTGTGTAGTTTGTTTTGTCGTGTCGGGAGTTATAATCTCTCGCCGATTATTTATGATTAGTCACACTTTCCCTGGCTCTAATTTTCTACACGAAGCTTTCCCCAGCCTCATACCTGCAAGCGCCTCTGCCTTGTGGTTTCGAGCGTACGCGGGAGGGTGTGCCTCGGATCCGCTTGTGCCCTATTTCGCCTTTTTTCCGCAATTGGGTTATGATGGATACACAACACAATGATGGACTGATCACGATGCAAGAACATACTTTTTGGAAGCGTTTCACAACTTTCCTCATCAGCAACTCTCCCGGAATGCGGGTCATCAAGACCTGCCTGGCGGTCACCATCTGCCTGATTATCGAATATTTCCGCAGCCCCAACATGCACTATCATTCCGGTATTGCAGCAATCGTCTGCATGCAGCCGACCTTGAAATCCACCTATAAAACAGCTGTTGATCGAACATTCGGAACGCTGATTGC
>ERZ1645192.3960-NODE-3960-length-11882-cov-9.160649_pt1 | contig 11882 bp, 16 predicted proteins | sample MGYA00575354_ERZ1645192 | MGnify/ENA primary metagenome ERZ1645192 (study PRJEB40844, sample SAMN11349763) | freshwater sediment metagenome | isolation source: river sediment | host: Sediment | place: India: Faizupur Khadar , New Delhi | collected 2017-02-21 ... | reverse complement strand
TCAGTCTCAGCTCAGTGTTTCAGGGTAGATAAAAAGGGGTGTCCCCGCTGATTTCGGCGAGGGGAATATACCTGATAGTCTATCTATATGTTTTAATTTATCTCTTATGGTGTTGACTGGTCAGTATACCCCCATATATACCCCCATTTTCAAATCCTTACCCACAATAACCGCCCTATTCTCGCCCTCCCCTGATAACCCCCAGCTTCGGCCTTTCCCCGGTGAGGAGCCTTCTTTTGGCCTTGTAAGTTGTGCCGTCCGAATCAACGCCCTCCCATGTACACCCTGACAGAGCGTCTTCCACACACCGCTGCGCCTTCTCAGCCGTCTCCTTATCCGGGAACACCGCCATGTAGCGAATGATTGGATAGACGATATCGACCCGAAACCCATCCCCCGCCTGAGTGACCTCTGTGAACCTCGGCTCCGTGAACATCATTACTACCCCCTTTGCGCACAAGGCGCGGTTTATTTGTCCAGCTGGGGGGGCAACCTATCGGGACATGCCAGAAAGGTGTGATGGTGTAATATCACCATTGATGTTCCCTGCTTATAATACTCTCCACGCTACAGAATTCAACAGGGAATATAGAATTTGATAGTCTCACCTCCAAAGTGTAATCTGTGCTCAGAGGAAAACATACCATGCCACATGCATCAAAATCCCCCAAGACAGCCGCTGTACGACGCGCTCGTCTCGTCCAGGCCGTCATCAACGGGGAGAACCTCCGAGACGTAGCCATATCGACCGGATTGTCCCCCAGAACCGCACAATCCCAGGCCAGTGACATACTGAGGCATCCCGAAGCACAGAAGACGTTTCTCCTGACCCTGGAGAAGGAAGGCCTCACGGATGAATTTTTAGCCCAGAAAGCCCACGAACTCCTGGAGGCCGAGAACACCCATTACTTCGCCAAGGACGGCATTGTCACCGATACGCGCACATCCCCTGCTCACGAGACCCGCAGGAAGACCCTGGAGCTTGTAGCCAAGATGAAAGGGCATCTCAAGGAGCAGAGCACGGCTGATGTGAGCATAGGGCTCATGCAGATGGTGGTCGGCACGCTCAGCAGCAGAGACGGCAGGGATACGCTAGAGCCTTGACCCCACCCCCGGGGAGTATGAGGGCCTACGTGGTTCTCATCAACATCAAATTAGACTGCGTCACACCGAGACTATATTTTTAAATTCCGACAAATTTCACGCTTGGGTCCAGTTATTATAAGCGTATCGTGGGAACCGACTCATGGCCTGGACTCCCGCACCCGGCGACCCTAAAGTATTTTTGTGTCTTGACGAATTACACATATATGTGTAGTTTGACAGGACATGAAGAGGCGGGATCTCGAAAAAAGCCTGAAAGAGATGGGCTGGCATCTATTGCGCAATGGCCGCAGGCACAGCATCTGGTCTGACGGGGAGAACGAGCTTGCCGTGCCACGGCATAACGAGATCAACGAACTTACCGCAAAGGGCATACTGGCTGACGCCATGCAGTCCATGCGGACGAAATTGGAGGCGCTAGGCAAGAAGCGCAGCAACCGGTCAGGGTCAATCGCCATGGTCGTGCTGAAGCAGGAAGGAAGGAAAAAATGAGACTCGAAGGCATAATCACAAAAGTAGATAAATACTGGGCCATTGAAGTCCCTATTTTGAATGTCATCACGCAGGGCCGCACCCGCAAGGAGGCCTTTGAAATGATTGCCGATGCCATTGAAGAACTGGTGAATAAACCGGACTTCAAGGTGTACGTGTATCATGGTGACGGCGAAAAGTTTGAAATCGGATCAACCGACAAGGCGACTTTGTTCGCTCTGATTCTCAAGCGCCAGCGACTCAAGAACGGTCTGACGATCCTTGAGGTGACACGCAGGCTCGGCAAAAAGTCCCACAACTCCTATGCAAGGTACGAACAGGGGAAATCCATACCTACTCTGGAAATGTTCGAATTGCTCTACAATGCGGTATCGCCCGAGGATGACTTGGTGCTGGCAAGCAAGAAAAGCCTGGAACGCTGCAAGAGCTGGCACTGATGAGTTCGTGATTCAGGGGGAGGCGGGCTAAACCTTCAGGATGTACTAGACGATCTTCTCGGTGTACTTCTCGCCCAGGTCGTCGAAGGCCTCAGCCATCAGTTCGTACTCTGGTCTGCCTGTGATCTGCATGAGAATGTCGATGAGCCTTCGGCTAGGTTCACGCAAAAACATGATGCCGAAGCCTTTGAGGGGCATCACGCAACACCTGACGGTTTCTTTGGAGGCACCACGATGATGATGTTCTCGTCCAGCACATGAGCGAGCAGGGTTGGCTCTGTGGCAACCTGCTCGATGAACTTTCTGCACAGGTTGTTCATGATGCGGGAAGTGATTCCTTCATACTTGGTCGCCATGATGTCGGCGATCTCACGGTCCATATAGGCGTTGACGGTTTTCTTCTGCGATGATTTTCCCAAGCCACCCTCTTATCCGATCTTGGTTTCCTGTGTTTTGAAATACGTGATCGCCGCCTGGATGTACTTGCGGTGCTGGTCCGAGAGCTGGGACCATTCCAGGGCCACCCGAATAGCTTCGTCCGTGAAGGTCTGCTGGGGGCTTGACGCTTTCCCTGTGTCACCGAAGAGGAGCCAGTCAGCGGAGATCGACAGCACACGGCAGATAGTCTGGAGGGTTTGCAGGGGCGGATGTCTGCGCCCGGCTACGTACAGTGAAATGCTTGCGTCTGTGGCCTCAAGAAGCTTGGCAAGCTCTCGCTGCGACACACCCCGCTCTTCCATGATTTCTCTCAATCTGTCGTTCCACTCAACCATTACACTTCCCCTCATGAGGTATAGACAGCACTTCTTCGCCTTTGATCATTGACTGATCAGGTCGAGAATCTCTTTTTCGAGCCTGCCTTTTCCACAGCACACAAGCAAAATTCCCGGCCCGCCCGCATCAGCTAGTTCCCCAGGTTTGTTCGTATTGAAAATAACGTTCGACGTCTGCTCTGGAACTGTCATGATATGATTTGCCATGCCGCCCCAATTCTCGGAATAAATATCGCCTTTAACACGAGCCGTGTATATATATCGAGTGTTCACGGTTACGAGTGTTTTATTTTTGTCTTTTTCATCTGGGGCCACATAAATGTTGGACCGGCCCTCCAGGGACGTATCTCTTTTCATGATTGAATAATACGAAAAGTTCGGATCATATTGATGCTCAGTAGCAATCTTGAATGAAGTTGATTTGGCAACCTCATAGTCATATGTCTCCACCTTTTCTCCTTGCGTGTATGTGCGATGATTAGTTCCGCAGTCGATATAATCAGCGGGGGCGTTGGTTGAAAATGAAATGTTGATGATGCGAGACTCCCTGTCGATGTTGTTGATCACAAAAAAGCTCCTTGAAAGCCCCTTGACCAGCTTGTCCCATACCACCGTGTAGGGCTGGGGGACCACTATTTCGTTCTGCACCTGCAATGGTGTTGGCGCAGTATAGTTCATGGTGTTTTTCCCCTGTATTGCGCATCCCGAAATGATGAGCAACGAAGATATGATGATGATAAAATATTTCATAGAGCCTCCTCTTCCAATGAAGCATTATATTAAGTTATGAATATATCACCCTAGGTTATGCAGGTCTATCTAGGAATGCTGTGATGGTGGCTATGCAGGGCCCATGAATCCATCCGTAGATAATTCCGGATTACTCATGGCCAAGACTATAAATTTAAATTCCTGGAGCTTATTTTTCTGGTGCTATCTCTGGAAGATTGAGATAGGGGTTCGGCTCTTTTAATCGTCGCCTGTTATCCTTGAGGGGATAATACAGCACTTGTCCATTTGTAAAGTTTGTTGAGAATATACTCTTACCGACATCGTTGTAGAGATATGATGTCCCGGTTCTTGTATCGAATATTTTATCCCATGAATGCAAAGCGTATCTCCCATTCTGAGCACTCCAAGTATAGACCAAGAGAAATGATACACCCAGAATCAGGATTCCAATCTTGAAAACTATCGCCACGACCCGCTCTATCCTCTCTATCATAGCCATACCCCTCCCCAGATGATGCAATCATATTTCATAATAATATAATGAAGATATCAGATAATGCCATACCAAACCCTACCCGACTGCATGGAATCGCCCCATGCCTCTATTACGAGCTAGAATCGCTATTCTGGTCGTTAAACCTCCCTGGTACAGACTGCGCTAGGGGGAGAATATCTCTAGACCCATTCAGTTCGTTATAATATGATATCGATATGTATGGGACTTTTGCCTCGAAGATAATTCAAAGGGGGTAACGGCCATGATGTCATCCGGATTCATTTTCACCCTCAACGATCGCCTCGCCCAGTTCAAGGACGAGTCCCGCCGGGAGGAGTACAAAGATTTCATGCTGGCCTTGGTTCAGTGGCGAACCTGCCAGATGATCGTGGGAATGCTGAGGGAGGGGATCACGGATTTCAGAGCATTCACGCCCAGGGGTCTCGATACCCGATTCCTTGACCCGGAGAGAGATCACGTAGCGATAAGGGAGAGGCTTGATGTCAACCAGTGGGAGGGGGACTATTACCGTTCATACGAGAATCTGTATACCATGTATACGAGGATAGCCCGGACCTTCCCGAAGGAAACTCAAGGCATATTCTTCATGCACGATGATCCGCCCACATCACTGTTCAACCACATCTACCGGCAGTTCTTCCCGGATGAACCGATTGAGATAGCAACCAAGTACAAAGATCGTAGACAAATCGTATGGTGAGCTTTTCTTATCTGTATAAGTCGAGATTTGACCTTACAGAATACCAGCAGAAAGCAATATATCGTCGTATATTCTTGGAGCTAAAATTTCTTATAGATATGGAAACAATTTGTTTGGAGCCATTTTGTTGAGATACTCATCTGTGATCAATACTAATGGTAAAACATAGAGAGCTTCACGCTATATTCAATTCAGGACATAAAATAGCTGGGGGCATCGTACACCCCCAGCTTCGACTTCTCAATTCTTAAAGAACATCCTTGCCTCTGAATATTGCGCTTGAACCAAGCTCCTCTTCAATGCGCATGAGCTGGTTATATTTCCCGAGCCTGTCCGAGCGGGAGGTCGATCCGGTTTTGAGCTGACCTGTATTGAAGGCCACGGGCAGGTCCGCCAACCACGCGTCCTCGGTCTCGCCGGAGCGGTGGGAGAACACGGCGGTAAACCCTGAGCGGTGGGCCATGGCGATGGTATTTGCCGTCTCAGTAAGCGTGCCGATCTGGTTGACCTTGATGAGGATGGAGTTTGCTGCCTTTTCCTTGATGCCCCTCTCAAGGAACTTTACGTTGGTGACAAAGATATCATCACCCACAATCTGGATCTTGGAGCCGAGTTTCTTCATGAGGGCCTTCCAGCCTTTCCAGTCGTTCTCGTCGAGGCCGTCCTCGATGGACACGATGGGGAAGCGGTTCACGAGGTCGGCGTAGAAGTCGATCATCTCCTCGCTGGTGCGCTCCGGGTCCTTCTCAGAGGCGAGGATGTACTTGCCGTCCTTGAAGAAGGAGCTTGCTGCGGGATCAATGGCAATGGCAATGTCTACCCCCGGTTTGTAGCCAGCCTTCTCAATGGCCTGGACGATGAACTCGAAGGGTTCCACGTTCGACTTCAGATTGGGCGCGAACCCACCTTCATCACCCACGCCTGTTGCGAGGCCCTTCTTTTTGAGAATGTCCCTCAGGGTGTGGAACGTTTCAGCCGCATACCGCAGGGCCTCCTTGAAGTTCGGGGCGCCCAGGGGCATGAGCATGAACTCCTGAAGGTCCACGTTGTTATCGGCGTGCTTGCCGCCGTTGATGACGTTCATCATGGGGACCGGAAGTTCCCTGGCAAAAGTCCCGCCTATATACTTGTACAGGGGGATACCCAGAAACGTCGCGGCGGACCTGGCAACAGCCACAGAGACGCCGGTTGTGGCGTTTGCACCTAGGACCGACTTGGTCTCGGTGCCGTCGATCTCCAACATGAGAGCGTCGATACCCACCTGGTCGAGGGCATCCATGCCCACAAGCAAAGGGGCGATCTTTGTATTCACATTTTCGACAGCCTTAAGAACGCCCTTTCCCTTGTACCTTGACTTGTCGCCGTCCCTGAGTTCGACGGCCTCGTACTCGCCCGTTGACGCGCCCGAGGGCACCGCTGCCCTGCCCATATCACCGGTAGAGAGGTAGACATCCACTTCTACGGTCGGATTTCCTCGTGAATCGAGAATTTCCCTTGCCACAACATCCAGGATCTCACTCATTTTATTTCCTCCTTTGCCCTTTTCTAAGACAAGGCTTTAGTCACTATGCATCTTCCTGTTTGAGGAGCGGGATCATGTTTAAAGCTTACCTTCATCCGTGAACTCCATCGATGAGGTGACCCTGCAGCGTGGAAACCAGTTCACGGATCTCCGTTGTATTGTGAGGGTTTTCCGACAGGAGGGCATCGATGGTGGTTATCTCGTCCCTGATGTATGCCAAGGCCTGCCTGCGCATCTCCTCGATGGCCTTATTGATCCTGGCTTCCCATTGCGCCGCGAGCCGCGAGAGGTTCACCTCCACGGCCCAAGGGATCTCGTTCAGGAAATGCCGTTCGAACAATCGCCGGAATACTGCCATGGGGATAAGGAACCAGATGAGGTCCCAATGGATATCGAAGCTGTAGAGGACCTTGGTGTCAGGCTTTTCGGGCTCAACCACCACGATTTTCCAATCCGCCTCGGCGAGCTTGATGCCGAGCACCTTCTGGATGTTGTCGTTGAGCATCATCCTGAAGCCTTCAAGATACCGGGTTAGACCGGCCTGCGCCTTGTTCAGGGTGCCGTAAAAATGGATGCTCTCCGTCTTCGAGAGGTGCCGCATCTCGGCCTCCATTCCCTCGGTCACCCAGGCCTCATACCTCCTGGTGAGCTTCCACAGGTTGCCTTTCCAGGAGGGCAGTTCCTCTATGAGCCTGTTCGTGAACTCTTCCGTGAGGGTGCCCTGAAACCGGTCGAGATGGTTCTTCAGAAGCGTCCTGGTCTGTCTCAGGCACTCATTGGTGATCACTGTAATCTCTTCCTTGATCTGGTCGTATCCGACCTTTTCGTTCAGGATTTGCCTGTGGAGTGATTCCCTATCCTTATCCGCCTGCAGGGATGTCTTCATTGCGATGTTGAGGTAGGAGAGGCACTGCCGTAGGAGGGACTGGGTCTTGTGCAAGAGGATGCGCCTGAACTCCTGGTCCCGGTTCGAGGACAGCTCTTTGAGGACACCAGACCGTATCCTGACCCTCAAAGTCTCGGTATCCGTGTGGATGGAATAGAGGAATATGTGGTATTCCCGGTCAAACGTTCTCTTCAGCGCCTGCTGGAAGAACCGGACCACCTCGTCCTGCTGACCGGGAGTCAGGAGGTCTGTCTTGGTCAGAAGGATGAGAACCCTCGGGGTGTGGTGGGAAAGGTCCTCGATGAGCTGTAGGTCGTGCTCGGACAAAGGGCGGTCGGCGCTGATAGCCAGTATTGCCGCCCCTACCTCGGGGAGCCAGTTCTCCGAGACTTCCTTGTGATACCGGTAAATGCTTCCCATGCCCGGCGTGTCAACCAGGCGGAGGCCGGGAAACTCTGCAAATTGGGGCAACTCTACATCAACGACGTCCACACCCTTCGAGTTCGAGGGGTTTCCGGCTTCGGATATATATACCCCGAGATCCTCAATGGGTATCTCAGCGCTCTTCCCGTCAAAGTATGTGGCAATTGCCCGCTCCCGCACACCGTACTGGATGCGGGAAATCACGGTTGTCACCGGGATTACGCCTACGGGAAGAACTGGTCTTCCAATGAGGCTGTTTATGAATGAGCTTTTCCCTGCCTTGAACTGGCCCAGTATCGCCACATCGATGAGAGGATTTCTCCCGACCAACTCTTCGCACACTTCGATCTGACGGGTCAGGGATATAATATGAAACCTGGAGGCAGTATTGCTGATCATTTCGACCAGTTCTCTCACACCGGTCGTCGAAAAGACTTGATGAGCAGGCTCCATACAATCCCCTACAGATTTCTCTGATAGGAGTCATCAGCCTGCCTGGCGGTTAAGGGGGACTCCATCCCCACAAAGCAATAAAGTATTTATCCGATTGAATGGGTACTGTCAACATACAGTGGTGCTGTTAGAAGAAGTCGCAAAGAATCTAAATAGCTATTAGCAATTCCAAATCTCAAGTCTCGATTCGTGTAATATATTAGATTGGTTATGGGTTTGATATCCGAAAGATAGTAATAGTTTCTGAGAGGAATCGCAGGCTTTTGCTACTGGTACGATAGAAACACTTTTATGCTATAGATGAAGTTCTACTGTCAGATCGAGTCGTAGCAAGATACCCTATTTACCCCTACGGAATCGCTCCACACTTCTATTACGGCCCAGAACTACCCTCCAATTCAGTTCACTGTCCCTGGACAGTATGTTGGTTCCATGAGCCAGATAATCGAGGTTATCGGGACACCATAACACACAGGGTACACGCTCCCATCCATCTCCATGGCCCAGACCATTTCCCGGGGCACCTGGACGATCTGGTCCTCATGGGAATGTTTTATCACCACGAGGCGGCAGATGGTTTCGCAGGACTCCACTGCCCAGCGTTTGGCCACATCAATTCTGTCTGCCTTCATCATTGGTATGCAAGCAGTCCTTAATGATCCTTCTCCCATCAACTCCAAGACGCCTGGGTGATATCTCCGCTAGGAATTCAGCCCTCTCTTCATCGGTGGCCAACTCCTTCCATCTTCGGATTTCATTGTCCATCAGATTGGCTGTAACTCCTGGATCAGGCTCCCGAGGTTTGGACTTCGGGAAGTACTTCCGAAACTCACTTGAATGCGAAATACGGTTTTCATTCCCAACCCTCTTCCAGGGCTGCATCAGGTCATCAGGCAGGGTTTCCTCGAAGAACTTCTTCCGGTTCCTCCGTACTGCTCCTGTGAATTTTCTCTGGGCGATTATCCATGCCCCCTGTCGCCCCTTGCTCTCGGCATATATTCTGGACCATGGATTACCATTCAGACGGGCGTCCGTTGTGATGAAATGTTCGATGTGTTCCCTGGTTCCTGGAACGAAGGCTGCGTACACCTGAGTGCCCTTGGGATTGTACTGATTGAAAGCGTCTTTATTCCTCCGGGCTTCCGTCTTGGCCTTGTGTCTCGCGCAACATATGCAATCCCAACGGTTGCACCGCCAAATCCGTCTTTTCCCCTGTCGCCCAGAGCTGTAGACGGTGGTTACCCCAAACCCACAACCCGTGTAAAACACAAAGCGCTTCGCATCTGGGGGAAATAACCCCCTCGCCTCCCGGATTGGTTGTTTCTCGTGTGATTTCGATATGTTATCCATATCTCGCCTAACTTATTGTAATCATTCGTCATTCAACACCATCCCAATTCCTGTATTTCTATAGATACTCTCTGAGCCTTTATAGAAATACAGACCTTCCGCCTCATTCCGCCATAACCCATAACATGTTGTTATTGCATCTGTTATTGACAGTTTTATATTACAGCATATTAATATAGCGTTTATATTACCGATTCTGGAGGAAATCCGCTGGGACCCAGCGCTTGACGATATACTACTATTGTGATAGTATTTGGTCATCGCAAGAACGACATTCCACTGTTTCAAGCCCCCTGCCCGTTGCCGTCGGGCTCGGGGTGCGTTCGGATGGATTGGTATTCATTGGGCTCCCCCCTACTCTTCAATCTTCTCAGGGAGCGCCAGGAGATGATCTATCATAACGTTTTATCGGGCTCATATCGCCATCTCTCCATAAAGGCCAGCCCTCCCAGCCCGGGGGCGAGGTGTGCTTTTTCGTGAACCCTTCATTGTAACACCTCCCCAACCGATCCAATCAGCCTCCGGATGTCCTCGACCCTCCAGGCAGTTGTCCGCTCTGACAGCTTCACACCAGAAGGGAATCGTCCGGCCTTGATTCCAGCCCACCATGTAGACTTCGATACGGGGTACACGGCCAGGACTTCGGGTAGCCTGATGTACCCGGTCTCGGGCAAGGATGCCCCATGCTCTTTTCGTGTGGTCGTCATGGCGGCACCTACTCGACCTTGCGGGGCTTGGCGCGACCTTCTAACCAGGCTAACAGATCCTGCACCGGGTAACATATATTTCTACCCAGACGGAAGGCGTTCCTGGGGCCAGCGCCTACACAATCAGCGTTCGCAAGGGTACCTGGGTAAACGATCCCATGCGAGAACTTCAGGACCTCACGCCGACGAACAAACGGCAAAGGCCAGTCTGTGGATAATCCCGACAAATCAACGGGGTTTGAGGAATCGGAGAATGTTGACGGCGTCATGGTTCTTTGTGTCATGAATCTGATCTCCTGTATGGATGCCCTGCAAGCATCCGGTTCCATGGGCTGTCCAATGATACAGCCCGTTGTTTTGCGTTGCGCAGTAATTCAAACATCTCTGAGGGTTATGAGATCCTTTCCGTTGTTCCATGCAAGCTACAATACCACATACACAGTGAAGTGTCAAATTATTGGCGTTATAAATCGTGAGCCCGAGTGAACATCAAAAAGTTATCACTCAGCCTTCTTGATCGGTATCACCTTCGCCCCTGCCTTCAGCCCATCCAGATAGTCCGCCCATGTCTGCATCATCTTCCGGCGCTCTACCAGATGGGCCGTCCGATTATACGCCCTTCCGTTCGGGTCCCTGACCGCATGAGCCAGCTGGTGTTCAATGAAGTCAGGCCGCACCTGGAGAACCTCATCAAGGATCGTTCGGGCCATCGCCCGGAAGCCATGCCCGGTCATTTCGTCGGACGTGTACCCCATACGCCTCAAGGCGGCATTAACGGCATTATTGCTCATGGGCCTCATGGGAGAACGGTGGCAGGGGAAGACATACCGCCCAGTTCCAGTCAAAGGTTGCAAGTCCCTCAGTATCGCAACTGCCTGCTCTGCCAGGGGAACGATGTGGGGCTGCTTCATCTTCATCTTCTCGGCCGGTATGTTCCACTGTGCGTTCTCAAGGTCCACCTCGGCCCACTCCATCTGCCTCAACTCTCCGGGCCGGACAAAAATCATGGGAGCAAGATTCATCGCACACTTGACCTGAAACGTCCCCTTTAAGCCCTCAATCGCCCGCAGCAGATCACCAACCTCTTTCGGATCAGTCAGAGCGGCATGGTGCTTTTCCCGAACCGGAGGCAATGCGCCGCGCAGATCAGCGGCAGAATCCCGCTCAGCCCTCCCCGTTGCCACGGCATAGCGCAAAACCTGTCCACAGACCGTCCGTACCCTGTGTGCCGACTCCAAGACTCCCCGGCTTTCCACTCTCCGCAGAATCATCAGTATATCGGGCGGTCTGATCTCCCCGACAGGCTTGTTTCCGAGCCAAGGAAACACATCCCGTTCAAGCCTGTCCAAGGTGGTTCTCTTGTGACTGGTGGACCATTGCCCTGAGAATTTGCCAAGCCATTCACGCGCCACGGCCTCGAAGGTGTTTTCTGTAGCGGCTGTCTGCTCTGCCTGGTGCCGTTTCAGAACCTTCTTTTCCGCGCCAGGATCATACCCGTTAGCGAGCTGATTACGTGCCTCCCTGAGCTTGTGCCGCGCTTCCTGTAACGAGATATCGGGGTATGTCCCGAGAGCCAGGAGCTTTTCCTTGCCTCCGAACCTGTACTTGTACCGCCAGCGTTTGCCTCCGGTTGTGGCGATAAGAAGGAACAGCCCCTCACCATCAGACAGCTTATAATCCTTGCCCCTCGGTTTTGCCGACCTAACCTGAATGTCTGTCAGAGCCATGATATACCCCCTTTGTGATCAATATACCCCCACAAGATACCCCCATATACCCCCACCAC
>ERZ1645192.3959-NODE-3959-length-11882-cov-10.819481_pt1 | contig 11882 bp, 11 predicted proteins | sample MGYA00575354_ERZ1645192 | MGnify/ENA primary metagenome ERZ1645192 (study PRJEB40844, sample SAMN11349763) | freshwater sediment metagenome | isolation source: river sediment | host: Sediment | place: India: Faizupur Khadar , New Delhi | collected 2017-02-21 ... | reverse complement strand
CGGCCGACCAGTCGACATAGTCGGTGGTGAATTTGTTGGGATCGCAGACCGCCACCATCTGTACGGCCGGGTCGGCAATGAGGGTGGCCATCTCCCTCAACCCCTGAGTGCCACATCCGATATAGGCTATGGCCAGCTTGTCGCTGGGGGCCACGAAACCACGCCCCCCCAGTACACTCCGGGGTAATAGGGTAAAGCCTGCCGAGGCGGCAGCCGTAGTGGCCAGAAAACTGCGCCGGTTGATTTTCATAGATGATGCCATGGCATTCGGTATTATTGGTTTTGGAATCTACCCCGAAAGTTAAGCAAAAATCCCCTCCGATCATTTGAACCATCCCATTAAAACCATCAGGGCTGTTCTTGTCCACCGGTATCGATCTACCGGAACCATCAGGGCCCATCCAACCCGGAGCCCTTTTTTTCCGTACAAGGGCAAAAATGTCTAATGAGCGGAAAGATGGATCATGACAGGGATCAGATGGGAAACCGGCCGGCGGCGGTGGCCGGGAGGTTTTACCCGGGAACGGAGAAAAAATTACGGGAAGAAGTGGAATCCCTTTTCGGGGAGGCCAAACCTCCCCTTCGTCCTGAGGAGGTCCCCCGGGCCTTGATCGTCCCCCATGCGGGGTACGTGTTCAGCGGCAGGGTGGCCGCCTCGGCTTTTAACCAGATCCCCGGGGGCCACCGCTACCACAGGATCTTCATTCTGGCCTCCAGCCATCAGATGAGCTTTCCGGGGGCTTCCGTCTGGGGTGCCGGGGATTATGAGACGCCTCTCGGAAGAGTGCCCCTCGACAGGGAAACCTGCCGGCTCCTGGCCCAAAAAAGCCCGCTGATCACAACGGGCAGAGAGGCCCACCTGGGAGAACACAGCCTCGAAGTGCAACTCCCCTTTCTGCAACACAAACTGGGGGATACGTTCCTTTTAGTCCCCCTTATCCTGGGAACTCACCACCCACAGGAGTGCCTCCAGCTGGCCGACCTCCTCCGCCCTTTTTTCACCCCTGAGAACCTCTTTGTCGCCAGCTCCGACCTCTCCCACTATCCCTGCTACGAAGATGCCGTGACTACCGATAAGGCCACCACCGAAGCCATCCTCACCAATGCACCCGAAAAACTGTTGCAATCACTCGAAGAAAACCGCAAAAAAAAGATACCCGGACTGGCCACTTCGCTATGCGGATGGACGTCGGTGGTGACCCTGCTCCACCTGACCTCCGCGGAAGAGCTCTCAGCAGAATGGATCGACTACCGCAATTCAGGCGATGAACCCCATTTCGGTGCCCATGACCGGGTGGTCGGCTACAGCGCTGTGGCTTTCTTTCATGCCCGGAAGGAGGAATTCTTCCTCACCCATCAGGAGAAGGAAAAACTGCTGCAGATCGCTACCCATTCGGTCAGGGAGATAGTAGTGAATAAAAGAAGAATCAGCCCTGAAGAAGGATTGGAGCGACGCAGAAGTCAAGCTGAAGGGGGGATGTGGGATAAAAGCCCGCATGAGGGAAGAACGGAAGGTAATGGGCCAGTGAAGGATCCCCGGGGCGATGGCGCCGGCAGTTGGACTAAATCCCCGGAGGAAGATACTGAGCAGCCGACCAATCACCCCAGGGATGATTCCACGCCATTGACAGGCCACCTGGCCCTTCCCGCCGGAGCATTCGTCTCCATTTACATCGCCGGAAAACTGCGGGGTTGTATCGGGAGTTTTGATTCCGGGGATCCGCTGGCTGAAGTGGTATGCCGTTCGGCGGCTTCGGCCACCCACGATGGCCGCTTTAACCCCCCGGAACCGGATGAACTTCCCGCCATGATCCTTGAGATTTCAGTCCTTACGCCCCTCCGCCGTATCTACTCCCCTGAGGAGATCGTCCCCGGAAAACATGGCATTTATATCAAAAAAGGATGGTCATCGGGTACCTTCCTGCCCCAGGTGGCCACCAAATACGGATGGGAGAGGGAGGAACTCCTCGGCAGGTGCTCGCGCGACAAAGCAGGATTGGGATGGGAAGGCTGGAGAAATGCCGAGTTGTACACCTATGAGGCGATCGTCTTCCGCAGCACGTCGGGGAGTACCCCATAACCGCTAAATGACCTGCCTTTCCTTCCCATCTGGGTGGCCGCTCTGAAGGAGTGGTTGAATGCGTCGGCGGTCATAGACAAACCGTGCGGGGGAAAAATAAGCCAGGCCAAAAGGAGTTCTGACAGGAAGGATAAGGCTTAAGTCAGGCTAAAAGGAGTTCTGACGGGATGGATAGGACTTCAGCCAGGGCAGTGAGGGTATCAGCCGGGAAGGAACCAGCCTGAGGGAGATTCTATTTCCCTGATTGGGCGGCGAAGGCGATCAGTCTACGGGCGACCTCCTCGAGGGTTTCATTCTTCTTGGCAAAACAGAACCTCAGGTATTGGGTTGTTTTTTTCTTGTGCATGAAGAGGGAGAGAGGTGCTGCAGCCACGCCACCCTCCTTGAGGAGCCGTAGGGCAAAGTCGGTGTCGGGTTCAGCAGAAATCCCCGAAAAGTTAACCAACTGGAAGTAACTCCCTTGTGTGGGCTGCAGAAGATAGGGGGTTCCCTTGAGCAGCCGGTTGAAATAGTTCCGCTTACCCTGGTAGAATTCGGTGATCTCCTCGCGGGAGGTATCGCCTTCCATGAATTCGGCCAAAGCCTGCTGGAAAGGATAGGCGACATTGAAAATCTGGTAGTCCTGGATTTTCCTGAACTCAGCAGAGAGGGCTGCCGGGGCCAGGCACCAGGCCAGGCACCAACCGTTGATATGGTAGACCGGACCGGGGGATGAGATGATGAAGCTGCGGCTGGCCAACCCTTCAAACTGGCCGGCACTCTGGTGTTTATCCTGATCATAGGAGAGACTCTCGTAAGTCTCATCGCTGATGATATAGATTCCCGTGCCTGCAACCAACCGCTGCAGTTGTAACATATCCTCGCGGCTGAAGACCATACCGGTCGGATTATGCGGGGTATTGAGGATAATCAGCCGCGTTTTGGTGGTGATCATTTTGCGCAGATCCTCCCACTCCACCCTGAATCCAGGCTCCTTGAGAGGCACATGGACGGGCGTCCCCCCATTAAGCCGTACTGCCGGACCATAGGTAATATAGGAAGGTTCAAAGATAATGACCTCATCCCCTTCATTCACCACCGCCGTAATGGCCGTGGAGACCGCCTGAATCGCCCCGGCAGAGACCGTCACCTCCGTCACCGGAGAATAACGCTTTCCATATTGGTTAAAATAACGGTCCGAAATCTGCTCCCTCAGGCTGAGGCATCCTTCCGGTGGTGCATAATTGTTGTAATGATTCTTAATGACGGAGGAAGCCAGTTCTCCCAGGCGGGCAGGGAGACTGAACTCCGTGATACCCGTTGACATGTCAATGGCATTGTTCTCCAACGCCATCGCCCTCATGTCCCAAAAAGAGCTTCCCTGTATTTCCGGCAATTTCGTTTGCATAAAGTAACCAACCTTTTCTTCCCGTGTTAATCTGGGTCCGTTAGCATAAAGCAAATGTAAACATTATTCCTCTGATTTAATCATTGAAGAGCTCTTTTAAAACAGGCCGCGACTTGAGTTGCTGAAGATTCCCGAAGTGAAAATGAAGGTATTCAAGGATCTTGTCAATCAGGAGATTACGTTGCCGGGCCGTGATGAGCAGCCCTGGAAGGGCATGAATATTCAATTCCATGAATTGTCGCAGCAGGGAAGTGGTTTCCCGGTCCATAAAACCGGGATGAAGCGGTTCTGAGGAGACAAAAAGACCCGTTTGCATATCGAACCACCCGTTTTCTTCGGGGATGGTCTGGGGGAAAACCCCCAGATAACCGGTCAGTCTCACCAGAAACCAGAGATGGAAATTGGCGCTCCCCTTTTCCATTATATCAAAATAGAGAAGGGCATTTTCCATAAATTCAAAGAGGGCAGGATGGGGCACCTCCTCCAGCAGAATTCTCCTCAGCACCTCGGCCAGAAAAAGGAGCTGGGCTGATTTTCTGACCTCGAAGGGGATGGAGAGATAGGGATCGGTGAGTCTGATTTCCTTGATCCGCTGTATTTCCCTGTTGTTGTGGACATAGGTATCGGTCTCCACCAGGAAGAGAGGCTGTAACCAGGCGGCCTTATTTTTGGAACCAGCCCCCCGGGCGGCGTTGAGGATCGCCGTCTGCCGGCCGTATCTTTCGGTGTAAAGGGTCACAATCAGGCTTTTTTCCCCATACCTGACCGTGTGTAATACTATGGCGCGGGTCTTGGCGAGCATGACAAATCAGCCGGGGCCTCTGGGGTCAGTCCGTACATTCAGACCGACCAGGCCTCCTTTTATCGGATAAACAGAAGTTTGGCAATTTGGGTTTCACTTCCGGAAGCATCGGCACAAAAAACCAGGTATACCCCGGTGCTCACCCGCCTCCCGTTGAGGTTCCTTCCGTCCCAGGTGACCCTGCTCCCCTGGGAGGCCGACTTGAAGACCAGGTTACCCGCAATATCGGTGATGTGAACATCGGTATCCTTCATGAGCCCGGCAATGGTTATGTCACCGGTATAGGTCTCCCTGACAGGATTGGGATAGACATATACCCCTGAAAGGTTGTTTTTTCCTGCCGGTGCCCCCGTCTGATAGGAGATCAGCCCCTGGTCGGTCCCAATAAACAGCTCCCCGGTAATCTCATTCATAGCCAGACTGGTGATGGTGTTGGATAACAGGGGTGAATTATCGGTGTTGAAATGGAGGATTTCCTCACTCCCTCTCTCGTTCACCAGATAAAGGCCTGAATTACGGGTCCCCAGCCACTTGCGGTTGGCCCCGTCGACCATGATGGCCGTGACGGTCTCCTTTTCAAGCAGCGGATGATATAGCCCGTCATTGAGCTCGAGACTGGGCTGATAAGCGTAGAAACTCTCTTCATTCCAGATCCGCCGCGGATTGGCAAAGATGGCTATCCCCCGGGAGGTGCCCACCCAGATTTCACCATTGAGATCTTCAGCAATGGCATAGACATCATTCATCCTGTTGTAAATCAACTGCTCCCCATTGTTGAAATAGGAAGTCACCGGGAGCTGCTTTTTGCGCCCCCCCTCCTTGTCGACCACAAAAAGATCACGCCCGCGGGGCAATATGATCCATTTGTCCTCAGCAGAGGTCACGATCACCTGACCTATCGTGTACTGAAATCCCGATACGCCTGTCAGTTCAAAGCTCTTCCATTCTCCCGAGGGAGAAAGCGCATGGAGGCCACGGGTCGACTGGGCATTGGTGATCCAGAGATTGCCGGCACCATCATAAGCCATCCCACCAATACGGGTATAGGCCTCCTGAGGATTTTCAGGCAGAGCTGTCTGCAAGGGACTGTTGAGGTGGTTATACCGTTTGACGAAACGACCGGCTTTAAACTCGAGGACTCCCCCACCCCAACTGGCAGCAAACAGATGGGTAGGATCCTTCGGGTCCACCACGACTTGCACAATATCCCAAAAACCGGTGAATTCGGGAAACTCCTTCTTGCTGTAATAACTCCATTCACCCTCTTCCAGGCATTGGAAAAGAGGAAGCCTGAACTGGTTGTTCCAGGGATCGGTACGACCGCCTGCCGCCACCCAGAGTTGGTCCCCACTGGCCGTCAGCGAAAAGACATGATTATTAAGGGGGCCTCCGGGAAGATACTGTTCAAATTTTCCTCCTGAATAGCGGATCAGACTGTTGTCATTATCGGCAATCCAGAGGACCCCGCCTGTGGAGAGCACCGCCGAAGAGGGAACCGCGGAAAGAGAGGCCTCTCCGAGCTGGTACTTGCTGATACGGCCGGTCAGATTCAGGTTGCCGTCGTACAAAAAGAGATCGTCCCTGCCGGTGGCCGTGACCAGGTTCCCGGTTACGGTCAGATCCTTGTAATAAGGCACCTCCCCCATCACCCGTCGCCACTGACCTCCGGCATAAAGGTAGGCTTCATCGCCATCGTACTGATCGCGCGTATACACCGCCAGGAGGTTATTGTTGACCATGGCCAGGTGACTGAATTTCTCACCGGCATGGGGCACCGATTCCAGCCGGCTCCAGTTGCGGTAATCAAGCAGGTTGGGATGATCGGCCGGTGCTGTCAGAATCCCCTTCTCCGTGGCGGCATAGAGCCGTTCTCCATCGCTCTGTACATCAAAAACCCGGACCTGACTTCCATTGTCCCCGATAATATAGGTTCCCCTGATCTCCCCCGCCTTCAGGTCAACATCCACTATCCCGAATCCACAGGCCAGTAAAGCCTGATCCCCCATGAACATAACATTATATATGGCCTTGTCACCCGACACCAGCTTCCGTTTGATATCTCCCAGGTTGACAATCCGGTTCTCCATAATCAGGTCAATATTGCTGTTGTTGTAAATGACCAGCAACAGACGGTGGCGGTCGCTCCATGCAATATTCCGGATCCCCACATCGTTCAACCCGTCTTCCGTGGAGATTTTGTTGATGCTGTTGGTTTCCAGGTCAACATAAAAAAGTCCCCCATCGGTGGCACAAAACACCTTGTCGCCCGCATCGGCCACCCTTACCGCCTTCACAAAGGAGAGGTAATCCTGCCATTTACCGTCACCGGCATGGGCCTGCAGAGTGGACAGCACCACCAGAAATAGCCATACATGAATTAACTTCTTCATTTTCTTAAAGTTTCGTTTCTTCCGGAATTTCCATTTCTCCCAAAAGATAAGCGACCATTTTTCTGAAAGCCTTCCCCCGGTGGCTGATGATGTTTTTCTCCTCCGGCGACAATTCGGCAAAAGTGCGGTCATAACCCTCGGGTAGGAATATCGGATCATAACCAAATCCTCCTGATCCTCTCCGGGCCTCAAGGATCACCCCTTCGGCCACCCCCTCAAACAGAAGCTCCTTCCCCCCTACAATCAGGGAGATAACAGTTCTAAAACGTGCCCTGCGGTCTTTTATTTCTGAGAGATGCTCTAAAAGTTGGGTCATGTTATCCTCTGAGTTTCTCCCGGGTCCGGCATAGCGGGCCGAGTAAACACCCGGTTTACCCCCCAGGGCTTCCACTTCCAGTCCGGTATCATCGGCAAAACAATCATAACCATACTTATTGTAAAGATAGAAGGCCTTCTGGGAAGCATTGGCCTCCAAAGTTTCCCCCTCTTCGGGGAGCTCTTCGCTACAGCCAATATCGGAGAGCCCGAGCACCCTGAAGCGGTCATCGAGCATTCCGGCAATTTCAGTTAATTTATGCCGGTTGTTGGTGGCAAATACAAGTTCCATAGCAAATCAAACGGATGGATGAAACAAAAAACGGAACCAGGCAAAGGGTCGGCGTGTCTCCAGATAACCAAGGTCTGCGGCATGGGCATAGGCCTCCCTTTCATGGGAGAGGTTCAGGTATGCTCTGACATGGGAGCGGTAGAGGATGAACCGGACCAGATATTCCAGGAAATACCAGAGGAAAAAAAAGAGCCACACCATCTCGATTTGCTGGCGGGCGTGGATTTTCTCATGGTTCAGGGTGACGGCATCCGTGGTGAGGTCCACGCCGGGAGCCACCAGCAGAAAGGGAACCAGGCACATGGCGGCGTACCTCTTACCCAGCAGCCAGGAGGTAAATTTGTTGCTGACGATGATCATATTCCCACTTTTCCGGGGTGTGACGGCAACCATCCTCTCCTATTCCACGTCATTGCATGCACAACGGTTCACACATTCCACCAAATGATTCAGCATATCATTCTTCAGAAAATAACGCGTATTCTTGCCTTCCCTGAGGGAGCAGAGCACCCCCTTATCTTTCAGGATCCCCAGATGATGCGATGCCGTGGCCTGCTCAATTCCGAGCACCTCATGGATTTCGGTGACGGTCAGTTTTTTTCCTCCTTCCAGCAAATGGAGAATGGCCACCCGCATGGGATGGGCAATGGATTTCAACACCCCTGCAGCCTTCTCGAGCTGTGCGGCATCAGGTAACTTGACTTCAGACATGATTTCTATAAAAATGCAAATATATAAATAATTCGGGCTAAGGGTGATTAAATATTGCAGGTCAGCGTGATATATTATCAGGAAACATCTTTTTGAGGGTGAAGAAGCCCGCGATACCGGCCAGAATGGAGCCGAGGAAGATGCCCGATTTGGCCTGATTGAGGAGGTTAACATCGGAAAAGGCCAGGGTGGCCACGAAGATCGCCATGGTAAAACCGATACCCGCCACAAGGGCCACGCCGAAGATATTTCTCCAGGTGAGACCCGGTGGCAGTTCAGCCCATCCTGCTTTAGTCCCCAGCCAGGCCAGAAGGGTAATCCCCAGGGGCTTGCCTACCATCAGGCCCAGAGCCACAGCCAGGGTGACCGTGGTAAAGCCGCCTGACCCGCCCCCGAAGGTCACCCCCGCATTGGCCAGCGCAAACACCGGCATGATGAAATAATTGACCGTGACATGTAAATCGTGTTCCAGCCGCTGCAGCGGACTCTCCAGCCTTTTAATCTGTTTCTTAATCATCTGGACCTTCTCGTTCTGCCGCGAGGAGAGCAGATCTCCCTCATGGTCATGGTTCTCATCGCATTCCAGTTTTCTCATCTTCTGCAGGAAAGCCCGGAGACCCAGTTCCCGCCGCATAGGGGTGACCAGGGCCAGAAGCACCCCTGCAATGGTGGCATGCACCCCCGACTCATAAAAGAAATACCAGATGACCACTCCTACGAGGTGATAAACACTAATCGTCCTGAAATTGAGGCGTTCCAGGAGAAAAAGCAAGGCCAGCAGCCCCAGTCCCATCAGCAGATAGGCGATATTGATCTCCGCAGTATAGAAGATGGCAATGACCAGGATGGCCCCCAGGTCGTCAACGATGGCCAGGGCCACCAGAAATACCTTCAGCGCCAGGGGAATACGCTTACCCAGCAGGCTGATGATCCCCAGGGAAAAGGCGATGTCAGTGGCCATGGGAACGCCCCATCCCTGCCTGATCCCTTCGGTATCTGAAAAGGAGACCACTGCCAGGAAGATCAATGCCGGGAAAAGCATCCCTCCCAGGGCACCCAGCGCCGGAAGAGCCGCCTTCCTGCCACTGCTCAGCTCCCCTGCCACAAACTCCCGCTTGATCTCCAGTCCGACCATGTAAAAAAAGACCGCCATCAGGGCATCGTTGATAAAATGCAACAGATGGATCTCAAACTTGAAACTCCCCACCTCCAGCGCCAGGGGAATATGCCACAGGTGATGATAACTCTCCCGGAAGGGTGAGTTGGCCCAGATCAGGGCAATGACCGTGAAAACCATCAGCAGGATACCGCCCAGGGCATCCGATTTTAGCATATTGATGATCCGGCTGCTAACGCTTTGTGGCCCTATTGTTTTCGTCATGCTTCGAAAGATTTAAAAATGAACAATGAATTCCCTGAATAACATGAAGCGACCTGCTTTGGTTTACCGATTCCTCTCCCTGTGTGCACTTGCTTTGTCGCTTTTTTGCTAATTTGGCTCCATAATTTTCAGGATCCCCGGTCTTTCAGGTCAGGATATCTGTGAAAAAATGGTGCATCAGTGCCTTCAGGAGGTGAATTTCAGCATTTTTTTAAAAACAGGGATTAAAGGGAGAAAAAAAATGACATTGCTCGACCATATAAAGGCTCCGATCAAAGAAGAACTGGCCGGTTTTGAACCCTATTTCAGGAAAACCCTCCAAAGTGACGTTCCATTACTGGGGACCATTCTGGATTATATTTACCGGAGCAAAGGGAAACAGATCAGGCCGATGTTTGTGTTTCTATCGGCAGCCATGCTGGGGAAGAGCCAGGAATTGACCCAGGTGGCGGCCTGTTCCGTGGAATTGCTCCACACCGCCACCCTGGTCCACGACGATGTGGTGGATGAATCCTATGAGCGGAGGGGGTTTTTCTCGGTCAATGCCTTGTGGCGCAATAAACTGGCCGTACTGGTGGGCGACTTTATCCTGGCGCAGGGTCTTCTGCTCCAATTGAAACATGAACAGTACGGCTTTCTGCACCTCATCTCCAGGGCTGTGCAGGATATGAGTGAAGGGGAGATCCTGCAGATCAAAAAAAGCCGCAAACTCGATATCGATACCGACACCTATTACGCCATCATCCGCAAGAAAACCGCCTCCCTGATCGCCACTAGCCTGGCCATCGGGGCCGCTTCCGTCGCGGCTCCCCCGGAAACGGTCGAAAAGATGTACTCCATTGGCCAGGATGCCGGCATTGCCTTCCAAATCAAAGATGATATCTTTGACTACCAGGAGAAAGGATTGATCGGTAAACCTACCGGAAACGACATCAAAGAGAAAAAAATCACCCTCCCCCTCCTCTATCTGCTCAATCATTCGGCACCCGGTGAACGGATGCGGATCCTCAGGCTGATCAAAAAGAAAAACAAAAATACAGAAGCCGTCAGGGAATTGGTTGACCTGGTAAGAGAGAAGGGAGGCATTGCCTATGCCACGGAACAGATGAACCTCTTCCGTGAAAAAGCGATCGCCGGCATCAGGGAATTCCCTGAAAATGAAGCGCGTAATGCCCTGATGGATCTAATGAATTATATCACCGAGAGGAAAAACTAATCATTCCTTGAAGATTCTTTGACTTCTATGGAGGATCTCCCTGACTTCCCTGATGGCGTCAGACCAAGCCGATCAGAAATGGCCAATCAGGCCATGTTGATCAAGAATAGCCGATCAGAAATAGAGAGTGGAGTGGCCGGTGATTTTTTCCAGCAGATCATTGGCCAGGCGGCTGGCGCCGATCCGGAAAAGCCGGTTGTTGAGCCAGTCGCAGCCCAGGATATCCTCTACGATGGTCATGTAAACCAGTGCCTCCGCGGCCGTGGAGATCCCCCCGGCAGGCTTGAACCCCTTCTTCTCCCCATGAGACGCTTCCCAGTACTTCAAGGCATGACACATGATGATGGCTGCCTCAGGCGTGGCCGACACGGCCATTTTGCCCGTTGAGGTCTTGATGAAATCGGCCCCTGCCTCCAGCGACAAGAGGGAGGCTCTCCAGATCTTCTCCGGATCACCCAGGATGCCACTCTCCAGAATCACCTTCAGATGGGCCTCACCGATGGCCTGCCGGATGGTTCGGATCTCGCGCAGACAATAATCATAATTCTCCTCCAGAAAGGCCCACAGGGGCAGGACGATATCAATTTCCCCGGCGCCGTCAATCACGGCCTGCCTGGCCTCTTCCGCCTTAAGGGCAGGAAAGGTCATCGACGAGGGAAAACCTCCTGCCACAGCGGCGATCTGTACCCCTTCGACAGCCAGGTGCTCACGGACCACCGACGCCATGTTGGGATAGACACAAATGGCAGCCACAGGAGCGATCCCCGGATAATCCCTGACAAAGGAGTTCACCTTTTGCGTGAAGGCGGCTACATGTGAAACGGTATCGGTCGGATTGAGCGTCGTCAGATCAATGGTCGAAAAGGCAGTCCGGTAAAGCTCCTCCGAGCGGAGCATAGAACATACCGCCTTGTACCTGGCGGCATCGGCGGCCAGGGTTTCAGGCAAAACAGGTAAGGGTGGAAATTTCATTTGTGTACTATTTTAGTTTTTCATTGGCGCGATGCCTTGTGGCGTCACGGCTGCTTTTCTTATCCAGGTTCCTGCGGAGGGCTTCCGTCAGGTCGACACCGGTCTGGTTGGCCAGGCAGAGCAAAACCCATAAAACATCGGCCATCTCATCGCTCAGGTCGCGCCCCAGGTCACTCTCCTTGAAAGATTGGTCCCCATAGGTGCGGGCCATGATCCGGGCCAGTTCCCCCACCTCCTCGGTCAGAAGGGCCAGGTTGGTGAGCTCACTGAAGTACCTCACCCCATAAGTCCTGATCCAGGCATCAACAAGCTCCTGTGCCCCACGGATCGTTATCT
>ERZ1645192.3958-NODE-3958-length-11884-cov-6.325640_pt1 | contig 11884 bp, 7 predicted proteins | sample MGYA00575354_ERZ1645192 | MGnify/ENA primary metagenome ERZ1645192 (study PRJEB40844, sample SAMN11349763) | freshwater sediment metagenome | isolation source: river sediment | host: Sediment | place: India: Faizupur Khadar , New Delhi | collected 2017-02-21 ... | reverse complement strand
ATGATCTTCTCTTTGGCCGTGCGAGCTGCGTCCCGGCGCTCATTCTGGGTTGCGAACTGCGCCTTGCGACGGCGGGTGTAGGTGGTGCGGGCGCCACTGAAACGGTGCCACAGATCGTCGTCCGTGGCCCGGTCGATACGAGGCAGCGCCTTCCATTCGTCCAGCAGGGAACGGAAGCGGTTCACCCCACCACGCCAGTCGTTGCCTTCCGCCAGCTTCTCTGCCTCGGCGACCATCGCCTCCTTGGCGGCCTTGATCTGCTCGTTCTGCTGGGCGCGTTCGGTTTTGCGGGCCTCCTGGGCGGCAGCCAACTGCGGCGCGAACTCGTCCAACCTGGCCACCAGGCCGTCCAGATCGCCCACCGCGTGGGCCTCGACGATCGAGGACTTCAGGTGGTTAATGGATTTACGTGCCTCTTCCGGCGACAACGAGCCCGATTCAATCCGCCGCCCGAGCAGACTCACCTCGGTCTCCAATGACTCGAAGCGGCGTACGAAGAACGCCAAGGCCTCGGATTTGTCGGCATCGGGGACTTGACCGACCCTGCGCTCACCCGCGGAGGTCAGCACGTAAACTGTGCCGTCGTCCTCTACACGGCCGAAGCCTGCCGGCCCTGCGCTTTCACTCATGGGTCCATATTGCCCGATAGGCTGCGATTTGTGTTCATCGTGCCGTTCGTGAGTGGTCCTTGGCAGACAAACTGCTACGTGGTATCTGCAAACAAGCCCACGCACGTCGGGCGCCAACCCGCCTTCGTCATCGATGCCGGGGTCGACACCCGGCCTCACATTGATGAAATCCTGACGCAGTACCGGTTCGATCTGGCCGCGGTGGTTTGCAGCCATGGACATGTGGACCACGTCGCCGACGCCGCGCAGTTGGCCAATGACCACCACGTGCCCCTCTGGTTGCATCCGGCAGATCTGGCGATGCTGACCAATCCAGCGTTGGGCCTCGGGCCTGGTAGTGAGATCTTGATCCGGCAGGTGCTGGGCAGCACCCGACTGCCCGCTCCCGTCGACCTGCGCGAACTGGCCGACGGACAATGCCTCGAGTCTGCCGGAGTGACCCTTGAGGTCATCCACGCCCCCGGGCACACGCCGGGCTGCGTGGTGCTCTTGGGTGACGATGATGGCTCGCCTGTGGTGTTCAGCGGCGACGTGCTGTTCGCCGGCAGCATCGGTCGGGTCGATCTCCCGGGCGGCAGCATGGCGCAGATGCGCAGTACGCTCCGCAAACTGCGCACAGCGATCAAGGCATCGGCGAGTATCCTTCCGGGGCATGGCCCGTCCACGACGATGGCTCGTGAGCTGGCCGCCAACCCCTACCTGACCGAGGAGATGCTGGCCTGATGGCTCGTTCCCAAGCCCTGTCCGGGTTCCCGGAGTTCCTGCCTGCCCAGCGCATCGTCGAGCAGGCGGCTATCGACCTGCTGCGGGAGACCTTCGAGTTGCACGGTTTCGCCGGCGTTGAGACCCGAGCGGTGGAGCCGATGGCGGCGTTGACCCGCAAGGGCGAGATCACCAAGGAGGTCTACGTCATCCGGCGCCTGCATGCCGCAGCCGAGGACGCCGGCGATGACCTCGGCTTGCACTTCGACCTGACCGTGCCGCTGGCCCGCTACGTGCTGGAGAACTCCGGGCACTTGCACTTCCCGTTCCGCCGCTACCAGATCCAGAAGGTCTGGCGCGGCGAGCGTCCCCAGGAGGGCCGCTACCGGGAGTTCGCGCAGGCCGACATCGACATCATCGGCGAGAACACGCTCGCCGAGCACCATGACGTCGAGGCACCGCTGGTCATGCTGGAGTCGTTGGAGAAGCTGCACGACCGGCTCGGCCTGCCGCCGGTGCTGATGCATGTCAACAACCGCAAACTGTCCGAAGGTTTCTACCGCGGATTGGGCATCGAAGACACCGCCGCGGTGCTGCAGCGAGTTGACAAGTTCGACAAGATCGGCGCGGCCGCGGTGGCCGAACTGCTCGTCACCGACCTGGGCCTGAGTGACCAGGTGGCGGGCAAGTGCGTCGAACTGGCCACCATCCAGGCCCCCGACGACTCCTTCGTCGCCCGGGTGCGCGACCTCGGCGTGCACTCCGAGATGCTGGAGGAGGGCTTGGACGCGCTGACCCGCGTGATCAACGCCGCCCGGTCGCAGGTACCGGGGCGCATGGTCGCCGACTTGAAGATCGCCCGAGGCCTGGACTACTACACCGGCACCGTCTACGAGACCGAACTGGTCGGCCATCCCTCGCTCGGTTCGATCAGCTCCGGCGGACGCTACGACTCCCTCGCCTCCGACGGCAAGCGCACCTTCCCCGGGGTCGGCATCTCGCTCGGCCTGACCAGACTGCTCGTGCCGCTGTTGGGACGCGGCGCGCTGACCGCCTCGCGGAGCGTCCCCAGTTGCGTGCTGGTGGCGGTGGACGATGAGGACAGCCGCGCAACGGCCATGGGAGTCGCGGCGACGCTGCGTGGCCGTGGCATCGCCTGCGAGGTGGCGCCCCGGGCCGACAAGTACGGCAAGCAGATCCGCTACGCCGACCGGCGGGGTATTCCCTTCGTCTGGTTCGGCGGCGTCGCCGGTGAGATCAAGGACATCCGCTCGGGTGAGCAAACCGGGGCGGACGCGTCCAGCTGGCAGCCTCCGGATGACGATCTGCGCCCCCGGGTTGTCTCACCCCAGTGATCCCCACCCACCAGTCATCCCCACCCGCCCGCAGAGCCCAACCGGCTCTTTCGTGCCGATCCGTGGGCTACCGGTACACTGTGGCGGGTGCCCGCACCGTCTATGCGGGTCTCACCCGAAAGGAAGATGGTCGTGATTCGCACCCACGAGGCAGGTACGCTGAGCGCGTCCCAGATAGGTACCACTGTCAGGCTCGCAGGCTGGGTGGACGCCCGCCGCGATCACGGCGGCGTGGTCTTCGTCGACCTGCGGGACGCGTCGGGCATCGTGCAGTGCGTGATTCGTGAGGAATTGGTCGACGAACTGGGAGCTCACAAGCTGCGCAACGAGTTCTGCGTGGCGGTCTGCGGCGTAGTCGAGGCCCGTTCGGCCGACACGGTGAATCCCAACATGGCGACCGGGCAGATTGAGGTCGCGGTCAGCTCGCTCGAGGTGCTCAGCCCGGCGGCTCCGTTGCCGTTCCCGATCGATGACCGGGTCAACGTGGGCGAGGACACCCGATTCCGGCATCGCTACCTCGATCTGCGTCGTCCAGAGCCGGGTCGGCTGCTGCGGCTGCGCAGCCAGGTCAACGCTGCCGCCCGCAAAGTGCTCGCCGCGCACGATTTCGTGGAGATCGAGACCCCGACGCTCACCCGCAGCACCCCGGAGGGTGCGCGTGACTTCGTGGTACCTGCCAGGCTGGCGCCCGGCTCGTGGTACGCATTGCCGCAGAGCCCGCAGCTGTTCAAGCAGTTGCTGATGGTGGCGGGGATGGAACGCTACTACCAGATCGCTCGCTGCTACCGAGACGAGGACTTCCGCGCCGACCGGCAACCCGAGTTCACCCAACTCGACGTCGAGATGAGCTTCGTCGACCAGGACGATGTGATCGGGCTGTCCGAGCAGATCATCGCCGAGATCTGGGCGCTGATCGGCTTCGAGCTGCCGTGTCCGTTGCCGCGGCTCACCTACACCGAGGCCATGGACCGGTTCGGCTCCGACAAGCCCGACCTACGCTTCGACCTACAGCTCACCGAGCTGACCGACTACTTCGCCGACACCCCGTTCCGAGTCTTCCAGGCGCCCTACGTGGGGGCCATCGTGATGCCCGGCGGCGCGTCCCAACCGCGGCGCACCTTCGACGCCTGGCAGGACTGGGCCAAGCAGCGTGGTGCCAAGGGCTTGGCCTATGTCACGATCGCCGAGGACGGCACCTTGGGTGGGCCGGTGAGCAAGAACATCAGCGACACTGAACGCGACGGCCTGGCCGCCGCCACCGGCGCCCAGCCAGGCGACTGCATCTTCTTCGCCGCGGGTGCCCGTGCTGCGTCCCAGAACCTGCTCGGAGCGGCCCGCAACGAAATCGCCCGGCGCTGCGGGCTGGTGGACGAGGACGCCTGGAGCTTCTTGTGGGTGGTGGACGCGCCCCTGTTCAAGCCGGTCGCCGAAGCGGTCGCCGAAGGCGATGTCGCTGTGGGCGGCGGGGCCTGGACCGCCGTACACCATGCCTTCACCTCGCCGAAGCCGGAGTCCCTGGCGAGTTTCGACACCGATCCCGGCTCCGCGCTGGCCTACGCCTACGACATCATCTGCAACGGCAACGAGATCGGCGGCGGGTCGATCCGTATCCATCGCCGTGACGTGCAGGAACGGGTCTTCAAGGTGATGGGCATCACCGCCGAGGACGCTCAGGAGAAGTTCGGCTTCCTGCTGGACGCCTTCCAGTTCGGCGCCCCACCGCATGGCGGCATCGCATTCGGCTGGGACCGAATCGTTGCGCTGCTCGGTGGTGCCGAGTCGATCCGTGAGGTGATCGCCTTCCCGAAGACCGGCAACGGCTTCGACCCACTGACCGGGGCGCCCGCACCGATCACCACGCAACAGCGCAGAGAGGCAGGCGTCGACTTCAAGCCGCAGCCCAAGAAGGCGGCTGAGCGGGCGGACGCTTGAGCCGCACGGGTGGGCCGCGGTTACCGTCCGGTCACCGCAGACGGGTAGCTTCGATCACATGACGACTGAACCGAACTGGGTGGACCTCGACGGCGTGGTCAACATGAGAGATCTGGGCGGACGCACCACAGTTGATGGACGCACCGTCCGGTCGCGTGTCGTGCTGCGTTCGGACAACCTCGCCGACCTGACCCCGACCTCGGCGGCCTACCTGCTGAACCATTACCGGCTCAGCGATGTGGTCGACTTGCGCACCAACGGTGAGCATGCCCGCGACGGCGTCTGGCCGTTCAACGGTGAAGTCCGGCTGCACAAGATGAGCCTGTACCCCGACGATGATCCGGCAGCTGCCTTGCCGCCGTGGTTCGGGCAACTCGTCGACGGGTTGCCGGACGGTCGGCGTGACCATGCCGCCATGACCGCCAACCACTATCTGGGCTACTTCGTCGATAGACCGGACAGCCTGATCGGCGCATTGCGCACGATCGCCGGCGCGCCGGGCGCGGCCATCATCAACTGTGCGGCCGGCAAGGACCGCACCGGCACCACGTCCGCGCTGCTGTTGTCGGCCGTCGGCGTACCTGCCGACCAGGTGATCGCCGACTACGCGGCCAGCAACCAGCGGGTGCCCGCGATCCTGCAGCGACTCGGTGAGGCTGCCACCATCGGTTCCCCCGAGCACGCAGAACTCGTCGCCGCCCAGTCGACCCCACCCGAGATCATGGAGATCCTGTTGGATCGGGTCGACCAGGAGTTGGGCGGCGTCGAATCCTGGCTCGACCGCAATGGCTGGGATGCCGACGATCAGTCAGCCCTCGAGAGTCGGCTGCTCGAGCGAGCATGACCGAGGACCTGTTCGGCAACTTGACCTCCGACCCGCAAGCACCTGCAGGCGGATCGCTCTCGCAGGCCGACCATGCAAACCTGCCGCTGGCTGTCCGCCTGCGACCGCGCACCTTGGACGAGATCGTCGGTCAGGAGCACCTGCTGGCGCCGGGTTCCCCGCTGCGGCGGTTGGCGGAGGGAACCGGCGCGATGTCGGTCTTCCTTTGGGGCCCACCCGGGGTCGGCAAGACGACCATCGCCGCCGTGGTCTCCAGCCAGACCAACCGGCGTTTCGTCGAGCTTTCTGCGGTGACTGCCGGGGTGAAGGAGGTCCGGGCCCAGCTCGAGACCGCCAAGCGCGAGCTGGCCCGCGGCTTACCCACCGTCCTGTTCGTGGACGAGGTGCACCGCTTCAACAAGGCCCAGCAGGATGTGCTGCTACCCGCAGTGGAGAACCGATTGGTCACGCTGATCGCGGCGACCACCGAGAACCCCAGCTTCAGTGTGATTGCACCGCTGCTCTCGCGATCGCTGGTGCTGACCTTGAAGCCGCTCACCGACGACGACCTGAACCAGTTGGTCGACCGGGCCTTGAGCGATGAGCGCGGGCTGGGCGGGCGCTTCACGCTCGCCGTGGACGCCCGCTCGGCGATGCTGGCGATGGCCGGCGGCGATGCCCGCCGCGTCCTGACCTACCTGGAGGAGGCGGCCCGCAGCGCCGACGCCGTCGGCGCAACCGTCATCGACTTGGGGACACTGGAGAAATCGGTGGACCGGGCAGCGGTGCGCTATGACACCGACGGCGACCAGCACTACGACGTCATCTCGGCCTTCATCAAGTCGGTGCGCGGCTCCGATGTCGACGCCGCGTTGCACTGGCTTGCGCGGATGATCGAGGCGGGGGAGGACGCCCGCTTCATCGCCCGACGGCTGATCATCCTGGCCAGCGAAGATGTCGGCATGGCCGCCCCCGGCATTCTGCAGACTTGCGTCGCCGCGGCACAGGCCGTCCAACTCATCGGCATGCCGGAGGCACGGCTCAACCTCGCGCAGGCCACCATCGCCGCGGCCACCGCACCAAAGTCGAACGCCGTGATCAACGCGATAGACGCAGCCATCGCTGACGTGCGGGCGGGACGCATCGGCAGCGTGCCCACCCATCTGCGCGACGCCCACTACTCGTCCGCCGCCGGTTACGGGCACGGCGTGGGTTACCGGTACGCCCACGACCACCCGCACGGAGTCGCCGCGCAGCAGTACCTGCCCGACGAACTGGTCGGCCGCCGCTACTACCAACCCACCCAGCACGGCAACGAGGCGCAGATTGCCGAGCGGCTTGAACTCATCCGACGGCTGCTTGCCCTTCCCGAGAATCGCTGACCCGCCAGATCACGGCTCGGCGGCGTCCAGGCGGATCTGGTAGCCCTTGGCTGCGAGCTTGTTCGCGGTCTGTTCGGCCTTGACGATGCCGCCGGTGGCGCGCGGGCGAAGTTGCAGGGTGCGCTCAGCCGGCAGCCCACTGCGCAACTGCTTCAAGCGCAACAGCTCACTGTCGAACTGGGCGCCAAGCACGAGCGCCACATTGACCAGCCAGGCCAGCAGCAATGCGATCATCACACCGGCCAAGGCGCCGTAGGCGGCGTTGTAGTTGGCGAAGTTGGCCACGTAGAAGCTGAATCCTTGGGCTGCCCCGGCCGCAGTCAGGACGGCGATGATCGAACCCCAGGTGATCGGGCGAAAATGCGGGAACGCCACGTTGGGGGTGAAGTGGTAGAGCATGGCGATCAGCGCCATGACCACCACGACGATCAGGGGCCATCTGACAAGCCTCCAGACCCGCACTGCGGCGGCGGTCAGCCCGAACGTCTCGCTGAGCCAGACCGCCACGTCGCCGCCGACGACCACCGCGCTGAGCACCACCACTACCGCGATGAGGCTGATCGCGGTCATTGCCAGCACCTGCAGCTTCAACAGGATCGGGTTGCGGCCCTCGCCGACGCCATGGATCTGGTTCATCACCTGTGCGAACGTCTGCACATAGCCAGCGGCCGCCCAGACGGCGGTGCCGATGCCGATGACCAGACCGATGCCGGCCCCGCTGGCGGAGAAGAAGCCCTCGATCAGGTCGACCAGCATCTCGGCTGTGCCGGCGTCGGGCACCGCCTGCTGGATCATGCTGGCGAACTCCGGCACCAAGGTGTCGCCGACACCGCTGAGCTTCATGATCGACACCAGCGCGACCAGGCTGGGGAACAGGGCGAAGACCGCATAGTAGGTGAGGATCGCGGCCAGGTTCGTGCCCTGGTTCGTCGAGAAGCGTTGCATGACAGAGGTGAGCACGTAGCTGGCCGACCGAATCCGCTGCCGGCCGTCGGTGCGGTGGGCGTACATGGATCGAATCTACGCTGCGCGGTAATGTTGTTGGCTGGCCCGGTGAGACTACATCGGCCACCAAGCCACACTTGAGGGATGAAGTGATGAGAGCAGCCGAAATCGGACGCCGCTATGTAGATTTCTTCGCCGCCCGCGACCACACGGTGGTGCCGAGCGCCTCGCTGCTCTACAACGACCCCACCCTGCTCTTCGTGAACGCCGGCATGGTGCCGTTCAAGCCGTACTTCACCGGCGCCGAGCCGGCTCCGTTCAGGCGCGCGGTAAGCCTGCAGAAATGCGTGCGAACCCTCGACATCGAGGACGTGGGCAAGACCACCCGGCACGGAACCTTCTTCCAGATGCTGGGCAACTTCAGCTTCGGCGACTACTTCAAGGCTGAGGCGATCCAGTGGGGTTGGCAACTGGTCACCGGTAGTCAAGCCGATGGCTGTCTTGGTTTCGATCCCGACAAGGTCTGGGTGACGGTGCTCGGTCCGGGCATGCACCCCGATTACCCCAACGGTGACGAGGAGGCTGTGCATTGGTGGCGCTCGGTGGGCGTCCCCCAGGAGCGCATCCAGGCACGCAGCCTCAAGGACAACTACTGGCACATGGGCGTCCCCGGGCCCGGTGGACCCTGTTCCGAGATCTATATCGACCGCGGCCCCGCCTTCGGCCCCGAGGGCGGTCCCAACGCCGACGAGGACCGCTTCCTCGAGATCTGGAACCTCGTCTTCCAACAGGAGGAGTTGTCAGCGGTGCGGGCGAAGGACGACTTCGACGTGGCCAGGCAGCTGCCCAGTAAAAACATCGACACCGGCGCCGGGCTGGAACGCATCGCCTTCCTGTTGCAGGGCGTCGACAACATGTATGAGACCGATGAGGTCTTCCCGGTGATCGCGCGAGCGTCCGAACTGACCGGGCGGCGCTACGGGGCGAATGCAGACGACGATGTCCGGCTGCGGGTGATCGGCGATCACGTGCGCAGCTCCCTGATGCTGATGACCGACGGGGTTTCGCCCGGCAACGAGGCTCGCGGCTACGTGCTGCGACGGCTGATGCGCCGGTCGATCCGTTCCATGCGGTTGCTGGGTTACCAGGGCGAACACCTGACCGAACTGCTGGACGTCAGCCGGGGCGTGATGCACGGTTCCTATCCCGAGATCGACGAACAGTGGCAACGCATCAGCGAGATCTCCGAGAACGAGGAGCAGAGCTTCAGCCGGACTCTGCACGCCGGCACGGCCTTGTTCGACCTCGCCGTCGGCCAGTCCAAGGCGGCCGGCTCCGAGGTGCTGCCCGGCGACAAGGCGTTCCAGTTGCACGATACCTATGGCTTCCCGATCGATTTGACTCTCGAGATGGCGGCCGAGCAGGGCTTGGCGGTTGACCAGGCGCGCTTCCGGGAGCTGATGACCGAGCAGCGGCAGCGTGCCAAGGCCGATGCCCGCGCGAAGAAGGGTGGCGCGGTCAGCACCGAGGCCTACCAAGTGCTGCGAAGTGAGGGGGAGACCCCGTTCCTCGGGTTCACCGACCTGACCGTCGACACCAAGGTGCGTGGTCTGATCAGCGACGGCGAGTCGGTGGCGGTCGCGTCGGCCGGCAGCCTAGTCGAGGTCGTGTTGGCCGAAACCCCGTTCTATGCCGAGGCCGGTGGCCAGGACGCCGATGCCGGCGTGCTGCACACCCCGGCCGGTGAACTGAAGGTGCTGGATGTGCAGCGTCCGGTACCCGGGCTGGTCGTGCACAAGGTCGAGGTGGTCGGCGAACTGGTGGTCGGGGACGCCGTGACCGCGGCGGTGGACGGTTTCTACCGACGGGGGGCCTGCCAGGCGCACTCGGCGACCCACGTCATCCACGCGGCCCTGCGCGAACTCGTGGGCCAGGGCGCCACCCAGGCCGGCTCATACAACAAGCCCGGCTACCTGCGCTTCGACTTTTCGTCCAGCAAGGGCCTGAGCTCGGCGCTGCGGGCCGAGATCGAGGAGCGCTGCAACGTCGCCATCCGCGACGATCTGGCGGTCACCGCCACCCAGATGAAGCTGGCCGACGCCAAGGCGATGGGCGCCATGGCGATGTTCGGTGAGAAGTACCCGCCGATCGTGCGGGTGGTCGAGATGGGCGGACCGTGGAGCCGTGAGCTGTGCGGCGGCACCCATGTCGAGCACTCAAGCCAGATCGGCATGCTGACGCTGCTCGGCGAGCAGTCAATCGGCGCCGGTACCAGGCGGGTGGAGGCGTTGGTGAGCACCGACGCGTTCGGGCACATGGCCGCTGAGCGTGCCCTGGTGAGCCGCCTGACCGAGATGTTGAAGGTGCAGCCGGACCAACTCGTCGAGCGCGTCGAGTCGATGGTCGCCGACCTGAAGTCGGCGCAGAAGGCGATCAATGAGCTCAAGCTGTCCGAGTTGCAGTCCTCGCTGGCCGGATTGATCGAGCAGGCTCGTGAGATCGCCGGCGTCCGGCTGGCCGCGCAGGTCGTGCCCGGCGCTGAGGGCGGCGAGTTGCGGACGCTGGCGATCCAGTTGCGTGACCGGTTCGGCTCGCAGCCTGCTGCGGTCGTGCTGATCGGCGATGGCCCCAAGCCGGCAGTCGTGGTGGCCACCAACTCCGGCGCCCGCGATCGTGGGCTCAAGGCCGGCCAGCTCGTCCGGGTGGCAGCCGTCGAACTGGGCGGCAAGGGCGGCGGCAAGGACGACCTGGCGCAGGGCGGGGGCACCAACCCGGCAGCCGCCCAAGCGGCGGTGGACGCCGCGGTACGCAGCGCGGAGGCCACGATTGCGTCCTGAATGGCGTCGTGGCCGGCGACTGGCGATCGACTGGGGCAAGGCCCGGGTCGGCGTGGCTGCCTGCGACCCCGACGGCCTGCTGGCCCATCCGGTGGGCACCCTACCGAACGATGGGCGCGTTCTCGATCGGCTGGCGGAGCTGGTTGGCGAGTACGAACCGATCGAGATCTTGCTTGGCATGCCGGTCGACCTGGCAGGACGTCACGGTCCGGCCGCCCAGGCGATGACCGAGGTAGCTGATCGACTCGTTGCCGCGTTGGGCGTTGCCCTCCGAGTCGTCGACGAGCGACTCAGCACTGCCAATGCGGCCCGTAAGCTGGCCGCGAGTGGTAGGTCGTCGCGACAACGGCGCGCCGTCATCGACCAAGCCGCCGCTGTCGACATTCTGGAACAAGCGCTCGAATATGAACGACGGACCGGACTGCCGGCGGGTACACCGTGGCGCCAGGAAGGAAAGCGGGACGATGAGTCGATTCCTCGATGAGGATCCCGGCCCCGAGTACGACGATGTCGACGACGACTTGCTCGACCTGGCGGATTCGGACGAAGAGCCGATGCCGCCGTCGACCAAGCGCCGCGGCTCGTGGCTGAAGAACCTGCTGGCGGTTGCCATCTCGCTGGGGGTGCTGATCGGTGGCGGATATTTCGTCGTGACCAAGGTGACCGATGGATACCTGAACTTCACCACCGTTCGCGACTACCCCGGCCCCGGCGAAGAAGAAGTGCTCGTCGCCATCCCCGAGGGAGCGACCCTCACCGACATCGGCGAGGTGCTGGTGGACCACGATGTCGTGCAGTCCAGCAAGGCGTTCGTCAACGCCGCCCGGGACAATCCGCAGTCGTCCAGCATCCAGCCGGGCACCTATCGGTTGCTAACCAAGATGACGGCGGCCGACGCGGTGGCGGCGCTGCTGAACCTCGACAACCTGGTGCGCAACCAGGTCACCGTCCCCGAGGGGTGGCGCAACACCCAGGTGGTGCAGCGGCTGTCCGAGACCACCGGGATACCGTCCGCTGATTTCGAGGCCGAACTGGCCAACCCGGTCAACCTCGGTCTGCCAGCGTGGGCCGAGGGACGCACCGAGGGCTTCCTCTTCCCCGAAACCTACGCCTTCGGCGCCGACCCCACGGCCGCCGAGCTGCTGTCCCAGATGACCGGCCAGTTCGTCCGGGTGACCAACGAGATGGGTTTCGTGGCCAAGGCCGAGGCGTTGGGCGTCTCTGCGTTCGATGCCGTTACGGTGGCCAGCATCATCGAGAAGGAAACCCGCGATCCCGT
>ERZ1645192.3953-NODE-3953-length-11897-cov-6.629961_pt1 | contig 11897 bp, 10 predicted proteins | sample MGYA00575354_ERZ1645192 | MGnify/ENA primary metagenome ERZ1645192 (study PRJEB40844, sample SAMN11349763) | freshwater sediment metagenome | isolation source: river sediment | host: Sediment | place: India: Faizupur Khadar , New Delhi | collected 2017-02-21 ... | reverse complement strand
CCTTCATCCTCCTGCGGATGAACCTTCAGAATCAGCAGTCCCGAATCCGGCAGTATCCGATCGAAACCGATCTGCTGCCTGTTTTCCACTAGATAGTACGTTCCATCATCCAACGGTATTTTGACGGCAAGCGTTGCTCCTCCCCCGGATAAAGGAGAGAGCATGGCAAAGGAGGTCTCTCCCGGTTTGACGATTTGAACTTGATGCTCTTTAATCCATCCCAGCCGTATTTTGGTAAAAGATGAAATGCCGGGGGGCAGCTCTCCTTTTTTGACCAGGTGCTGAGACATGATGTCCCACGGTCCCATGTAAACCGCATGATGATCAAAAGAAGGATTGCCGACGGAAGCGTCAGACTGACGCTCAAAGTCGTACAGTCAAGGCACCAGCCGTTTACCTTCGTGTATTCCTCCGAGAGCATGAAAATAGTCATGGGCAAACATGCCTATATTCGCGTTTTCTGTTGCGACAAAAATACCGCCTTTAAATTCCTTACCGCCTACCGATTTCAGTGTTTCATAGCGGGGGACATACCTTTTTGTGACCCCCGAAAGCATGCCGGGGTTGGCACAATAGCAGATCATTCCGTATCCCCTACCGGGCGTGGTTGTAACCGCCGGGACGATCAGGATGTGGTCGTAAGCAGAAAAATCAACTTTATTTTCTATAACGGTCATGGTGTCTTCTATGAGCTTGCGAACCCTTCTTTTATCGACGCGGAAATTATAGGGGCTTATATTGTAGCTGGCGAGCGAATCGGGCAGCATGACGTATCCCATGAAATCGGCCTTGATGGAAGAAAGTCCGTACGATTGCTCGTTTACATAAGCGTTGAGAACGCCCACAGTTTTTTTCCGCACGGTTTCAATCGGGAGCGACGGTGTTGCGTCCGGAAACCGGACCACAACCATCAGGACATGTTTTTCTCCGATAGCTTGCGTTGATTGTGGACCGAGTGCGCCTTGCCCGTCGATTCCTTTTGCCGTTACCTCATGCTGGAGGATCATGCTAAAAGAAAAAAGGAGACTAATGATTCCGAGTATAACGCGTTTTTTTGTCATGATAACGTCCTTGCTGTCGGTTATTAGATCAATGAACAATCTACGACTGTTTGCACGTTTTAAATTCTTCCGGCTCCATAATGGTGATGTTGTTTCGTTTGAGGTATTCGAAAAAACCGTATAAAGACCGGCCGCCGTATTCCATTATCACAGCCCCGGCGGGGCAGTTATTCAGACAGCCGAAACAGGCAAGACACTTGTCATGATCGACCGTTTGCTGATACGGATTGATGGCTTTGGTGGGACATTGTCTCACGCAGGTTCCACAAGCGATGCATTTGGATTCGTCCACCGAATGTTTGTTGATGACAATTTTGTTCAACCAGACCAGGGGCACGAAACGTAAAGGTTCCCTCAGGGCAAATTCATATCTGGTCGACACCGATTCTCCTTTGGCAATTCTTTCCAGCGTATCTTTCGTAAAACGGCGTACCTGATCAAAAGTTGCCGCGTTGGGCAGATGCTTCCCGGAATTCTGTTGAGGGGTATCCCATTTTGGGGTTGGATAGGAAGGAATATTCCTAAACGCATCTCTACCTACCGGTACGCCGCCTTTTTGCGCCAGAATTTTTAAAATGTGACAGGACGCATTATGCTGATTGCCTTCCGGGCCGCCGAACGAAACAAAGGCCGCTACCGGTGTGCCTTTGATGGCAGGAATGGCCTCCAGCCATTCACTGACATTGGACGGCGCATCATAATAAAACACCGGCGTGCCGACAATAATTAAATCATAATTCGGAAGACTATTTTTATCCGTGTCATGGAATTCCCGCTCATCTACTTCAACATTTTTTCCTTTCAGAATACAGCCGATAAGCTTTGCATATCTTCGCGTTTGTCCCGTCTGACTGTACCATAAAATGAGTGCTTTTTTAGGGGAGCGTGTTTTTAATTCGGCATACGCTGCGTGACTTTCCTTTGCCAGAGAAACAGGAAGGCACCATGCCGCGCCCAAGACAGCACTTTTTTTAATAAAATCTCGCCGTGTTTCCATAGGCTCTCCTTTTATATCGCGAAATAAACTTTAGATGCTAATTATTCCAGAAATCCCAAGTCCCTTAAAATCTCTTTTGCTTTTTCCGCGTCTTCGGCTTTCACGAGCAGGCGCGCATAGGCGCCGGCCGCAATAAGCATGATGGAACTTTCTCCCTGAAAAAAATACGTAATATCCTCACCGTCAAGAACTGATTTTAAAAATGATATATCGTCCTGATGGTAAGTGGAAAAAACCTCCACAAATTCATCACCGCAATGGGGGCACGCGCAAAAATCTTCCCCGTATTCTCTGCCGCATTTTGGACAAAACATAATGTTTTCTTAAAGTTTTACCTATTGAAAACTGTCCGGCTTAAAGGCCGTAAAATTTCACTAATAACAGGATACCATTTTGGGGTGCCCATTTCCCGATACAGAGCATTGAACATGCATGCCTGATTTTTTATCGGGTCACATGCAGGAAAAGGTTTACACCCAAAGACTCCGACTTCACCGATATTTTATCATCAGGAATCCCGCATTCTCCGGCTATTTTAATCAAATCGTCCGGCGAACGGTGGTAAAGAAACCAGTTGCCGCATTCCATATAATCCCGGGTGGGATTATCGAGTGAAAAATTGCCGATCACCATCTCTCCACCGGTTTTGAGAAAAGCAAGTTGTTTGGCCAGAAGCATCTTAAAGGTTTTTTCATCAAGATAGTCGAAAAGTCCCGCTGACCAGATTAAATCAAATTGTTTGGAAGGCCGGAATTTAAACGCGTTTTCGCGATGAAATTCTATATGATTCAAAAAACCTTTCTCCTTGACTTTGTTGTGCGAATACTCAATGGCATCCTTGTCGTAGTCGACACATTCAAAAAATATGTGAGAATCCCCCTTTGACAGAAACTCTACGACGTCATTAGACGGGCCGCATCCGATATTCAAAACATCGCGTTTCCCGTCTTTTTTTTGCAGCGTATCAAGAATATCAAGGAAATATTTTTTACGGTTGATGATGGCACGCGGAGCTTCCTGCTTATGAAAAAAACGGTCCCAATTTATCAGGTGTTCTTTGGGAGAGAGCCATTGTTCGTAAATTCTTTCAATGATGACGTAATCACCCGAATAGCCGTGCGGTTTCAGCAGTGCGTAACCTTGCATGGTATCCTTTGTGATATAGACTTCAGGCACGGACTGCCAGACATTCATGACCTCGGCGTCCGTGACGACTCCTTTTTTACGCCTCTGATTTACGGTTTTATACAAATGGCCAAGGTCTTCATATTGGCTTTCCGTGGGCCCTCCATTTTCAGCCAACATTTTTAAATAATTAATTTCCTGTTGCATTCATTCTCCGTGTGTCTATACGTTATGACAATATTATTCGGAACAAATTTTATTTTTTCCGCTCTTCTTGCTTCTGTACATGAGGTGATCAACCCGACTGATAAAGTTTTTGATGGCTTCTTTCTTTTTGTATTGACCGATGCCTATGCTGACGGTCAACGTGACGTTTTTCCCCGGTATGGGGGAAAAATTTTCCCTGCTCATCTCATCTCTTATTCTTTCAGCAGTAACAGAGCCTTCCTCCTTTGACGTCATCGGCAGGATGATGGTAAATTCCTCTCCTCCGTAACGATACGCGGAGTCTTCCTTCCGCAGACTGCTTTTAATCAGCCGGCCCATTTTCACCAGCACCTGATCCCCCTCAATGTGGCCGTACGTATCATTGAAGACTTTAAAATCATCGATATCAAGCAGCATAAGCGTCAGCGGATATTCATGGCGTTCGATCCTGTCCAACTCCATCTGAAGCTGATTGTAAAAGTGCCTGGAATTGTATAGTTGCGTCAGATCGTCAATAATGCTCAGCTCGCGATATCGTTTTTCGCTTTCTTTCAGTTCGTTTTCCAATCTCCTGCCTTCGGTAATATCACGGGAGACCGCCTGATAACCTGAGATGATGTCGTCCTCAAAGATTAATTGAGTGTTCTGTCCAATCCAGATTTCATTGCCATTTTTTTTGATGATGGGATATTCGGAGTACGTATTTCTGATTCTATTCTTAATCTGAAGACGAAAAAATATATCGGCGTCTGAGCGCATATCCGGACGGAACAGCTCCAGATAATGTTTGCCGATAAGCTCGTTTTCCGCATATCCTGTAATACGAATCGTTGCTGCGTTCACAAACGTGAAATGTCCTCTGATGTCTGTCCGGAACACCATGTCATTGGCATTTTCCACCAGGGCACGATATCTTTCCTCGCTGTCCCGCAATGCTTTCGCCGCCCGTTCATGTTTGATGACTTCCTGATGAAGATCTTTGTTGAGGATACTGTAATCTTCCGTGCGCTGCCGGACGCGCTCCTCCAGTTGTTCATTGATTCGGCTGACGTTTTCCCGTTCAATTTCCAGTTGCTTTCTCACGTAAAAATCACGTCGCGCATACAATTCAATCGCATAACAGGCCATCATCCCGACCAGATTGGCGCTGATGAAGAAAAAATTATTACTGATAAACACATTGACGGGAGGGGGCTGAATCCATGTGGCGGCAATCTCGTATAAAACGACTTGCAGCCATCCGGCAAGAGATGCCCAAACAAAAAAAAGGCGAATCAGGGTGTAGCCCCATGCAAAAACAAGCATCATTCCCGCATAATAGGAATAACTCACAGGCGGTGGCGCGATAACGATCATGGAAATAATACCGCATCCCGCCACAACAAATGCAAAAATAAGAACAGCCTGCATATGTTTTTTGAATGCCTCGGAGAAAGACGCGAATAATACAAAGGCGAGTCCCGGACCAATGACAATAAAACGAACAAGCCAGACGCTGAATTTTTGTTCCGGCATAAGCATGGCATCCAATACCCCAAAAGCGGCATAAAGCAAGGCACCGAGAACAAGAAACAAGCGAATATTGGGCAGGGATATATGATAATATTCATTCAAAAAGGCATTTTCCAGATAAGACAATTCACCCGTGAACTTGAGTGTTATCGGATTCAATTTCATGTTGATCATAACTTAATATTGGCCAGTAGTTTATCAGTACGATGACTGGTTAAAAAAATCGTAACAGCAATGGCATTTGATTTGCTTTTCGAATAACATATTTGATGTAAAATAACAACCTACATAAAAAATAAATACTATAATTTAAACAGCTTTTTGCGTTTTTTATGAGCGGAAATAGATATGCGTAAATGCTCTGTTCAACAAGCCTGATGCTGTCTCTCTCAAATCAAAAACAGCTTTTCCATAAAGCGACGGTCAATTTTTCCGGTAGCCGTTCTGGAAATTGAGGCCACAATTTTGATACGGCGGGGAACGGCGTAAGGTTCCAGCGTTTCCATTAAAAGTTTCTTCAAGTGGGTATCCGTCAGGCCGCAGGCGACAACGGCAGCCACAACACTTTCTCTCCCTTTATCCGTGGGCAGTGCGAAAACAAACGCATCGCTGACGGTAGGCAGTTTTTTAATTTTGTTCTGCACATCCAGTAAATCGACTCGTTTTCCTGCGACTTTAACCACGCCATCCGCCCTTCCGAGCAACGTAAAGCGACCTTCTTTTTCCAAGCGAACGTCATCCCCTGTCAGGCAATAGTCTTCGGTATCACGTTCCATTTCCGGTGATGTAAAAGGAGATCTGACGACAAGCCGGTCATCTTTCGTTTTCCAGGAAACCACGTCAAAAGCTTTCCAGCCGGAATCGTGTTGGCTGATATTGCGTGAAGCGATGCCACCGGTTTCCGTGGAGCCGTAGATTTCCGTTATTCCCAATCCTGTTTTTTTATAGAAATATAAGCTATCGGCGTGATCCAGCATGCCGGCGGATGAAAACGCAGCCCTGAGTGAAGGGACGGATAAGTTATCGGTTTTTAATACCCGATAATGAATGGGCACACTGACCAATACGGACGCTTTATGCCTGTTGATGGTAGAAATGATTTCCTGTGGAAATGTGTAGATATCAGGCAAAACCCGCGCGTGCGACACAAGAGGCACTAAAACGGAAAAAAGAAGGCCATAGATATGATAAGGAGGAACCGTGGCGATAAACAGGTCCTGATCCGACAAAGAAAATTTTTCCTTTAAATAAAAAGCTTCCGCGAATAAATTGCGCGGTGATTTGGACCAGACTTTCGGTTTGCCGGTCGACCCGCCGGTAAAAAGGCTTAAGAACGGCTGATCCGGATCGCGTATGAAGCCGGTATGGATATATTCAGACGCAGCCGGAAGAGGCGTGATGATTTCCACGCCTGCCGGTATTTCTTCAGGATGATCGGCAATGGCAAGATGAAAGCCCGTTGCCTCATGCATCTCCCTGAGGGCTTGAGTGGAAAAAGAATGAGGCAAGATTAACTTGCAGCACCCGGCCAGCGATGCCAGAACGCAGGCGGCGGTAACGGCCTTATTGGTTGTGCAGGGGCAAAGGATGTTCTCGTTGCCGAATGTCCCGAGAGTTTTTTTCAGTCCCGCGGCCAGGGCAAATACATCGCCGTAACTGTATCCGGAGAATGTGAACTCCTTCCGGTAAACACCTTGAGAAGGCGCCAAGATGTTGTTATATAAATTTATAAAAGAATCTTTTTTTGTGCCGGTCATTTATCAGAAAATTAGCCAGGGTGTTTTGTTTGCACCTTATCGTAAAAAAGTAAAAAAATCACTTACAATAAAAAAGCTACATTTTTATTGACTTCTGAATGCTTTTTTCATTAGGCTACATAAACCTTCTTAAAATTTGCCTATGCTTGATATCGATATTGAAAGCTTAATACCGCATAGAAAAAAGATAAGAATTATCGACGAGGTGCTCGATGTTCAGGAGAACTCCGCTGTGAGTTCAACTGTCGTAAATTCCGACTGGCCTCTTTTTGACGGAGAGGCCGTCAATTCGCTGATTTTAATTGAAGCGATGGCGCAGACAGCGGCACTTATTGAAGGCGTCAAAAGAAAAAAGCGCGGCGATTCCGGTGTGAAGGGATGGCTTGTCGGAATTAAAAGCGCGGAATTTATGGAGGAGAAAATACCTGTTAATACCCATTTAGTCGTCAGACTGGAAAGTACAAACGCTTTTGATAATTATGGCGTTGTGGAAGGTACCGTTCAATCGGGCGAAAAAATTCTAGCGACAGCCACTCTGCAGGCGTTGCTGTTGAATGAAGACAATCGGTGATATTTTGAAGGAGTGCTGAAAATGAATGAAAGCAAAACAGCGATAGTCACAGGAGCCAGTCGCGGTATCGGCAGGGCCACGGCAGTGGAGCTGGCGAAAGCCGGTTACTTCGTGATCATAAATTTTAAATCCAACGAAGCAGCGGCACAGGAAACGTTGACTCTTGTAAAATCCGTCGGAGGAGATGGGGAAATATCCCTATTTGACGTTGCTGACTCCGCGCAGACCAAAGACGCCGTCAAGGCGATGACAGAGCGTTATAAAAATATTCAGGTGCTTGTCAACAATGCCGGTATTACGGCCGACGGTCTTTTCATGTTGATGGGTGAAGAGGAATGGGACAGCGTCATCAACACCAGTCTGAAGGGATTTTATAATATCACCAAACCCGTTTTGCGCGAAATGGTCAGGCGTAAATGCGGGTCCATTGTATCCCTTTCTTCCCTTTCCGCGCTCATGCCCAACCGGGGGCAGGCAAATTATGCGGCTGCCAAGGCGGGAATCATTGCCGCGTCCCGGGCCCTTGCCTCGGAAGTGGCGCGCTTCGGCATTCGTGTCAATGTTGTGGCTCCGGGCCTGATTGAAACCGACATGATCAAGGAGGCGCCGGTTGCTGAAATCAAAAAAATGATTCCGATGGCGCGATTGGGCAAACCGGAAGAGGTTGCCAGTGTCATCCGCTTTTTGTGTTCCGCTGACGCGTCGTACGTAACGGGACAGGTCATTGGGATTAACGGCGGAATATGTTGATGAAAAGGCACCGCGTTTCACTTATTTTTGTTTGTGTTTTGTTGTTTTTCAGTTCACCGGTTTATTCCAGAGCAAACGATTTCGAAAAAATACGGCAGGAGTCAGCCAAAATCAAAACTCTCCAGGCTGATTTCGTTCAAAAAAAATTCATGAAAATTTTATCCAGACCTCTGGTGTCGGAAGGCCGATTTTATTTTTCCGCCCCCGACGCCTTTCGCTGGGAATATTTCAACCCTCTCAAGAGCATCGTGATCAATTTCCAGGGCAAGACCAGGCGCTATGTTTATTCAGACGGGAAAATGGAGGAAGACCAGACCGGTGGCGCGCAGGCCATGAAGATCGTGCTGGGTGAAGTCGCCGGCTGGATGCACGGCAGATTCGATCAGAATCCTTCCTTTAAGGCGACGATTAATAAAAAGGGAAAAACGCGCATAACGCTTACGCCCGTTGAAAAAAAAATGAACGGCATGATTGAAAAGATAGAAATTACGCTTTCTCCAAAAGGGCAGACCGTTCAATCGGTAAAAATTTTGGAAGGAACCGATAATTACACGCTGATCACTTTCAACAACGTGAAAATCAACGCCGTGATGGATCCGTCTGTCTTTCAGGATGTCCGATGACAAGGGTTATTCTTCTCATACCAATCTTATTTCTTCTTTCCTGTCAGACGCTGCCGGTGATTAGATTGACGGAAGAAAAACCGTTTGTTTGCCCGTCTCCCTTTTTAAAAGAAAAATCCAGGCTGGTTCATGCCATTGAAAACCGTGTAAGAGGCAACGTGCAAAGCTCCGTCCTTGGTATTACCGTGGCTGATCCCGCAACCCGCTCGTTTTCCTGCGCCATTGTTACTGCGGAGGGCATGTCGCTTTTTGAAGCCGATTTCAGTCCGGCGGCTGTCAAAATCCATCGAGCCTTGCCTCCGTTTGAATCTGAAGATTTCGCAAAGAATATGATGGAGGATATCAAACTCATATTTCTAGCGCCGGAAGGATCGTTACAAAGCAAAGGGTATCTCTCTGACGGGTCGCAAGCCTGCCGTTATCTTCAAACAAGCGGTGATGTGATTGATGTCACCGAACATCCATCGGACGGCATACAGATTAAACGTTATTCATCAACAGGTGTGTTGAAAAAGCACGTGACCTTTGACAAGTCGGGAAAAAACATTTATCAGCATATCGAATTGCAGGCCTACGAATTTTTCGACTATTCACTTTTGATGAATTTGATTGAAGCCCAGCCGATAAAAAAACAAGCACAAAAAAAGAAATAATACTTTCTTAATATGATCCAATAAATGTTTCTAAGGCGATTATGTGTCATATTTAGATGGCTAGATTCCCCTTGACACACAAGAGCATGTTCCATATAAGACCGCACTCGCTAAAATAACGGTATAAAGAGTTTTTAAAAAGCCGGATTTGATTGGATAAATAAATGAATAATCAGCATCAGCAATATAACGGAGCGATTTCTTCGGAGAACAGCGCGGAGGCTATCATGGTTGCCGGCTGCGACCTCGGCAAAGCAACCGCCAAGTTTGTCGTACTCCATGTCGGTGAAGACAGTTCGCTGGCAGTGAAAGACTACCGCTGTATCGTTCATAACGGGCATCCCCTCGATGCCTTCAGAAAATGGTATAACGAAAACAATATTGCTTCATGCGCCGCCCTGGCCGCCACCGGCTTGCATTCCGAAGAATTGATTGCCCCGGTTATCTCCGAGCTTCCGGAAGATGCCTGTATCTCTGCGGCCTTGCGTCTTCAACCCGATCTTCAGGGACCGGTCAATATTGTGAGCCTCGGTGCCCGGGGATATTCCATATTCACCAGAAACCAACAGGGCCACATCGCCTATGTTGAAAACGATAAATGTTCCTCCGGGACGGGCGAGACAATTGTCAAAATCGCCAGCCGCTTCGGTCTGGATATCGAAGAAGCGGACACGTTGGCTTTCGGTGCATCGGCCAGTATTAAAATCACCGCCCGTTGCTCGGTGTTCGCCAAAAGCGAGATGACCCACTTCGGCAATCAGGGAAAGCCAACCGATCAGCTGATGAGAGGTTATTTCGAATCGGTGGCCCGCAACGTTACCGCACTTCTATCGCGGTCCAGTATCGAGGGACCTGTTTATCTTATGGGGGGTGGTGCAAGGCTTAACACGTTTGTGCGGTCGTTCAAGCATCGAGTCGGCGACTCCGTTCGTGTCATTGGAGAGCCTCAGCTTTTCGAGGCGCTCGGCGCGGCTGTGCTGGCGGCCGACCAGTTCCGGGGGGAAAAACTACCGAAGCTGCCCGCTGATCCCGAGCAGCTCATTACTCCCCGGCAGACACGATTCAGCGTTCATCCGCCGTCGGAAAACTGGGCGGCGAAAGTAACCTATCAGAAAGCCCCCGATGTCCGTGAGGATCCCGCGAAAACACCGGCCATTCTCGGCCTGGATCTGGGATCCACAGGCAGCAAAGCCGTTCTCACATCTATTAATACCGGAAATCAGATTCTAGATGTGTATGATCGCACGCGTGGTAATCCGATCGATGCGACCTCCCGTCTGCTCGGCGCTATTTTGAAACAGACAACGCCGGATGTGCGAGCCATCGCCTTAACCGGCTCCGGACGTGAAGCCGCCGCGACAGTTCTCCGCGCGGTGTTTCCGTCGCTGGCTAAACATATTGTGGTCCTGAATGAAATCGTCGCTCATGCGACAGCTGCCATCCGGTGCGACGATAAAAACGGGAAAAGCCTTTCCATCGTTGAGATCGGCGGACAGGACGCCAAATTTATCCAAATCGTCGACGGCCATATCGTTGAAAGCGACATGAACAAGGCGTGCAGTGCAGGCACGGGTTCGTTTCTTGAGGAGCAGGCCGTGTTCTACGGTGTGCATGATGTGAGCGAATTCACCGAACGTGCCAAGAAGGCCAAACGCCAGCCTGATCTCGGACAGATGTGTACGGTGTTTGTTGCCGATGCCGCTGCTGAAGCCTACAATGAAGGATTCAGCATTGAGGACCTGTTTGGCGGATTTCAATATTCGGTCATCCACAATTATATCAACCGGGTGATGGGTGGACGCACGTTTGGCGAACGGATCTTCTTTCAGGGCAAACCGGCCAGCGGTCCTTCGCTCGCCTGGACACTGGCTGCCGTCACTGATCGGGAGGTTATCGTTCCGCATAATCCCGGAGCCATGGGGGCATGGGGAATCGGCCTGTGCGCCATCCGGGAACTGGATGAAGCGACCCTTCTTGAAGCCGATACTTTCGATTTAAATCTGGCGCTCAATGCCCGTGTCGTGGATCGAACAGAATTTCGCTGTGCCGATTCCAAATGCCAGAATCTTTGCCATATCGATAAAACAACTGTTTCTGTGGCCGGGAAAGACCAGACAGTGATTTCCGGGGGCGCCTGTCCCAAGTATGAAATATCATCCGCCGGCTCAAAAAAACTTCTCAAGGATGCTCCGAACGCGCTGGATGAGAGAATGGCTCTGCTTGAAAAATTCTGGGAAGCCGGTTCGGGCACTCAGGAAGTCGGCGTTCCTTATGTGGGAGTGCTCAACGGTTACCTGCCGTGGCTGGTAACGTTCCTGACGGAAATCGGACTTCGCGTGAAGGTGTTGCGCTCGGATGGCAAATCACTGGCACGCGGTGAAGAACGTTGCTTTTCCTTCGATTCCTGCGCGCCGGCTAAAATCGCCCACGCGGTATCGGACGCGGACGTCGGCACCATTGTATTCCCTAAATTTTTAAACCTGTATGACAGAGATGGTCAGGGAGGCCGTACCTGTCCGATGGAACAGGGCATGGCGGATATGGCCGACCAGGCCTTGAAGGCGCGCGGCCGGAACATCAAATTCATCAAACCTGTTTTCAACCTGCGAGAAGGCCTGCTGAACAAACGGCTGATCGGCCG
>ERZ1645192.3952-NODE-3952-length-11900-cov-9.801182_pt1 | contig 11900 bp, 12 predicted proteins | sample MGYA00575354_ERZ1645192 | MGnify/ENA primary metagenome ERZ1645192 (study PRJEB40844, sample SAMN11349763) | freshwater sediment metagenome | isolation source: river sediment | host: Sediment | place: India: Faizupur Khadar , New Delhi | collected 2017-02-21 ... | reverse complement strand
CAGGTGGCGGGCGATGCGGACGAACGGGCGCACGTCCTCCCGCTCCGGCGGCGCATCCATCAGCACCGCGCGCGTGCCAGTATCGCGCAGCCGATAGTAGTGGCGGAAGGAGGCATCGCCCGCGAGCGGCGCGATCGCGGCCGCACCCCAGCCGGCGCCGGCCAGGAAGGCACCAATGGCAGCGCTTCGCTCAGACAATGCCCGCCTCCTTCAGGCGCGCCAGGAAGTCGCCGCCGGGTGCGCTCAAGGTCAGGGTCCGCGCCGCTTCGGTGCTGCCGAAGCGGAAGGCGAGATCGAGCCGGCACGGCGGGAGGAGGGACCCCAAGCGCTCCGGCCACTCGATCAGGGAGATCCCCTCGGCGAATGCGTCTTCGATGCCGAGATCGATCGCTTCGTCGGCGGTTTCCAGACGGAACAGGTCGAAGTGATAGACCGCAGCAGCGCCTTCAACGGCGGCCGGGTAGATCTGCACCAGCGTGAATGTGGGGCTCGGCACCTCGTCGGCCGTCGTGCAGCGGGCGCGGATGAAGGCGCGGGCAAAGGTGGTCTTGCCGGCACCGAAATCGCCCGCGAGCGCGAGCACGTCGCCGGCCCGGCAGACTGCGGCAATCCGCCGCGCCAGGGCCGCGGTCGCTGCCTCGTCCGCCAAGTGGAGGATATGCGGTTCCGCCGCCGCCCCGGGCCGCGGGCAAGCTTGGCCGCGCGCCGTACGCCCAGCGGCACCACTCTTGATCCGGCCGGCTCGTCCGATCATGTTGGTTTCAGTTCAACAAAGGCTCGCATCATAGCGATGCGCGGGGACGTTTCCATGACCGATGCGCCCGTCACGACGGATGTCGCCATCATCGGCGCCGGCCCGGTGGGGCTGTTCGCCATTTTCGAGTGCGGCATGCTCGACATGCGCTGTCACGTCATCGATGCCCTGGATGCGCCGGGTGGTCAATGCGCAGCGCTGTATCCGGAAAAACCGATCTACGACATTCCCGGTTTCCCGCGCATTCTGGCGAGTGATCTCGTCGAGCGGTTGCAGGAACAGGCGGCGCCGTTCGCTCCGGTCTACCACCTCGGGCAACAGGTGATTCGGCTCCAGCGCCGGACCGAAGGCGGCTGGCTCTTGGAGACGTCGGCAGGAACCGCCATTACTACGGCCGCGATCATCATCGCCGCCGGTGTCGGCGCTTTCGGCCCGAACCGGCCGCCGCTGGCCGGGATTCGGGACTATGAGGGGCTGGCGGCCGGATCCGGCGTACAGTACCTGGTGCGCCGCCGGGAGGACTACCGCGGCCGGCAGGTGGTGATCGCGGGCGGCGGCGATTCCGCCGTCGATTGGGCGCTTTCGTTGGCCGATGTCGCGGCGAGCCTCGCCGTCGTCCATCGCCGCGACAAGTTCCGCGCTGCGCCGCAATCGGTCCAGCAGCTGCGCGCGCTGGCGCAGGCTGGCCGCATCGAACTCGTGGTTCCCTACCAGCTGCATGCGATCGAGGGGGATGGGACCGGGCTCAAGGGCGTGATCGTGCGTGATCTTGACGGCGGCGAGCGCCGGCTCACGGCGGATGTGCTGTTGCCGTTCTATGGCTTGACGCAGGACCTCGGGCCGATCGCCGAGTGGGGCCTCAACCTGGAGCGCAACCACATCGCCGTCGATCCGGTGACCTTTTCGGCCGGCCCGGACGGCATCTTTGCCGCCGGCGACATTGCGACCTATCCCGGCAAGCTGAAGCTGATCCTGACCGGGTTTGCCGAGGCTGCAACCGCCGCCCATGCGGCGTATGCGATCGTGCATCCCGGCAAGGCGCTGCACTTCGAGTATTCGACGACGCGCGGCGTACCTTTGTCCGCCTGAGCCGCCGAAGCGGCCACGTCAGCCGGCGTCGCGTTCGATCTCGGGCGCGTTGAAATCATCGACGAGGATCTGAATGCGCATGGTGTCGGTCTCGTCCATGATCATCCGCGCCCGCCGCTCGGCCTTGGCGAGGTCGATCTCCAGGATGCGGCGCTTGACCCGCGGAATGCTGGGCGGCGCCATCGACAACTCGCGGAAGCCGAGCCCCAGCAACAGCGCGGTGTAGCGGGGATCGCCCGCGATCTCGCCGCAAACGCTCAAGGGGATGCGCGCCCGCTGCGCCGCCGCGGCGGAGAACTGGATCATCCGCAGCACGCCGGGGTGGAGCGTGTTGTAAAGGTGCGCGACCCGCTCGTCGCCGCGGTCGATCGCCAGCGTGTACATCGTGAGGTCGTTGGAGCCGACGGCGAAGAAGTCGCTTCCCTGCGCCAGGGCGTCGGCCGTCAGCGCGGCGGCCGGCGTCTCGATCATCACGCCCAGCGGCGGCAGCGCGGACGGCAACGCTTCGCCGCGCCGGAGCAGCCGGCGGGCGGCGCGCGCCAGGATGTCGCGGGCCGCGCGCACCTCCGTGATCGTCGTTACCATCGGCAACAAGATCCGCACCGGCCCGTGCCGCGCGGCGCGCAGGATGGCGCGGAACTGCACATCAAGGATCTCGGAGCGGGCGAGCGACAAACGGATCCCGCGCAGGCCGAGCGGCGAGGTTACGCTCGCTCCGAACTGCTCAACGAAGGACAGCGCCCCCTTGTCTCCGCCGAGGTCGAGGGTGCGCACCGTCACCGGGTGGCCGCCAGCGCGCTCGATCAGCTGCCGGATCAGACCGTACTGTTCCTCCTCGGTCGGCATCGAGACGTGATTGAGGAACAGGAATTCCGTGCGCAAGAGACCGATGCCGGCCGCTCCGACCTCGATGACGCTGTCCATCTCGGTCGGCAGCTCGACATTGGCGAGAAGGTTGATGGCGGTGCCGTCGCGAGTCACCGCCGGCTGCCGCTTCAGCCGGCTCAGTTCGCGCTCCTCGCGCCGCCGCTCGGCCTCGCGACGCTGGAACAGCAGGACCGAGTTCGGCGAGGGATGAACGATGATCTGGCCGAGATCGCCGTCGATCATGATCGGATCGCCGGTCTTGACGCGATCGAGGAGGCCGGTTGCGCCGAGCACTGCCGGCAGACCGAGCGCGCGGGCCATGATCGCGGTATGCCCCTGCGGCCCGCCGCTCTGAGCGGCGAACCCGGCGACGGTTTCGGGATCGAGCTGCGCCGCGTCGGCCGGTGTCAGTTCTTCGGCGATCAGGATGCTGCCCTTCGGCATCGGCGGCAGCTGCGGGCTCGACTGTTTGGTCAGCTGCTTCAGCAACCGGTTGCCGACATCGCGGATATCCTCGACCCGGGCCGCGAGGTAGGGGTCGTGCATGGCCTTAAAGGCCTCGCAGATGGCGACGATTTCGTGATGGACGGCGGCCTCGGCGTTGAGCGCATCCTTGGCGATCCGATCCTCGGCACCGCGCACCAGGCGCGAATCGCGCAACATCTCCAGGTAGGCCTCAAGGAGATAGCCGAGATCATCGGTTGCCCCCGTGGGCAGCGCGCGTGCGCGTTCCTCAAGCCGATGCCTGAGCCGCGCCAACTGGCGCCGGGAGCGGACGACGGCGGCGCGCAACCGCTCCTGTTCCGCCTCAATCTGCGAGTTCGGCAGCCGGTACTCGGGCACACGCATCTGGCCGGCCTCAAAGACATAGGCCACACCCATGCTGACGCCCGGCGATACGCCGAAGCCCTCGATAACGCGTTCGCTGATCGTTTGCTGGACCATCTCCAACCCGAATAACACTCGTTTTTGTTTTTTTGAAGGTAAACTCGCGCAACCGCCATTCGCAGGCAGCCGCACGATCGCGCTTCAGTCGTCTTCGTCGAAACCAGCAACAATGATATTGGTCAGAACCTCAATCGCCTCGTGTGCTTCCTTTCCTGCAGCAGCAATCTCGATCTCGGTGCCGGGCCCAGCGCCCAACATCATCAAACCGAGGATCGAGCGCCCGGAAACCGTGGTGCCGCGTTTGGTGACAGTGACCTCCGCGTCAAACCCGGCGGCGAGCTTAACGAACTTGGCAGCCGCGCGCGCATGCAGGCCGCGCCGATTGGCGATCACCGCTGTGCGCCTCAGGACCTCGCCGTCGCGGTCGACGTGTGCCATCGTCGCTCTCACGGCTCCTCCTGGGTGAGCAGACGCGAGGCGATGTTGATGTACTTGCGGCCGGCTTCCTGAGCGCTCTGAGCCGCTTCTTCGAGCGACTCCGTCTGGCGTACGCTCGCCAGCTTGATCAACATCGGCAAATTGACGCCGGCAATGACCTCCACGTTCGCCTTGTCCATGATCGAGATGGCAAGGTTGGACGGCGTCCCGCCGAACATGTCGGTCAGAACGATGACGCCGTTGCCTTCCTCCGCGTTCGCGACCTCATCAAGGATCTGGGCACGACGCTGCTCCATGTCATCCTCCGGGCCAATGCAGATCGGAGAAATGTTCGCTTGCGGCCCGCAGACGTGCTCAAGCGCGTTGATCAATTCGCTGGCCAGCCGTCCATGGGTGACGATCACAAGACCGATCATCGTTCGTCAGCCGGCTCCTGCCTCTGCGACCGGGACCAGGGCTCCCGATCGCGTCAGGTCACGGTGAAAGACTTTGACGTTGCCCCCGAGCGCTGCCAAGTGCCGTGCCAGTGATTCAGCAACGAACACTGAGCGGTGCCGGCCCCCTGTGCAGCCGACTGCGATCGTGAGGTAACACTTTCCTTCAGCGGAATAGCGCGGAAGCAGAGGATCCAGCAAGCGTGTTAAAGAATCGAAAAAGGGTTTGAACATGCGGTCGCCGGCGATGTGGCGGCCGACCGCCTCGTCGAGCCCCGTCAAAGGCTTGAGCACCGGGTCGTAGTGTGGGTTGGCGAGGAAACGAACATCGAACACGAGGTCGGCCTCGCGGGGAAGGCCGGAGCGGTAGGAGAACGACACCACCTGAATCACGAGGCTGCCCCGCACCGACAACCCGAACTGGCCGTCAAGGATGGCCTTGAGCTCGCTGGGACTCAAACCCGTAGTGTCGATGGCGACATCGGCGTGCTCCCGTAAAGGCGCCAGGATCCGCCGTTCGCGCGCGATCCCCTCGCTGACTGGGGCTGCGGCCGCGAGCGGGTGGCGCCGGCGCGTGACCGTGTAGCGACGGCGGAGGTCCTCCTCGTCGCAAAACAGGAAAACCAGGCGGATGTCGGAGCCTGCCTCGGCGTGGCGCTCATCGATGAAGCGCAACAAGTCCTCCACCGAGAAATCGCGGGTCCGGACATCGACGCCGATTGCAAGCGGGTGCGGAGCCACGGTTTCCTCGCCCTCGTTGGGGCGCAGCAGGCGGCCAAGGAGGGACAAGGGTACACCGTCGACGATCTCGTAGCCGCCATCGGCAAGGGCGCCCAGCGCCGTCGTCTTGCCGGCACCGGAAAGACCGGTGACGATCAAGACCGGCTGGCCCGGCCCGGACGGAAGGCGATTCGAATCGCAGATGGCACTCTCCTTCCGCGGCTGCCGCGAGCGGCAAGGCCGTCACTCTGCCCGTATTATACTGCCACTCGCGATGCGCACGGCAAGCCGAACCTTTGCCGGCGCCGAGGCCTCGAACGCAGCCAGCCGGAACAGCGGCAAAGAGACGCCCAGGATGGCGAAGCGGTCGTCGGCCGGCATCCGCTCGACCTCGCTTTCCGGCACGAGATCGATGACGGCAGCGACGAAAACCGAATCCTTTGCGGCAAGCCGAAGCACGCCTAAACCGCGGGCCTCGAACAGACCGTGCAGGATCGAAGGCGCCGACGCCCGCAGCCGGTCGCCGTCCCGCGTCAGTTCGGTGTAGTCGTCGGCGACGAGATCGGCGCCGCTATCGAGCAATCGAAGCGCGAGATCGGACTTGCCCGCGCCCGAGGGGCCCTGCAGCAGAACGCCTCGCCCATCGATACTGACGCAGGTCGCGTGCATGCGCTCCATGGCTCTCATCTCTCGTTCACATCGTCCGTGGCGGTGCCGCGCAACCGCAGCAACCGGGAACCATCACCAAATCCGGCGCTACTGGGCCGGCAGTTCGACAACGAATCGGGCGCCCAGCGATCCGCCTGCGCCATCGTGCCGGTTCTCGGCCCGCACGGTGCCGCCGTGGGCGCTGACGATCTGTTGCGAAATGCTGAGGCCGAGGCCCGAGTGGAGGCCGAAGACCTCATGGTTCGGGCGATGGGAGTAGAAGCGGGTAAAAATCTGCTTCTCGAGACCGTCGGGGATGCCCGGTCCCTCGTCCAGAACCTCGGCCACCACCATCCCGTTTGCCCGCGCCGCTTTCAGCGTGATCGTGCCGCCGGCGGGGCTGAAGGAAACGGCATTGGCAATCAGGTTCTGAAAAACCTGGACAAGGCGGCTTTCGATGCCGTTCACGACCAGCGGTGCGCGGTTGTTGATGGCGATGTGCAGCTTCGCCTGGTGCTCGTCCGCGGAGGCGCCCGCGACGTCGGCTAGGGTTTCCAGCATGCGGCCGATATCGACCGGCTGGGCATCGGCGCGCGAGAGTTCCGCATCCAGCCGCGACGCATCGGAAATATCGCTGATCAGACGATCGAGCCTGGCGACATCGGCGAGAATAATCGCCATCAGGCGTTCGCGGCTCTTCGGGTCGTGGATGTGGGCGATCGTCTCGACGGCGCTGCGCAAGGAAGTCAGCGGGTTCTTCAGTTCGTGCGACACATCGGCCGCGAACTGCTCGATCGCGTCCATGCGCAGCCACAGTGCTTCGGTCATCTCGTTCAGTGCCGACGCCAGCTGACCGATCTCATCGCTGCGGTTGGCGAAGTCGGGAATCTTATGCTGGCGATGCCGGTCGCGCCGGACCCGCTCCGCAGCGGTTGCAAGAATGCGGATCGGCCGTGCAATCGTTCCGGCCAAGTACAGCGACAACAGCACGGTGACGCCGAGCGCGACCGCGAACCAGCGCAGGATATCGAGGCGGACTTTGAAGACCGCGGCGTCGATCTCCGAGGAGCGTTTCGTCAACACCAGCGCGCCCAGGACCTGCGCGCCGACCGCGTGCTTGTAGCGCAGGACCGGAACGGCGACGCTCAAGTTCATCGAGCCGTCCGCGGTCGGCCGCACCGCTTGGCCCGGGCTGCCGGCCAGCGCCTGTTCGACCTCGGGGAAGTTGGCGACGGAGGGCTTGCCGCCGGACGGCTGCACCGGCGCCGGCGCCGGCCGCCAAAGTTGCGCTACCATGCGGTCGTAGGCCTCCAGGAGGTCGCGCATGGTGTCCTTGCTTTTCGGCGGAGGCAACGTCTCGACCTCGACACTGCCGCCCGGCCCCGGCAGCAAGAGGCTGTCCGCCAAGAGCGCGCCGTCCTCAAAGAACAAGATCGCCCGCACATCGGAGGCCTCGACCAGCCGGCGCACCATCTGCTGCGCCAGCGGCGGGATCAGGCCTTGCGTCGTGGTGGGGTCCGGCGAGGTTGCGCTCTCCGTGATGGCGGCGGCAAACAGCTTGGCCTTGTTCTCCAGCGTTCCGAGCTCGGCCGTGATGAGGCCGCGCCGGTACTCCTCAAGGTAGATCATGCCGAACAGCAGGACGGCGAGCGCCAACAGATTGACCGCCAGGATGCGCAGCGTGATCGGCGAAATCAGGCGCCGGCGGCTTCTTGCGGATGGCTTCTCGTTGATTATTTGAGCACTCATGTGCTGCGGTAACGGTAACCCACGCCGTAGAGTGTCTCGATCTCGGCAAAGTCGCCGTCGACTTCCTTGAACTTCTTGCGCAGCCGCTTGATGTGGCTGTCGATGGTCCGGTCGTCGACGTAGATGTTCTCGCCGTAAGCGGCATCGATGAGCTGGTCGCGGCTTTTGACGTGTCCGGGCCGCCGCGCGAGGGCCTCAAGGATCAGGAACTCCGTCACCGTAAGGGCGACCTCCGCGTCCTTCCAGGTGCACAGATGCCGCGTCGGGTTCAAGCTGAGGTCGCCGCGGCGCAGGATTTCACCGCCGTCCGGACTGTCCGTCCCGCGCCGGCGGAGAACGGCACGGATCCGCTCCAGCAGCAGCCGCTGCGAGAACGGCTTGGTAATGTAGTCGTCGGCGCCGAGGCGCAGGCCCTGCACTTCGTCCGCCTCAGCATCCTTCGAGGTCAGGAAGATGACCGGAACATCGCTCTGCTGGCGCAGGCGGTTCAAAAGCTCCAAGCCATCCATGCGCGGCATCTTGATGTCGACGACGGCAAGATCGACCGGATCGCGCAGAATGGAACCCAGAGCCTCGACGCCGTCGGAGTAGGCGCGCACAACGAAGCCTTCGGCCTCGAGTGCCATCGAAACCGAGGTCAGGATGTTGCGATCGTCGTCGACGAGGGCAATGGTCTGGGTCACGGTACACCGTCCTCGAAAGCATAACCCCTCCGCTGCCGCGCGGGCAGCAGAGCAAGGATCCTCCCAGCGGCCTCCTTGCCGCCAGTATAATCCCTTGGCGGCCAATGTCACTTGACCTGCGTGTCGATCGGCCGCGAGACGTTGCGGGTGCGGCTAGGGCAGAACCAGCTCGGCCCTGAGCGCCCGGTGATCGGAGCCGAACCAGCGTCCGGTCCCGAGGCCGGTGATACGGGCGTTGCGGACCAATACATGATCGATCGGCAGCCCGAGCCCGCGCGCGCGCGCCGGATAGGTGCCCTGGAAGCGGCACGCGCTGGTCAATCCGGCCGCACGGACGAAGGTCCGCAGCGAAGGCGTGTACGGGGTCGCGTTGAAGTCGCCGACGACGACGACCGGACCGTCCAGTCCGGCAACCGGGCCCGCCAGCGTCTCGAACAGGACGCTCCGCAGCGCGCTGCCGAAGGGCGTGATCGGGTTGCGCGCATGCAGGACGACGATCCATCCCGCGCGCCCGTTACCGTAGGCCAGGCGGGCAAGGATGGTGGGCCAGGCATCGTCGGCCGGCCGGAACTGCCGGTGCTCGAGAATGGGTACGCGCGACAGCAATGCAACCCCCGCGATACCATCGCCGCCGCTGTCGAGCACGACGCGGTAGGGATAGCTCGCGGACGGCTTTCGCAGCTCCTCTGCGAGCGGTCGCGAGACTTCCTGCAGCGCAATGATGTCTGCGGGTCGCGTATCGAGCCATTTCCGCGTCCAGGCGCTTGGCTTCAAGCTGAAGTGCACGTTGTAGGTGATGAGGCTGATGGCCGTGCCCGGTCTGCCGGCCGTGCCGGCCGTGCCTTCTGTGCCGGCCGCGGCGGCGGTGCCCGCCTCGCGAAAGCGGGGAACGGTCTGGCAGGCCGGGTCGAACGGGTCGAGGGCGACGGCGGCGAAATGCAGTCCGACCGCGCCGCACAGCACGGCCGGCAGGGTGTGCCGACGCAGGCCGCAGACGGCCGCTTGCGCGAATGCGGCGGCCGCGAAGTACGGAATGAAATGGTAGCTGAGTTCGATCGGCCAGCGGTTGACGCCCAGGAGGCGGCAGGCGGCAATCGTGCCGAAAGCGAGCGCGACGGCGAACCCGGCCAGCGCGAGCAGGGAGTCGAACCGTCCGGCTTGCTTTCGAAGCGGAACGGCGAGCGCGTTTGGCGCACTCTCGGCCACGACGGGGTATCCTTGTCCAGGGTTCACGCGGCCGTTCCGGCACGGGCCGGCGCGACGCTGCACGGGCGTCTTCGTTTTGGCGCACAGAGTATGGTGCGCGAAAGGTAAAAATTTTGCAGCGACTGTTCTAACGCTTCGCTGTGCCTCTAACGCTCAGCTTCACCGACCGGCTCCAGCAGGGCGCCAAGCCCGTTCATCAGGGCGACGAAGCCGGGGAAGCTGGTGGCGATTGCGCGGTCGTCGTCGATGGTGAGCGGTCGCTCACAGGCCATGCCAAGGACGAGAAACGCCATCGCGATGCGGTGATCGAAGTGGACCTCGACCCGCCCGCCGCCGGGCGGCGGCCCGCCGCAGCCTTCAACCTCCAGCCAGTCGGCACCGCTCCGGACACTGACGCCGGCAGCAGCGAGGCCGCGGACGATGGCATCGAGGCGGTCGCTCTCCTTGACCCGCAGCTCGGCCAGGCCGTGCATGCGGGAGGTCCCTTCAGCGCAGGCCGCAGCCGCAGCCAGGATCGGAAACTCATCGATCATTGCCGGCACGCGCGCGGCCGGCACGTCGATCGCGTGGAGCGGCGAGCTCTCGACGATCAGATCGGCAACCGGCTCGCCGCTCTCGATCCGCCGGTTCTCGATTGCGATCCGCCCGCCCATCGCCACCAGGCTCTCGATCAGGCCGGCCCTGAGCGGGTTGATGCCGATCCCGGGCAGGACCACGCGCGAGTCCGGCACGATCAGCGCCGCGACCAGCGGAAACGCGGCCGACGACGGATCGGCCGGGACGATAACGGCACGGCCCATGAGTTCGGGCTGGCCCTCGAGCGTGATGCGGCGGCCGCCGTCGTTGGTGGCCGTGACCGCGACGGTGGCGCCGAAGCCCGCGAGCAGCCGCTCGGTGTGGTCGCGGCTTGGCACCGGCTCGACCACCGTTGTCGCGCCGGGCGCATGCAGGCCGGCCAGCAAGATCGCCGACTTGACCTGGGCCGAGGCGACCGGCAGCCGGTACTCGATCGGCAGCAGGTCGGCGGTGCCGTGCACGGCAAGCGGCAGCCGGCCGCCGGAGCGGGCGTGAATGATGGCCCCCATCGCCGTCAGCGGGGCGATGACGCGCGCCATCGGCCGCGCCGACAACGACTCGTCGCCGGCGAAAAAGGTGAGGAACGGGTGCGCCGCGGCGATGCCCATCAAGAGCCGGGTGCCGGTGCCGGCGTTGCCCATGTCGAGCACGCGCGCCGGCTCGGTGAGGCCGCCGACACCGCGGCCGAGAACGCGCCAGCCGTCAGCTGTGCGGGTGACGCTGGCGCCCAGGTTCCGCATCGCCGCCGCCGTCGCCAGGACGTCGTCCGCTTCCAGCAGGCCGGTGATAAACGTCTCGCCGACCGCGAGGCCGCCCAGCATCAGCGCCCGGTGCGAGATCGACTTGTCGCCCGGGACGCGCGCGGTGCCCGCCAGACGGTGGACGGGGCGGGACAGGATCGCCGTCATTTCTTGTTCAAACCCCTCGCCACGTCCGTGCTGCGCCGGCTCCAGCCGAACGCCGACAATAGCTTTTGACTCCTCGCCCGCAAATCTGGCAAGGGCAGAACGCAGCACGGACGGAACGACGATGGAGGGTTAGCGAGTGGCGAAGCCGGAATGGGGTACGAAACGAACCTGCTTCGAGTGCGGTGCGAAGTTCTATGATCTGCGGCGCGATCCGATCATCTGTCCGAGCTGCAGCAAGGTTTTCGACCCGGAGCGGCAGCCGCGGGTGCGGCGCGGCAGCAGCGTTGCCCGCGACGAGACGACCGTCGGCGCCGGTCGGGGCAAGGACAAGCTGGCCGTGGTCGCCGGTGCGCACGAGGAGGATCTGGTCGAGGAGGAGGCTGTTGATGCCGATTCGCTCGATGAGACGGCGGAAGGCGAGGGGGAACTCGAAGAGATCGCCAGCGAAGATGAGGCGCTGATCGAGGACACCTCGGATCTGGGCGAGGATGATGACGATATCGGCGAGGTGATGGAGCACGTCGACGACGATATCGAGGAGAAACCGTAAATGGGGGAGGAGCCGTGCGGCGGCCGTTGCCGCTGGCGCGGCTGCGGAGAATTGTGTTGCCCTGGCGGGGGCGGTTTCATTAAGCTGTCAACGACCTTGAGGCATCGGGGTGCCGGGCTGACCGCTGGGCACCGCGCTGGTATGCCTTTTTTCCGGGGCCGTAGCTCAGTTGGGAGAGCGCTACAATGGCATTGTAGAGGTCAGGGGTTCGACTCCCCTCGGCTCCACCAAAGGCGCGTCAGGGTTTACGCACGTGTGCCGCCGCTCCCGGATGGCGGCACGGCTCCCCGGAAAACACCGGCATGGGGCCTTGTTCCCGCGTGATTGCGGGCGTTGGCGCTGCCGTGTTAATCTCTGCCCACCGATGGCGCTGGTCGGGAGTGGCCCCGT
>ERZ1645192.3951-NODE-3951-length-11901-cov-37.428752_pt1 | contig 11901 bp, 9 predicted proteins | sample MGYA00575354_ERZ1645192 | MGnify/ENA primary metagenome ERZ1645192 (study PRJEB40844, sample SAMN11349763) | freshwater sediment metagenome | isolation source: river sediment | host: Sediment | place: India: Faizupur Khadar , New Delhi | collected 2017-02-21 ... | reverse complement strand
ACCGCGTTACCCCTGCTTCAGGGCTTACTCAAGGCCCAGCCCAAGATCAATGTCATGACAGAGCAACCGCAGCTGTTGAAAGCGCTGCGGGCAACGTGGAAAGTCCGCAAAGATGGTGTCAGTCAACGCTATCGCGTCAACATCGATTCTGGATTGCCGTCAGGTGGCCATGACAAAGTGGTCGCGGTGGCGCGCGGCGACGAGTTGGATGAACTGGTCGCTCGCTACGCTCAGGATCGGCATCCGTTACGTAAAGCAGCCGAGGAGTGGTATCGCGCTCATTTGCAAAGACGGGTTGCACACCGGCACGACATTGGCGAGGTGCGCTTTTCCAAAAAAGGCCGCGACGAGTTTGCGGCTTTTAGCGCCGATGAAGACAAGCTGCGACTGGTGGTTACGCTATGGGACGTGGTGTCGCACGGGAAGCACGTTCGTCGCGAACCAGTGGACCATCCGCGCGCCGATGGCATTGTGGCTTTTCACGTGATAGATGCGCCCGTCATGCTTGGCAATGAGCGATATGTAGTGCGCGTGGAAGTGGGCGAGGATGAGAACGGCCGCTTGTTTTACGACCTATTCAAGGATGCGCAGGCGCATGAGGAAAGAAAAGCGGCCAAGCGGAGTAACTTGGAGCCAAAATCCAAGCCCCCGCTTGACCTGCCTAGCGGTGCGTCCACCGCTTCTGATTTAACTGTACCAAGGCCGCTCATAAAGTCAAGCAGCGCCTCGCTCTTGCTGCTTTTGCCCTCCGGCCAGCGCTGCTTCATCCTGCCCGGCGATTACACCTGGGCGGACGCCCCCCTGCTGGCCAAGGCCCTGGGTCCGGGGGAGAGGTGGATCACCGTCCATCCCAACGGCCCCGACGAAAAAGGGGTCCCCGTCCTGATCAAGGAGACCACCCAAGGCTCGGGGGTCTATCACGTCATCGGTGGCGCCGGCGGCAAGCTCAACTACATGCGCATCCGCCCCAAGGCGCCGGACGAGACCCTCAAGGACAGCATCGCCGCGCGGCGCAAGGCCAAGCAGGAACAGAGAAAGGCGCAGGCCAAGCGCGACAAGGAACTGGGGCTGGCTCAGGCCAAAAAGAGCGCCAAGGAGCAGATTCAGCTCAAGGAACAAGCCGAAGAGCGGACCTTCATCACCACCGTCGCCCAGGCCATGGGCTGGCAGGCCGAAGACTTGGAACCTAAGATCCCCGACCACTTGTCAGACAAGGCCCAGGAGCGGCTGCGCCAACAACACCATGCCGACCTGCTCAAGCGCGCCCACGAGGCGGTGGACCTGCAACGCCAGCATCTGGCCACCGACGCCGAGGCGCGGGCCACGGCCATGGAAGCCACCGACCTGGCGGCGGCGGACCTGGACGATACCGCCCCGGCGGCCAAGAAGGGCCTGGGCTTCGCCGCCCAGTATGCCGAACGGGCGCAGGCCCAGGGCTTGAGCGACGAGGAGCTGCAACGCGAGGCCGAGGCGCGCAAGGAAGCGCGGCGGCAGAACCTCAGCGACGGGCAGCGGGAGGCGATCCGCAAGCGCGGTGATGCCAGCAAGGCGCTCAAGGCCGAGATCGACACCCTGCGCGAACCGGTGCTCTCCGCCCAGGTCAAGGCCAGCCTGGCGGACGCCAAGCAGGGCGCGGAACTGATCAAGGCCCAGGTCAAGCTGCAAGAGGTCAAGAAACAAGCGCGGGCGGTGCGCCAGGACATTGACCGCGCCACCGAGGTCAAGGCGTGGAACCTGGACGTGGCCAAGGCCGAGGAACACCTGGATGACCAGGTGCGGGCGGCGGTGGAAAACGACGTGCGCACCCTGAGTACCCGCGCCTTCCTCGGCAAGGTGCAGACGGCGGCGGGGGGCGATGCCGCGGTGCAACTGCGCCAGCATGTCAGCGCCGGGGCCTTCAACAGCATCAACGCCCTGGCGATCACCGCCGGCGGCGCGGCCCTGGTGGACCGTTCGGTGGTCGATGTCCTCGGGGTGGCGGGGGCGGCGCAGGTGCTGGCGCGACGGCTGCATGCCGATCTGGCCCCGGCGGAGGTCGAACGGCTGACCGAGGGCCTGACCGCCTTCCATCAGGCCCACTACCTGGAAGCAAGCAGCGAGGCCCTGCGCGAGGCCGACAGCCTGCTTGATGCGGCGAAGGAGGCGGAACTGGGCGAGGCGCACTATGGCGACGAGTTCGCCGCCCTGCAGCAGCTTAACCAGCGGCGCAAGGACGCGGTGGAGGCGGCCAACCAGATCCTCGCCACCCGCCTGGGCGAGTTTGAGGCCAATGCCGCCCTGGAGGTGGCGCTCAAGGCCGGGCGGCGCGATGAGCCGCTGGAGGTGCCCTTGGGGGGCCTCAGCGACGAGGACGCCATTCGCCAAGCCCGCGCCATCGGTCTGCACCGCGGCGATTATCAACTCAACAAGGTCGCCGGCCAGCAGGTGCTGACCGTGACCCCGGCGGGCCTGGACCGCCTGGCACAGCCGGTGGATACCGCCGAACTGGCGCGGCTGCAACGTACCCTGGATATCATCGAGGGGCGCCACGACGAGCCCGACTGGTTACCGGCGGGCTTCGCCCGGCGCCCCGATCTGGCCCTGGAGGTGCCGCCCGGGGTGGCGCCCAGCCTGGCCCAGCGTTTCGACCCGGCGGCGGCAGGCGGCGATCTGACCCAGGCGGTCAAGGACTACATCGGCGGCCGGGCGGCGGATGGCGACAGCCCGGCGGACATCCTCGCCGACTTGCATAGCGCCGACTTCGTGCGCAAGGCCGGAGACGCTGCCGGCTATCAGGCGGCGTTGGATGCGGTGGCGCCGATCAAAGACGCCCAGGGCAAGCTGCGCCGCGCCGAGGACCTGACCCCGGCCTTTGAGGCCCTGGCGGATGACTATGTGCAGCGGCGGTTTGGTGATCGCCTGGCGCCGGTGCATCGCCAGTCCTTTGACCTCGACCAGACGGCGGCCGAGGCCCTGCATCGCGCCCTGGCCCAGGAACCGGCGGGGACCGCGGCTTATAAAGCGATTGGTGATTTGACCGGCGACGATCAGCGCACCCTGCGCGAATGGTTCTACCGGCATGTGGCCAAGGAAAGCCCCGAGGCCGGGGAACTGCGGCAACGGCTGGAGGCCCTGGAGCAGGCGGAACCGGACAATGAGACGGTCGATATGTTTGGCGACCGCGTCACCAACCCCGAGTGGCAAGCCTGGCAAAGGCAACGCGATACCCTGGCGGCGGAGGTGGGTCAGGCCAGTCTGAACTGGAATGACTACACCCAGATGCTGCATGGCCACGTCAATGCCTATGCCGCCATTCAGGACCTGATCCGCAGTGACACCAGCCGCGCCTTTGCCGACGCCTACAACCGCCTCAACCCCAGCGCGCCGCTCAAGCTGGGACGGCAGACGATTCGCCACAACCTCAATCACCTCGATGCCGTGGACCCGGAAGCGCGCACTGCACGGCTGGCGCAGACCCGCGAGTTGATCGACCGGCTGCGGGAGCGCAATCAGGGGCGCTATGCCGAGGGGGCGGTGAGCGACAAGCTGGATGCCGCCCGGGCGCGCCAGGAGGCCCTGGCGCAGGCGCAAATGGGCTTTTTCTCCAGCGAAGAGGCCGCGGACGGCGAACTGTTTGGCGTCGCGGGCGGCGGCGACTTGTTTGGCGGTCAGGCCGAGATGTTCGATGCTCCGCCCGCCAAGGCGGAAAGCAAGCCGCTCAAGGCCGACGAGCGCCATACCCTCGGGCATGTCGCGGAGCGGCAGATCGCCGCCCTGATGCCCACCGTGGGCGGGCAATTCCAGGCCGGACGCCCGGTCAAGCTCTATCAGCCGACCATGAGCGGGGCGGTGGACAGTCCCGAGGCCATGCGTCAGCGGGCGATCAAACTGCTGGCCGAGAATAAGCGCCTGGCCTTGGCCGCTGGCACCGGGGCGGGCAAGACCGCGATGTCCCTGGGGGCCTTCACCCATCTCCAGGCCCAGGGCAAGGCGCAGCGCGGGCTGTTTCTGGTACCGTCCATCGTTCAAGGCGAGTTCAACGCCGAGGCCCTGCGCTTCCTTGCCCCCGGGCGGTTCAACTGGCACGCCGAACCGGGGGCCAGCCGCGAAGAACGGATTGCCGCTTACAAGGACCCGGCGCACCACTTTGCCGTCATGACCCATCAGAGCTTCCGCGACGACATGCTCCACCTCGGGGCGCAACACGCGGGCATCGAGCCGGCGGCGATGAGCGAGCGACTGGCGACCATGAGCCCCGCGGAGCGCGCGGATTGGCTCCAGGGCGTCATGGCCAAGGAGGGCATCCGCTTCGACTTCCTCGGGGTGGACGAGGGCCACAATACCCTCAACCGCCAGGGCAAGGAGAACAGCGCCATGGCCAACGTCGTCGACGCCCTGGCTCACCAGACGCCCTACTATCTGCACAGCACCGCCGACCCGATCAAGAACGATCTGTCCGAGGCCTTCGACTTGTTGCGCAAGATGGACCCGGCGCGCTACACCGATCAGGCGGCCTTCCTGCGCCGCTACGGGCCGGACACCGCCGGCGCCAAGCAGGCCCTGCAGCGCGAAATGGCGCGCTACGTCCTGCCGTTCAAAATCGACCCGCCGGTGCGCGCCGACAAGCGTGAGATCCGCGTCGACCTGTCCGACGGTCAACGCCAGGCCCTGGCCGACTTGGATAAGCACCTAGCCAAGGCGTCTATGGCGCGCAAACAGGGCAAGGTGGACGTCGCCGCGCTGCAAGCCCTAAGCCCGGAGTCCTTTGCTGGCGTGCCCGAGGACCGGCATGAAGCAGTGGCGCGCGATCTGTCCACCAGCCTGGGCATCCTCAAGGGCACGGCAACGCGGCGGATTGTTGACGCCCATCCCGAGTCGGGCAAACTGGGCACGGTGACGCGCCTGGCCCAAGAGCGCCAAGGCAAGCCGGGGGTGGTGTTCGCCCACAGCCTGGCGGCGGTGGAGCGGCTCAAGCAGGCCCTGGAGGCGGACGGTCATCGCGTGGTGACCATCACCGGCGCCGACAGCGCCGAGGACAAGGCGACCAAGATCAAGGCCTTCAACCCCGAGCAGGGCGAGCGCAGCGCCGATATCGTCGTCGCTTCGGATGCCGGGGCTACCGGCGCCAACCTGCAATCCGGCTCGTGGTTGGTGCAGTTTGATACCCCGATGACGGCGATGGGTCACGCGCAACGGCAGGGGCGGATCAACCGCATCGGGCAAAAAAATAACGTCGAGTTGCTTGATCTGGTGGCCAATCACCCCAGCGAGGACCGCGCCCGCGCCCGGCTGAAGACCAAGTACGCCTTGCGTGAGCTGTTGACCAGCCCCCTGGCCGGCTTGGACGATACCGGCCTGGCGGCCTTCCTGCACCAACGGCGGGTAGCGGAGGGACAGGCCAGTCTGTTCTAGGGTGGCGCGGTCGTGACGCCATCATGGCGCCATGACCGCCGACCCCCCCTCCGTCCTCGTCAAAGGCGGCCAGCCCGGTACGCCGGGTTTGGCGCAACGCCTGATCACCGACCGCCTGGGGCGGCGCGTGACCCATTGGGTGCGGATCAAGCCCGCCCCGGTGGTTACGCCGCAAGTCAGCCAGCGCGCCAAGCACTATACTGAAGCGCAGCAAGAGATTGACTTCAGCGCGCCCCCCGTCGATGCCCTCCGTGCCCTGCGTCCCGCCACCACCCCCGCGCAACACCAGGCCGGCGCCGCTGCCCTGGCTGCCCTGGAACGCCGCCTGCACCAGCTACGTGCTACGGGAGGACCGGCCGCCACCCTACTCGGTACCCGCCTCGCCGGCGACTTTCACGCCGCCGGCCACGCCCGGCTGACCGGTCAGCCGGTCAGCGAACCCGGCGACCTGGCGGCTCTGGCGCAGATCTATCGCGACCCACGCTTTGAGACCTTTCGCGCCCTCTATCTGCGTGCTGACCAGATTGTTGGCGAAGCGGCCTACAGCTCGCGCCTGCCAGGGACGGTGGCCTTTCCCCCCGATATCCTGCCGCAATTACTGGCCGATCTGCAGCGCTTTGGCGCCGCGGGCTACTACCTGCTGCACAATCATCCGGCGGGCAGCGCCGTGCCTTCGGACCCCGACCTGAGCGCCACTCGCTTTATTGCCGAGCGCTTGCCGGGACTGAAAGCCCATGTGGTGGTGGACCATAACGAATATGCCGTCATTTTGCCGCCGACCACCCGTGACGGCGACGTGACCTGGCATTTGATTCAGGCCCCGCAGTTGGCGGGCACGGATTTTCATGCCGCGCCGCGGGTCCCCCATGACCTCCTGGGCCTGCGCCTGCAACGTCTGGACGACGTGCGGGTAGCGGCGGGCATCCTGCGCGCCAACCAGCAACTCGGTTGCCCGGTGCTGATCCTGACCAAGGGGCGCGAGGCGCGGGTCGACCTGATCTGTCAGGCGCCGTTCCCCGCCCTGCTGGAGCAAACCGTCAACGGTCGCTTGCCGGCGATTCTCCGCTCCCTGGGGCGCATGACCGGGGCCGGGGCGCACCGTTTCCTGGTGCTCAGCGAGGCCGACTGGACGACGCAGACGCCGCACCTGACCGACCTGATTGCCCAGGGCTGGCTGACCGATATTATCGGTGCCGAGGGCACCAGTTTGCGGCGGCTGGTGACACCCCAAGCGCCGGATTTGATGGACCCGCGTCAACCGGGCCGGAGGGTGGCATGAGTACTCGCGATGACCTGCGCCAGCGGCTGGGGGCGACCGCGGCCCTGCGCGCCAAGCTGGAACGTCAGGATACCCTGCTCCAGGCGGGCGCCCGGCAACGGCTGCGGGCGGTGCAACAGGATCTCGAGCGCCTGCAAGCCAGCGCGCCGCTGACCGACGCGCAGCAGCAGACCTATCTGCACCTGGTCGAAGAGCGCGGGCACCTGTGGCGGGTGCTGGGGCAAACCTGACGCGCCGCCTGTCGTGACACTACCGTGGGCGGCATGTTCACCGATGCCGACCTGCTCGCCGCCGTCCCCGACGTCATCCAGTTTGGGGCCTTACTGAAAGCCACCCCCGCCGAAGAAGGTGGGGAGCGCTTTCTGTTCTTCGAAGCCAGCAACGAAGACCTGGATCACCAAAACGAGATCGTCGCCCAGCAGGCCCTGCTGGAGTCGCGCGATTACTTTTTGCGCCACGGCAACATCGATCTCAGTCACTACACCCTGCTCGGTCCCAAGTCGGGCATTGCCAATTTCATGGAGTACGAGATCGGCAAGCCGGTCGAGGTGCGCGTGGCTGGGGGCGGGACCTTTGTCAAGGCCCAGCTCTATCAGGGCGACTCGGCCATGGCGCGCAACGCCAACCTGGTGTGGGACTCGCTGACCAAACAGACGCCGCCGGCGCGCTGGTATCCCTCGGTCGGCGGGGCGGTGCTCTCCAAAGCGGTCAAGATCAACCCCGAGACCGGCGACAAGATCGCCGTGGTCGACCGCGTGCGCTGGAACAACGTCGCCCTGGACCGCTGTCCGGTGTCGCGCACCGTGCCCGAGGTGTCGACCGCGCCGGTGGGCGTGTTTGCCAAGTCCCTGGGCGGCTTTGTCCTCGCCAAGGCCCTGGAGGCCGGTTACGGCACCGACGTCGCTACCCTGACCGGCGGGGCGGCCCTGGGCCGGCAATCCCTCGACACCGGGACCCGCTATTCCCTTTTCCGCGATCAACTGGCCCAAGCCCTGCGAACCAAGCAGGTCCGCGCCCGCGGTCGTGACATTAGCCTGTGGGCGATCAACCAGTTCGGCCTGCCCCCCGACCAAGCGGCGGCTTGGGTCGAGCGTTTTTTGCATGATTTGGCCGCGGACCGTCGCGGAGGAAAGCCATGAGTTACGAAGCCCTGCTCGACGAGCTGGAAACCTTGCAGAAGGCCATGCCCGGCCCCGGTCCCGCCGATGAAGATGAAGACGAGGACGAGGCGGAAGACGAGGAAGAAGGCCACGCCGAACCCGATGCCGACAATCGCGGCGGCCCCAGCGACGGCGATGCCGATAACCGCCCCCTAGCCAAATCGTTCCGCTTTGAACTGGACGACGGCTCGGCGGTGGAGGCGGTGGATGCCACCGACCTGCTTAAGTCGCTGCACGACGACCTAGCCGGGTTGCGCGCCAGCCGCGCCAGCGAGACCCAGGCGGTCGAGACCGGCCTCAAGGGCCTGCTGACCTTGGTCAAGGGCCAGGGATCGCTGCTGAAAAGCCTGCAAGCTCAGGTCGCCAAACTGGCCGATAGCGGGCGCGGGCGCAAGTCGCTTACCGGCGGCGAGGCCGACCTAGCCAAGGCCCAGGCTCAGGCCGCCGCGCCGGAACTGTCTGGCCCACTGTTGCTGGCCAAGGCCCATACCGCCTTTGAGGCCAAGCGCATCAGCGGCAAAGAACTCTCCACCCTGGATGTGCTGCTGCGCCACGGCGAGACCCCCGACGCCGACCTGGTGCGCCGCATCCTGGCCTGACCCGTTTTGTCACTTCGAGGTATTTCCCCATGATCGACCAGACCCTTCTGGCCCAACTCGCCCAGGTCCAGCCTAACGGCGACCCGACCCTGGGCGGCAGTTTTGCCCTGGCCCAGCAGGAGAGCGTGCAGGAGCTGCAAAAGGCCCTCACCGCCAGCAACTACCAGACCGATGTCGCCACCCTCACCGGCGGCGGCGCCCTGGGCGTGCAGTCGCTGGACACGGCGATGAAGACCGTGGTGCAGGAAGAAGAGCACTTTGTGCTGTTCAAGAAACTGGCCCAGTCCAACGCCACCAACATCGTCGACGAGTACGTGCGCCAGAACAGCATTGGCGGCTTCCTCGGCGGCTCGACCAACACCCAGATGGGCGTGGTGCGCGCTGCCCAGGGCGAGTACAGCCGCGAGGTCGGCCTGGTCAAGTTCCTCATGACCCTGCGCCAGGTCGGTTACGTGCTCAACGTCGGCAAGAACATGGCCGAGCCCATCGCGGTCGAGGAACGCAACGGCGCCAAGCAGTTGATGACCGACGCCGAGTACCTGCTGTTCTACGGTGACAGCGAGGCCTGCCCCACCCAGTTCGATGGCATCTTCACCACCGTCGACAAGGAGATTGCCGCCGGCGGCATGGACGGCAACCACGTCATCGACCTGCAGGGCCAGCCCCTGACCAGTGTCGAGCCCTTCACCCAGTTGCAGGCCGCGGTGCAGGATTACGGCAACTGGGGACGCATCACTGAGTGCTTTATGCCGGTGGCGGCGCAGACCGATCTCAACCTGAGCCTTGATCCGGCCTATCGCTGGTCGTCCGAGGGTACCGGCTCCGCCGAGCAGATGAAGCTCGGCGCCCATGTTGCCGGCATTCGCCTGACGGAAGGGGTGCTGAAGACCAACATCGACACCTTCCTGCATCATGACGCCTTCCCCATGGCCAAGCCGTTTGAGCTGACCTGGAGCGCCATTGCCACCGCCAATGTCGCGTTCAAGCCGGCAAGCATCACCGCCGATGCCAGCGCGGATGACGCCAGCAGCCAGTTCACCGCCGCCCGCGCCGGTAACTACTACTACGCCGTGGCCGCCATCGGCCCCAATGGCGAAGGCCTGACCGAGATCGTCAAGTCGTCTGTGACGGCGGTGGCCGCGGGCAAGAAGGTGGTCTTGACCATCACCAAGTCTTCCGCCAACACCGAAAGCGGCTATGCCATCTATCGCTCGCGGCTCAATGGCAGCAACGACACCAGCGATTTGCGCCTGATGAAGGTGGTGAAGAAGGCCGGTAACACCACCACCTACACCGACCTCAACCGCGACATCCCTGGCACGGTGGCCATCCCCTGCCTGAACATGGCACCGAGCGCCGACGCCATTGGCTGGCGGCAGTTCCAGCCCATGACCAAAATCCCGCTGCCCTTCGGTGTCGGCGGCATGCCGGTCATGTCCTGGTTCCAGTTCCTGTTCGGCTACCTGCGGGTGACCAAGCCCAAGCATCACGGCTATATCAAAAACGTGCTGCCCACCAACGCCCAGTGGCGGCCGTTTGGCTGACGGAGCGCCTGATGCGCGTGCTGTGCACCCTGCCGCACTGTAGCAGCCCGATCAACGGCTGGGCCTTTGCGCCCACCCCCGCCGGGGTGACCCCCGCGGGGTGGGTGTCCGAAGCGTTAAGCCCCGAGCAGGCCGCGGCCTTCCTCGCCATCCCTGGTTACGCGCCCTATTACGGGCCGGCGCCAGGGGCGGCGGAAGCGCCGGCGGCGGAGCTTGCCGCGGACTCCGCGCCCGCCGACCCGGACCTGACGACGGCCCCCATGACGGCGGCTGACCCTTCCCCCCAGCCCGCGCCCGCCCGGCGGACGCGCCCGAGGACCCCGCGATGAATCGTTCCCAGTCGGAGATGCTGGATCGGTCGATGCCCGCCGCCGCCAAGGCGGGGCTGGGCAGCAAGTTGGCCGATCTGATTGATCAATTCAACAATCTGCGTGCCGCCGTGGCGGCAGTCTACCCCGGCAATAGCTGGGTGGTGACCGCCGCGACCCTGGCCAAAGAGGGCGCGCACAAGAAGGTCGAGACGGTCGGTGCCTTCAGCGCCGTGGTCGCCGGTACCCTGGTGACCAAGGCCGCCGGTACCGATATGCCGACCCTGGCCACCGATGAGCTGGCTGCCGGCAAGGCTGCCGCCTACTACTTCGACGTTGTTGCCAACAGCGCCGTGACCTGTACCGTGACCGCCGCCAAGGACACTAAGGCCGAGGCGATTGCTGCCATCCCGGCCGTCGCCGCCAACACAGTGCGTATTGGTTACATCGTGGTCGAAAACGGCACCGAGGCCGCCTTCGTCGGCAATACCACCGCCCTCAATGCCACCGGCATCACCGTGACCTACGTCAACACCCCGGCGGTGCCCGCCCTGACCGCGACGGCGGTGGCAACCTTGACCTGATCTGCCCACCTATGGCGGGTGTGAGTGACGGCGCCTGCGGGCGCCGTTTTTCTTCTGGGCGGGGTGGCTGGTCGTGACGCCACAATGGGCGCAGTTAGTCCCTGTTGCGAGCGCGCCATGTTCACCGACGACGTTGTCCTCTCTCCGCACTGGTCCCTCATCGTCCCTGCCGGCGATGAATTCCTGTTGACCCTGGACCCGGATCAGGCCGCGCAGATTCGGGTGGCCATCCTCAACACCACCGGCCTGGATGGCGTGGTGGCCGATCTGACGACTTTGGCGGCTCTGGTAGGCCCCCAAGACGGTGACCGCTATCTGGTCAGCGCCATCAACCGGGTGTACGTCTGGGATGCCGACGGCGGCGAGGCCGAGACCGGCGCCTGGGTGGCGATGGAGCTGCTCGATGAGGTGGTGACCGTCCGGGGCCATGCCCTGTCCGCAGTGCCCAAGCTGGGGCAGATGGAAAGCCTTAACCGCGCCTTGATCGGCCCGGGGCACGTGGTCGCCAAGAGCGTGCGCGACAGCCTGCAAGTGGCGCTGACCACCTGGACGTTGGCCTAGCCCCATGCCCCGCCTCACCCGCCTCCTGTCCCTCACCCGCCTTGGCTGGTTGCCGTGGGCGGCGTTTCCGCTCGCCGGGCCGCCGCTGGAGTTCGCCACTTGGGACGGCGCGCTGTTCCAGACCGCCGATGGTGTCTATTTCGGAGTAACTGAATAATGGCTGAAACATATACCTCAAAATACGCCAACGGCGAAGCGGTGGATGCGGCGTTGGACCTGGCTATGAGCAGCATCCAACTTATCGACCTGGCCGTCGCCACCGGGGAAGAAGGCGCCAGCGCCGGACTGATCTCCGCCGATGACCAGGCCAAGCTGGACGGCATTGAAGCTGGGGCTGATGTAACCGACGCGGCCAATGTCGCCGCCGCCGGGGCCGTAATGACGGCTGATGTGGACGACACCCCCGTGGATGGCGCAACGACCGCGCCGATCTCATCCAATTGGGCCTATGACCAAAACGTTTTACTGGCCACTG
>ERZ1645192.3944-NODE-3944-length-11913-cov-6.712599_pt1 | contig 11913 bp, 4 predicted proteins | sample MGYA00575354_ERZ1645192 | MGnify/ENA primary metagenome ERZ1645192 (study PRJEB40844, sample SAMN11349763) | freshwater sediment metagenome | isolation source: river sediment | host: Sediment | place: India: Faizupur Khadar , New Delhi | collected 2017-02-21 ... | reverse complement strand
CTTTCCGTAGAGCGTGAGGAAGTTGGTCACGGTGGAGGAACTTGTGAAGGTGAAGACGTCGATGTCTTCGGGGGGCGGTTCGACCGGGGCGGGGACGGAGGTCCTGTAGATGGGGATAACGGTGCATGTCCCGCCGTTTAGCCTGATGTGGTCGATGATCACGTCGCGGGCCTGTTCTGCCCGGGGCATGAGGAAGTTCCTGCCTGCGGTCCCAAAATCCTTCAGGACCGCGACGATCCCTTCGGACGTGTATTCCTGCGGGACGAGATCGGGGTTGATGCCGTACACGCCCAGGTGGGCGGCCGTTGCCGACCCTATGGCAATGACCGTGATGCCGCTCAAGGCGCGCGCGTCTTTGCCCGACCCGCGCATGTGCGCGAAGAAGATCGAGACCGCGTTGACGCTCGTAAAGACAATGGCGTCGTAGGAGCTTATCCTGTCGATCGCGGTGCGAAGCCGCGTGTTGGGAACGATCGGTTCGATATCGATCGTCGGGACATAGACCGGTTCTGCTCCCCTGTCGAGGAGCAGCTCCCCGAATTTGTGCGATTGATGCCGGGAACGGGTGACGGCGATCCTTTTTCCGAAAAGCGTTTTTTGCTCGAACCAGTTGAGCTCATCCCGCAGACCGATGACGTCGCCCACGACGATGATGCCCGGCGGGGCGATCTTCGATGCGCGGGCCCTGTCCGCCAGCGTTGCAAGCGTCGCGGTCACAACCTTCTGCGCGGCAAGGGTCCCCGAGCCGATGACGCAGGCCGGGGTATCGGGGCTTTTACCTTCTTCAATGAGCCTTGCGGCGATCCTTGGAAGGTTCTTCATGCCCATAAGGAATACCAGGGTGTCGGGGCCGTTCGCCAATTCGTGCCAGCGGATGGTCGAAGTCTCTTTCTTCTCGTCCTCGTGACCGGTTACGAACGCGACGGTCGATGCGTGATCGCGGTGGGTCAGAGGGACCCCCGCATAGGCCGGGACCGATATGGCGGATGTAATGCCGGGGACTATCTCAAAGGGTATACCCTTTTTTGCAAGGTACCGGGCCTCTTCGCCGCCGCGGCCGAAGATGAAGGGATCGCCGCCTTTCAGGCGGACGACGATGTTGTTTCCGGACGCCTTTTCCACCAGGAGAGAGTTTATCTCGCGCTGAGGCAGCTCGTGCCGGGACGCCTTCTTCCCGGCATAGATGATCTCGGCCCCGGCGCGCGCAAATTCCAGGAGCGCCTTATTGACCAGGTTGTCGTAAATGATCACGTCGCCCCGCTCAATGAGTTCGAGGCCTCTGAGCGTGATAAGCTTCATGTCGCCCGGTCCGGCCCCCACCAGGTATACCTTGCCCATGCACTATTATACGGTCCGCGGGCCGGCAAGTTCAAAGGATAAATGAAAAAGAACGGGCCTTTTTTCTTCCTTGAAAAGAACCCTTCATTTTTATAGTATTGAGACATGATTGGCCGGAACCGGCGGGTGTATGGCAGGGAGACATCGAAATGCTCCAGGTCCGGGTTTTTGAGACCTCGTATCAATTACGGCGCCTCGTCATTCCAGAGGAGAGACTGGGCCGCAACCCCCCCTCGGTCGTCATTCCGGCGCCTGACGCCGGAATCCAAGGTTTTTCTTTTAGGTCTGAGGACCTTGAAACCTGAAAACAAGAATAAAAAAACAGAACCTTGGATCCCGCCGTCAAGCGCCGGGATGACGGTGATGGGCTGTGCCGCAATGGCGCCGGGAGTTCAGGCATATTTCAGGCGGTGGGTGTGGTTGGATATGGTATTGGGAATGTACATTTTTCGTATTGTTCGGCGAAAACCTGTCACTGTATCATACAAAGCCGCCCGTAAAGACAGACAGTACCGGTAGGCGGCGTGCTGCAATTTTCCATGACCAGTCGGTTTTATTTTTTCGGAATTATGATGACGGGAGGGAAGGGGATGTCCAGAAAGATTTTCTTAATGTTTTGCATGGCGGTCACATGGCTTGTCCTTGCGGGAAATGCCGGTGCGGCTTCCGTTGAGCTGTTCACGCCGGAGGGAACGGTCAAGGATATACGCCAGGTCACGGTACGTTTCAGCGACCAGATGGTGGCATTTGGAGATCCCCGGCCCGCAGACCCCTTCGATATCCGGTGTCCCGCGAAGGGCGCCGGGCGGTGGGCCGACGGCAGGAACTGGTCGTACGATTTCGACAGTTCGCTTCCGGCCGGCGTTGCATGCACATTCACGCTGAGGCCGAACGTCAGGTCCCTTGCCGGGACCCCCCTCGCGGGCAAGAGGGCCTTTTCTTTCAATACCGGCGGCCCGCACGTCCGCATAACGGACCCCTACGAGGGGGACCAGGTGGAGGAGCGCCAGACTTTTCTGTTCCGGCTCGATGCCCCTGCGACGGATGCTTCCGTGATCAGGAACGTCTCGTGCTCCATAGAAGGGGTGCGCGAACGTGTCGGCATCAGGCTGATAGCCGGGGAAGAGCGGGCCAGGGTGCTGAAAGCGGCCCGGCTGTCAAAGAAGGAGCAGGAAAATACCGTTATCTTCCAGTGCCGCCAGGCATTTCCCCCCAGGGCGAAAGTGAAGATCGTCTGGGGCAGGGGGGTCATGGCGAAGAGCGGTATGACAACCACGGAACCCCAGGTGCTCGAATTCAAAGCACGGGGGCCGTTTACGGCACGGTTTTATTGCATGAAAGAAAAACCGACGGGCGGGTGCATTCCCTTGAGCCCGGTACGGCTTGCCTTTTCATCGCCCGTCCTGAAGAAAGACGCCGGGAGGATAACGGTCACGGCCGGTACAAGGTCATGGAAGCCCAGGGCCTCTGACCGGGGCGAGACCGAAACGGAATATGTCGTTTTCGACGGGCCCTTCCCGGAAAAGAGCACCCTCAGCATCAACATGCCCGCGGACATAAAGGACTTCTCGGGGCGTGCGCTTACGAACGCGAATAAATTCCCGCTTGCCGTGCGAACAGACAGGTATCCCGCTCTCGCGAAATTCCCCGAGAAGTTCGGGGTCATCGAGTCGAAGGAAGGCGCCCTCCTTCCCGTCACCGTCCGCAACATCGAGGAGGAGATAAAGACCTGGCTTGAAAGGGCCGATGAGGAAGGCGCACCGAAGGCCGGTGCGGCAGGCCCCGCGAAGCCCGCAGAGAAAGGCCCCGCAGCGGGCCAGCCGGCGGCGAATGCATCGAAGGCGGCTGAAGGGAATATCTTCAAGGCCCCGGCGGGAAGCGACCAGGCTGTCATCGACTGGCTCTTCAGGCTTGAAAACACACCCCGGGAAAGATCGGTCTTAAAAGGGGCGAAGAATGCGAAAGGCTTTTTTCTTCCCAAACCGGGGGGCTCGAAGGAGTTTGAAGTAATAGGCATCCCCCTCAAGGAGCCCGGTTTCTACATTGTCGAGATCGAGAGCCTCATGCTCGGTACGCGGCTCCTTGTCAAGCCTGCGCCGGTCTATGTTCCAACGGCCGCCCTTGTGACGAATATGGCCGCCCATTTCAAGTGGGGCAGGGCGTCGTCCCTTGTTTTTGTCACGGCCCTCGACACGGGGTTGCCGGTGCCCGACGCGGCCATCAGCATCCGGGATTGCCGGGGAGGGAATATCTGGCAGGGGACCACGGACTCGAACGGCATCGCGCACATCAACAAGAGCCTGCCGAAAGAGCCGCCGGAATGCAAGTTCGGAAAACAGGAAAAGGACCTGTATTACGATCCTTCGCGCATACTTTCGGAGATCAGGAGCGGCCTTTTCGTTTTCGCCCGCAAGGGAAACGACATGACATTCACGCATTCCAACTGGAACGACGGGATAGAGCCATGGCGCTTCAGTCTTCCCGAGAATTACGGGGAGCGCAAGGACCCGGTCATCGCGCATACGGTCTTTGACAGGACACTGCTGCGCGCGGGAGAGACCGTGCACATGAAGCATTTCGCCCGGGTGCGCACGATGGAAGGGCTCATGTTTCCCGCAAGTCAGCCGAATTTCAAGGAAGCCGTTGTCTACCATACGGGCAGCAATGAAAAATATGTCCTGCCCGTCACGTGGAGCGCGAACGGCACCGCTGAGAACAGCTGGAAGATACCGGAGACCGCAAAGCTGGGGACATACCAGATATATTTTCGCCAGGGCCCGAAATCCGATGATTATGCCCGGCGGCAGCTTTCCGGGTCATTCCGGGTGGAGGAGTTCCGCGTCCCTCTCATGCGGGGTTTCATCCGGGGGCCGAAGGAGCCTGCCATTAATGCGGGCTCGGTCAATTTCGACATAGACCTGCGATATCTCTCGGGAGGAGGCGCCGCTGACTACCCGGTGAAGGTCCGCGCCGACGTTGAACCGAAGGAGATATCCTTCCCGGCCTGGGAGAACTTTTATTTTGCAGCCGGTTCCGTGAAAACGGGTGTGGAGGCCGAGGCCGAGGAGGCGTACGACGAGGACGACGATACCGGTGATACGGGCAGGGCGCCGCGGCGGGAGAGGCGAGAAGGAACGGTACGGCTCAAAACGATCGAAATGAACCTTGACCGTCAGGGAACGGCCCGTGCGTCGTTCCGTGATCTGCCGAAGGGCGATATGCCGAGGGATATCATAACGGAACTGGAGTTCAGGGACCCGAACGGGGAGGTCCAGACGTCGTCGACGCGGATACCCCTTTACACGTCCGCCGTTCATGTCGGGATCTCATCGACCTACGATCATACGAGGGATAACGTGCGATACCAGGTGGCCGTTGTCGATCTGCAAGGCAGGCCGGTCCCGAACACCGAGGTGAGGACAAAACTGTTCAAACGCTTAACGTATTCGCACAGGCGCAGGATAACGGGCGGTTTTTACGCGTTCGAGCACGTGACCGAACGAAAGGAGATCGGGCCGCACTGCACGGGCAGGACCTCGGAGAACGGCGTGGTGTATTGTGAGGGAAAAGCGCCGGAGACGGGGGAGCTCATCATCGAGGCCCAGGCGGCGGACGCATCGGGAAATATCGCTTTTGCAAAGCGGAATATCACGATATACGGAAAGGAAGACTGGTTCGAGGCGCGCAACGACGACCGTATGGACCTCATACCGGTGCGGCGCTCGGTCGAGCCCGGTGAGACAATGCGCTTCCAGGTCAGGATGCCGTTCCGGGAGGCCACGGCGCTTGTCACCGTCGAGCGTGAAGGGATCATGGACGCGTATGTGAGGAAGGTCACGCGGGAGGACCCTGTGATCGAGGTCCCTGTCAAGAACAACTACGTCCCGAATGTTTTCGTCTCCGCCCTTATCGTACGGGGCAGGGTGGCCGGCTCCAAACCGACGGCCATGTTCGACCCGGGAAAGCCTGCCTACAAGCTGGGGATCGCGGAGGTCAAGGTCGGCTGGAAACCCCATACCATGAAGGTCAGGGTCGTGACGGACAGGAAGGTGTACGCCGTCAGGCAGCAGGTAAAGGCCCATATCGAGGTGAAAAAGCCTGATGGAAATGCGCCGGGCAGGGGCTCGGAGGTTACGGTCGCGGTCGTCGATGAAGGGCTCCTCGAGCTCAAGCCGAATACGAGCTGGGCGCTCCTCGAGGCCATGATGCGCGAAAAGCCGTACGAGGTCTCAACGGCGACCTCGCAGATGATGGTCGTCGGCAAGCGTCATTTCGGGCGCAAGGCCCTGCCCCACGGCGGCGGCGGCGGGAAACAGCTCACCCGTGAGCTTTTTGACACCCTGGTATACTGGAAGAGCACCGTGCCCCTCGACGGCAGCGGCGAGGCGGACGTTACCTTCAATCTGAACGACTCGCTGACGTCTTTCCGGGTCGTTGCGATAGCCGCGTCCGGGACGGACCTGTTCGGCACGGGTGAAGCAAGCATCAGGACGACGCAGGACCTCATGCTCATCTCCGGCCTTCCGCCGGTTGTCCGGGAAGGTGACAGGTTTGCTGCAGGCTTTACGGTGCGCAACACGTCGAACCACGACATGAATGTCACGGCGGCGCTCAAGGCGACGGACGGATTGGCGGGGACGTCTTTTGAGAACATATCCCTCGTTATCCCCGCGGGGCAGGCGAAGGATGCCGTCTGGCGGGTAACCGTGCCAACGGGGATAGCAAAGATCGGGTACGAGGCGTCCGTGCAGGATGCGGCAGGCGCCCGCGATACCATCAGGGTACCGCAGAAGGTCGTGCCAGCCGTGGCGTTGAGGGTGTTCCAGGCAACACTGGCGCAGGTATCCGATACGCTGAAGATGGATGTCGAGAGGCCCGCCGATGCCGCGCCTAACCGGGGCGGCATATTCGTGGGTATGCAGGGCAGGATATCCCAGGGGCTCCAGGGTGTCGTCGACTACATGCGCCGTTACCCGTATGTCTGCCTCGAACAGAAGACATCGAAGGCCATCGCGCTGAAGGACCGCGAGATGTGGAGAGAGATCATGTCGACAATGCCGGCATACCTCGATCGCGACGGTCTGGCGAAATATTTTCCGCTCATGATGGGAGGAAGCGATACCCTGACCTCGTACCTGCTTTTGATAAGCAAGGAGGCCGGGTACGATCTGCCCGATGATATACGGGGCAGGCTGATAAAGGGATTAAAGGGGTTTGTCGAAGGCAAGGTGGTGCGCCATTCGTCGCTGCGCACGGCGGACCTGTCGATACGGAAGATCGCCGCCCTTGCCGCCCTTGCACGCTATAAAGAGAGCACGAAGGAGCTCCTGACCACGATCGATGTCCAGCCGAACCTGTGGCCGACGTCGGCGGTCCTCGACTGGATCGAGGTCCTGCGCCACACGCCGGGGGTCCCCGACCGGGACAACAAGCTCAAGGCGGCGGGCAACATCCTGAGGGGCCGGCTCAATTTCCAGGGAACGACAATGAACGTTTCGACGGAAAGAACAGACGCGCTCTACTGGCTCATGGTGTCCACAGACCTCAATGCAGCCAGGATACTGGCGGCGTCGGTCGATTTCGATGCATGGCGCGAGGATGTCCCCCGCATCGCGCGCGGCCTGGCAGGAAGGATGAGAAGGGGCCATTGGGACACGACAACGGCAAACGCATGGGGCACACTTGCGATGGACAAGTTCTCGCGGAAGTTTGAGGCAGTCCCGGTATCCGGGGCATCGACCGTATCGCTCGCCCAGAAACAGGAGACGATCACGTGGGGAGACACTTCGAAGGGCGGGACCGTGATGCTCGGGTGGCCGGACAAAAAGAGCACCCTGCGGATCGATCATAAGGGTAAGGGAAAGCCCTGGGTGACGGTCCAGAGCATCGCGGCGGTACCCCTCAAAAAACCGTTCGCATCGGGGTATACGATCAAAAAGACGGTGACCGCGGTCGAGCGGAAGTCGCCCGATGTGTGGACGCGGGGAGACGTCATGCGCGTGAAGCTCGAGATAGATGCCCGTTCCGAGATGACGTGGGTGGTCGTGAGCGATCCCATACCGGCGGGGTCATCGATCCTGGGCTCCGGCCTGGGGCAGGATTCAAGGCTCCTTTCGAAGCAGGGGAACCAGAGGGGATGGGCGTGGGAGGCATACCGCGAAAGGTCTTTTGAGGCACTGCGGGTCTATTACGAATTCGTGCCGAAGGGGACATGGACCGTTGAATACACCGTCCGGCTCAATAATGACGGTGTTTTCAACCTGCCGGAGACCCGGGTGGAGGCGCTTTATGCCCCGGAAATGTTCGGCGAGGCCCCGAACAGGACGATAGAGATAAGAAAATAGGACCTATTTTTTGAAACACCCGAAACGCATTGCGGTTCTTTGTTGTGCCATCGTTTTTTTCGCAGTATGCATCGCGATCGCGGGGGCCCTTACCGTTTCACTTTCGGTAAAGGGAATAAGGGTCCCCGCGTTTCACGATATCAGGGCGTCGTACAGGGTCTCCGATGCCGTACTTTTTGACCGGAACAAAGAGATAATTCACACACTGAGGACAGACAAATCGGGGCGCCGCCTTGAGTGGGCCAGCCTGTCGGACGTTTCTCCGTCATTTCTGAAGACGGTCGTCCTGGGAGAAGACCGGCGGTTTTACAGCCACCATGGCGTGGATATCCGGGCCTTTATCGCAGCGTTCATCCGGAACGTTTCGTCGGGAAGGCTCCGGGGGGCGAGCACGATCTCGATGCAGGCCGCGTCTATGATCGATACGACGCTAAAGCCGGAAAGGGGGCGCCGGAACCTCGGGCAGAAATGGCGCCAGGTATTGACGGCGCTTGCCCTGGAGAAGGTGTGGACAAAGCAGGAGATACTGGAGGCGTATATCAATTTTGTCTACTATCGGGGCGAGCTCCAGGGTATACGGGCGGCCTCGCGGGGCCTGTTCGGAAAAGAGCCTTCGGGGATAACACAATCGGAATCGTTGATCCTGGCCTCCCTTATTGCTTCTCCGAATGCCCCGCGTGACAGAGTGGCATTCCGGTCGGCCCTGCTTGGTCAAAAAACGGGCATAGAGGCTGACCGGGGCGATATTGACCGCAAGATCGGGGAAGCCCTCGCATCCGCCTATCAGATAAGGTTCGATGTTGCCCTGGCGCCGCATGTTGCCAGGGCCCTCCTTGCGCCGGGCCGCGACAGGGCCGTCTCGACGCTTGATGGACGGGTCCAGAGGTTTGCCCTTGAAAGCCTTAAGAATAACCTGGCATCACTGAAGGAGCGCAATGTGTCGGACGGGGCGGTCCTTGTCGTTGACAATGCCACGGGCGAGATCCTGGCATATGTAGGCAACAGTGCCGACACATCGAGCGCCGTATGGATCGATGGGATCAGGGCCCGCAGGCAGGCCGGTTCGACGCTCAAGCCGTTCCTGTATGAGCTCGCCATCGAAAAGGGATACCTGACCCCCGCTTCCCTGCTGGAGGATACGCCTGTTGCGATCAATACGCCGACGGGCCTGTATGTACCGCAGAACTATGATAACAAGTTCAGGGGCACGGTAAGTGCGCGCACGGCACTCGCCTCGTCGCTGAACGTCCCGGCGGTCAAGGCCCTCCTTGTGACAGGCGTTTCGTCATTTGTCGAGAGGCTCAGGAGCATCGGCTTCAGCAGTATTACGGAGGAGCCGGAGTTTTACGGTTACTCGATCGCCCTCGGATCGGCGGATGTCGAGCTGTACGAACTCGTGAACGCATATCGCTGTCTCGCCCGGGGGGGCTTACGGTCGGCGCTCAGGCTGACCCTCGAAGGCGGGCCCCGGGCCGGGGTGCGCATCATGGACGACAGGGCGTCCTTTATTGTCGGCCAGATACTCTCGGACAGGGAGTCGCGGGCCATGACGTTCGGTCTTGAGAACCTCCTGTCGACCCGTTTCTGGACAGCTGTAAAGACGGGGACGAGCAAGGACATGCGCGATAACTGGTGCATTGGTTTTTCAAGCCGGTACACCGTGGGCGTTTGGGTCGGCAATTTTTCCGGCGAGCCGATGCGGGATGTGAGCGGGATAAGCGGGGCGGCACCGATATGGCTTGAGATCATGAACTTTCTCCATGCCTCGTCGCCGTCAAAGGCGCCGAAACCCCCTGCCGGCGTTGTTAAGGCCCGCGTCGACTTCGAGAGGAATGTGGAACCCGCTCGCGAAGAGCTGTTTCTTGCCGGTACCGAACCGCTCGCGCGCGTCAGGGCGAACACGGTCTACGAGGAGGCGCGCATCGTGTATCCGCAGGAAGGCACCCTGATCACGATAGACCCCGACATCCCTGCGTCGCTCCAGCGCGTCGGACTGCGTTTCGAGCCGGGAGGCAGGAGGTTCAGGTGGATGATCAACGGCAGCGATGCCGGGGCGGATGGCCCCCTGTTCCTGTGGGAGCCGAAACCCGGTGCATACACCGTGACCATCGTCGACCGGAAAGGAAAGGTGATGGACTCCGTGGGCTTCGTCGTGCGATAAAGGTCCGTAACGGCATTTCCCGTATGATTTCAGTATGTCCCGACAGATTTCGCTTGACACGTTTTTTGTATGGGAATAAGATTGCTCTAAATGTAACCAGTTGATTTATCAAAAAAAAGGGGGTTTACGCAGTATGCCACTGGGAAAAGTCAAATGGTTCAACGATTCAAAGGGGTATGGCTTTATCGAGCAGGATGGTGGCGAAGATGTTTTTGTTCATTTCTCGGCTATACAGCAGGATGGCTTCAAGTCACTGAAAACGGGGGATAAGGTAGAATTTGAAATAGTAAAGGGACCAAAGGGCCCCCAGGCAGCCAATGTAGTCAAAGCAGAATAATTTCAAAAACCGTAAGGCGTAAGGCATTAAAAAGAACCTGGCCCTCTGGTACCGGGCTTACGTCCCGTTATCAGACTGTGTCACAACCCCTCTTTGTCTGTCGTCCCCAATCGGGTGACTTTAAGGTAATCCGGAATCCAAGCTTCCCATTCCCGTCATTCCGGCGCTTGACGCCGGAATCCAAGGTTTGGCTTTTATGCAGTTCTCGGATTTTCCACAACATTCAACTACGAAAAGATAAAACAAAAAAACAAAACCTTAGATCCCGGCGTCAAGCGCCGGGATGACGGTAAATGGTAGGTTATTTTTTGTTCTTTGCTTCGTTCCAGAGCCTGTCCATGGTCTCGAGGGTGGCGGAGCGGGTGTCTGTGTTTTCTTCGATATAGGTGAAGCGCCTGATAAATTTATCCGATGTTGCCCGAAGCGCGTCTTCCGGGTCGACGGAAAGGAAGCGCGCTATGTTAACGACCGTGAAGAGAAGGTCGCCGACCTCTTCACGCATGCGCTCCTGATCTCCCGTCGCCTGAGCATTGCGCAGCTCGACGGTCTCTTCCTCCATCTTCTCGTAGACATCCTCTATCTTCGGCCAGTCGAAGCCGACCTTCGCGGCCCTTTTTGTTATCACGTACGCCCTCAGGAGCGCGGGCATGGACGGGGGGATATGGGAGAGAAGGGAATAATTGGCTTCTTTTTCCTTTCGTTTCAGTTCTTCCCATTTTTCCTCGATAGGGGCGCCGAGGTCCTCCTTCTGAAAAACATGCGGGTGCCGGCGGTACATCTTCGTGTATACATTCTCTATGATGTCCTGTATGTCGAAAGCCCCCCGTTCTTTACATATCTGCGCTATGAACACGATGTGGAACAGGAGGTCCCCGAGCTCTTCCTTGAGTTCAGACAGGTCCTCCTTCTCAATGGCCTCGATTATCTCGTACACCTCTTCAAGCATGAATGTTTTGAACGCCTGGATCTTTTGCTTGCGGTCCCAGGGGCACCCCTCGTCGCCGCGCAGGGTCTCCATGAGCGATACGAGCCTGTCAAACGCCTCCATCAGGGCCTCCCGCCGGAACGGGCTGCCTGGAGCCTGTTCATGATGGTCCTGGCTGTTTCTTCCATGACGTGCGTCTGCCGAGCAACAATCTCCCTGCCGGCCTTTTGCGTGGCCGCGTAGAGGCCCTCGTCGCCCAGAAGCCTGACTATTGCCCCGTGTATGTCCTTGCCCGTCCTTACGAGAAATCCGGCCCTGTTTTGAAGTATGGCCTCAGCGATATCGCGGAAGGTGTCCGTAAACGGGCCGAACAGGACCGGTGTACCGGCAAAGAGAGGCTCCAGCATGTTCTGCCCGCCGTATGGTGCGAGAGACCCGCCGACGAACGCGACGGCGCTGAGCCCGTATATGCCCTGCAGGTCACCGACCGTATCGACAACAATGATGTCTGCTGCGGCATCCGCTCCGCCCTTTATCCGGGAGTACCGGCCTGTGCTGTACCTGCGTGACATCTCCGTTTCAATGTCTTCCGCAAGGTGGAGCTCCCGGGGGGCTATATAATAGCGGGAGCCGGGGAAGCTCTGTTTCAGGAGGTCAATGGCTGCATAGACCTTGTCAAGCTCTTTTTCCTTGACGCTGCCGAACGTGATGACCGCACCCCTGCCTGCCTTATCGGGAAACCCTTCGATGGCCGGCCGGTAGTACTTCACGTTGCCGGTCACGAAGGTGCGGTCCGGGTCCATGCCGA
>ERZ1645192.3943-NODE-3943-length-11914-cov-5.125643_pt1 | contig 11914 bp, 9 predicted proteins | sample MGYA00575354_ERZ1645192 | MGnify/ENA primary metagenome ERZ1645192 (study PRJEB40844, sample SAMN11349763) | freshwater sediment metagenome | isolation source: river sediment | host: Sediment | place: India: Faizupur Khadar , New Delhi | collected 2017-02-21 ... | reverse complement strand
CTGCCCTTCATTTAGCCTGGAAAACATTGATGGCCTCCGTTTCCTCTCTCGCGAGAGATACGCCGTCCAGTATAAAAACTATTTCTCCGGTCGAAAGGAGAGCGCCTCCGATGAGATGCGGTATCCTCTCGAGCGGCGGCCCCCAAGGCAGCACGACGACCTTCTCCGTCTGTTTGACCTCTGAAACCAGGAGAACGATCTCTCTTGAGCCCAGAGCGAGGCCGACGGCTATCCCTTCCTTTCCCACCGGGGACATGCGGAAATCGAGGATCTCGAGAAAAGTGTCATCAACCCTCAGCTTTTTCGCTCCCTCCACCCAGGCTATTTGGTACTGGGAAAGAGGATAGAGCTTTGTCACCTGGGAAGCGGGTATCGCGAAGTTGAATTCAGGGCTCCACGAGAAGACCAGTACTTCAGTGAGGGTGACGGCGCTGGGGAATATCAGGAAAAATTTCGAGCCTTTCCCTTTCTCGCTTTCCAGTTCAAGGGTCCCACCCAGCGATTCGACGGCCGAGCGCACCACGTCAAGGCCGACGCCTCGTCCCGATATCTGGGTGACCTCTGTCTTAGTGGAGAAGGACGGCAGGGTGATCAGCTCAAGTATCTGCCTTTTTGAAAGGCTTTCCGAGCGGTCGGCGCTTATGATGCCCCTTTTAACTGCGCTCTCCCTGATACTCTCGACGTCCAGCCCCTTGCCGTCGTCCCCGAAGACGATCGTCAGTTTCTCGCCCTCCCTCTTGATGGTCAGAAGCAGGGTCCCCTCGGAAGGTTTGCCCGCCGATTTTCGTTCCGCGGGAGGTTCGATCCCGTGGTCTGCTCCGTTCCTCATGAGGTGCATCAGGGGATCGAGCAGTTTCTCGAGAAGGAGCTTGTCCACCTTTTCGCCCTTCCCTTCGACCCTGAACCTGAGAGGTTTGCCTGTCCTTGTTGAGAGGTCTCTCACGGCGCGGTCGAGCCTTTCGATCAGGCTGTCGAATGATACCAGCCTCGCTTCGAGGATCTCGTTGTAGAGCTGGTGCAGCTGGCTGCGGTGGCTCTCTATCCAGAATTTCTGCTTGCGCTTTTCATCGCCAGGCAGGGCCGACTCGAGCGTGTTCATGTGGTAAAGGAGCTGGGAGATCCTCACCAACAGGTCATCGAGCGTCGATGCCTGGAGTCTCAGGGTCGAGACGAGAGTGCTTTTCGATTCGGCAGTTTCGAGCGCGGATATCTCCACGTGGGCGACCTCCGGGAGGGACTGGATCTGCCGCGCGAGGTTTTTCAGCTCGGGATGCTCGGACACTCCGAACTCGGCGGTCTTGACGCCGGATTTCTGGAGCTCCGCCAGGGAAGGGGATATCTCGCAGTCGGGAAAGAGAGACTTCACTTTCTGGAACACGACCAGCAGCCGCGCCGCGGGAAGCTGGGATTCCGTGTCTATGGAGACCCTGATCCTCACGGTGCAATGCTTCGGGGGCGGAGCCGGATTGGTGTCCGGATCGGCGGATTGAAACGGCGCGTCATTCCCCACGATCTTTTCGTCGTTCCCGCCGCCGGAAGAGAACCAGGCTCCTACTTCATTTTCCAGTCCCGAATCGTTTCCGGATGCCTGTACTTTTTCGAAAAGCCTGTGCAGGATGTCGGTCGCCCGAAGCGCCCTCTCCCTGCCCTGTTCGTCCTGAGGCTCTCCGTTCCGCCAGCGCCCGAGCAGGTTCTCCAGTTCGTGCGACAGCCTCGAGGTGGCCTCGAAGCCCATGGCCGCCGCCATGCCTTTCAATGAATGGGCGTTCCTGAAAAGCTCGGATATGGATTCTTTGGTGAGGGCCGAGTCGGCGGACAGGCCGCGCGTAAGCCCCGACAGGTGGTCCGCCCCCTCGCTGAGATACATTTCGATGTACTTGCTCTGGTCCATATTCCCCTCTGGAGGGGCGCGCCTACGACGAAGCCATGACTGCGTCTATGACCTTGAGTACCTTTTCTGCCGAGAACGGCTTCACCATGAAGTCCTTGGCCCCGGCCGCTATGGATTCGATGACGAGAGCCTCCTGGCCGAGGGCGGAACACATGACGACCCTCGCCCTGGGATCCAGCTTTATTATCTCCTTGCACGCCTCGATCCCGTCCATCTGCGGCATCACGATGTCCATCGTCACGAGCTGGGGGGACAGCGCCGCGTACTGCTGGATCGCGTCCTCGCCGTTGGCCGCCTCCCCGACGACTTCGTACCTTCCGGAATTGACAAGGATGTCCCGGATCATCGCGCGCATGAACATGGCGTCGTCGACTATAAGAACTTTGTACGGCATGCTACCTCCCGCTGCTGCCAGACCGCAGTGTCGTTATCACTTCTTCCTCGAGAAGCGAAATCAAAGGTTCGAAATTCAGGACGGTAACCCAGGCGTCGTTCCAGGGATAAAGCCCTTTCCATATCCCGCTCGCGCCTTCGTCGCGCATCTTCAGCTCGTTGAAAGGCGCCACGTCCTCTATCTTGTCCAGCCCGACGAGGATGTTGTCGTTGGGCTTGGAGGACCTCACGAAGATGGACGGCCTTTTTTCGGCCGACTTCGGCGAAATGAGGCCGTAAAGGGATACCACGGTCAGCAGCGCTCCCCTCCAGAAAGCCACGCCCCTGAGGTGGGAGAGCGAGAACGGCACCGGATAGGTCTTCGGAAGTTCGACCACTTCCAGGACGTCCTTTGACGCTATCCCTATGAACTCCCCGCCTATGTTCCCAATGATCAGTTTCGACATGGCCTATATCTGGAACTTCTCCACGATCGTCCTCAGCCTGTTCGCTTCTTCAAGCAGAGCCTTGGCCTCCTTGTTGATCTCTTCCATGCTCGCCGAGATCTCCTCCGTGGCCGCGGATATCTCCTGGCTTCCGGCGGCGTTCTCCGTCGCGATCTCCTGGATCTCCTCCATGGCCTTCAGAAGCTTTGCGGCCGCGCCCGCCTGCTCTCCCGCCTCGGCCGAGATGACCCTGACCGCCTCCTTGGTGGCGGCGGTTCCCCTGTTGATCTGGTCGAAAGCGGAAACGACAGCCTCGACCCTGTCCTGGCCTTTCCTGGCGGAGGCCTTGGTCAGGCCTATGTGCCTGGAAACGTCATCAGTCTTCTGGGAGATCCCGGATGAAAGCCGGGATATCTGCTCCGCGAGGTCCTTGGTGTTCTCCGCCAGCCTCCTGACCTCCTCGGCCACAACGGCGAAGCCTCTTCCGGCCTCGCCGGCCCTCGCGGCCTCGATTGCCGCGTTGAGGGCCAGGATGTGCGTCTGGTGGCTGACCATCGTGATGCCTTCGACCAGGGTGTTGATCTCCATCGATTGCGTCCTGAAGGTTTCTATCTGTGAGGCGGTCTCCTCGACCTGTTTCAGGATCTCGCCCATTACCTTGTGCGCTTCATAGGCTGAGCGGGAACCTTCCTGGGCGCTCGTCTCCGCGCTCTGGGCCTCGGATTCCGAGCTCTCGGTCTGTCCGGCGATCGCGCTCGTCGAGGATGAGAGGCTGTTGCTCACTCCCAGCGACTTCTCGACGTTCTGAGCCTGGATCTCCGCGCCCCTCGCGGTGTTCTGGACATTCGCGGCAACCTCCGACGCCGCGGTAAGGACCTCGGACGTCGAGACGGAAAGGTTCTGGATGGCGCCGTACATCGAGGAAGTGCTCTGCTGGACCTGCCCGACTATCTCCCTGAGGTTCCTGATCATGGTCCTCATCGAGTCAGCCAGGTTACCAACCTCGTCTCCGCTCGAGACGGAGATGTTCTTGGTGAGGTTTCCCTCCGCCACCGCGCTTCCCGCTTCGGCGAGGTTCCTGATGTTCCTGGTCAGGACCGCCGAGATGATTATCGCGAACAGCGCAGCCACCAGAAGGCCCACGAACACTCTCAAAATGTTGGTCCAGAGCACCGAGAAAGCCGTCGTCGCGTCAACTATGATGCCGATGACGATGGGGATGAATACGGCGAGAATGAATGCGGTCGCGAGCTTGGTCTTCATGTTCATCGTCTGCCCCTTTTACTTTTTAAGCATGTATATCTTGGACCCGAGGTCAAGAGCCGTCCAATCCCCTGCGTTCATCCTGAGCCTTTCGACTTTTCCCAGGACAAGGAGGCCGCCGTCGACCAACACTTTTTTCACGCCGCTTATGACTTCGTTCTGGGCCTCGTCGGCCAGGTAGATGAAGAAATTCCTCATGAAAACGGCATGGACCGCTTTCAGCGGAAGCCCGTATCTGAGGTCGCAACAAACAGGAAAGACCTTTTTCAAAACCCTGTCCTCCAGGGTCCGGATCGAACCCTCTTCTTTAAAGTACCGCTTTATTTCGATTTTGTCCAGCTTGGAGAACGCTTTCTTGTTATATCTTCCGCAAGCCGCCTGCTTCAGCGACGGGACGCTCCGGTCGAGCGCGAGCACTTTCGCGTCCAGGGACATCTCTTCGCAAAGTATCGCCAGGCTCAGGGCCTCTTCACCGGTCGAACAGGGCGCGCTCGCTAATACCAGTTCCTTCCGGCAGGCGAGCGCAGGGGACCTCTTCAGGCAGTCGAGGAAAGCCACGAAAACGTCGCGGTTCCTGAAGAATTCGGTTGTCGGTACAAGAAGCCGCTTTCTCGCCATTCTCTTTTCGCCTTCGTTCCCGTCCGCGTGATCGAGATACTGGCAGATGTCCCTGAAGCCCATGGCCGCCGCCCTGGGAAGGAACCTCCTGGCGAGGAATTCCTGCCGGTAGAAAGCTATGTCGATGCCCATTTCCCTTTCGAACCAGCAGGCGAGCCGCTTCACTTCCTCGGGCGTGAGAGTGCGCAGTTTCTCACTCATCGAAGGACAGCTCCCACCGGAGGTGTTCCCCGGAAACGCCCGAGGTTTCAGGGCGGAACCCCTTCAGGCGCACCGGGCTCCCGTATCTCCTGAACCTCGAAGGGCAGGCCATCCCCTTCAGAGTCTCACCCAGCGTAAGGTTTTCACCGCCGCCCCTGGAGAGCGAGGCCGCTATCGTCCTGAGGGGATCGGGCGGCTCTATCGGAAAGTCGGTTCCGAGCAGGTATCTCTTTCTTCTGATCAGCGACCTGAGCAGGTAAGAGTGCCTGATCCTCGCGGAGCCGAGCCTTTCTCCTGCCCAGCCCCGGTCGCTCAGCAGGTGGCAGGGCTGGAGCGAAAGGGTCGCTCCTGTGGCGGCAAGCCTTTCCGGCATTCCGGGCGGAGTGACCTGGAGGTGCTCCACCCTGATACCGGGGAGGGGCTTTCTCAAGGATTCGCACGCGCGGAGGAGTTCATCCAGCGCGCGGTCCCCGATCGCGTGAAAAGCGAGAGGGACCTTTTTTCCCGAGGCTTCATCGAGCAGGCAGAGGATCTCCCGCCGGCCAAGGAGGAGTATCCCGAGGTTCTCCCTGTCGTCCGTGTATGGCCTGCGAAGCGCGGCGCCCCTCGATCCGAGCGCCCCGTCGAGAAATACCTTCAGGCCTTCAAGGACGAACCTGCGGCCCCTGTAGAATTTTCGCGGAAGATCTTTTCCCGGCGCCCATTCCTTGTACCCCACGACGGAAAAATCCATCTCGCCTCGCGAGTCCATCTCTTCAAGAACGGAGATCTCGCCGTCGCGAAGCTGCATGTCCGTGGCGCCTGATAACCCGAAGGTGCGGAGCGTTTGGAACGCCTTCAACATTCTCCGGCGGACAACGCTTTTCGGCGGCTCCGCCATGGCCCTCGTGAAGGGCTCCATCGCTTTGTCGACGGCGACTCCTGTCCATCTTCCGTTCTTGGATTCCAGCTTCCCGCCAGTGATTCCGGAACTCTCGTCCAATCCTGCGAGCCTGAGGGCGGTAACATTCGCCATCGCGGCGTGGCAGTCTATCCTCCTGATGAAAAGGGGATGGCCGCAAGCCGCTTTTTCGGTTTCGGATGGCGAAGGCATTTCGCCTTTCCAAAGGTTCTGGTCCCAGCCGAACCCGGTGATCCATTCTCCAGGCTCGGTTTTCGACGCACGGACTTCGATTCTTCGCAGCAGGTCGGACGGCGAAAGGGAATCCCTAAGGTCGAGCTCCTCGGAAAGAGCCCCGAGCGCCGAAAGGTGGCCGTGGTGGTCCCATAGCGGCGGAAGGAGCATCTCCCTTTTCCCCGGCGGCGTCCTGTTCAAAAGGCCTTTCAGCCTCCTTTTTTGGCGACGGCGAAAGCTTCCTCGAGGTCCCTGATAACGTCCTCGGCTTTCTCGAGCCCGACGCTGATCCTTATGCCTCCCGGGTCTATGCCGGCCTTGAGCTGTGCGTCCAGCGGAAGCGGGGCGTGCGTCATCGACGAAGGATGTTCGATGAGGGTTCTAACGTTCCCGAGAGAGACCGCGAGGGTCAGGGCGAGCGCATTCTCCGCTATGTGGTTCATCATCAGGCGGCCAGCCTTCTGGGCTATGTCCAGCCGGCCCTTCAGGACGAAATATATCATGGACCCGGGAGCGAAATTGCCGTCCGGATCCCTCATCTGTTTACGGGCTGTCGCGTGTTGGGGATGGCTCTTCAGGCCGGGATAGACCACTTTCTCCACGAGCGAGTGACTTTCGAGGAACTCGGCTACCTTCACTGAAGTTTCCATCTGCCTCCTTAGCCTGATGTGGAGCGTCGGAAGCCCGTACACTAGGGGCTGCCAGCTGTTCTTCGCGCTCAGGGGTGCCCCGAAATCCTTCCTGAACATGAGCATCTCGTTCTCCATTTTCCTGGGGCCGATCCAGATCCCTCCCATGTCCGTGCCGAACCCGCCTATGTTCTTCGTCAGCGAGTGGACAACCACGTCGGCCCCGAAGGAGAGCGGCCTCTGACAGAACGGAGTGGCGAAGGTGTTGTCCACTATGAGGACCGGACGGTCCTTCGACTTGATCCTGTCTATCGCCTGCCGCACCTTTCCGAGGTCGATTATCTCGAGGATCGGGTTGGACGGGGTCTCTGTATAGACGACCTTCACCCGCGGATCGAGAGCGGCCGTCAGGGCTTTCTCGTCCTTCAGGTCCACCCACTTCACGTTGACGCCGAATCTTGGAAGCCAGAGCGAAAAAAGAGAGAACGTGCATCCGTAAAGCGTGGGGTGGGCGATGATGGAATCCCCCGCCTTGACGAAAGATAGAATTGACGCGGTTATGGCTGCCATGCCCGTCGTGAAGGCGACCGCGCACTCCCCTCCCTCGGCGATCGCCAGGTTCTCTTCGAGCATAGATCTCGACGGTTCGTCGAGGCGCTCGTAGATTAGTATCGGGGGTTTCCGGTGGCGGTCGAAGTCGGGGTTGGCGAATTCGATGAATCCTTCCGCGCCCCTTTCGGCGCTTTCGAGCCTGAAAGCTGCCGAAGATGATATGGGAGGCGTCATGTGGTCCCTGTAATCCCAATGGGGCGAGTAGAAATCACCGTGGATGAACCTGGTTTCGTTGTGGTAACCGGCGCGGTCTTTTTTCTTGCTCATCGGTCGTGCCCTCCAGCAGAAGGATTATAACTCTTTTTGGCGAGGCGTTCCAAAAAATCCTGCAGCGGCCCCCGGAACAGCCCGCAAGCTTGAATAAAACAGGCAAAAAAGGTAAAGTTAAAAGTTGTAAAGGGAGGTTTCATGCGACTGTTCCCATCTTCCGTTACCCCGGCATCGTTCTTCGTCGCCGTTCTCATTCTTTTCCTTGCCCAGTCTGCCGCCCGGCCCCTCGAACCGCCGCGCCCGGGAGAGATGGACCGGTACCGTGCCGACGGCTCTTTCGAAGAGAGGGCCTCGTTCGCCCGGAGCCTCGGGAACCACAAGTTCTCGAACGGGCTGGCCCAAAGGTTCCATTCCAGGATGAACGGGGCCGGATCGATGGCGCCTCCCCTCGATTGGCAGGGCATGCCCACTACCGGCAACGTGAAGATCCTCACTCTGATGATAGGTTTCAGCGATTACGAGCCGAACACCGATGCCCAGATGGTATATGACAGGATGTTCGGGGACGGCCCCGGTACTTTTCCTTACGAGAGCCTGAGGAATTTTTACAGGCGCTCCTCTTACAGGCTTCTCGAATTTTCGGGTAGCGCGCTCGGGTGGTACATGACCCCCTATCCCCGTTCCTCCGTACAGGAAACAACGGGAGGCAGGGAGGGCCTGATCAAGGAGGCGTTGAACTACTACGAAGATCTGGGCCACGACTTTTCCCAGTACGACAACGACGGCGACGGGACTATCGATTATCTCGTGGTGGTATGGACGGGACCCGACACCGGCTGGGCGAATTTCTGGTGGGGGTACGACACGTACTTCCAGGACGGTTCTTACAAGCTCGACGGAAAGTCCATCGGGAACTACTCCTGGCAGTGGGAGTCGAACCCCGTCGGCGGCAAGTTCTCGGCGAGGGTCGTCATCCACGAAACGGGGCACGCGCTGGGGCTACCGGATTATTACGACTACGACGACTGGATGGGGCCGAGCGGAGGAGTTGGAGGGCTCGACCAGATGGACGGCAACTGGGGCGACCACAACTGTTTTTCAAAGATGCTCCTCGAATGGCTGACCCCGACCCTGGTTGCCGCAGGCTCATCCAATCCGGTCCTTTCCCCCACCAGCGAAACTCCCGAGGCGCTCCTCGTCATGCCCGAGGCCAAGCCGGGAGATCAGTTCGCGGAGTACTACATGATCCAGTACCGGAGGACGACCGAGAACGACATCGGATATCCAACGGACGGCATCGTAGTGTGGCACGTCGACGCGAGGACCGACTCGGGGGGATGGGATTTCATCTACGACAATTCCTATTCGAGCCACAAGCTGCTCAGGCTCATGGAAGCTGACGGGCTGGAGGAGGTGGAGCAGAACAGGTGGGCCGACGCGGGGGATTTCTATACCGAAGGCGCCGAGATAGGGCCGCAGACCGCTCCCTCGAGTTCCAGGTATTGCGGGCTTCCCAGCGGAATACATCTCGGGGGGATCACCGCGGCCGACGAGACGGCAGGTTGCGCCCTTTCGCTTCCCCCGGAACCCCTCGTGATCGCGTCTGCAGAAAAGCTGAAGAACCCTTTCAGGTTGAAGCTGTCCGGCACGGGCATAAAAGAAGGCGCGAAAGCCGTTATCGGGGTGGATGGAGAACCATGGGCCTACGCGACCTGGCAGGAAGGGGCTCTGACGCTGGAGAAGGGCAAGAAACTGAAGAAAAAATTCAGGCCGGGAAGCCCGGTCAAGATCGTCGTCGTGAATACTGACGGGTCTGCGGGAAGCACGGTATACACCAGGTGAAGCGCCTCGTTCCGGGGGCGGCTGACGAGGGCGTCCCGGCGGGGGATTAGTTCCGAAGAGGAGAGGCCATGGCTAAGAGGTATAAGATCCCGTATTTCGTGAAGGACGTAATCCCTCCGGCTCTGGGAGTCATCTTCAGCATCATTTACTTCTCGTCCGTCCTCCGCGGCATAGGCCCTTACGTGAAAGGGCTCTCCACATTGGCGTTCGTGCTGCTCCTAATCTCGCGGTTCCCGAAAGTATGGTATTTCAAGAAGCACATGATCCCGCCCATTGCCGAGTACAAGAAGGCGAAGGCCCAGGGAAGGGCGCTCAGCTCGAAAAAACTGGCCGACCTCTACCTTCACCTCGCGTCGTTCGTGACGAAATCCCAGATCCTTAACGCGCTGCTGTGGATCTTCGCGATCATAGCGCTTGTCATCTGCGATCAGATTTTCCTTATGGGGACGGGGCTCTCGACCTTCACGATGATCTTCACCGGCGTGATAACCGCGAGCATCTCGCTCTCATTGTCCTATTTCATCAGCAAGAACGAAGTGACGCCGCTCCTCGAAGAGATACAGCAGCAGCTCGACGTCCTTCCAGACGTGGGGAAGTGGCGGGTCAGCCTAAAGAACAAGATAATCGTTTCGATATTCGGCCTCAACACGGTCGCCTTCCTCGCGCTAGGCGTCCTCCTTTTCGCCAAGATATCGTATTCCGTGGAGAACGAGAACATAAAAAGGGCGGGGATCGAGATCCGGCCCGTTCTCGAAAAGCTATCGTCCGCGGATGTTTCCGAGTGGAGGATGATCCTTGCCGATTTCCAGTCGGATTATTACTACTTCTCCGCGCTGGACCCCGAAGGGAAGACCGTGTTTTCGAGCGACGCGGGCTATTTCGAAAAGAAGCTCAGGGACGCGAAGTTCGACAGGGACAAAAAAGGCGTCGTGGAAACTACTCGAGGGTTCTTCTTGGTGGAACCGGTCGGAGGCAAGGGTTCCCTGCTAGTGGTGACCAACCCCAAGCACATTTCCCCGATGAAGATGCTGTTCCTTCTCAAGGCTGGCTTCATCTATATCATGACGATGATCGCCCTGATCGCGGGCTTCATATACCTCTTGGGAAAGGATATCCACAAGGTCGTGGAAAAGATATCGGCCTTCAGTCTGAAGATCGCTTCCGGCGACCTGAGGGAATCGACCCCGATCTGGGCGGACGACGAACTCGGAGAGGTGGGCGACAACCTCCGGGAAACCTTCCTGGGGTTGAGGAAGATGGGCAGGGAACTGGACCACGCGGCAACCATCGTCGACCAGGAAGTCAACCGGACCGTCCACATCACGCACACCCTTTCCGAGGAGGCAAGGCACCAGGTGGAGATCGCCACCGAGACCGGCCGTTCCACAGAGGTCCTCGAAAAGGGTATCCAGAAAGTGGTCGAGTCGATGAACCAGGTCGTCAACACAACCCAAGATGTTTCGTCCATAGTCCTCCAGATGCAGGCGAGCGTGGAAGAGATAGCGAACAATTCGGAGACGCTGATGAGGTCGGTGGAAAAGACGGTCTCATCGACGAACGAGATGTCGACGACCGCCGAACAGATCAATTCATCCACCGGAATCCTGAGGGAGTCTTCCCAGGAATCGGTCTCCTTCCTGACCCAGCTTGACGCGGCCCTTCAGGAGACCATGAGGAACGCCTCCGTCCTCAACGACACGTCGCTCAAGGTGACCCAGGATGCGGAGGGAGGGTTCAGCTCGGTCGCCGCGGTGGAAGAGGAGATCATGAGAAGCCGGAAGGCTAGCGGACAGAGCCTCGAGGCCCTTGACAGGCTCCAGCAGAGCATGGAGAAGATCGGGAAGATCGTCGACGTCATCGAGGAGGTCACGGAACAGACGAACCTTCTCGCGTTGAACGCCAGCATAATCGCGGCCGGAGCGGGCGAGTACGGAAGATCCTTCGCCGTGGTCGCGACGCAGATCAGGGAGCTGTCGGCCAGGACGGCTGGTCACGCCAAAGAGATCAGAAGGGTCATCAAGGCCCTGATCACGGGCGGAGACGAGATGACACACGCCATCTCCCGGACTCAGCAGGTCGTCGAGAGCAGCGCCGACCTTTCAAGGAAGGCCGGAGAGGCGTTGAAGACCATCCTGGAATCGGCATCAACGCAGGAAGAGCTCAGCAAGAGGATCTCGATGGCGATGGAGGAGATAGCTCACGGCGGCCTTACGGCCTCGGACAGCGTGAACAGGATATTCCAGATGATAGAGGGGATCACGAGGGCAACGGACGAGCAGGCAAAAACGACGAGGCTACTGCACCAGGAAGCGGAAAAGGTGAGGGAGGTGGCGCTTCAGCTGAGGAACGCCACCCAGGAGCAGGCCAAGGGGGCGAAGGTCATCTCGGATTCCATGGTGAGGATCACCTCTGACAGCCAGAACAGCTCGGACGCGGTGACGGCGCAGGCTGGAGAGACATCCCTGCTTTATTCGAACTCGCAGGAGCTTCTCGACGCCTCTCAGAAGATCGATTCCGCTTTCAAGGACCTGGGTACGGTCGCGAGCGCACTCCAGCAGAGCGCGTCGCTGCTCAACGAAGAGATGAAGAAATTCAGGCTCTAGGGAGAAAAATGACGGACCAGCTTTCATACAAAGATGCCGGCGTCGACATAGACGCCCAGGACCTCGCCCTGAAGGAGATCAGGAAACTGGCCCAGGCCACCTTCACGAAAGGG
>ERZ1645192.3942-NODE-3942-length-11915-cov-5.063069_pt1 | contig 11915 bp, 11 predicted proteins | sample MGYA00575354_ERZ1645192 | MGnify/ENA primary metagenome ERZ1645192 (study PRJEB40844, sample SAMN11349763) | freshwater sediment metagenome | isolation source: river sediment | host: Sediment | place: India: Faizupur Khadar , New Delhi | collected 2017-02-21 ... | reverse complement strand
AGTTGATGGCGACATGCACCCCTTCGGCGGCCAGCTTCAGGGCGATGGCCCGGCCGATGCCCCGGGAGGCCCCGGTGACAAGCGCGTATTTTCCGGTCAGTATCATCTCGCACCTCGTGGCTGAATTCTCCCCGGGCGGGAACTCACGTCGGGATCCAAACAGGCGGCGGGGCGAGCGGACACCCCGAACGGCAAATCCGTATTGTATGCGTCCCGGCCCGGGAAAGCAAACATGGAAAAGAAATGGTGAAACAGGAACGGGGACGGAGTATCATGGCCGGGACAAAACCAACGATCGGGCCGTCACCGGGGATATTTCGGGCGGTGGCGGCAGGAGGACGGGAATGGCGGAACGACCTTGGCTGGTGGGCATCGTCGGCGGCTCCGGCAGCGGCAAGACCTCGATCGCCCGGGAATTGGTCCGGCGGCTCCGGGAGATGGACACCGACGCCATGCTGCTGGACATGGACGCCTACTATGCGCCTCTCGAGTCGGCCCGGGCCCGGTTCGGGAGCCGGCCGATCAATTGGGACCACCCTCACGCTTTCGACCTGGAGCTGATGGCGGCCCACCTGGCCGCCCTGCGCCGGAACGAGCCGCTCCGCACGCCAGTCTATGATTTCATCGTCTCCGACCGGACGGGATGGGCGGAACCGATGCCGCCGGGCCGGGTGATCATCCTGGAAGGACTGCTGCTGCTAACGCTGCCGGATATTCGGGAACAGCTCGACGTGAAGGTGTTCGTGGATACCGACGCCGACATCCGCATCCTGCGCCGGATCAAGCGGGATATCCAGGAACGCGGGCGCGACCTGGACGGCGTCATCAGCCAGTACCTTGATTTCGTTAGGCCCGCCCACCTGGATTTTGTCGAACCCAGCAAGCGCTGGGCCGACTTGATCATCCCGACGGGGGTGGAAAACCGCATGGCCCTGGACATCTTGATCCACCACGTCCAGGGCCGGCTGGCCATCTCGTCCGAGAAGACCGGCCGGGACCGTTCCTGATCCCGCGTCATCCGGATGGCCGGGCGGACCGGCCGGGAGGTTACTTCGACGGAGCGGGGGGCGCTTCCGGGGCCGGCGGCGGGGCGGCCTGATCCGCGGCCGGTTCGGGCGGTTGGATGGCAATCAACTCCAGCGTGAAGATCAAGGTCGAGCCGGGACCGATGTCAGGTCCGGCCGGCTGGTCGCCGTCCGCCAGGCCGGCGGGCAGGAACACTTCCCACTTGGAACCGACCTTCATCAACTGCAAGGCCTCGCTCACGCCGGGAATCAGCCCGGTCACCGGGAAAGTGGCCGGCTCGCCGCGCCCGTAAGAGCTGTCGAACTCCTTGCCGCCGAGAAGAGTGCCCCGGTAGTGGGCTTTGACCGTGTCGGTGGACTTAGGCACGTCCCCCGTGCCGTCGGTCAGGACCCGGTACTGGAGGCCGCTGGGCAGCGTGACCACATCGGGCTTGGCCTTGTTGGTGGCCAGAAACGCTTCGCCTTGGGCCCGGTTGGCCTCGGCCGTCTTCTTCATTTCATCCTGGATGCGCTGGTTGATGAGTTGCTGGAAGGCGGTCATGATTTCCTGGGCTTCGGTGTCGGTGATGGCGGAGGGACGTTCGGCCAGGGCGTCTTTCAAGCCGGCCAGCAGGCTGTCGGGAACGGCCTCGACCTTGTCCTTGTGCAGGTTCATGCCGAGCGACCGGCCGATCAGATAGCTGACCTTGGCCATGAAATCAGGGGCTTGGGCTGGATCGGTCCCCTCGGGCGCGGCTGCCGGGGTGGCCGGGGGCGGCGTCTCCGGTTGCTGGGCCGGGGTGGCGGTGAGGAACAGGGCAAATCCGAGCAGCAGAGTTGGGATGATCTGTTTCATAGGGTTTCCTTTCGTGCCGGCGAAATGGCGCTCTGCCGGCAAACGCCACACACTCTACTCTCACTCCCGTCAAAGCGCAAATAAAATCAATACCAAGCGGTCTTTTGCCGGTGACGGGCCGGTCTTGCCCGCTCAGTTCGGCCGCAGTCTTTCCACTACCCTCTGTCAGGATTCTCCCGCCGCCCGCAATCATCAAAAACAAAAACGTCAGTCGATTGGTGAACGGCCCCGTCGATATCTGCCCCCAGTCCCCGATCCATCCTGCTCATCCTGTTTATCCATGTGAATTTCTTCCGTGTTTTCAGTCATGGTGAAATAAATATTTACACACGCTCGCTGGCGAGCGACAGAAATTTTTACACCCGGGGCCGTGTGTTCGAACTGATTAGCATGTATCACATTTATTATCTTGTGGATACATGTGACGTGGATTGATTGGAACAATTGGCGCGTGGATTGCATAAGAAGGACCGAGTGCAGAGAAAGGAGCACGGACATGAGCCAGACAGAGAGTTATCTTCCCGCAGCCAAAATAGAACACGCCGGACAGGCGGTTGTTCCGCGGCCGGCCGAAGACAGCGGCAAGCTGCTGGTCTTCGACGAGGCTGAATTCTACCGGCAGCACGCGCCCCGGCTCCTCTACACCGCGCTCTCCATTCTCAGGGACAGGGACCTGGCGCAGGACGCGGTTCAGGAGGCGTTCAAGAATATCTTCACCCATCTTCGCCATTTCCGGGGCGAAAGCCGGCTGGAGACCTGGATGACCCGCATCGTGGTAAACGCGTGCCTGGCCTACATCCGCAAAAACCGGATCCGCCTGCGTCAGGAGATCCCTCTCGAAGTCGGCGAGACGGCGCCCGCGCCCAACCTGTCCGACCGGCGTCCGACCCCGTTCGAGGCCACCCGGCGGCGCGAGGTGCAGGTACTGATCCGCAAGGCCATGGGCCGCCTGAAACCGATCCATCGCGAGGTGGTCTACTTGCATGATCTCCAGCAGTTGACCCTTGAAGAGATCTCCACCCGGCTGGGTAAACCGGCCGGGACCATCAAGAGCCGTCTGTTTTATGGCCGCAAGGAGCTTCAGACCATTATTAACACCATGACCGCGGGCAACGCCGGCTTTTCGCTGTAGGCAGAAGACGTCGAAGCAACGACGCGGCCCCCTCCGGGGGGCCGTTCTTTTTTATGGGGATCCGGCGCGTCAGTAATGCCGGTACAGGATCTCCACGATATCGTCGATGGCTGTCTTGGTGGCGAAGGCGAAAGGCTCACAATTGTTGACGATCACGCAGAACGCCAGCCAGCGTCCGCCGGCGGTGCGCACGTAACCGGCCATGGAAACCACCTGGGTGATCCGGCCGGTCTTGGCGAAGATCCGGCCGGTGGTGCGGCCGCCGAGCCGGTTGCGCAGGGTGCCTTCGCTGCCGGAGGCGGGCAGCAAGGCGAGAAAAGGCTCGAAATGCTCGGATTTCCGGATCAGGGCCAGCAGGCCGGTCATCATCGCGGGAGTGAGCAGATTGCTCCGGCTCAGGCCGGACCCGTCCCTCAATTGGATGTTCTGCCCCGGTTTCAGCAGGCCGGGCCATCGGGCGTAGAGCGCTTCCGCGCCCGCCACGCGCTCGGGGCTGTCACCCCGCGGAGAGGCGGCGCCGATGTTGCGCAGGAGGAGTTCAGCATACGGATTGATGCTCTTTTCCAGGATGGGGACCAGCAGTTCCGCGAGCGTCCGGCCCGGAATCGAGGCCAGCCGGCGGACGGGTCCGGGCATCGGCTCCAGGGCTCGATAGTGGTAGCGATGGCGCACCCGGACCTGGCCACTCACCGTCACGCCCTGCCGGTTCAGCTCGTCGCAAAGCCACCACCCCGCCGAGAGAGCGGGGTCGGAGACGGCCAGGCGCAAAGTCAGCGGTGAACTGTTCGGGGAAACAAATCCGGCCAGGTACACCCGGTCGCTGTCGAAAGGCTTGAAGCAGATCAGATCGTCCTGCGCCGCGCCCTGCCGGGCGGCCGCCTCGTTGTGGACGGAAGCGCCGGCATAATCCGGCATGAAGCGGGTGCTGACGGCGCCTCCGCCACCGGATGGGGTGATTTCCAGGGCCATCACGCCGTCGTTGAAACAGAACGCTCCGATCCGGGCCCCGTAGCTCCATTGCAGGTCCTCCCAGGCCCAGTCGGGGCCGGAGGGTTCGTGGAGATATCGCGTATCGTCGATGACCAGGTCGCCATCGACCCGCGTGAGACCGGTGCTCTTGATGAGCGATTGGGCGAAGGCCTGGACCGGCTTCGCGAAATCGTTCTCGAAGAATCGGTATGACCAACTGGGATCTCCTCCACCGGAGACGATCAGGGAGCCGTTCAGGCGGCCGTCCGGAGTAAGGGTGCCCGTGGTGAGGACATCCGTGGTGAACCGGTGCCCGGGGCCGAAAGTGTCCCACGCTCCATAACCGGTCACGATCTTGAGGATGGAGGCCGGGACGAAGAGCCGGTCTTCGTTGATGGCCAACAGGGGCTTGCCCGTTTCCAGGTTCACCACCGAGATTCCCCAGAACGCCCGCTGATGCGGATTGCGGGCGATGATACCCTTGATCTTCTGGGCCGCGGGAATGGCCGCCTTGGCCGGCCCCGCGGACGGGGCGCCAGCCATCAGACCGGCGATCAGCAGGCCGATGAGACCGCGCCTGAAACCGGGAGAGAGGAGACAGTTTCTCATCAGCTCGTTTGTTTGCGGAAGATGATGTTGTCGGTGATCCTGAAGCGTCCGGCCTGGCCCACGATATAGATGAGGGCCTCCTGTCCGACCTTTTCCAGGTGGTTCATGCTGGCGGGGTCGAGCACTCCGAGGTAGCGCGGCTTGAAGTTCGGAGCGGCCGCGAGAGTGGCCTGAATCTGCTGCTGGAGCCGGGCGGGGGCCGTCTCGCCCGCCATCAGGGCCTCCCGCGCCTCCTGCAGGGCCCGGTAGACCATGCGGATGGCCTGGCGTTCCGACTCATCGAAATACGGATTGAAAGAAGTGTAAGGAAGGCCGTTTTCATCCCGGACCACCGGGCAGAGCACAATCTCGGTGTAGAGGTGAAAATCGCGGCAGAGCCGCTTCAGCAGATGATAATCAAGGTAGTTCTTCTGGCCCACGAAGATGAAGGCCGGGTGGAAGAGGTTCATGGCCTGGAAATGCACCGTGGCCAGGCCGGTGAGGTACTGTTCCGATTCGATGTTCCGGAAGCGCTCGCCGAGTTTCGCGAGGCTGACGGTGGTTTTCTGGCCGCTGGCGAGGAGTTCGTCGGGCGCCGGAAAATAGGCGTAGTCCACTTGGTACCGCTGCAGGGCCTCGATGTCCCGGGACCGGCTGGCGGCGAATTGGGCCCGGATCTCCGGGTCCTCGACCACGAGCGGGTTGGCATAGACCATCATCACGACCGTGTCCGACATTTCGCGGGCCCGGCGCAGGATCGTCTCGTGCCCCTCGTGGATCGCTCCGAGCGCCGACGCGAACCCGACCTTCGCGTCGCCGCAGTGGACCCGCGACATCGCCTCGGCGATCTGAGCCGTTGTTTCAAGGATCTTCACGGGTCACCCCCGGGTGGCGGGAGCGTAATACTGCAACCCAGCCACGTTTTTCCATCGGATGAAGTTGAACAGGTCTTCCATCTTGGATCCGCCGGCGGTGAAATCGATCTGGCTGCTCTCCAGCACCAGCAGGGGCGTCCGGGTCTTCTGCTGGTACTGGAAGAAAAAGTGGTCGTAGGCCTCGACCACGTTGTGCATGTACGCTGGAGTGATGCGATCCTCCATCCGGATCTTGCGCCGCTCAATCCGGCCGAACAGGGTGTCCACGTCGGCTTTGAGGTAGATGACCAGGTCCGGCTTGATGAGGAGGTCCGAGAAGGCCTCGAAGAGTTTGTTGTAAATCACGAGTTCGCTGTCGTTGAGATTCAGGTAGGCGAAGACCTTGTCTTTTTCCAGCAGGAAATCCGAAACCACCGACACGTTGTTGGGGAAATTGCGGGTGATGGCGCGCAGCAACGCCAACCGGTCGGCCAGAAAGTAGAGCTGTGATTTGAAGGCGGCGCCCGGCGTGCCTTGGTAGAATTCGGGTAGAAACGGGTTTTCCCAGGGGCGGTCCAACAGCAGTTGGGCTTGGAAAGATTCAGCCAGCCGGGTCGCCAGCGTCGTTTTGCCTGCTCCGATGGGGCCTTCGATGACGAGGTACTTGAAATTCATGGTGTCCTTGTACGGCTTTCAACGACAGAGGATTATAGAGAAAGAGGCGGCGCTTTGCAATAGAGTACCACTTGATGCGGATCGGCGCACTCGCGCAGCAACTGGCGCATGCTCCGGCCCGAGACCGGGTGTCTGGTTCCGGGGAAGGCCTCGGCCATCGGCGTCAGTACGAATCGGCGGGCCGTCATCCGGGGATGAGGGATGGTCAGACCGGGTTCCGTGATGACCGACTGGCCGAAGAGCAGAATGTCCAGGTCCAGGGGGCGGGACTCGCCGTCTTGCCGCCGGACCCGGCCGGCGGCCGCCTCGATGGCCAAACAGCGGTCCAGCACTTCCCGCGGCGAAAGACGGGTCACGGCTCGCAGCGCGCAGTTGAGATAAGGATCTTGGGGAACCGGGGAAACCGGCTCGGTTTCGTAGATGGAGGAGACTTTGCGCACCGACAGGCCCGCCCGCGCCAGCCGCGGCAGGCTGGAAACAATGAATTCCAGGCGGTCTCCCTGGTTTGACCCGATCCCCAGATGGACCGTATTCAAAAGTACCTCCGCCCCAGCTTGCGCAGTTCCCCGAATTCTCCGAGCCCCTTGAGAAAGAGTGAAAACCGGATTTCCTTTTCCTGCCGACGGTTGGCGATGTCGAAGTTGCTGAACTCAACCGATACGCCCAGGCAGTCGAAGAAATAGCTGGCCCGGAGGTACACGTTGTCCAGGTTGTCTTCGTTGAGGTTGTAGGCGACGTTGACGTCGGCGCTCAGTCCGCGCCGGGTCCGGCCGAGACCCAGTGACGTCTGGATGTAGTTGTTGTCGAGGGGGCCCGACTCCACCGAGCGCATCCGCAACAGGGCGACGGAAGTGTAGAGCCAGTTCTGGTCCATGGTGGCGGCTACCGACCAGTCGCGCATCTGGCCGCGGACCGTGTCGTACTCCACCCGGGTGTAAACGGAGTGGCGCCGGTCGGTGTGCACCTCGAGGAGCGCCTGCAGCGGGGAAAACCGCCGCGGCGCGTTCAGCGAAGCGTAGGGGCTGAACCGGTACATCGGCTCGAGCTGGTTGGACTCGCCGGGGACGAGGTTGCCGTAGAAATCCGGCTCCAGGTAATAATCCTGCCTGAGGAGCAATGACAGGAATTCTCGGGTTTGGCCCTCCTTGTCCCGGATCAGGAACCGCTGCCGGATCCAGTACTCGGCCAGGTTCATGCCGCACAAGGCGTCGACCGGGTCGAACCGGATGGTCCGGGAGAAGTCGCCGGCCTCGGAAGTGAAGCGCCAGTCAGCGCCCATCTCCACCACGTGCTTGACCGGACGGCCGAACACTTGGTAGACCTTGAAGAACCGGGGCAACAGCAGGGAGGCCTCCATGGAGGGCAGCCACCGGGTAAATCCGTCCGCGGTGGCGGCCGGGGCGGGATTTTCCGGCGAAGGGGCTTCCGTCAGGGAGTGGCTGTAATACGTCGCTCGAAAAGACGGGGCCAGCGTGATCTGGAAAAGCCCGCCGATGTCCAGGGGCAGGAAGAGTTCCGGGGCCAGGTGCAGCCGGCTGACGAAACCTGGCGTGGAGAAGGAGTAGTTGCGGGTTACGCCGAGATTGTCGGCTTGCCGCCAGGAGACCTCTTTGGAGAAACCGCCGGCCGAGGCCTCGAGATAGAGGTAGGCCGAACGGCCCAGTAACGGTTGGCCGAGGATCGTGAATGACGCCTCGGGCAGGGCCCGCACCATCAGGTTCCGGTCGTCGAGGTAAAACTGCCGGCGGTCGGCCAGCAGGTTGAATCCGTAAGTGTCCTGATACTTGGTCAGGAACCCGCTGATGATCTCGTCGGGGCGGATCGCGCCGAGGAAGTTGTCGTCGTAAGTCTGGCGGAACTTGATGTTGGTGAGCGTGTTGACGTTGGCCGCGCCCGTCCAGCCGTGGCCGAAAGTGAGATAGGCGTTGGCGTTGAAGGCCGATCCGCCTTCGTCCTGATTGTCGTCCACGGTGAAGCTGGAGAAGTTGAGATAGGAAGTGTCCGACAGCCGGCTGCGGAACGAGGTCCCGAATCCGTAACCCCGCTCGGAATAGTACTCGCCGGTCAGGATCACGTCCGCGCTCCGGCCGAGCGTCTGGTACCAGGATTGGGAAACCTGGAACCCCTTTTCCGAGGAGTTGCCGATGGAGGGGATCATGAGGCCGGACCGCCGCTCCATGTTCGGGATTGGAAATTTCACCCAGGGCAGGTAGAACACCGGCAGGCCGAACAGCCGGAACACGCTTCGCCGCAAGGTCGCGGACTGGTCCCGCAGCAGCCGGGTGTAGGCGGAACTGCACGACCAGTGGGGATGGTCGGCCTTCTCGCAGGTGGTCACCCGGCCTTCCTGGAAGATGTACTCGGCCTCGCCCACTTTTTCGACCACGCCGGCGTTGAGCCGGAAGAGCTTGTCGGCCACGCCGGTGGAGTCGAGAAAGCGGCCGGTCTTGGATTTCACGTCGATCTGGAACTCCGCGCACCGCAACTCCTGCAATCCCTGCCGGAAGAGTATGTTTCCCCGGCCGGTGACTGCCTGGGTGGCGGAATCATACTGCAGTTCATCGGCTTGCAGTTCCATCTGCCGGAAGAGGATGACAACGCCGCCGGAGGCGCGCAGCACTCCTTTCTCCGAGGTCTGTTCCTTCGAGCGGATCCGGATGAGATCGCCCTCGTACGGAATGACCGTCTCGACGTATTTTGCCCAGGTCTCGGCCTCCGGCGCGGGCGAGGCGTTCGCCGGCTGGCCGGGCGGAGTCTGTCCCCGGGCGGGCGGCCAGGCGCCGGAAAGCACGATGGCCAGGACCAGCAGCCGGGAAATTCCGGAGATCGCCCGCCGGCCAAGCGGGCGGGTGGGTGGATCGGAGAACGGAAGTGGGAGCGGAAATGGCATCGGGAACCCTTTCATCGATAGTCTCCCACTATAGGAAAACGAGGCTGGTTTGTCAAACAGGAAGCGGAGCGCTTGACAAGGCGGCGTGCAAAATGATAAGTCGGAGATAAATGAAGCAACTTTCGCCGGGCGCCCCCGATAATCAGTGCAAGAATCAGAGGAGGAACATCACATGACCGTCCAAAACATCAACAATGTGAGTCAGGCCTTTTCGCTTCAGGATATTGCCAACATCACCCAACCCAAGCCGAGTGGCTGGAGCAAGTTCGGCCAGATCCTCAGCGGGGTGGCCGGGATCGCGTCCAACTTCATCCCCGGCGCCGGGATCATCGGCGGGCTGATCGGCGGCCTCACCGGCGGCGGCGGCGGCGGCGGACTTGGCGGCGGAGGCATGGTCCAGGGTGAGAACCAGCAGTGGCAACTGATGCAGATGCAGTACCAGATCCAGCAGGAAACCCAGATGTTCAACCTGATGACCAACATCTCCAAGGACCGTCACGACGCGGCCATGGCCGCCATCCGGAACATCAAGTCGTAACCGGCCGCAGGAAAGTGTCTCCGATGGAGATCAACTCCCAGTTTGAACCGGTTTTCACCCCGGTGGAAGCCGACAGGCTTGATCCGGAATCCGGCCTTGAGGCCGCGGCGGCACCGGGGGCGGAGGCGAATACCGCCCCGGCCGGCGACGGGGTGGAACTGCGGGATCCACTGGAGTGCCGCCTGGCCGAGCTGGTCCAGGGGAAGGACCTGGACGATCCGCAAGTCTTTTCCAGCACCAGCCGGCTGATCCTCCAGGAGATCCTGAGTTCCGTCTTCGCGGAAGGATTGCTCAACGGGCTGGACCGGAAGGAATTGCTGGACACCTTTCAAAACTTCATCCAGGACGACCCCTCGATGAAGGAAGTACTCGAGCGATTTCTGCAGAGCCTGGCCGGAAACCCCTGATCGAACCTGCCGCTCCTTATTTTTAAAATTTTTGCAGTTTGATACTCCATTTGTTAGAATGGGCCTTCTACAAGCCTATTCTCTATCTCAGGAGTCACAACATGGAGATCACCATCGTTCCTTTAAAGGATGAGGAGCTCAAGCCTCTTTTCACCGATCCGCAGGAGCTGGGTTTCGGCCGGGTCTTCACCGACCGCATGTTCACCATGGAATATTCGGATGGCAAGGGCTGGTTCAATCCCACGATCCGTAAATACGAACCGTTGCAACTGGATCCGGCCACGCTGGTGCTGCATTACGGCCAGGAGATTTTCGAAGGGATGAAGGTGTTCGCAGGACCCGGCGGGGAAATCGTCTTTTTCCGGCCGGAAGAGAACGTCAAGCGGTTCAACCGTTCCGCCCAGCGGCTGGCGATGCCCGCCATTCCTGAAGAAGACATGCTCCAGGCGATCGTCAAGCTCGCGGAGATGGAGAAACGCTGGATTCCCAAGCATCGTGGCGCCGCCCTCTACATCCGGCCCGCCATGATCGCCACGGAGGTGGGGCTCGGGGTCCGCGCCGCCAAGCAATACCTGTTCTTCGTCATCCTGTCGCCCGTCGGGCCGTACTTCAAGCAGGGATTCCGCCCGGTCAGCCTGTTTGTGTCCGATGCCTACGTCCGGGCGGTGGAGAAGGGCGTCGGCGAGGCCAAAACCGGCGGCAACTACGCGGCCAGCCTGCTGGCCCGCCAGGAAGCCCAGGCGAAAGGCTATAGCGAGGTGCTGTGGCTGGATGCCAAGGAGCGGCGTTATATCGAGGAAGTGGGCGCCATGAACATCTTTTTCGTCATCGACGGGGTCGTCTCCACGCCTCGCCTGGATGGCGCCATCCTGCCCGGAATCACCCGGAAATCGGTGCTGCAGTTGGCGACGCACCTCGGGTACTCCGTCTCCGAGCGGAAGATTTCCATCGACGAGGTCGTCGAGGGCGTTCAGAATGGCCGCGTCTCCGAGGCGTTCGGGGCCGGGACCGCCGCCAGCATCGCGCCCGTGGGGGCCTTCTGCTACATGAACCAACTCTACAAGATCAATGGCGGCGAAGTGGGGCCCGTGGCCCGGCAACTCTACGATGAACTCAACGCCATCCAGTACGGGGACAAGCCGGATCTGTTCGGCTGGACCCTCCGGGTGCCCGGCAAATAGCCGGACAGATTCCGCCTCGAACCCGCTGACCGATGACGCACGCCGTCCGAAATATTATTCTGACCGCCGGATGGCTGGCCGTGATGCCCGGATTCGCCCGGGCGTCCACCCATCCGGCCGGCGAGGCCAGCCTCCAGGCGCTGCCCGCGTGGACGGTGCTGCCTTTCCTGGGCATGCTCCTCTCCATCGCCGTCATTCCGCTGCTCAGCGCGCATTGGTGGGAGCACAATTTCGGCCGGGTCAGCCTGTTCTGGCTCGCCTTGGCGCTGCTGACCATGTTTCTGGCCGCCCCGGCGGAGAGTGGTTTCGCCCGCACTTTCGGCGGTGAGATCTTCCACACCTGCGAGGAGTACATCTCCTTCATCATCCTGCTGGGGGCGCTCTTTGTCATCACCGGGGGGATCGTGATCCGCGGCTCGCTCAGCGGACGGCCGGCGACCAACGTGACCATCCTGGCCATCGGGGCGTTGCTGGCCAGCTTCATGGGCACCACCGGCGCGGCCATGCTGCTGGTCCGCCCGCTGATCAAGTCGATCCGCTGGCGAGAGTACAACCGCCACGTCATCATCTTTTTCATCTTCCTGGTGTGCAACATCGGGGGAAGCCTCACTCCCATCGGCGACCCGCCATTGTTCATCGGTTTTCTGAGGGGCGTGCCGTTCCTGTGGACTTTCGTTCTCACCCCCGTCTGGCTGTCCACCACCCTGCTGGTGTTGGGGATCTTCTGGCTCATCGACCGCCACCTGATGAAACGGGAGGCCGCGGTCCCGCCGGATATGGAGAAAAAGAAGATCTCGATCGCCGGGGCGGTGAATTTCTGG
>ERZ1645192.3940-NODE-3940-length-11915-cov-6.421332_pt1 | contig 11915 bp, 9 predicted proteins | sample MGYA00575354_ERZ1645192 | MGnify/ENA primary metagenome ERZ1645192 (study PRJEB40844, sample SAMN11349763) | freshwater sediment metagenome | isolation source: river sediment | host: Sediment | place: India: Faizupur Khadar , New Delhi | collected 2017-02-21 ... | reverse complement strand
GCAGGATCTCGAAGCCGACGTAGAGGTTGAACAGGTCACCGGTGAGGAAGGCATTGGAGACCCCCGCCGACAAGATCAAGAAGGTCGGCTGGAAGACCGCGATCGGCAACCGCTGGTTCTCGGCCAGGTCTTGAGTGAAGGAGTAGACCAGCACGCACAGCGTCACGAAGACCGAGACCATCAACATCAGGGCACTCAACCGGTCGGCAACCAGCGTGATGCCGACCGGGGCTGCCCAGCCCCCCACGTCCAAGATGAGGGGGCCCCGCAGGCTCAAGAAGCCGATGAACACGGCGTCCAGCAGGACGATCGTGAGGGCGACCAGCGAGACGACGCGCTGCGCCGCGGGCGCCCGGGCCAGCAACAAGGTGAACGCGGCCCCCGCGAACGGCACCAGCACCGGGATGCCGAGCACCCACGTCCAATCGTCGGGGTTCACTGGGGGCCTCCCCTGGGTGGCTGGTCACGTTCCGGCTTGACGTCGGGCACGTCGATGGCCGGCATGTCCTCAGTCTCGTCGAAGACGATGGCCGCCTGCTCATCGAGGGTGGCCCCCGAGTCGTCGGTGACACGTTCGGCGACCGCGTCACGGGCGGCGGCCAGCGCGATACGACGGTCCTCCCGGTCGTCCTGCACCTCGTCGTTGCCGTTGAGCTGCCAGGTGCGGTAGGCCATCGTCAGCATGAAGGCGGTGAGCGCCAATCCGATGACGATGGCGGTCAGCACCATGGCCTGCGGCAGGGGGTCGGCCATGTCCGCCACCTCGGTTTGACCGATGATGGGCGGCCCGCCGGCCCGACCGCCGGCCATCAGCACCATCACGTTGACGCCGTAGGTGATCAGGCTCGCCCCGATCACTATTCGGCTGAGGGAGCGTTCCAGGACGAGCACGGTGCCGCAGCCGACCATTACGCCCACCAGTACCAGCAGTGCGAGCGAGGGTGACACGTCGATCATCGCGTCACCCCCCCGGCCAGGGCAGTTTCAGCGTCGGTCTGCTCGTCGTGGGCGAGATCGGGCGGGGAGGTGCCCTCGGCCTCGGCCTGCCGATCGACCTCGGCGCCCAGCGAACTCAAGATGTCGAGCACCAGGCCGATGACGATCAGGTAGACGCCCACGTCGAAGAAGAGCGCGGTGGCCAGGTGCACCTCGTTGAAGACCGGCAGCACCAGGTCGAAGACGGTGGTCTGCAAGACCGTCCCGCCGAACGGGATCGGGGCCAGGGCCGCGGTGGTGGCCAATGTCATGCCGATGCCGAGGATGGCGCCCGGCCGGATCCGGGTGGCCAGGGCCAGCTCGTAGCGTCCACCGGCGAGGTACCTGACGATCAGGGCGATGCCGGCCAGCATGCCACCGGCGAAACCACCGCCGGGGTTGTTGTGGCCGGAGAAGAGCAGGAAGAGCGAGAAGATCATGATCGGGTGGAAGACCATCCGGGCGCCGATCTCGAAGACCAGCGATCTGCGGACCGGGGCCAGGGTGGCCACCCCGGCCAGCCAGACCCGCCCGCGACGGTCGGGACGCAGCGGTTCGCGACTGGGGCGTAGCCTGCCACGCGCCACCAGCTGTTCGGCCTGCGTGCGCCCCTCGAGGCGGCGGCTGCCCCAGACCGGTTTGTTCGGCACCGCCAGCTGGAAGGCCCGCTGCAGGTCGGGGATGCTCGCGCGTTCCCGGATGAAGATCAGGGACGCGACCCCCGTAGCGGCCGCCAGCAACACCGAAATCTCGCCCAAGGTGTCCCAGGCACGGGTGTCGACGAGGGTGACGTTGACGATGTTGCGTCCGTAGCCGAAGATCAACACCTCCGACGGATAGTCAACCGTCACCGGCGGGTGGACGCGCGCGGAGGCGGCGATCCAGGCGAGCATGGCAACTGCGGCGCCGACCACCGCCCCGACCACCACCCGGCGCACCCTGGACGACACGTACGGCCGGTTCGAGAAGAACGGTGGCAGCCTGCGCAGCACCAGCACGAAGAGCACCAGGGTGACGGTCTCGACCAACGCCTGGGTCAGCGCCAGATCGGGGGCGCCCTGCAACGCGAACAGCAGCGAAGTGGAGTAACCCACGAAGGCCATGATCAGGACGGCCTTCATCCGGCGTCGGGATCGCACGATCAAGACGCCCGCGACGCACGAGAGCACCACGATCACGGCCTGTGCCGGGGAGTCCCACAACCGCAGCGGCGACAGCTGCGGCGTGACGCCGGTGACGATCACCAGCCCGGCGGCAGCAACAGTGGTGAGCAGCATCACCGACAGGAAGCTCGGCAACGAGCCGGTCTGCACCACCGCGGTCAGGTCTGCGGACACGTTGTTGACCGCGCGGAGGACCCCTCGGTAGGCATTGTCGGCACTCGGGAACCGGAACCGCGCCTGGGCGCGGCTGACCTGCCGGCGCCGGACGAAGAGCAGGGTGCCCACCGTGAAGATCAGCAAGGTGGCGGCCAACGGCAGACCGAAACCGCTCCACAAGGTCAAATGCCCAGCGTGGCCCGGGTAGGCGTCGGCATGCGGGGCGAGGAGCGCCGCCAGGCGTCCGGGCATCAGGCCAGCCACCAACCCGCCCAGCCCGAGCAGCGCGATGGGGCCACTCAGCCGAAGATCGAGCCGATGCGCCTGCACCGGTTCGACGCCACGCTTGTCGGCGAACGCCCCCCACCAGAACCGCAGCGAGTAGGCGACTGTCAGCATCGAACCGATGACCAGCACGGTGAAGGTCGTCCAGTCACCCAGCTCGACCAGCGCGTGCAGCGCCGCCTCCTTGCCGACGTAGCCGAGCATCGGCGGCAGCCCCGCCATGGACGCCAACGCGAGCGTGGCGAACCCCGTCAGCCCGGGCAACGCTCGGGCCAGGCCGGACAGTTCGCGCAGATCGCGCGTCCCGAATTCGTGGTCGATGGCACCGACCACCAAGAACAGGGCGGCCTTGAACATGGCGTGCGCGGCCAGCATCGCCAATCCGGCCAGCGCCACGCCCCGGTCGCCGTAGCCGACCAACACCATCACGAAACCGAGCTGCGAGACTGTGCCGAAAGCCAACAGCAACTTGAGGTCGTACTGCCGCAGCGATCGGTAACCGCCGACGATCATCGTGGTCAGCCCTACCGCGAGAACCACCGGCTGCCAGACCGGGAAGGACGAGAAGCCGGGAGCCAGCCGGGCGACCAGGTAGATGCCGGCCTTCACCATCGCGGCGGCATGCAGGTAGGCCGAGACCGGGGTCGGGGCCGCCATTGCCGCGGGCAGCCAGAAGTGGAACGGTACCTGCGCCGACTTGGTGACCGCGCCCAGCAGGACCAGCACCGCCGCCGTCGGCACCAGCGCCGGCTGGGCGCCCGCCCCCAGCACGCCGGCGCTCGCGTTGCCCACCAGTTCGGACAGCAGGAAAGACCCACCGGGCACCGTCCCGAGCGCCACGATGCCGGCGAGCATGGCCAAGCCACCGAACGTGGTGACGATGATGGCTTGCATGGCCGCCTGCCGGGAGGGCTGGCGCTCGTGGTAGTGGCCGATGAGCAGGAAGCTGAAGACGGTGGTGAGTTCCCAGAAGAGGTAGAGGACCACCGTGTTGTCGGACGTGACAAGGCCGAGCATCGCCCCGGCGAAGGCGACGAAGACACCGCCGAAGCGTCCCAGGCTGCTGGCGCCGTGCCCGAAATAGCCCCCGCAGTAGATCAGGATCAGCGCACCGATACCGCCGACGATCAAGACCATCAGCCAACTCAGCGAATCGAGCCGGAACGTCAGATTGAGACTCAGCTGGGGCACCCAGGCGAAGTCCTGGCTGGGCAGTTCACCGCCGAAGACCGCCCGGGTCTTGGTCAACGCCCAGACCGCGGCGGACGCCGGCGCCAGCGCGAGCAGGGCGAACGCCTTGCGGCCGAGCAATCTGAACAGCAGCGGGGCCACCACAGCTGCGACTGCGTGGACGCACAGCAGCTGGATCAAGGCAGGTCCCCCATGTAGTTGCGTGGATTCGCCCCGATTCTAACGGACGCCGCCGACGCCCCCGGCGGAAGCCACAGCCACCCAGACGTGGTATCAGTGCGGTCGCAGCAGCGGGAACAGGATCGTCTCGCGGATTCCCGCCGCCGTGAACATCATGATCAGCCGGTCGATACCCATCCCCATGCCGCCCATCGGCGGCGCGCCCTGCTCGAGCGCGGCGAGGAAGTCCTCATCCAACTGCATCGCCTCGGGGTCCCCGGCGGCTGCGGCCAGCGATTGTTGGGTGAGGATCTCGCGCTGGACGACCGGGTCGATCAACTCGTTGAACCCGGTAGCCCGCTCAACACCCCCGATGATCAGGTCCCAGGCCTCGATCTTGCCGGGCTCGCTGCGGTGACGCCGGGCCAACGGCTGGGCGACCTCCGGGAAGTCGCAGACGAAGGTGGGGTTGACCAGGCGCGGCTCGACCAGTTCCTCGTACAGTTCCATGATCAGCTTGCCGTTGCCCCACTTCGGATCCCAAGCCACCTCGTGGGCGTCCGCATGCCTGCGCAGCACCTCGACCGGGGTGTCGACGTCGACCGGCTCCCCCAGCGCCTCGCCGACGGCCGGATAGATGGGCAGCCAGGTCCACTCGGCATCCAGGTCGATGACCTGCCCGTCCGGGCGCTCGATCTGGTGGATGCCGACCACGTCCGCGGCGTCCATGATCATCTTCTTGGTGAGTTCGGCGATGGTGCGGTGGTCGCCCCAGCTCTGGTAGGCCTCCAGCATCGTGAATTCGGCCGAATGGGTGGAGTCGATTCCTTCGTTGCGGAAGATCCGTCCGATTTCGTAGACACTGTCGACCCCACCGACCATCGCCCGTTTCAGGTACAGCTCGAGGGCGATGCGCAGCGTCATGTCGATGTCGAAGGCGTTCAGGTGGGTGCGGAACGGACGCGCCGCCGCCCCGCCATGGATCAGCTGCAGCGTGGGGGTCTCGACCTCCAGGAAGCCGGCCTCGTCCAGCGTGCGGCGCAACGATTTGGTGATCGCGGCACGCACCCGCACGATCTCGCGGGCCTCGGGGCGCACGATCAGGTCGGCGTAACGCCTGCGGACCCGCGCCTCCTCAGACAGGTCCTTGTGCAGGACGGGCAGCGGACGCAGCGCTTTGCTCGCCATCTTCCATTCGGACGCCATCACCGACAACTCACCGCGCCGGGAGCTGACTACCCGCCCTCGCACCCAGATGAAGTCGCCAAGGTCGACATCGGCCTTCCACTCACCCAGCCCCTGCTCGCCGACCTCGGCGAGCGAGACCATCACCTGCAGCCGCTCACCGTCGGAGTCTGGGTCGAAGCCGTCCTGCAAGGTGGCGAAGCAGAGCTTGCCGGTGTTGCGCAGGAAGACCACCCGGCCGCCGATCTCGACGATGTCGTCGGTCTCCGCGCCAGCCGCCAGGTCTGGCCAACCCGCCCGTACCTGTGCCAGCGTGTGAGTGCGCGACATGTCGACCGGATACGGTTCTCGCGAAGTGCCGATCATCCGGGCGCGCTTCTCGCGGCGGATCTGATGCTGCTCAACGATGTCGGACTGGTCACTCACGCGGGCAAGCCTAGCGTTTGGTCTCGTGGACGAAACTCACCATCCTGCCGCCCACCCAGCGAGCGGTGCCCCGGTGGCCGGGCTCCAGCCGGGACGCCCAGGCCGCGTCTGCCACGATGGTGCGCTCCATCCGGTCCGGCAACTGCAGCACCAGTTCACGGTCGGACTCCTCCGCGCTGCCCAGCTTGCGCACCTTCAGCACAGTCACCGGCGACTCCTTGACGGGCGGGCCGGACGCGGCGCGTCCCTGCCTGCAGGTGTGCACCAGTCGGCCGATCAGGTAGCTGATCAGACCGAGGACCGTCAGCCCGGCAACGATGACGAGCAGCCAGATCAGGAGTTCGGTGGGCGCCATGGCGGCCCTACTCGCTGCTGTGCAGGTCTTGGACGCCGCCGTCGAGCTCGGGTATCCAGCCGGTCAGCCGGTCACCGGCGAAGTGCACCACGCCCTGCTGGCCTCGGAAGATGACGTCGGCCTGGCTGGGGGTGGCGAGCAGCTCACGCTGGTGCCCGTCGCTGAACCGGAACGCGATCCAGTGCTGGGTGGCCCCGGACGCGGCGATCTCGCGCACCCCCAGCACTTGGGCGTGCGCCGATTCGATCTCGGACGGCGCGTTCCCATCAGCCACCTTCGCGATCAGGGCAACCACCGCCAGGACCGCCAGGCCGACCACGACCAACAGCAGGTACATCATGATCGTCACCGGCATCAGCCCTTCGCGGTCAAGACGACGTTTGCGTTTTCGCCGATGGCGGCCTGCTTCATGCTCGCCAGCCAGACGTGGTACGCCGACGAATACAGTTTCATGAGCGCCCCCTCGGGGTTGTGCCGTGTGCTTGCCTGCCCCAAGTCTGGCACGCGACGGTGGGACGCGGGCCGTGCGTGTGGGGCCCCGGGAGCGCGGCGTCCCCGACCGGAACCGCACCGCGGTCTGCTGGTTGCCGCGCGCCTCCAACAGAACTTGTGAGTGAGCGCTCACTCAGCTATCTTATTTCGCCGTGGGCAGAGCATCTCCGTTGCCGCCGGACGCCCGGCGCCAGACCATCATCGCCGCAGCCCGTCCACTGCTGATCGCCAGTGGTGCGCAGTTCACCACCCGGCAGGTGGCCGAAGCCGCCGGCGTCGCCGAGGGCACCATCTTCCGGGTCTTCGACTCCAAGCAAGACCTGCTGGCCGCGGTGATTGAGGACACCCTCGACCCCGAAGACCTGTGCGGAAAAATCCGCGCCACCCCGCCGCAGCCGACACTGGCCGCCCACGTCGCCGTCCTGATCAAACTGCTGCAGGAAGAAATCGGCGCCGTCAATGCGGTGACGTCCGCCCTGCATATCGCGCACGGCGGCGCCTCACCCGCCCATAGTGGCCACGACAAGCTCGCACACCGTCGGCGCGCCCTGGCGGTAAGCGACGCGCTGGGCGAGGCGCTGGCGCCGTTCGCCCCGCAGATCAGGGTGCCGCTCCCGCAGGCGGCGGCAGTCATCCGCATCATGGCGATGAGCTCCGGGCACCCAATGCTCGCCGACCTTGACCTCAGCGAGCCGGCGACCTTGGCCGAGGTCATCGTCCATGGCATCCACGTACCACCCGAGGAATGAAATGCTGACCAAACTCATCAACAGATACATCCGCCCCTACGGGTCGCTGTTGGCCGGCGTGCTGGTCTTCCAGCTGATCGCCACCGCCGCCTCGCTGTCACTGCCCAGCCTCAACGCCCGCATCATCGACAACGGCGTGGCCAAGGGCGACACCGACTACATCCTGCGAAACGGCGCGATCATGCTGTCTGTCAGCCTCGTGCAGGCCGTCAGCCAGATCATCGCGGTCTACTTCGGTGCCAAGGCGGCGATGAGCTTCGGACGCGACGTGCGCGGCGCCGTCTTTGAGCGCACGTTGTCGTTCAGCACCCGAGAGCTCAACCAGTTCGGGGCACCCAGCTTGATCACCCGAACCACCAACGACGTGCAGCAGGTGCAGATGCTGGTGATGATGACCTGCACGATGATGATCTCGGCTCCGATCACCATGGTCGGCGGGGTCTTCATGGCTTTGCGTGAAGACCTGGTGCTGTCATGGCTGATCCTGGTCGCCGTCGTGCTGCTCGGCTCGGTGATCGGGGTGCTGGTCTGGCGCATGACCCCGCTCTTCCAGCTCAACCAGGTCAAGATCGACACCATCAACCGGGTGGTCCGCGAACAGATCACCGGCATCCGAGTGATCAGGGCGTTCACCCGCGAACCCCTCGAACGCAAGCGCTTCGACCAGGCCAACGGCGACATCATGCGGCTGGCGTTCACCATCGGCACCTTGTTCGCCGTGCTCTTCCCGTTCGTCATGTTCGTGATGAACATGGGCAGCGTCGGGGTGATGTGGTTCGGCGGCATGCGGATCGACGCAGGCGACATGCAGATCGGCCAGTTGACCGCGTTCCTGCAATACCTGATGCAAATCCTGATCAGCGTGATGATGTCCACGATGATGCTGATGATGGCGCCGCGCGCGGCGGTCTGCGCCAACCGCATCATGGAGGTGCTGAACACCTCGTCCAGCGTGGCGCCGCCCACCGCACCGGTCACCGAGTTGCCCGAACACGGCACGGTCCGCTTCGAGGACGTCGAGTTCGCCTACCCCGGGGCCGACGCACCGGTCTTGTCGGGAGTCAACTTCGAGCTGCGTCCCGGCCAGACCACCGCGGTGGTCGGCTCAACCGGGTCGGGCAAGTCGACGTTGGTCAACCTGATCCCGCGACTGTTCGACGTGACCGCCGGACGCGTCCTGGTGGATGGTGTCGACGTCCGCGAGATCGACCCCGACCTGCTGTGGAGCCGGATCGGCCTGGTGCCGCAGCGTCCTTATCTGTTCAGCGGCACCGTGAAGTCGAACATGGCCTACGGCGACCCGGACGCGTCCGACGAACAGATCTGGCAGGCCTTGCAGATCGCGCAAGCCTCCGACTTCGTAACCGAGATGGACGGCGAACTTGACGCCGCCATCGCCCAAGGCGGCGCCAACGTCTCCGGCGGCCAGCGCCAGCGGCTGTCGATCGCCCGGGCAGTGGTCAAACAGCCCGAGATCTATGTCTTCGACGACGCCTTCAGCGCACTGGATGTCGCCACCGACGCCCGGTTGCGCGCCGCGCTGGCGTCCCACACCCAGGACGCGGCGGTGCTGATCGTGGCACAGCGCGTCTCGACCATCAGGCAGGCCGACCAGATCGTCGTCCTCGAACACGGCCGCATCGTCGGTGTGGGCGGGCATGACGAGTTGCTGGCCGACTGCGAGACCTACCGCGAGATCGTGGAATCCCAACGCAGCATTGAGGAGGCGGCGGCATGAGCAGACGCGAACCGCTGATCACCAAGCCGGACAGCCCTGAAAAGGAGCCGGCGGCGCCGAAGCGTCCCCGACAGGGCCCCGCCCGAATGGGTCACGGACCGATGGCGCAGAACGTGGCCGAGAAGGCGATCAACTTCGGCCCCTCGCTGCGTCGGCTGATGGGCATGCTGCGTCCCGAACGGATGTTGTTCGCCGTGGTCGTAGCCATGGGGACCGTCGCGGTGGTCGCCTCGGTGGTGGGCCCGAAGATCCTGGGCAAGGCGACCGACGTCATCTTCAACGGCGTGATCGGACGCCAACTGCCCGCCGGTATGACCAAGGAGCAGGTCATCGAGATGCTGCGGGCTGGGGGCCAGGGCCAACTCGCTGACATGCTGGGCGGTCTGAACGTCGTCCCCGGGCAAGGCATCGACTTCAGCCTGCTGGGACGCTGGCTGCTGCTGGCGCTGGGGCTGTACGTGGCCTCCGCGCTGCTCGGCTTCCTGCAGAACTTCCTGCTCAACCGCGCGGTGCAACGCACCGTCTACCGGATGCGTGACGAGGTGCGCGCCAAGCTCGACCGGCTGCCGTTGCGCTACTTCGACGCCCAGCCGCGCGGCGAGTTGCTGAGCCGAATCACCAACGACATGGACAACGTCTCGCAGACGCTGCAGCAGACGTTGGGGCAGCTGCTGAACTCGGTGCTGACGCTGATCGGCGTCACCATCATGATGTTCACCGTCAGTCCGCTGCTGGCCTGGCTGACGCTGGCGATCGTCCCGCTCGCCGGAGTGGTCTCGGTGATCATCGGCAAGCGGGCGCAGAAGCAGTTCGTGGGCATGTGGGCAGCCACCGGCGAGCTGAACGGCGAGGTCGAGGAGGCCTACTCCGGGCATGCGCTGGTCAAGGTCTTCGGACGCCAGCGCGAAGTCTCGCAGGTCTTCGACCAGACCAACCAGAAGCTGTTCAACTCGGCCTTCCGGGCGCAGTTCATCTCGGGCATCATCATGCCGGTCAACTCCCTGATCGGGAACCTGAACTACGTGGTCATCGCGGTGGTCGGCGGGCTGCAGGTGGCAAACGGACGAATGCCGCTGGGCAACGTGCAGGCCTTCATCCAGTACTCGCGGATGTTCACCCAACCGATCACCCAGATCGCGTCGATGGCCAACCTGCTGCAGTCGGGCGTCGCCTCGGCCGAACGGGTCTTCGAGGTGTTGGATGCCGTCGAGATGAGCCCGGAGGCCGACGGCCAACTGCCCGAGGTGATCGAGGGGCACGTCGAGTTCCGTGATGTCGACTTCAGCTATACCCCGGAGCGTCCGCTGATCGCGGGCTTGGACATGGAGGCCGAACCCGGCCAGACCATCGCCATCGTGGGCCCCACCGGCGCCGGCAAGACCACCCTGGTCAACCTGCTGGAGCGTTTCTACGAGATCGACGGCGGCCAGATCCTGCTGGACGGGGTCGACATCGCCTCGGTGCCGCGGGCAACGCTGCGCAGCAAACTCGGCATGGTGCTGCAGGAGACCTGGCTGTTCGGTGGCACCATCCGCGAGAACATCGCGTACGGCAAGCCCGGGGCCACGCGGGACGAGGTGATCGCCGCCGCCACCGCGGCCCACGTGGATGCCTTCGTCCACCAGTTGCCCGACGGCTACGAGACCCTGATCAACGAGGAGGGGACGAACGTCTCCGCTGGTGAGAAGCAGCTGATCACCATCGCGCGGGCGTTCATCGCCGACCCCGAGGTGCTGATCCTGGACGAGGCGACCTCGTCGGTCGACACCCGCACCGAGGTGCTGGTGCAGCAGGCCATGGCCCGGCTGCGGTCGGGACGCACGTCGTTCGTGATCGCCCACCGGCTGTCGACGATCCGGGACGCCGACCTGATCCTGGTGATGGCCGAGGGCGCGATCGTCGAACAGGGCAGCCACGACGAGCTGATCAAGGCTCGGGGGGCCTATTACGACCTCTACCAGTCGCAGTTCGCGGCTGCCCTGAACGGGGAGTAGGCCCCGCGTCCGCGCGGTTCGGGCTGCGCGGTTCGGGCTGCGCGGTTCGGGCTGCGCGGTTCGGGCTGCGCGGGTTCGGGCTGCCGTGGCTGAGTTCGCTGCCGGACCTGGTTCAGGTGGCGTTGCCCGCTCCGTCTCCGGATCGCTGCGTGGTTCGCCAGGCGATCCTCCGACCTGCCCGAGGCCGAGCCCTGCAACGCCACCCGAACCACGTCCTTTCATGACCGGTCCCGCGGGATGCCACGTGCACAAACAGTCCCCAGGGACCGGCGATGCACGCCAATCAGCTCCCCACGTGCACAAACAGTCCCCAAGGACCGGTCAGACTCAGACGCCGGACGCGTCCCACCACCGATCCGTCGTCTCGTCGGCCGCTCATCGCCTCTCATCTGGCCTCTCGGCTCGTCCGGACGTCCCGTCTCGTCGTCCCGCCGGATGCTGTCAAGGGCCATTGGCTTCTGCCCGGAGGCGGTCATGAAACCTGACCGGTGACGGCCACGGGTTCTGCCCGGTGGTGGCCATGGGGTAGTTCTCATGACCGCCAGCGGGCAACTCCATGACCGTCACTGGGCATTCTTTCGTGGCCGCCCACAACTGCTACGTACACGAACAGTCCCCAGGGACCGTCGATGCACGCAAATCAGCTCCCCCGCGTGCACGAACAGTCCCCAGGGACCGGTCAGACTCAGACGCCGGACGCGTCCCACCACCGGTCTGTCGTCTAGTCGGCTGCTCCCCCGCCCCACCCGCCACATACAAGGCCTCCGGTGCCCAGTAGTGGGCTGACGGCTCGGGCGCCGGAGGAGCGGCCCTGCCCACCCACCGGAAGACACGGTCAAGGACGCGATTCAGGTCGCATCGCAGGGCTCGGCCTCGGGCAGGTCGCGGGACCGCAGGGCGAGCCGCCCGGCGATCCGGAGATGGAGCGGGCAACGCCACCCGAACCGGGTCCGGCAATGAACCCGCCAACCGACACCCGGCAGCCACCCGGCGCAGCCACCCGGCGCAGCCACCCGGCAGCAGCCACCCAGCAGCGGCTACCCCGCA
>ERZ1645192.3939-NODE-3939-length-11917-cov-13.454729_pt1 | contig 11917 bp, 8 predicted proteins | sample MGYA00575354_ERZ1645192 | MGnify/ENA primary metagenome ERZ1645192 (study PRJEB40844, sample SAMN11349763) | freshwater sediment metagenome | isolation source: river sediment | host: Sediment | place: India: Faizupur Khadar , New Delhi | collected 2017-02-21 ... | reverse complement strand
GCGCCGAGCATGAAGGCGTTGATGCCGGAGACGACCTCGGGGATCGGGAAGGAGACGATGTAGCCGATGGTGCCCGACTTGGTCATCTTGCCGGCGATCTGACCGATGACGTAGCGGCCCTCGTAGAAGCGGGCGGAATAGGTGGCGACGTTGTCGGCGCGCTTGTAGCCGGTGGCGTGCTCGAACTTCACGTCGGGGAACTTCTTGGCGACCTTGAGGGTCGGGTCCATGAAGCCGAAGGAGGTGGTGAAGATCAGCTTGTTGCCGTCGCGGGCGAGGCGCTCGATGGCGCGCTCGGCGTCGGGGCCTTCCGGCACGTTCTCGACGAAGGTGGTCTGGACCTTGTCGCCCAGCGCCTTCTCGACCGCGATGCGGCCCTGGTCGTGCTGGTAGGAATAGCCGAAGTCACCGACCGGGCCGACGTAGACCCAGGCGGCCTTGAGCTTGTCGGCGGCGGCGGCCGGACCGGCGAGGCTCGCGGAGAGCACGAGCGCGACGGACCCGGCGAGAGCACTCGCCACGCAATCGCGGCGGGTGAGCGCGGACCATTTCTTCATGGGGACTTCCTCCATCGAATGGGCGGTACGTGTGTGGAGTGGCGGCGACGCCCGACCGCGAAAGGACGTCTCCGCCGGAAGCTTCATCGATCCGGCACGAAGGGCTGTCCGAGACAGGCCGGGGTGTCGGCCCTCGCACGCCCGCGCCGTGTCGAGATGACGACGAGTGCGGCGATGGTGACGATGTAGGGGAGCGAGGACAAGAGCTGAGCCGGCACGCCGACCCCGAGCCCCTGAACGAAGAAACCGAGAATGGTGACGGCCCCGAAGAGATAGGCGCCGATCACCAGCCGGCCCGGCAGCCACGAGGAGAAGACGACCAGCGCCAGCGCGATCCAACCGCGGCCGGCGGTCATGTTCTCGATCCATTGCGGGGTATAGGCGAGCGACAGGTAGCCACCACCGAGACCGGCGAGCGCGCCGCCGAACAGAACCGCCGCCCAGCGCACCCGGATCACCGAATAGCCGAGCGCATGGGCGGAGGCGTGGTTGTCACCGACGGCACGCAGGATCAGGCCGGCGCGGCTGCGGAAGATCAGCCAGGAGACGGCGACGGCGAGAACCAGCGACAGATAGACCAGTACGTCCTGGCCGAAGACGATCGGCCCGACGAAGGGGATGTCGCTGAGGCCGGGGATGTGCAGCTTGGTGAGGCGGACGCCGGGCTGGCCGACGAAGCGCTCGCCGATCAGGCCGGAGAGGCCGAGGCCGAGCAGGGTGAGCGCCAGCCCGGTCGCCACCTGGTTGGCGACGAGGTTCAGCGTCAGCACGCCGAAGGGCACGGCGAGAAGCGCACCGGCCAACGCCGAGGCGACAATGCCGAGGTAGGGCGAGCCGGTCGTCAACGCCACGGCGAAACCGGCGACGGCGCCCATCACCATCATGCCCTCGACCCCGAGGTTGAGGACGCCGGCGCGTTCGGTGACGAGTTCGCCGAGCGCGGCGAGTAGCAGCGGCGTCGAGGCGGTGACGATGGTGAGGAGGACGGCGAGAAGGGCGGCCTGATCCATCACACGCCCTCCACGGCGGCCTCGGGGCGGACGATCCGCAGGCGGTAGAGGATGAGGGTGTCGCAGGCGAGCACCCAGAACAGCAGCACACCCTGGAAGACGCGGGCCGCCTTGTCGGAGATGCCGAGCGCAACTTGCGCCGCCTCGCCGCCGAGATAGGAGACCGCCAGCATCAGCGCCGCGACCACCACGCCGATCGGATCGAGCCGGCCGAGGAAGGCGACGATGATGGCGGTGAAGCCGTAGCCGGGCGAGATGTTGGGCTGGAGCTGACCGACGGTGGAGGCCACCTCGACGATGCCGGCGAGGCCGGCGAGGCCGCCGGACAGGAGGAAGACGAAGAGGGTCATGCGGTCGGAGGAGAAGCCGGCGAAGCGGCCGGCGCGCGGCGCCTCGCCCAGCACCCGGACCTCGTAGCCCTTCATCGTCCGCCGCATCAGGATCGCCAGCCCCACCGCGGCGGCGAGCGCCAGCACGATGCCGAGATTGAGGCGGCCACCGCCGAACACCGGCATGGTCTGCCAGTCTTCGAAACCGACGGTCTTGGGGAAGTTGTAGCCTTTCGGGTCGCGCCAGGGGCCGCGCACCAGCCAGTCGAGCAGCAGTTGTGCGACGTAGACCAACATCAGCGAGACGAGGATCTCGTTGGCGCGCGTCCTGATCTTGAGCAATGCCGGGATCGCCGCCCACAGCATACCGCCGAGGATACCGAGCGCGAGCATGGCGACGAGGGTGAGCGGCGACTGCCAGGAGGTGAAGAACACCGGAACGACGCCGCCCATCAGTGCGCCGATGGTGAACTGACCCTCGGCACCGATGTTCCAGACGTTGGCGCGATAGGCGACGGAGAGGCCGACGCCGATGAGGATCAGCGGCGTCGCCTTGACGATCAGTTCCTCGATCGACCACAGGCTGGAGAAGGGTTCGAGGAAGAAGATCCACAGCGCCTGCAAGGGCGGCTTGCCGATCGCGGCGAAGATCAGGCCGCCGGTCACCACCGTGGCCAACACCGCGATGAGCGGCGAGGCCCAGGCCATCACGGTGGAGCGTTCGGGGCGCTTCTCGAGCTCAATACGCACGGCCGTCCGCCTCCCTGAGCTTCAGCGCACCCTCGATCGCCTCGGAGCCACCGTGGGCGCCGCCCATCAGGAGGCCGACCTTCTCGAGCGTCATGACGTGGGCGTCGTAGCCGGGCGACAGGTGGCCGCGCGAGATCACCGCGACCCGATCGGCGATCTCGAAGATCTCGTCGAGGTCCTGGCTGATCACCAGCACGCCGGCCCCGTCGGCGGCGAGGTCGACGAGGGCCTGACGGATCAGCGCCGCGGCACCGGCATCGACGCCCCAGGTCGGCTGGTTGACGACCAGCACCTGCGGCTTGCGGTCGAGTTCGCGGCCGACCACGAACTTCTGCAGGTTGCCGCCGGAGAGCGAGCGCGCTTCCGGATCGGGCTTGCCCTTGCGGACGTCGTAGGCGGTGGAGACACGGGCGGCGGTGGCGTCGGCGCGGGCGAAATCGAGGAAACCGAGGAGGCGGCGCATCGCGTCGGTGAAGATCGTGTCGCGGGTCAGCACGACGTTCTCGGAGAGGCGGAAAGCGGGGACGGCACCATGGCCGAGGCGCTCCTCGGGGACGAAGGCGGCGCCGAGTTCGCGCCGCGCCGCGACCCCGAGATGGCCGCAAGCGGTGCCTTCGATCGCCACCGCCCCGGATCGCGACACCGGGCGTTCGCCGGAGAGCGCATCGAAGAGTTCGGACTGGCCGTTGCCGGCGACCCCGGCGATGGCCAGGATCTCGCCGGCGCGCAGTTCCAGCGACACCTGGTCGAGGGCGACGGCGAAAGGTCCATTGGCGGGAAGGTCGAGACGATCGACGAGGAGGCGGGTCGGGCCGGCGATGCGGGCGTGCTTGGGGCGGATGGCGTGGATGTCGGCGCCGACCATCAGCCGGGCGAGGCTCGCCGCGGTCTCCTGCTTCGGGTCGACCTCGGCCACCACCTTGCCGTGGCGCAGGATGGTGGCAGCGTGGCAGAGGCGCTTCACCTCCTCCAGCCGGTGCGAGATGTAGAGGACGGCACAGCCCTCGCTCGCCAGACGCTCCAGCGTCAGGAACAGTTGATCGGCCTCCTGCGGGGTCAAGACCGCGGTCGGCTCGTCCATGATCAGGAGCTTGGGCTCCTGCAGCAGGCAGCGGACGATCTCGATGCGCTGGCGTTCGCCGACCGAGAGATCGGCGACGGTGGCGCGCGATTCGAGCGGCAGGCCGTAGTCCTTCGACACCGTGGCGATGCGGGTGGCGAGCGCCCCCGTGTCGGCGACGTTCGACAGGGCGAGGGCGATGTTCTCGGTGACGGTCAGCGCCTCGAACAGCGAGAAGTGCTGGAACACCATGCCGATGCCGAAGTCGCGGGCGCGGCCGGGATCGGTGACGACGACCGGCTCGCCCTTCCAGAAGATGCGGCCGGCGGTCGGCTGCAGCGAGCCGTAGAGCATCTTGACCAGGGTCGACTTGCCGGCACCGTTCTCGCCGAGGAGGGCGTGGATCTCGCCTGGACGGATGGCGAGGTCGACGTGATCGTTGGCGGTGAAGGTGCCGAAGCGTTTGACGATGCCGCGCGCCTCGACGAGGAACTCGGCCGTCCCCGTCGCGCCCGTCGCCGCAGCGGCTCCGGCCGTCTCGCTGCCACTCATGTCCACTCCTCCCGCACGCCACGCTCGCCGGCGGCGACGCGCGTTCCCCCATGCGTGTTCCGTGCCACCTCGTCGGCGACGAGGAGTTCGACCGCGACCGAGGCGGCGATCACCGCCGGCTGCTTGGACCGCGGCCCGGTGGCACCGACGGGACAGACCATACGGCGAGTCGCTGCCGTCGTGTGCCCGATTTCCGTCAATCTGCTCGCGAAACGGGCACGCTTGGTCTCGGATCCGATGACGCCGACGAAGCCGAGATCGCCGCGACGCAGGCTCGCGTCGACGATCGCGAAGTCGAGGGCGTGGTCGTGGGTCATGGCGAGGACGAAGGCGGCGGGCGGGGCGGCGGCGACCATCGTCACCGGATCGGCCGATCCGTGCAAGGTCACGTTCGCCGGCACCGCCGCGGGGAAGACCTCCGCCCGGTCGTCGATCCAGGCGACGCGGAAGGGCAAGGGCGCCAGCGCCAGCACCAGCGCCCGACCGACGTGGCCGGCGCCGAAGAGAAGCAGATCGCGGCGGTCGTCGCCGAAGCGCTCGACCAGCCGCCCGTCGCGGGTGAGCCCCGGCTCGGACGCCGGATCGTCGACGAGGGCGCGACGGATGCGGCCGTCCCGGTCGTCGCTCGCCACGAGAAAGGGACCGCGAGCTTCGCAGGCCTCGAGGCGCCGGGCTTCGGCGAGATCGTCGCGATCGAGCACCTCGATCACCACGGTGACACGGCCGCCGCAGCACTGACCGAGATCCGGGCCGAGCACGACCTCCTCGACGAAGCGGCCGGGATCACCGTCGCGCAGCCGCCGGCCGGCGCTCGCCAGCAGGCGCCATTCGAGCGCGCCACCGCCGATGGTGCCGTGGAACCCGCCGTCGGGACGCATCACCAGTGCGGCTCCGATCTCGCGCGGGGTCGAGCCGCGGGTCGCCGCCACGACGACGCGGGCGGCGCGGCCGTGGCTCGCGAGGATGGCGGCGATCCGGGCCCAGTGTCCGGTCATGGCGCGGTCTCCGGGTGACGCATCGCCCTGACCGCCTTCAGGATCGCCTCCGGGGTGGCCGGCAGGTCGAGCGGCGGCAGGTGACCGGGGGCGAGCGAGGCGAGCGCCCTCAGGATCGCCGAATGGACCGAGATCGCCAGCATGAACGGCGGCTCGCCCACCGCCTTGGAGCGGTGGATGGTGTCGACGCGGGCCTCCCCCTCCCACAGCGCGACATGGAAATCCTCCGGCACGTCGTGGGCGGTCGGGATCTTGTAGGTGGAGGGCGCGTGGGTGAGGAGACGGCCCTTGTCGTCCCACACCAGCTCCTCGGCGGTGACCCAGCCCATGCCCTGGACGAAGGCGCCTTCGATCTGGCCGATGTCGATCGCCGGATTGAGCGAGCGGCCGGCGTCGTGGAGGATGTCGGCACGGGTGAGCCGCATCTCGCCGGTGAAGGTGTCGATCACCACTTCGGAACAGGCGGCGCCGTAAGCGAAGTAGAAGAACGGCCGACCGTGGCCGGCGACCCGATCCCAGGTGATGCCGGGGGTGGCGTAGAAGCCGGTCGCCGACAGCGGGACACGGGCGAAATGGGCCTGTTTCACCACGTCGGCGAAGGTGAGTTCGCGCGCATCGATGCGGACGCGACCGCCGACGAAGCGGACGTCGCAGGCCTCGCCTCCGAGGAGATGTGCGGCGACCGTCGCCAGCCGCTCGCGGATGGCTTCGGCGGCGCGGCGTGCCGCCCATCCATTCATGTCGGAGCCGGAGGAGGCGGCGGTCGGCGCAGTGTTGGGAACCTTGTCGGTGGCGGTGGCGGTGACGCGCACCCCGGCGAGCGGCAGACCGAAGACCTCGGCCACCACCTGGGCGACCTTGGTCATCAGTCCCTGCCCCATTTCGGTGCCGCCGTGGTTCACCGAGACCGAGCCGTCGGTATAGACGTGGACCAGGGCGCCGGCCTGATTGAGATGGGCGAGGGTGAAGGAGATGCCGAACTTCACCGGGGTCAGAGCGATGCCCTTCTTCAGCACCGGGCTCGTCCGATTGAAGGCGTCGATGGCGGCGACGCGGGCGCGGTAGTCGGAGGTCGCCTCCAGCCGGCCGGTGAGGGCGCGGAGGATGCCGTCGTCGACCACCTGACCGTAGGGGGTCACGCCGTGGCTCTCGGCCTCGTGGTCGGGATAGTAGTTGGCCATCCGGACGTCGAGCGGATCCTTGGCGAGGCGGATGGCGATCGCATCGATCATGCGTTCGGCGAAGACCATGCCCTGGGGCCCGCCGAAGCCGCGGAAGGCGGTCGCGGAGACGGTGTCGGTCATCAGCCGGCGGGTGGCGATGCGGGCGGCGGGATAGTCGTAGGCGTTGTCGGCGTGGAACATGGTGCGGTCGACGACACCCTGGGAGAGGTCGGCGGAATGTCCGCAGCGGGCGAGGAAGTCGACCTCGACGCCGATCAGGCGCCCGGTGTCGTCGAAACCGGCCGACCAGTCGACGCGGAAGTCATGGCGCTTGCCGGTCATCACCATGTCGTCGTCGCGGTCGAGACGAATCTTGGCGGGCCGACCGGTGAGGCGCGCGGCGAGCGCGGCGATCACCGCCCATTGCGTCGCCTGGGACTCCTTGCCGCCGAAGCCGCCGCCCATACGTCGGCATTCGCACGGGACCGCCGCTTCGGGTAGGCCGAGGGCGCGGGCGGCGATGTGGGAGACCTCGGTCGGATGCTGGGTCGAGGCGAGGATGCGGATCTCGTCGCCATCACCCGGCACGGCGAGCGCCACCTGGGTCTCGAGATAGAAATGCTCCTGGCCGCCGATCATGAAACCGTCGGAGACGACATGCGGTGAGGCGGCGATCGCGGCGGCGGCATCGCCCTTCGAAAAGGCGTAGGGCGGCAGCACGTCGGTGCCTCGGTCGAGGGCGTCGGCGACGGTGATCGCCGGCTTCTCCGCCTCGACCTCGATCACCGCGAGACGGGCGGCGCGGCGGGCGATGGCGCGAGTCTCGGCGACGACGGCGAAGACCACCTGACCGTGGAAGCGGATCTCCTGTGCGGCGAAGACCGGGTCGCCGCCGACCGAGGGCGAGCAGTCGTTGACCGAGGGTACGTCGGCGGCGGTCAACACCGCGACGACGCCCGGGGTGGCGCGCACGACGTCGAGATCGAGCCGCAGGATGCGGCCGCGGGTGGCGGTGCGGCACCAGCCGGGAACGATGTGGAGGGTGCCGGCAGGCTCGGGCAGATCGTCGATGTAGGCGGCCGACCCGGCGACGTGCAGCCGCGCCGATTCGTGCGCCAGGGGTTGGCCGACCACCGTGGTCGGGTCGCCGGTCGGGGGTGCGGCGTCAGAGGGCGCGCCCATGGGAGGCCTCCTCGCGGCTACCGGCGATGCGGGTGCGGGTGGTGGGCGTACCGGCGATCTCCACCAGCGCCTTGCCGACGAGGCCGACGGCCGCCTCGGTGCGGTAGTCGGCGGAGGCGCGCAGGTCGGAGAGCGGCGTGAAGTCGGCGCGCAGTGCGTCGAGCGCGGGTCGCCAGCTCGCCGGATCGGCGATCGAGGCGCCGACGAGGGCGGTCTCGGCGCCCATCGCTCGTTTCGGCGTCGCGGCCATGCCGCCGAAGGCGAGGCGCGCCGCGGCGATGGCGTGGCCGTCGAGGGTCAGACGGACGGCGCCGAGCAGACCGGAGATGTCCTGGTCGTGGCGCTTGGCGATCTTGAAGACACGCAGGGCGTGGTTCGGCCGCGGCCTGGGCACGAAGATGCGGGTGAGGATCTCGTCGTGAGCGCGATCCTGGCGGCCGTAGGCGATGAAGAAGTCCTCGAGCGGCAGGCGGCGGACGTGACCGGGGCGGACGAGTTCGATCGAGGCGTCGAGGGCGATCAGCAGCGGCGGGGTGTCGCCGATCGGCGAGCCGTTGGCGATGTTGCCGCCGAGGGTGCCGGAGGCGCGCACCTGGGCGCCGGCGATGCGGCGGAAGAGATGAGCGATGTCGGGATCGAGCCGGCCGAGAATCCGACCGGCCTCTTCGAGGGTGACCGTGGCGCCGAGCACGATCTCGTCGTCGCGCTCCTCGACGCGGTCGAGCCCGTCGAGGTGACCGAGGTGGATCAGGCGCGGCAGGTCGCGGCCGGCCTTGGTGATCCACAGGCCGACGTCGGTGGCGCCGGCGACGAGCGTGGCGTCGGGACAGGCGGCGAGGATGTGATCGAGCGTGTCGAGACGGCGCGGCGCCGCGAAGAAGCGGTCCTCGTCGCCGACGAAGACCTCCTCACCGTCGTCGAGGGCGGCGAGCGCCAAGCGGGTCTCGGCCGCGGCCGCGGCGAAGAGATCGTCCGGACGATCGTCGGGACGGGCGGCGCAGGCCTCGAGTGCGGCGTCGACGATCGGGCGATAGCCGGTGCAGCGACAGAGGTTGCCGGAGAGGCGATCGAGTACGGCGGCACGATCGACCGGTCCGGGGGCGGCGTAGAGGGTGAACAGACTCATGACGATGCCGGGCGTGCAGAAGCCACACTGCGAACCGTGCCGGTCGACCAGCGCCCGCTGGATCGGGTGCAGCCGGCCGCCCTCGGCGAGGTCCTCGACCGTCACCACCTCGCAGCCGTCGACGGTGCCGAGCAGGCGAATGCAGGCGGTGACCGGTTCGTAGACCAGCCGACCGTCGACGAGGCGGCCGAGCGCCACGGTGCAGGCGCCGCAATCGCCCTCGTTGCAACCCTCCTTGGTGCCGGTACGGCGGCGGGCGAGGCGCAGGTGGTCGAGCAACGTCGTCGTCGGGTCGAAGTCGGCGACCTCGATCACACGGCCCTGCGACAGGTAGCGGATCGAGCGGCGCATCGCCTCAGCTCCCCCGATAGGTCGAGTAGCCGAAGGGCGCGACCAGTAGCGGCACGTGGAGATGGCCGATGCCGTCGGAAATGCCGAAGCGCAGCGGCACCTCGTCGAGGAAGGCGGGATCGCCGACCACCAGACCGCGGCGGCGGAAATAGTCGCCGACGGCGAAGACCAGCTCGTAGGTGCCGGGAACGAAGCTCTCGCTCTCGAGGATCGGGCGGTCGACCCGGCCGTCGGCATTGGTGCGATGGCCGGCGAGGCGGCGACGGCTACCGTCCGGCGCGAGCTTCCACAGGGTGATGTCGAGGTCGGCGGCGGGCAGGCCGCTCGACGTGTCGAGAACGTGCGTGGTCAATCGGCCCATGATCGATCCTCGTCGCGCCGGACGCCGCGGCTGCCACACCGCGATGGGCAGGGACCGCGACGTCGCCCTGCAGGCGGTGAGCCTACGGGCATTTCCGTATCATGCGTCGAAGCGATCGTTCGAAGAAGCGCTCATTTTCGAGCGTATCGCTCTCAATGAGGCATCGATCGAAGCGTCGACGGCGTTTCGGGCAGCGTCTGCCCGTTTTCGCGGCGGATCAACGGTTCAGCCCGCCGAAACGGCAGTCCCTCCCCAGGACTCTTCGATGAAATCAGCGAGCGCGGCGACCGCGAGGCTCGGCACGGCGCGTTCACGCGCCACCACGTCGAGGTGATCGGGCAGGAGATCGGCGTCGGCGAGCGGCACCCAGGCGAGTTCGCCGCCCGCCAGCTCGCGTTCGATGCCGACCCGGGTCATGAAGCCGATCGCGGCGGCGGTGCGGACCAGAGCCGCGGTGAGGCGCAGCGAATCACTCTCGGCACGGATGGTCACCCCGCGGCCGACCCGGGCCAGGGCCGGCTCCAGCGCGGCCCGAAGCGACAGGCCACGCGCCGGCAGCACCAGCGGTTCGCCGGCGAGATCGTCGAGGCGCAGTTCGGCGGCACCCGACAACGGGTGATCGGGCGGGAGCACGGCGCCTAGGGTGTGGGGCTCGTGGTGGACGATGCGCATCCCCGGCAGTGGCCGGGTGGTGAACGTGAAGCCGAGATCGGCGGCGTTGGTCTCGACCAGGTGCAGGACCTCGTCGGCCGCGGCGACGACCAGGCCGGTCTCCACCCCCGGGTAGCGTCGCCAGAAGCCGGCGAGGAGGTGTGGCAGGCGTTCGGCGGCGATGCTCTCCACCGTGGCGAGGCGGACGCGACCGCGCTTCAGGCCGCGTAGCGTATCGAGTTCGGCGACGACGTCGTCGTGACGGTCGACGGTGTCGCGGACCTGGCGCAGCAGCAGCTGACCGGCCTCCGACAGGCGCAGGCCGCGGCCGACCCGGTCGAACAGGCGGATGCCGAGGTCCTCCTCGAGCATCAGGATCTGGCGGTTGACGGCGGAGGAGACGATGTTGAGCTCGCGCGCGGCGGCACGGATCGAGCCCGCCTCGGCGACGGCGAGGAAGCTGCGATAACCGCTCGACAGGATGGCGCCGCGTCCACGCATGTGGGTCCCCTCGCCCCGATCGCCGGATCTTGCGACGGGGACACGCGGCGGCGCAAGGCGCGGGCGAGGTCAGCCGGCGCGACGGCGACGTAGATCGAGGGCGACGAGCAGCAGCAGGTTGACCCAGGCGCCGGCCGAAGTGGCGAGCGCCAGACCGGCGACGTCGAAAGGCCCGGTGAGCCAGAACTTCAACGCGACGTTGACGGCGATGCCGGCGAAGGCGACCCACATCGGCGTGCGGGTGTCGCCGCGGGCATGGAAGCCGGGCACCACCGAGCGCAACAGCACGATGGCGAGGAGGCCGACGGCATAGGCCTGGAGGGTGACGGCGGAACGCGCCACCGCGGCTTCGTCGAAGGCACCGCGGGCGAAGGCGATACGGATCAGCCAGTCGGGACCCACCAGAAACGCCAGGACGAAGGGCGCGGTCAGCGCGATCGACCAGACCACGGCGCGGCGCTGGGCTCGTCGGGCGCCGGCCTCGTCCTTCGCAGCGAAACGGCGGGAGAGTTCGGGGAGCAACACCGTGCCGATGGCGATGGCGATGACGCCGATCGGCAGCTGATAGAGGCGATCGGCGTAGTACATCGCCGAGACCGCGCCGACCGGCAGAGCCGCGGCGAGAATGGTGTCGACGAACATGGCGATCTGCGACGCACCGGAGCCGATGGTCGCCGGACCGAGGCGCTTCAGGAAGGTCGTCACCTCGTCGTCGAGGCGCGGCCGGGCGGGGGCGAGCGCGAGGCCGGCCGGACGCAGTGCCCACACCAGAAGGATCAGTTCGGCGATACCGGCGAGCGCCACGCCGATCGCCGCGGCGGTCGGGGCGAGATGCGGGTGGCGCGCCGGCACGAGCAGGGTGGCGGAGACGCAGACGATGATGGCGAGGTTGAACAGCACCGGCGCACCGGCCGCCGCGGCGTAACGGTGATGGGCGTTGAGGACGGCGCCGTAGACCGTCACCAGAGTGACGAAGAGCAGATAGGGGAAGGTGATGCGGGTGAGCAGCACCGTCAGATCGCCGAGTTCGCCGGCGCCGGCGAAGCCGGGGGTGAGAAGCTCGAGCAGACCGCGAGCACAGATCTCGGCGGCGACCAGGATCACCACCTGCACCGCCACCAGCGCCCCGAGGACGCGGGCGGCGAAGCCGAGCGCCGCCTCGGCGCCCTTGGCTTCCAACGTGCCGGCGTAGGTCGGGACGAAGGAGGCGTTGAAGGCGCCTTCGGCGAAGAGGGCACGGAAGTGGTTGGGGATGCGCAGTGCGATGAAGAAGGCGTCGGCGAGCGGGCCGGCGCCGATGACCCAGGCGAGCACCACGTCGCGCAGGAA
>ERZ1645192.3938-NODE-3938-length-11918-cov-7.728652_pt1 | contig 11918 bp, 11 predicted proteins | sample MGYA00575354_ERZ1645192 | MGnify/ENA primary metagenome ERZ1645192 (study PRJEB40844, sample SAMN11349763) | freshwater sediment metagenome | isolation source: river sediment | host: Sediment | place: India: Faizupur Khadar , New Delhi | collected 2017-02-21 ... | reverse complement strand
TTCTTGAAGAAAGAGACATTTCCGCTTCCGAATAATATACATAAGGACCGGCGTATAGCCTTGTTCCGCAGGGCAGAGTCATCTGAAATCCGATACCGCAATTCACATTCCAAAGATGATCAATTGCAATTTTTTTATTACGCGACACTGTATCGTTAAAATCGCTCAGATAGTATGTCCCCTGAACAAAAGCGCCGATTCCGAATTGATCATTCAGCGTATAAAAACCCTTCGCGCCCAGCGTTGCAAAAAACGTTTCATTGTCTTTGAAAACATCCTCGATTTTCAAATCGGCCATCCCAATTCTGGCATACGTTTCCCAGGTATTGTTCGCGCCATAAGCCACCTGAGAATAAACCTCGTTTTGCCTGAATCGGATATCCGCCGCATCGTTGTATACGTCCTCGTAATAGCGGTAGCCGATGGCGGTGTTTAATCCTCCATCGTCCCGGGAAACCGTTTGCGGTGCTCCGAACAATCCCGCCGCTGTCGCCGCCGGAGGCGAAGTGAAACAAAACAAAAACGCCAATACGATGATAGAAAGATATTTTATGAGACAATGTCTTTTCATTTATTGACCTCTCTTGGATGATTCCGGATTGGCCGGCACGGACGTTTCTGCCGGTCCGGGGGACGATGACCATTTTGCCTGTCTGGCTTTTACCCGCTTGTAACGGTACTGGACATAAGCATCGCGAAAGGCGACATACGGATCAACGGCCGCGTCTTTAAGAGCCTCATAATCGCCGATTCTCAGGGATGCGGCATTGACCTTGTCCAGAACGTTCACGCCCATACGGGCCGACCAGGGATTCAGATAGGCGACAGGATCCAGAAAATAATTGCCGGCGATACTGACGGTATCACGGGGAGTAGACGGACCGAACACCGGCCAGACAATATAGAAACCCTGACCGATACCCCAGACGCCGAGCGTCTGTCCCAGATCGGTGTTCTGCTCCTGAAGATTCAGTTCTTTGCCGGATGAGGGATCCAGCAATCCCCCGATTCCCCAGACCGTGTTAATCGTAAAACGTCCCGCTTCCGTGGCCGCGCCGCTCAGGTCAGCCTGGAGCAGACAACTCAAAAACCTTGCGGGAAATCCAAGATTGGAAAAGAAATTTTTCACGCTGATCCGTGCCGATTCCGGCACAACTTCTTTATAGCCCTGGGCAACAGGTTTGACCGCCCAAAAATAAAGTTTATCATTAAACTGATGCGTCACTCTATTAACAGACTCCAGAGGATCGGCAATGTCCACGCGTTCCTCCTTTATTTCATTGTTAGCATACTCATCCAGGTTTTCATCTTCCTGATAGTCTTCGTCCAGGGGATTGGCGGCCTTTTCCGGATTTTCTTTTGCAGACAAAACCAATTTAAACGTTGTTGGAGGCTGCGAGAATGATAAAGTGTCGTTTGACGGATCAGCATTGCAAGGACACGCCGCTATCACAAAAAACATTACGCCTATAACCGATGCCAATATATTTTTCATACGACTCCGCCAAAAATATTTTATATGTTGTTTCTACGCGGGAGCATTTTAGTGCGTGCTTACCTTTTTTCTCAAAATCTCCAAAAGTTTTGCCGGATTATCCTTGGCCAATATATCATTGAACTGCGTGCGATAGTTTTGCACCAGGCTGACATTTTCCACGACCACATCATAGACTTTCCATTTGCCGTTGCTGTTGATCACGCGGTAAAAGACGGGGACTTCCTTGGATGAAGTAATAATCTTACTTTGCACCTCGAACTGGTCATCAGAAAGCTTGCTCTCCTTATAAAATTCCACTTTCTCGTTTGTATAACTTAGCACCTTGTCCCCATACGCTTTCTCCAACACCTGTTCAAAAAGATTGACAAATTCCTTACGCTGATCGGGAGTGAATTTGTTCCAGTTCCGAGCCAATGTCCGTTTGGAAAATTCAATTTCATCAAACATCTCTTTATAAAGCACCCTGAGTTTTTCTTTCTTAATTTCTTTTGCCGCTTCGCCCTTGAGTTTGGGATTACCCACGATACCAATAACCTCGTTGACGCATTTCTTAACAGAATCAAGCGGAGCGCCGGCATAAACCGGTACAGAAAATATCAAAATAACGAAAATTGCGAATAATCGTATGAAATGTTTTTTCATTCTATAATCCTCCCAAAACATGAATTTGTTACTGTTTTTTTACATCGCCAAAAGCATACTTGCTGATCAAGCTTTCTATGTCCAACGGTGACTGTGTCTCAATGATTGTCCCATTGGCTTTTAAAAGTGAACCGCCGCCGCCCGGATCAATGCTGATAAATTTATCGCCCATCAGACCCTCCGTCTTGATGGAAGCAATCGCATCATCATAGACCTTGATTCCTTTTTTAATTTTCAGCTTCACTACCGCTTTCTGGTTTTCCTGATCCATGGTGATTTTTTTTACTTTGCCAACTTCCAGGCCCATCATTTTCACGGGGCTATCGATTCTCAATCCATTGACGGAAATAAATCTGGCCTCAATCGGATAAGAATCATCTTCCAGAAAAGAAACGTTCCCCAGCTTGACCGTCATATATCCGATGCAAAGCAGTCCCAGAACGACAAAAATTCCGACGATGGTTTCCATTTCATATTTTTTCATTGATTTACTCCTTTACGGCGCATCTCAGCCGTCCGATTTCTTTTTGATGAGATTTGGCTAATTTGATAACGGAATCTATTTCGGTCGTGGGTTTTCCTTCGGCAATTCCCGCTTTGATTGGAAAATCGACACACTTTTCCGGCGGAGCGTCATTCCGCACCTTATGCCATATTTCACTGATGCCACCCTCTTGAAAATCTTCAATAAAGTCCTTTAAAATGCTTTCCGCCTCGTCAAGGTTGGCAAAGGGGAGAACGGTGACAAATTCATTGATTTTGCGACGGGTCGAAAAACCGCCAATCGCGTCAAAATGTTTATCAATATACTTTCCCATTGCATGGATGGTTTCCTGAGCCACATCATACCCTATATGGGAAACGATCGAGTTCATGTCCGACAGATCAAAAACAACAATACAATAACGTTCATCCGATTTTCTGCTTTGTAACTGGGCATGGTGTAAAACTTTGAACTGCCGCCGGGAATAAAGACCGGTCAGTTCTTTTTGCAGACCCTCCAGACTTCGGATCACTTCATCGTTGAAGGGATGATCAAAATTCCCCAACTCCTCCGGCGTTCCCTGAAAAACGATGGTTTTGTCATAGAGAGCGAGAATCCGGTTGGAAATAAAATACACATCCGGAATCTCATGACTGACCATGACCGCCGTAAAATTGAATTTTTTCTGGTACTGGGCGATCATGCTCAAAATCGCGTTTTTCCGCACGGGATCCTGGCCGGTGGTCGGCTCATCAAACAAAACAATGTGAGGATCGGTAATCAGGGCTCGCGCCAGCGCCGCTCTTTTTTGCATACCGCCCGATAACTCCGACGGATATTTATGAGCCGCTTCGGTCAACTCCGTCTGTTCAATTCTGGCCATCACCCGCTTGTTTATTTCAGATTTACTCATGTTGGTGTTTTCCTGAAGAGGCAAGGCAATATTTTCATACACCGTCATGGATCCGAACAGAGCGTTACTTTGAAACATGTAGCTGATTTTGGACATGGCGTCGGCCAGTTCGGACCTCTTCATTTCGTTAATCGGTTGGCCGCGCAGAAGAATGGTTCCCTCATCGGGCTTCAGCAATCCGATGATATGCTTGAGCAGCACGCTCTTGCCCGAACCGGAGAGCCCGATGATGGTTGTCACCTCTCCTTCATAGATCTTCAAATTCACCCGATCGAGAACGGTCTGTTCCCCAAACCGCTTGGTGATATTTTTAAATTCAATAAGGGGGGTATTCATATCGTCCCTACACCATCAGCAATGACGTCACCACGTAATCGGAAACAAGAATTAAAACACAGGAAATCACGACAGCTGACGTCGTCGCCAGACCCACCGCCTTGGCGCCTTTGCTGTCCTCCCGCATGTGCACGAAATATCCCTGGTAACAGCAAACCGTGGCCACGATGATCGCGAAGACAACCGACTTGACAAAACCGTTCGTCAGATCCTCCATGTCCACGTAGGATTGAATGCTGTGGGAATATACCCCCGCGTTCAAACCCATGAGCACAACACTGCTGACATATCCGCCGATGATGCCGATGAGATCAAACACCGTGGTCAACAAAGGAAAGCTGATAATCGCAGCCGTGATTCTCGGCGTTACCAGATAACGAAACGGGTCGATCCGCATGGTCTCCAGCGCGTCGATCTGTTCGGAAATGCGCTGAACGCCGATTTCTGCCGTAATGGCAGATCCGGCTCTGGCTGTAATCATAATGGCCGTCAGCACCGGTCCCAGTTCCCTGATCAACGAAAGAGAAACCAGCGTTCCCAGAGATCCCTGCGCCCCGAATTGCACCAAGGCATGGTAGGATTGCAAACCCAGAACCATACCGGTAAACAGGCTGACCAGCATAATGATGGTCGTGGATCGCGCTCCGATATAGTAAATCTGTTGAATAACTTTGGAAAATTGCTTGGGGTGAAACGTTTTGAGCATAGCCATGACCAGAAAAATAGTAGCCGCGCCCATGCTGTTAATCCCGTTTATGACGTTCTGTCCGATCACAGCAAAAGGTTTTGTGAGCGACAAATATAAACTTCTCTCGCCATCGGAATAGTTTGTTTTACCGTCACCAAAAGACATCAACTCGGTTCCCCTTTGATCTTCCTTTCATTCTACAGCTGAAAATTTTACATATATATTGACTTTCGTCAATAATTTCCTACGTCATGTCTAAATCAAAGCGCTGTTTTTGTTGGCGTCGTCGTTGGCTTCCTCAACGTATTACTAATACGCCTCGTCGCCATACTCCTAGCCCCGCTGAAGCGGGACAGTTCAACTAACGAATTCCGGTAGCTGTAATTCGAGTTTCACTGCCGCCTCAATATCATCTTTGATTTAAAATGACTAAAACACTTCCGCCAAAAATTCTTTTATGATTTTAGCAACTTCCTTAGGTTTTTGCATGGGAATCAGGTGACCGGCATCGGGAATTGACAGGTATCTTCCTTCACGCAACATGGAAACAGCTTTTTTTAAATCAATGAATTCTTTGTTCGTGCTGTTTTCTCCTTCGAGAATAAGCACCGGGCACTTCAATTTCTCCAGAAGAGGCCACGGATCGGTGGTTTTACCGCCCATAAACAATGCGGCCTCATTACGCGGAGCACAGGTCAGTTTTAAATCGCCTTCGGCCTGTTTTTCCATTCCATATTGGAGGTAGAATTGCAACATCTGTTCGTCCCAGCCGGCAAAAAGCGATTTTGATTTAAGATAGTCCAGCGCCGCGTTTTCATCTTTCCAGCTGTTTTTTCTTTTGATGGACTGGGAAGCCAGAGGATGATCTTTAAGCTTGATATCCATTAAGTAAAATTCTTCCGGCAGGAAAATAGGCTCAATCAGAATCATGCCCCGTGGTTGCAGGCCGAACAATGCCGAGGCAATCGTCAGCACCGTCGCGCCCATGGAATGTCCGACTGCCAAATTATCCAAGATGTTTTGCGAACTGCAGAAGCTGATTAAATCCCTCGCTATCATGTCCCACCCCAGACCTCTTTCCGGATCGCAATCGCGATAATTGCAGATATAAGGCGCCCACGCCTGGTGATGCGGCGCCAGCTCCTCGATGATCGGATGCCAGAGCCAGGGTAGAAAACCGGTGGCGTGAGCAAAAAGGATCTGGGGAGGTTCTCCTTCATAATAAAGATAGGGTAATTGGGCATTGCCGACATCATGCATTTTGAGCGGCGGTATGTCCCGTTTAAATTTTTTCTGATGATTCTTCGTAGACATAGTGAATTTTATACACCAAGAGATGTCTCGTTACGTCAACGTACTTTAAATGAAATATTAAAAAATAAATACCGCCACGGCAATCACCGTAGTGAATTTATTATCTTTACAGATGGTGGATTGCGTCACATTAAGCGTGCGCACGATTTTGCCGCTGATTTTAAAAATTTCTTTCTTCTCATCCCAGCTTTCATCAACATTGAAATCAATGCCCAATGTGGATGCCAGCATCGCCGCGGCCAGATCTTCCGCGTAATCGCCGGCCTGTTTTTCGTTTTGACCGTAAGCGTGATGTTCGCTGATGTAACCATAAGATGATTTGTCGGCGGGGATGGCACAGCCGACGGACGCAGCCAGGAGCCTTTTAGGTTCATTGGTACAGCACCGGCTTAAAACGCAATAGGTAATGGCTCCGGGCGTTAATTCTTTTAACCCTTGAGTTTTGGAAATCATTTTGCACCGCGGTGGAAATATACTGGAAACCTGCACCAGATTACATTTCTCAATCCCTGCATCACGTAAGGCACGCTCAAAAGAATGCAATTCATCCTTGTGCGTGCCTACCCCTTTTGTAAAAAAAATTTTCTTGGGCACAAAACTATCCATGGGTCATCTCCTTCCTCTTCTTGTGAAAGAAACAATATTTTATTGCTCAATCAATTTCCCGCCATACCGGCTCAAAAACATCCTGAACTTTTATAGCAGGCTTCATTTTCTTATTCCATAAAATATTTGCAAAATACAGTAAATTTTTACCCGTTTCATCTTGCTCAAAATTTGAAAAAGGACTATAAATATTCCTAAATTTAAATCAAGGTTTTTTATGAAGAAAAAATATTTCTTTTTGTTTTTTGTGTTTTTCCTGGCATCATGTTGCTGGACATCGCCTGACCTGCTCAAAGAAGTAAACGACGTAACACGCTTAAGCCAAAATCATTTATCCTACCTGCGTGACATATCGAAGGATCACGTCCTGCTCGGGCAAAACGATCAGAAGACCTTGGACGAAAATTACAATAAGATTTATTTTTCTGTATGGCACGATCTAAAACCGGTGCATTCATCACCGGAAAGGGTATCTTCTGTTTTCAGCAATTTCTCCTCGAGTCCCGGTTACGGTGAAAATAAGAGGAAACATTCCCCGTCCTGGGCAAAAAAACTTCAGCAAAACGCGTCTTTGGAAAATTATCCCAACACCCTGCAGGTTGCCATTACCACCCGACACACTAATCTGCGCATGATGCCCACGAACAGCCCTCATTTTTACAAACCCGAGGGCGACAGTAACGGTTGGCCTTTTGATAATCTGCAAATATCCTCCGTACCCGCGAACACACCGGTGCTGATCTGTCATCTCAGCGCGGATAAATCATGGGTTCTTGTGGAAACAAGTTTTGCTTTCGGATGGATCCCCTTTGAAGACTGCGCGCGTGTGGATGAAAATTTCATCAAAACCTGGGAATCCGGCCATTACGTCGCGGTCATTAAGGATAGAGCGCCAATATTGGACACCGAAGGCAATTTCTGTCTCAGAACGTCCATCGGACAAGTGTTTCCCCTCATAAAAGAATCATCCGATTCCATGGAAATATTGGTTGCCTCAGCCGACTCAAAAAACAACGCGATCATCAAACCTTGTGTGGTGTCCCGTCAGGTTGTCGCGCCCAAGCCGTTGCCTTTTACGTATCTTAACGCGGTGAACCTTGCCAATGAATTCATTGACGAGCCATACGGATGGGGTGGCCTTTACGGGAATCGTGATTGTTCTGCGATGACCCGGGATTTTTTTGCACCCTTCGGCCTGTGGCTACCCAGACATTCGGCTGATCAAGCCAAGAAAGTCGGGAAATATATTGATTTGCAGGAACTAGCACCCGAACAAAAGGAAAAAATAATTCTGGAACAGGGGATTCCTTATATAAGCCTGCTCTGGCGCAAAGGTCACATCATGCTTTACATGGGCGAAGAAAACGGACGGGCGCTGATTTTTCATAATATTTGGGGGTTAAGGACAAAAGACTGCCATGGCGAGGAAGGACGCAAAATCATAGGAAAAGCCGTCATCACGACATTGCACCCGGGAGAGGAACTCAATTATCTTGATCCGGAAGGATTACTGATCAAAAACCTTTCCGCGTTGACGATATTAGCGCCGGAGAAGTAACACGGCAAGGCTCATCCCGATAAGCTACGCTTACGGGATACCACGGATATCTACGATATCCTCCGCCTATGGCGGGATAATTCAACTTACAAGTTTTATTTCACTACGTTTCTAAAACTTGAGTTTCATTAATTCGCTTTACAAATATTGCAGAGTTATTGAAATGCCGAATGTTTGAGGTCTGTTTAAAAATGTTCAAATACAAAATCATTCTGGAGTACGATGGCACCAACTACCGCGGGTGGCAGACGCAGAAAAACGCCCGTAGCGTTCAGGAGACGTTAGTCACTGCCGCTGAAAAATTTCTAAACATCCCTGTCACGGTTCAGGGCGCTGGTAGAACAGACGCCGGCGTGCATGCGCTGGCGCAGGTGGCTCACCTGGAATCGCCCAAAAAAGTGCATCCGGAATCCCTGCGAATGGGCATCAACGACAACCTGCCGGCCAGTGTCAATGTCCTGAAGGTGGACAACGCGCACGCTCTGTTCCACGCGCGTCATCACGCCATCAGCCGCAGTTATTTGTATCTGATTTCCCGCAGACGTACGGCGTTCGGCAAGCGCTATGTCTGGTGGGTCAAAGACAAACTCGACGTAAATAAAATGAAACAGGCCCTGGATATTTTTCAGGGCTTCCATGATTTTGCATCATTTGCCGATAAAAAAATGGACAAGGAAACTTCCACAAAAGTCAACATTGAAGGGATATGGTTAAAAGAATTTGACGACATCATCGCCGTGCGGATTTTAGGATCGCATTTCCTCTGGAAAATGGTGCGGCGCATTGTGGGCGTGACCGTCGAAGTTGGCCGAAGCAACCTCACCAAAAACGATGTCGAAAAATTGCTCATTTCTTACTCGGAAATACCGGCACGGTTTACCGCTCCACCCTCCGGCTTATTTCTGGAAAAGGTATTGTACGAAAGCGACAAACTCCCGCCCATTAAACTACCAGTTTGTTTGTTTTGATCTTATGAAATTAACTCAGGAGTAAAAGGGGACGGTTCTATTTAATGCAAAAACTGGATTGCCCAATCGAGTTGGGCAATGACAGAAGAGCGTGCCACCCCGATTGCATCGAGGGCAGGCGGCATCTGAGAGCCGCTTAGCACTTCGAACGGACGTGAGAAGTCTGAAAAGAACCAGATGTCTCGCTACACTCGACATAACACAAATCCACCCTCATCCTCCTTTAAAAAAGGAGGGGATAACAAGGACAATGTATTATCCGTCATGCACCAGTGAAAGATCTGGGTAATGACATCTATTGAACTTAGAACGATTAATGTTTGTGGAAAATCTTTTTTCGTTTGCTTTCGGGCAGCAGGCAGCCGGCTTCGCAGACTTCCGTGCATTCGCCATCGCAGGGTTCGATGTGAATGGTAATGGTGCATTCGGCAAATTTCTTTCTTAAATCCTGTTTCAATATCTTTGTTATGCTGTGCGACTCGAAAACGGACATTTGCGGATCCACCTTGATATGAAATTCAATAAAGCGGACATGACCGGCCTTGCGTGTCCGTAATTGGTGAAAGCCGCAGATTCTCTTATTTTCAGTGATGATATTTCGAATATAATCCTCATCTTCCGGCGGCAGCTTAACATCAACCAGATCACGAAGAGAGTGCACAGTCAACTCATAAGCGGCTCGCAAAATCAGAACGGCAACAAATATCGCGGCCACAGGGTCAATCCAGTGAATATTGGGGTCCGGGAAGAATTTGTGTCCCAGCCATATGACACTCAAGCCCGCCATGACACCGGCGGAGGTATAAACATCCGTGCGCAAATGCCACGCATCGGCCTGCAGGGCGATGGAATCGGCCTCTCTGCCCACCTGAAAGAGTTTCTGCGATACAATAAAATTTATTACCGATGAGAGCAACATGACGCCGACACCCCATTCGGCGTTTTCCATGGCCTGGGGAGATTTTAATTTCTGCAACGCTTCAACAATAATCCAGAACGCCGCGGCAAAAATCAGTAGGGCCTCCACAAATCCGGAGATGTTTTCAATTTTGCCATGGCCGAAAGGATGACGGTCATCAGCCGGAATAGAGGATGTCTTGACGGAAAACATGGCAATAACCGCCGCCAGCAAATCCACGCTCGAATGAATTGCTTCCGATATAATCGAAACGGATCCGATGGCAACACCGACCATCACTTTAAAAATAACAAGAAAAGAATTGGAGGCAACCGACAGCATGGCTACTCTTTCCTTGCGTTTTTGTAAATCTTTCACTTTATTACTCCTGACGTGCTTACATACCATAGATAAAAAAATTTTGCCCTTCTAACCTTTCGGGATTATCTTTGCAAGTCCATAAATTTGTGGTACGAAACAGACCTAATTTCTCATGAAAAATATTTATATGACGAAAAAATTTTCACTCATTCATCCCAAGGCAAAGGATTGGCAGGATTGGCGCTGGCAACTAAAAAACCGCCTGACCGGAATTGAATCTCTGGAAAAACTGCTAGGCAAAACCGTTCCGGACAAAGAAATTTTCAGGGAGGTAACCACGGCTTATCCTTTAGCCGTGACTCCTTATTATTTATCGCTCATACAAAATTATAATGAAAGCGACCCTGTTTTCGCGCAGTGTATTCCCAACCGACAAGAAATTTCCTTGCCCGGCACGGTACCGGAAGATCCCCTGAAAGAAGATCAGTATATGCCTGTGCCCAAGCTTATCCGGCGCTATCCCGACCGCTGTCTGGCGATTGTGACGGAAACCTGTGCTGTGTTCTGCCGACACTGCAACCGCAAACGTTTCTGGTCCCGGCCTAATCATTTGAGCTTAAAAACCCGCTTCCGGGAAATGATTCGTTACATTGCCGCGACACCGCAAATCCGCGAGGTCATTATTTCCGGCGGTGACCCGTTGATTCTTGATGATGATACATTAAAAAATCTGCTTTCTTCGCTGAAGGCGATCAAACATGTCGACGTATTGCGCATCGGCAGCCGCACACCGGTGGTGATGCCCATGCGCATCACGAAAAATGTGTGCCGGATACTCAAACGATTCCGGCCGATATGGTTCAATACGCAGTTTAATCATCCTGCGGAAATTACTCCCGAGGCGGCGCGGGCGTGCAATATGCTCCAGGAGGCTGGAATTCCTGTTTCCAATCAATCGGTTTTACTCCAGGGCGTCAATGATTCACCTGTTGTGATGCAGAATCTGCTTTACGGCCTGCAAAAGATATCCGTCCGTCCCTATTATCTTTTCCATTGCGACCCGGCCAAGGGCTGCGCTCATTTCCGCACCGATCCCAAAGAGGGTATCGCCCTGATGGAGAAAATATGGCAGCAATGTTCAGGACTTTGCCTGCCGCAATATGTCATGGACGTGCCCGGAAAATCGGCAAAAATACCGCTGAATATAATGTCCAAAACGATAAAAGGCGCTTTTAAAAAACATCAACATTCTTTTGACAAGTTCCGATAAATAGATTAGAGAAGCCCGCAGAGCAAAACAGGCAGTTTTGTTACACTAAACAAGGAGAAGATTTTTTATGTACACTGCCAGTGATTTAAGAAAAGGACTAAGGCTGAAAATAGATGGCGAACCATATGTCATAACCGAATTTAATTTCGTAAAACCGGGCAAGGGGCAGGCCCTTTACCGCACCAAGCTCAAAAACATGATCAACGGCAACCAGTTTGAACGAACATTTCGTTCTGTAGATACATTCGACTCGGCTGATTTGCGCGAAAAAAAAATGCAATATCTCTATAAAGAAGGCGATAAATACTGCTTCATGGATAACGAAAACTACGAGCAGGTTTATCTGACGGAAGAACAGGTCGATGAAGCAGTGAATTTCATGACCGACAATATTGAAGTGGAAATTCTGCTTTTTGAAGACA